>Ga0335076_10001146_pt1 | contig 25474 bp, 22 predicted proteins | sample Lox_Sample_25_FD_206717 | JGI IMG/M metagenome (GOLD analysis project Ga0335076, IMG submission 206717) | Soil microbial communities from Loxahatchee National Wildlife Refuge, Florida, United States - Lox_Sample_2.5 | ecosystem: Environmental > Terrestrial > Soil > Wetlands | place: USA... | reverse complement strand
CGCCGCCGCTCGACCACGATGAAGGCGACGGCGGCCGCCACGCCGAGCACGCCCGCGACGAGCGGGCCGGCGAGGGCGCCCGGTTTCTCCGGTGCCTCGATCAGCGCGTAGGTGATGCCGCCGAGCGCGAGGGCGGCGAGGGCCGCCCCGGAAACGTCGAAGCCGCCGCGCACCGAGGTGTCTCTGGTCTCGGGCACGTGCCGCATCGTCACCGCCACCACCGCGGCCGCGAGCGGCAGGTTCAGCAGGAACACCCAGCGCCAGCCGACCGACTGCACCAGCCAGCCGCCGACGATCGGCCCGAGCGCGGACGCGACGCCGCCAAGGCCAGACCACGCGCCCACCGCGCGGGGCCGGTCGTCCGGCGCGAACGTCGCCTGGATGATCGCCAGCGACCCCGGCGTCAGCAGCGCCCCGCCGATTCCCTGCAGTACCCGCGCCGCGATCAGCACCCCGATGTCGGGTGCCAGCCCGCATAGCGCGGAGGACAGCGCGAACCAGACGACGCCGATCAGGAACACGCGCCGCCGCCCGGCCCGGTCGCCCAGCGAGCCTCCGAGCAGGATCAGGCCGGCCAGCGTGAGCGTGTAGGCGGTCACCGTCCACTGCAGCCCGGCCAGGGAGGCGTTCAGATGGCGGCCGATCGTCGGCAGCGCGACGTTCACCACCGTCGAGTCGAGCAGCACCATGCTGGACCCCAGCACAGTCGCCAGCAGGACCCAGCGCCCGGCCCGGCTGCCCGTCGTAAGCTTCGGCGCTCCCGGCGGGCTTCCGCTATAGGTCACCTCGCGATCGTCTCATCAGCCGCCACGCGGGCCAACTCACGGCCGGGTCGGCCCGCACGCCGCCAGCCGGCCCAGCATGGCGGCCACGCCGGGTGAGCGGGCCGGTAACCGCCGACCGCTGCCGGATGCCGGCGCCTCCGGATCGCCCGGATTGCCCTGGTCCGTCCTGACGGGCAGGCCGCCCGTCCCGCTCGCAGCGCCCCGGCCGGGGCCTGCGGGCGCGCGGCCGGCTGCCGCCGAGCCGGGATCACCGGCCGGCGTCGTGGTCGAGCCGGCCGGGCGGGCGCCCTCGTCGGCGCCGGCCTGCGAGACGGCCGGCTGCGCGCGGCGCTGCCCGAAGCGCGTGCTCGCGGCGCCGGTCTCGCCGGCCTGCATCGGGTGGAACAGCAGGTAGATCCCCGCGGCCAGGACCGCGCCGACCAGCGGCGCGAGGATGAACAGCCAGACCTGGCGGATCGGCTGGCCCGCGGTGACCAGCGCCGGCCCGAAGCTGCGCGCCGGGTTCACCGACGCGCCGTCTACCGGCGTCGCGACGAGGTTCGCCAGCCCCAGCGTCAGGCCGATAACGGCGCCGGAGATGGCCGCGTTGGCGGTCCGGTGCGTCGCTGCGAGCACCACCAGCACGAACACCGCGGTGATGATGACCTCGATCAGGAACGCGCCGCCGCCGGAGACACGCAGCAGCGACACGGGTGAGCTGCCCCAGCCGTTCGCGCCGAGGCCGATCCTGGACTTGAAGTAGAACGGCGAGGTGTGCAGCACCCACAGCAGCAGCAGTGCCCCGAGGACGCCGCCGACGAACTGGGCTATCCAGTAGCCAGCCGCGTCCATGAGGCTTATCCGCCGGGACAGGAATGCACCGAGCGTCACCGCCGGGTTGATGTGCCCGCCGGAGATCGGGCCGACGAGCGCCACCATCGCGGTCATCACCAGCCCGAAGGACAGGGAAGAGGCCACCACGCCAGCGGCGACGCTGCTCCCGAACGCGTGGAAGCCAAAGGTCACGGTCGCCACGCCGCAGCCGAAGAACACCAGCAGCGCCGTGCCGAGCAGCTCGGCGGCGGCCTTGCGCGGCAGGGCCGGGTCGATCGTCACCGTCCGGCCAGCCTGCGGCTGGCCGGTCTCGGTGGAGGGCCTGAGCGCCATCGTCGCACCCCCTATGTGCGTCCTCGACGGGACTTTGGGGGTGTGTATCCCCACTATGCGAAGCGACAAAGCTACCCAGCGTGATCGATCCGGGCGCGCTGGTGAGATCCTCGCCGCCTATAGGGCGGGCCAGGCGTGTACCGGCTGATTCGTCATCATTCGCTCGATATAACCCTGCGTCATCCGGGTCAGCGCGCTGCGCCGGTCCGCAGGTCCGCGGTCAAGGCAGTGCACGGTCTCGACCTGCCACGTCGCGCCGGTACGGCCGGACAGGCAGCGCTGCTCGACGATCCCGAGCATCCGGTCCGCGTCCGCGGTGCTGACACCCCACTGCCGCAGCCCCTCCCACGCCTGCGGCAGCAGCCTGCGCAGCACCAGCTCCGAGACCGGGGTCTCGCCGACTCCCGGCCAGTACACCCTGGCATCGATGCCGTGCCTGGCGCCCTCGACCAGGTTCTCGGCCGCCGCCGCGAACGACATTCGGGTCCATACCGGGCGCTCGGTATCGGCGAGTGCCCGGACTATCCCGTAATAGAAGGCGGCGTTGGCGAGCACGTCCGCGACCGTCGGCCCGGCCGGAAGCACCCGGTTCTCGACCCGCAGGTGCGGGCGGCCGTCGGCGACCGCGTAGACGGGCCGGTTCCACCGGTAGACCGTGCCGTTGTGCAAGGTGAGCTCTGCCAGCTGCGGCGCCTCGCCGCTGTCGAGCGCCGCCTCGGGATCCTCGTCCTCCCGCAGCGGGAGCAGCGCGGGAAAATACCGCAGGTTCTCCTCGAACAGGTCGAAGACCGAAGTTATCCAGCGCTCGCCGAACCACACCCGCGGCCGTACGCCCTGCTGCTTCAGCTCCTCCGGGCGAGTGTCGGTGACCTGCTCGAACAGCGGGATGCGCGTCTCTCGCCATAGCTCGCGCCCGAACAGGAACGGCGAGTTCGCCGCGAGCGCGACCTGCACCCCGGCGACGGCCTGGGCGGCATTCCAGTAGCTGCCGAACGCCTCGGGGCTGACCTGGAGGTGGAACTGGACGCTGGTGCATGCCGCCTCGGGCATGATCGTGTCGACGTGGGTGAGCAGCCGCTCCGGCCCGTCGATGCAGATCCGCATGTCCTCGCCCCTGGCGGCGATCATCTGGTCGTTGAGCAGCTGGTAGCGCGGGTTCGCCGACATGGCCGCGGCCGTGACGTCGCGCTGCCTGACGGTCGGCAGTATGCCGATCATCACCATGCGGGTGCCGGTGCTCAGCGCCCGGTCAGCCGCATGGGCCAGCCTGCGCAGCACGCTTTCCTCGAGCGCGCGCAGGCCGTCGCCGGTGAGCTGCTGCGGCGGGACGTTGATCTCCAGGTTGAACCGGCCGAGCTCGGTGGCCCAGTTAGGGTCCGCGATCGCCTCGAGCACCTTGGTGCTGGTCATCGCCGGCAGGTACGCGTCGTCGACCAGGTTCAGCTCCATCTCAAGGCCGACGTGGTGCGGCTGGGCCTCGAACCTGGACTCGCGCAGCATCCGGGCAAATACGTCAAGGCACTGGCGGACTTTCTCGCGATATGCGCGGCGGTCCTGCTGGCTGACGATCATGGCCGGGACATCCCTGCCCATCGAGAACCCCTCCACGTACGGCCTGGGCGGAGACTCGGTTCCACATTCGCACGTAACGAGGCAGCTGAACAGGCTGACCTTTTCCTCACCTTACGTACTACGCAGCCGAGATACTCGCGGCGGGGTTCGGCAAAAGATTATTTACCCGCCTTGACACGCGAAAAACCCTGCAACAGGCTTTACCACGCATGTCCTTAATTCCTGAAACAGCCTCTCAGCTCCGGTAGCAGCCTCTGTGTACGTTTTCGGCAGCAGGCGGCAGCGTCCTCACTACATAACGTGACGGCGGCCGGGCGGGCTCGCTCAGGGTCGTTCCGAGCCTAGGAGGGCTGGCATGAGATTGCTCAGACGTCCCATCTACGTCGGCACCGTGGCCGCCGTGGGTCTGGCGACGGTGGCGCTGACGGGAGCCTATGCGGCGACAGCCGCATCGGCCGCGTCGGCACCGCAGTTCGTTTCGCTGCGTAACAGCGTGTCCCCCACTACAGATCACATAACCGGGGCATACCACAGCTCGCGCATGTCGATCGAGCTGACGCTGGCGCCGCGGAACGCGACCGCGCTGAACAACGCGCTCCGTGCCGCCTACACGAAGGGCAGCCCGAGCTACCACAAGTGGCTGGCCAGGGGTCAGTTCGCGGCCAGGTACGCGCCGTCGGCCGCCGAGCGCGACGCGGTAGCACGGTACCTGGCCTCGGCCGGCCTCACCGTCGGCAGGTCGTCCTCGCCCTTTACGGTCGCGGCGACCGGGTCCAGCCAGCAGATTGAGTCGGCGCTGCGCACCTCCCTGAGCAACTATCAGGACCGGCGGGGCATCCGCTATTTCTCGAACTCCGCCGCGGTGAGGCTGCCCACCACCATCTCCCGCGACGTACTCGGCGTCGTCGGCCTGACCAACACCGTCCGGATGCACACCAACCTGGTCCGGAACCCGGACCCGCAGCGGGCCGCCGGCAAGGCCCGCAACGGCACGAGCAACTCGAGCTGCGAGACCGGGTACGTCACCACGGCAGACTTGTTCGGCTACCTGGCCGGGACGGGCTTCCCGTACGGCTACGGCGACGGACCTGGCTGCAGCGGGCTCACCCCGTCCCAGACGAACTCGATCTACGGAGCGCCGCACGCGGGCGCGCGCGGCGAGGGCGCCGGCGTGTCCGCTGGCGTGTTCGAGCTGTCCTGGTACCAGGCCTCGGACATCAGCACCTGGGCGCACCAGTTCTACGGACCGCACTACAGCCCGCGGCTGACCAACGTGGTCGTCGACGGCGGCCCGCTGAACCCGATCTGCCCGGCCGGGGACCAGTGCCCGGCACAGTACGAGGGCTACTCCGGCGACATCGAGGTGGACGCCGACATCCAGATGACGCTGGCGGTCGCCCCGGACCTGCGCAACCTGGTGGTCTATAACGCGCCGAACGACTACACGGGCCAGACCGTGATCGACGAGTACGCGGCGGTCGCCAACCAGGACGCGGTCTCCACGCTGAGTTCCAGCTGGGGAGTCTGCGAGAACGATCTCAGCCCGGGTCAGGCCCAGGCCGAGAACGTGATCTTCGAGCAGATGGCCCTGCAGGGGCAAAGCATGTTCACCTCGGCCGGTGACACGGGCGCCTTCGGCTGCATCCGCGGCGACGAAACCACGGTCCAGAACGCGGGCGACCCTGGCAGCCAGCCGTGGGTGACCGGCGTCGGCGGCACCTCGCTCGAGAGCGACAACCCGGGCACCAACGAGCACCCGGGCACGCCCGCGCGCGGCACCGAGACCGTCTGGAACGTCGACAACCTGTGCAGTGACCAGGCCCCGGCAGCCAGCAACGACGAGCAGGGCGGCTACTTCTGGTGTGCCTTCTCCGGCGCCGGCGGCGGCGGCGTGAGCGACGTGTGGGGCCGGCCGTACTACCAGCGCGGGCCCGGCGTCGGCCACAGCGCGTTCCGGGAGACACCGGACGTGTCGGCCAACGCTGACGAGTACACCCCGTACGCGGAGTACTGCACCGGGAACGACTCGACTGCGTACAGCGTGTGCGCGACGTTCAGCGACTCGCAGCCGGTCCCCGGCTGGTTCGGCATCGGCGGCACCAGCCTGTCCTCGCCGCTGTGGTCCGCGCTGATCGCCGACCGCGACAGCTACCAGGGACACCGCACAGGCAACATCAACCCGCTGGTGTACCTGCTGCTGAACACGGGTGCGAGCCGGTACTTCAACGACATCACCGGCATCGGGCCGCTCCAGCAGGCCGCGACCAACAACGGCCTGTACCCGGTGACGCCCGGCTATGACCAGGCCACCGGCGTCGGCAGCCCGAAGTTCGCAGCCTGGATCACTGGCTGACGGATGAGTTGCCAGCGGGGGCCGGCCCGCAGGGCCGGCCCCCGCTGGCGTGCGCCCCGTCTGCCAGGCGAACTGTCAGCTCCAGGCGGCAGCTATCAGGCCGCCGGCGAGCCTGGCGGGCGTTGCGCCGGCATGCGAGACGTACAGGTCGTGCCCGGCCAGGTAGAGCAGCCACTTGCCGTCAGCGGTGACGGCGAGGCTGGTGTGCTCGAGGCTGACGAACCCGATCGCGACCTGGCGCACGAGCACGCCGGCCGGATCCACTTCCCACATCAGCCTGGAGGTGTTCTGCGTCGGTACCCCGCCGCAGCAGGCGCGGCTGACGAAGAGGTCGCCGTCGGGCAGGTACACGCCCTCGCGCAGATAGCTGCGCTGCCTGGCGGGCTTGCCGGTGACCGGCACATAGGTCGTGCCTGGGCCAGTAAGGTAGCTCTTCGCGACCCCGGCATCGACCAGGACAAGGTTCCAGCCCTCGTTGTCCTGGAACGCGGAGACCGACACCGCCAGGTGCTTGCTGTCCGCCGCCCAGGACAGATGCGAGATCGGCGCGGGCAGCGTACTCGCGGCCTGGCTGGCGGGGACCTGGGGCAGCGTGGTCACCGCTCCGGTGGCCAGCGCCCTGATGTCCAGCCGGTAGCGCGGCACCAGGTTGGGGGTGCTCGGGAAGCAGCCTTGCCGCTCGCTCGGCTCGGTCGCGTAGGCCAGCTTCGTGCCGTCCGGGCTGGCGGCAGGCAGGATCCCCGCCGCGACCTCGCTGACGCCGCCGCCGGCGAGGGGCACCGACTCGACCTCGTCGGCGCAGCCCTTCTGGACGGCGAAGAAGACAAGCCCGTGTGAGACAGAGATCTCGTCGCCGACCACATGCCGCGGCACCAGGGTGCGGCTCAAGCCGCCGGTTGCCGGATCCAGCGTGACAAGCGCCCCGCCGGAAGTCACGGCGACCATGGCGGGAGGCACCGCCGTCTGACTGACCGGAGTGGCCGAGGCCGACGGCTGAGCCGTGGTGGTGATGGTGATGGTGGGGGCCGCCGCGGGCTGGCCGTGAGTGCAGGCAGACAACGCGGCGGCCAGGCTCATCGCACCCAGGATCGCGCAGGCGCGCAGAGTAACTGACATGGGACCCGATGGTGCCATCCCGCTTATGCGGCCGGCAATACGCTGCGCGACCGGTGCGTCAGCTTCCCAGCGAGGCCGCGATCCGGCACACCGCCTCGGCGAGCAGTTCCGGCGACGTGCCCATGTTCAGCCGGGCGAATCCGCGCCCCTGGGTGCCGAAATCCGGCCCCGGGCTCAGCGCGACCCGGCCGCGCTCAAGGAACACGGCGGCGGGATCGTCGCCTGCTTCGAGCCGGCGGCAGTCCAGCCACGCCAGGAAGCTGGCCTGTGGCCTGCGGTACCCGACGCCGGGCACGTGCCGATCGAGCAGCGCGCGTAGCACGGAGGCGTTCGCGTGGATCTGCGCGACAGCCGCGTCCAGCCAGTGCCTGGCGTTGCGCAGCGCGGCCACCGACGCCAGCACGCCAAGGTTTGACGGGAGCAGGGCCTCCCAGCGTTCCGCCAGGATCGCCGCGGCCTGGCCGGACCCGGCGATCGCGACGCCGCACTTCAGCCCGGGGATGTTCCAGCCCTTTGACGCCGAGCTGAAGACGACCGCCTGCCGTGCGGCCGGGTGGTCGAGCGTATGGAACGGCACGTGCGCCGCGCCGGGCAGGACCAGCGGTGCATGGATCTCGTCCACCAGCACCGAGACACCCCTGCGCGCGCAGATCTCCGCGATGGCCGTCAGCTGCGCCGTGGACCAGACCCGTCCAACCGGGTTGTGCGGATTGCACAGCAGATAGGCGCCAACGCCCGGCCGCGCGAGCGCGGCGTCGAGAGCCTCGAGATCGAGGTCGTACACCCCGGCGGGCCCGGCCAGCAGCGGCGCCTCCACTACCTGGCGGCCGAGCAGTTGCAGCCGGAAGAAGAATGGCGCATACACGGGCGGGTTGATGACAACGCCCGCGCCCGGCGCCGTCAGCGCCTGGACGACCTCCGTGATGCCCGTCATCACGTCGGGTATCGCGTATATCAGCCCGGGATCCGGCTGCCAGCCGAGTCGCTCGGCGGCAAACTCCGCGAACGCCGCGCCGAGCTCGCCGATGTGCGCGTAGCCGCAATCGCTGTCCGCGAGCGCGGCGGCGATGGCTTCGGAGATTTCCGCCGCGATGTCGAAGTCCATCTCCGCGACGAAGGCAGGCAGCACGTCTGCCGCATGCGTCCGCCACTTGAAGCTCTTGCGCCTGCGCAGGCGGTCCAGGGCGCAGTCTCCCAGCAAGGTGTCCATTTAGCGATGTTACGGCCCGGTCGCTGTGACGCCCACGCCACCGCAGGCAGGCCGCCGTCCGCCGCCGCCCCGGCCCCGGCCCCCCAGCCCATCATTCAATGCTTCGATTTGGTATTATCCGATATCGTAATTTACGAAACCGAAACGTTGGAGGAAAGCACATGCCCCCTGGCACCGGAGCAGACGGCCGGCCGGGCGCCGTGATCGCGGCCTTGCAGCGGGCCACGCACGTGACGCTGCACGCGGTTGCGGCACGGCTGACCGATTTTGGCCTGACGGGATCCGAGCAGAACGTGCTGGCGGCCCTGGACGGCGGCGTCGTAAGCACGGTCGGTGAGCTCGTCACCGCGACGGGCACCAGGCCGTCGACGCTCACCAGTGTCCTCGACCGGCTCGAGCAGAAGCACCTGCTGGTGCGCGACGTCGACTATCAGGACCGCCGGTCGGTCCTCGTCAGCCTGACGCCGACCGGGCAGGACGCGGCGGCCGCGGTGCTGGCGGTGACGGCCGACATCGAACAGTCGGCCCTCGTCGCGGTCGGCAAGCGGCAGCTGGAGGGATTCTTCGCCGTCGCACGCGCACTGGCCGAGGTGGCTCCGTGACCGCGCGAGAATCCGGAGGTTACCGCGGGTCCGCGCACGCGCACCACGGCGCCATGCCGGCCGAGCTGACCGAGCTGCTGGCCGAGGTCGTGCCGCCAGGCGGCGGATTCGGTCACCGTCAGCACGTGCACCTCGCTTACCTGGCGGTGCGAAGGCACGGCGCCGGCGCCGCGGACCGGATGAGCGCCTGGCTGCGGCACATCGCCGGGTACGAGCGGGCGCCGCAGAAGTTCAACGCCACCATGACGCGCGCCTGGACCGCGCTAGTCGACCATCACCTCGAGGCCGATGACGACACCGCCGACTTCGCCGGGTTCGCCGCGCGGTATCCCGCGCTGCTGGACAAGCGCCTGCTGGCCCGGCACTACAGCCCGGCGGCGCTCGCCTCTACGGCTGCCAGGACCGGCTGGCGGGAGCCGGATCTGCTGCCGTTTCCCTGGTCGAGCTGACCGGGCCTGATGTACACGTACGCGTACTCAGCTCGACTCTTCGGCGGCAGCACCAACTTCGGCGCGCGGGTCGCGGCTGCCAGGTACTCGCTGTCGCAGCGAGGTTCTGGTCAGATGGAGTCATGGCGGTGACTCACCACGCGGGCCGGTGGACGCTGGATGACAGGTTCATCTCGCCGTGGCACTACCTGCCCGTCGACGTGCCGGACGGGGCATGCGCCCTGCGGGTCGAGCTGGAGTACGAGCGCTCCGGCGCGGTCATGGACCTCGGCTGCTTCGGGCCGTCCGGCTTTCGCGGCTGGTCGGGAGGTGCGCGGCGTGCGTTCGTCATCACCGCCGGCGCGGCGACTCCTGGCTATCTGCCTGGCGAGCTGGAGCCGGGTACCTGGCAGGTCGTAATCGGCCTGCATCGAGTGCCGCCCGGCGGCGCCGAGTACACCCTGACCGCGCATACGTCGGGCACGCCTGGCGAGCTGACTCCGGACCCGGTGCCAGAGAACATGCCGCCGCTCGCCGACCGGCCGGGGCAGCGCGTGCTGCCGGCGGTCGCCGGGCGCCGCTGGCTCGCTGGCGACATGCACACGCACACCGTGCACTCCGACGGCGCGATGACGGTGCCGGAACTCGCCCGTTTCACGGCGGGCCGCGGACTCGACTTCGTCGCCGTCACCGACCACAACACGATCAGCCACCACGCGGAGCTCGCGGCGGCCGCCGCCGTGCACGGCATCGCGCTCATTCCCGGGCAGGAGGTCACCACCGAGTCGGGGCACGCGAACGCGCTCGGCGACATCGGCTGGATAGATTTCCGCGAGCCGGCCGACGCGTGGCTCGACGCGGCCGAGCAGGCGGGCGGGCTGCTCTCGGTTAATCATCCGATCGGCGGGCAGGTCAGCTGGGCGGCGCCGATGAAGCGGCGGCCGCCGCTGATCGAGGTCTGGCACTGGAGCTGGCTGGACACGCGCTGGACAACCCCGCTCGGCTGGTGGCTGGCGTGGGATCCGGATGCAATCCCGGTAGGCGGCAGCGACTGGCACCGGCCGGGCTCAGACGCGCCGCCGGGCTCCCCGACCACGTGGGTGGCGGCGGAGGAACCAGAGGCCGCCGCCATTCTCGACGCAACCGCGGCCGGGCTCACCGCGGTGTCGGCGAGCCGGGACGGCCCGGTACTGCTGCGGATCGAGGACGAGCTGGTCGCGAGCGAGGCTGACGGGCTCATCCTGGCCGGCCCCGAGGGCCCGAAGGCAAGGATCCGCGGGCGGCTGGCCAAGTTCCCCGCCGCCGACGGCTGCCACCGGATCGTCGACCTCACCGGGGCTACCGTCGCGCTGACCGGATAGCCGGGGCGCCGCGAGGTTCAGGCGGTGCCGGTGCCCTCCCCGTTGTCAGCGCGCCGCGTCGCGCGGCGCACCCGGTACACGAGGACCGCGGGCAGCAGCACGGCCGCGACCTGAAGGCCGAGCTCGAACGGGACGGTGCCTGCCACGGACGAAGGCACGCAGCGGTAGACCAGCGCCTGCAGCAGCGGGTAGCCAAGAAATGCCAGCAGCACGGCGAACCGCTTGCCCGCAGCCGATGCGAGCCAGGCAGCCGCGATCATCAGGAGCAGCGCCGCGGGCGCGATCGCCAGAAGGACCCTGCTTGCATAGAAGGCCTGCTTGATTCCGCCCCCGCCGTACGTGGCGAAGTGATACGCCGCCAGCGGCAGCAGGACCGCACCCGCCATTGCCCAGTGCGCCGGCCGCATGAGCCGGCGGCCGTGCCGCGGGCCGGGCGACGCGAGCAGCGCGACGATGACGGCCGCCGGCGCGACGAACTGGAACATGAGGCTGGCCGCTTCCGGCACGAGGATCGGGGCGGAGGGTGCGTACACGAAGTCCTCGGCAAGGAAGTAGGCGACCGTGACCGCCGCGGCCAGCGCGGCGCAGCGGCGCAGCCCGAGCAGCGCCAGCACGGCGGTTGCACCCTGGCCGGTAATGATGATGAACAAGATCGTGCCGATAAACGGGTGCACGATCCCGAAGCTCCAGGTACTGAGTCTGCCGAGGCCGATGTCCAGGCCGCCGTTGCCCGCCGCATGCGCGAGCAGGTCCTCGACGGCGTAGCTCAGGCACGTCGCCAGCAGCATCAGGACCGGGGCGATGAAGCTGAACACGGCGAGGGCGTCCCGCCAGCCGGCCTGATCGGAGAGCGCGCGGCGGGGCCTGATCCGGATCCGCGCCGCGCTCAGGATCAGGTCGGCGGTCTGGGCGAAGCCCGGCCGGTCGTTGCCCGCCGGTGCCGCGGCGAGCAGCACGCCGAGCATTTCGTCCCCGTGCCGCTGCCGGTACTCGACGGGGAACAACCGCAGCATCCGGCGGTAGCGGGCCTCTAGCCCGGCCGGGGCCATCAGCTGCCCGCCAGGCGCAGGCGCGCCGCCGCGGCCGCGGCGTTCGCGCGCAGGCGCGCGGTCTCGGCGGCCAGGGCGGCCCGGCCGTCGGGGGTGAGCCGGTAATAGCGCCGCAGCCGGGCGTCAACGATCTCCTCGTGATCGTCCTCGACCAGGCCGTCGGAACTGAGCCGGTCCAGCGCCGCGTAGAGCGTGCCGGCCCGCAGCTTCACCCGCCCGGCGGAGATCTCCGCTGCATCGGTCATGATGCCGTAGCCGTGCTGCGGGCGGGCGGCCAGCGCGGTCAGGATCAGGAACGTCGGCTCCTGCATCGCGCGATTGGTCATGCTGGCGTTATATACCGATCATCGGTACTTCGCAACCGGGCCGCGGCTTCGCGATGCTGACGGCTGGCTTCGCAACTCCGCCGACGCGAGGGCGGTCCGTGCCGCGGGTCACTGACCAGCGGCACGGACCGTCGCCCCGTGCCTTGCCGACTGCGCCGCGCGCTAGTGCGCCGCTGTCACGGGCACGGCCGGCTGCCGCAGCCGACGCCAGCCGGGCAGGCCGCGCGCCCCGAACGTGACCACGAACGCGACGACGACCTGGATGGCGAGCACCGTGATGAAGCCGGTCCGCACTCCGGCGCCGTCGCCAGCCATCGTCAGGAACAGGCTGCCGAGGGTGGCCACGCCCAGCGCGAGCGCGGTCTGCTGGGTGGTGGTGAGGACGCCGCTGCCAGCACCGGCAGAGGCCGGCGGCACGTCCGAGAGCACGACCCCGAAGAGCGGGCTCATCACCAGGCCCTGGCCGGCACCGGCTATGACCAGCCCGGGCGCGAGCGCGAGCACCGACAGGTGCGGCCAGCCGGCGTACACCGTGACGCCTAGCACCGCGAGCCCGGCCGCCTGCAGCAGCCCTCCGGCGGCCAGAACCCTGGCGCCATAGCGGGCGAGCAGCCGCGAGGTCGACAGCGACGCCAGCAGGAACGCCGCCGCCATCGGCACCAGGCCGACGCCCGCGACCAGCGCGCTGTCGTGCAGCCCGACCTGGACCAGCAGCGCGTAGCAGAACATGAACGCGCCGAACCCCGCGAAGAACGGCAGGGCCAGCAGCAGCCCGCGCCGCATGCTCGCGTGCCGCAGCAGCGACGGCGGCACAAGCGGCGTGCGCCCGGACCGCTCGGTCCTGACCTCCGCGACGCCGAAGGCCACCGCAGCGACCGGCGCGAAGGCGAGCAGTGCGATGGTCCACGCGGGCCAGCCGAGCGACCGGCCCTCGGTCAGCGGCAGCAGCACCGACAGAACCGTGAGGCCGAGCAGGATCGTGCCGCGCCCGTCGACCCTGGCGGCGTTGCCGTGCCGGGTGTCGGGCACGTAGCGCCTGGCGAGCACCAGCCCGGCGATCCCGATCGGAACGTTGACCAGGAAGATCGGCCGCCAGCCGGTTCCGTCCAGGTTCAGCGACACCAGCAGCCCGCCAAGGACCTGGCCCAGCACCGCGGCGAGGCCGCCGGTCGCCCCGTAGCGACCGAGAGCCCTGGCCCGCCGGTCCCCCGTCATGGCCGCCTGGATGGTGGCGAGCACCTGCGGCACCATGAGCGCCGCCGAGGCGCCCTGCGCGATCCGCCCGGCCACCAGCATCACGGCAGAGGTAGCCAGCCCGCAGGCCAGCGACGTGACTGTGAATGCTGCCATCCCCGTCAGGAACAGCCGCTTGCGGCCGAGTGCGTCACCCAGCCGGCCGCCGAGGACGAGCAGCAGCGCGTACGCGGTCGCGTAGCCGGAGACGACGAGTTCCAGCAGCGGCTGGCTCGCGTGCAGGTCCCGGTCGATCGTGGGCAGCGCCACGTTGACGATGAAGAAATCGAGCATGGGCAGCAGGACGCCGACGAGGATGACCGTCAGGCCGGTGCCGGTCAGTACCGGCGGACCCGACGCCCCGCGCGCGTCCCGCGGCATCGATGGCGCGGGGCGCAGATCGGGCTTGGTCGTGCGCAGTGTTGCAGGCAAGTACTGGGTGGAAGGCATGTACCGAGCATGCCGGAAGATGTTAGCCAGGTACTAGAGCCTGCTTATACTGGTACTACCAGTAACTGGCAACCCTATAGATAACAAGGCATGATGGTACCCATGAGCCAGCAAGCGCTAGAAGACGACTACGTCCGGGAGGAGCTTGCCCTCGTCGGCGAGCCTACGGCGGGGCACCGACAGTTTGAGGAAAGCGCTGATCGCAGGCGTGATGCGGCCAATCGCAGGCACGAGCTGGCGGGCTTCCTGCGCAGCCGGCGGGAGCGGATCGCGCCCGAGCAGGTCGGCTTGCCGCCCGCGGCCAGGCGGCGCACTCCCGGCCTGCGCCGCGAGGAGGTCGCCACGCTCGCTGGCGTCGGCGTCACCTGGTACACGTGGCTCGAGCAGGGCCGCGACATCAACGCGTCGCCACAGGTCCTCGACGCCGTTGCGCGGACGCTGCTGCTCGACCCGCACGAGCGCGCGCATCTGTTCCGGCTGGCCGACACGGCCGACGGCCAGGCAGAGGCGGAGTGCAAGGCGCTGCCGCCGACCGCGCAGCTCCTGCTCGACCAGCTCGAGCCGTTCCCCGCCTGCATCAGGAACGGCAGGTATGACATCCTCGCGTGGAACCCCGCCTACGAGTCCCTGATGGGTGACCTCAGCGGGGTGCCGTTCGACGAGCGGAACTCGCTGTGGCGCGTGTTCACCAGCGAGCGGTGCCGCGCCTGCATCCTCGACTGGGAGGAGGGCACCCGGCGGATGGTCGCCGAGTACCGCGCGGCCATGGCCGAGCACCTGGCCGAGCCCGCCTGGAAGTGCCTGGTGTCGCGGCTCAGCAAGGTGTCGCCGGAGTTCGCCGAGCTGTGGGAGCGGCACGAGGTGGCGAGCCCGGAGAACCTGACCAAGCGGTTCCTGCACCCGGACGTCGGCCTGCTGAAGCTCAACTACACCCACCTGTGGCTCGGACAGCGACTCGGTACCCGGATGACGACCTACACTCCGGCCGACGAGCAGACGCTCGAGCGGCTGCGCCAGCTCCGGCGCGGATAAGCCGGGCCTGCCGGTCAGGGCCTGCCGGGTCCGCGCGAGGGCAGCGTCTGGCTGTAGACGACGCTCGTGGTCGTGCTGCCGAAGCCGGCCAGCTCATCCATGAGCGTCTCCAGGTGCTCCATCGAAGTCGCGGCCACCTTCAGCGTGTAACAGTCGTCCCCGGTGGTGCGCAGGCACTCCAGGATCTCCGGCCGCTCGGCGAGCAGCCGGTGCAGCGGCTGATGGTGGTTTCCCGGGTATTTCAGCCGGACGACGGCGAGCACGGGGTAGCCGAACGCTTAGACCGCAGCGCGGCCCACAGCACGATGCCGATGCCCATGATGCAGACGGTCCAGACGCCCCAGAACCAGAAGGCGTTCCAGGCGGCCGACAGCCTGATGGTGGAGTTGCCGAGGGCAGCGATAGAACTGCCTTGTATGACGGCGCCCATTTCCGTGCCTCCCGAGACACTCGCGAGCAGCAGGGACGTGATAGCGGACGACATGGGCACCATGGCCGCGTCTCCCATTCAAATAGGGTGCTGACCTGGGGACAACACCCGCGCGGCCAACTTCACGCGATGTTCACCCGGGCGTCGTCGGGCCGGTCCCGGGCGCCGGCCTGACCGCTATGTCCTGGCATACTCAACAGCCAGGTGAGTCGTGCTGCTCGCCACCGCCGGGCGGAAGGATGCCGATGGGATCGCAACCACGCTGGGGCATGACGCTGCCGCTGCACGGGCTGCCGCTGGCTGATCAGCGGGAGATCATCAGCTCGATGCCGGACTTCGGCTACACCGACGCGTGGTCCGCCGAGCTGAACGGGACCGACGCCTTCACCCCGCTGGCCCTCGCCGCGCAGTGGGCGCCGCAGCTGCGCCTGGGCACCGCGATCGTCGGCATCTACACCAGGGCGCCGAGCACCCTCGCCGTGCAGGCCGGCACGCTGGCGAGCCTGGCACCCGGCCGGTTCGTGATGGGCATCGGCACCTCGTCGAAGGTCGCGGTCGAGCAGTGGAACGGCATTCCCTTCGACAAGCCCTACCAGCGCTCCAGGGACATGCTGCGGTTCCTGAAGGAAGCGCTGACGGGCGCCAAGGTCAGCCATGAGTACGAGACGTTCTCCGTGGACGGTTTCCGGCTCGACCCGGCACCCCAGGTCCCGCCCGCGCTCGCGCTGGCCGCGCTGCGCCCCGGCATGGTCGCCCTCGCCGCCGCCGAGGCCGGGATCGCGATCACCAACTGGCTCGCCCCCGCCGACGTGCCGCAGGTCCGCGACGTCGCCGGCCCGGACTGCGAGCTGGTGGCCAGGATCTTCGTGTGCCCCACCGAGGACGTGGACACCGCCCGGTACATCGGCAGGCGGGTCATCGCCGCGTACCTGACCGTCCCGGTCTACGCGGCGTTCCACGAGTGGCTGGGGCGCGGCGAGATCATCGCGCCGATGCTCGCCGCGTGGAACTCGGGCGACCGCCGCGGCGCGCTCGAGGCCATTCCCGACAAGCTGGTGGACGAGCTGGTACTGCACGGCTCGCTCGAGCACTGCCGCGATCGGGTGGCCGAGTACCACGCGACCGGACTGGACACCCCGGTCATCTCCATCATGCCGACTCCCGGCCTGGACATCGCCGAGGGCGTGCGCAAGCTCGGGCGTGCCTGAACCCGACCCAGCATCTCTCGACGCGCGCTACAGCGTCCGACCCGTTACCAGCCGCCGGGCAGCTCGCCGCCGTACCAGGACTGAATGATGTGGTGCGCGATCGAGACTGGTGGCGGGAGCAGCAGCTGACCCGTCTCGATTGCCTGGGTCAGCTCGTCGCGGCTGTACCAGTGCGCCTCGGCGATCTCGTTGTCGTCGACCCGGATCTCCTGGCTGCCGTCGGCCTCGGCGCGGAAACCCAGCATCAGGCTCTGTGGCATCGGCCACGGCTGGCTGCCCATGTAGCGGATGATGCCGACGACGATGCCGGTTTCCTCGTGCACCTCGCGTGCGACGGCCTGCTCGGCCGACTCTCCTGCCTCCACGAAGCCGGCCAGGATCGAGACACGGTGCTCGGGCCACATGACGTTCCTGGCAAGGAGGCATCGGTCATCGGGATCGGTCACCAGGACGATCATCGCGGGGTCGACGCGCGGGAAGTGCTCGCTGTCGTCCACCGGGCACTTGCGCGCGTGGCCAGACGAAATCGGATCGGTGGGCGAGCCACAGCGCGGGCAGTGCGTGAACGTCTCGTGCCAGTTCGCGAGCGCGACCGCGTGGGTCATCAGCCCGGCGTCGCGATCGGACAGCAGCGGCCCGACCTCGCGCAGGTGAGCGGCGCGCACATCGGGCCGGCCCGGCTCCGGCGGCGGACCCGCGACGCCGAAGTAGGCCACGCCGTCAGTGTCGGTCCCGAGCAGGAACCTGACTCCGGGCGGCGCCTGCGCGGGCGACACGAACAGCAGCCGGACGTGCCCGTCGCCAACCTCGCATAGCGCCCTGCCGTGCTGTACCGCGAGCACGCGCGTGCCCGGGTCAGCCCAGGCCGCGTCGAGCCACTTAGCGTCCGCCCGCAGGTGCGCGACCCGGTCGACCGAGCCGCGCGACAGGGCCAGCCCGGTCAGCGCTGTCCCGGTGAGCCCAAGTCCGCTGCGGGCAGGCGGCCGCGCCGGCTCGTGCGCGGCGCTCACCGCCCGGCCGACAGCTCGCCCGTGGCCGCCACCAGCTCGTCCCACAGGTACGCGGCCGCCTCAGCTCCCTTGAGCAGCAGTGCCATGCTCACGCGCTCGTTCGGCGCGTGGATCCGGTCGGCGTCGAGGCCGACCGCCACGAACACCAGCGGCGCGGCAAGGATGTCCGCGAGATCGGCCTCCGGCCCGCTGCCGCCCTCCCTCGTGAAGAGGATCTCCGTCCCGAACGCCCGCTCCATCGCGCGCAGGCCAGCCGTGACCGCGGGCGAGTCCATCGGCGCGAAGCACGGCCGGACGCCGTGGCCGTCGGCGGTCACCGTGGCCTCGATGCCCGGCGGGGTGTGCTCGCGCACGTACTGACGCAGCCCGGCGATCACGTCCGCGGGCTCCTGATCGGCGACGAGCCGGAACGAGAGCTTGGCGTGGGCCCTGGCCGGGACGATCGTCTTGCCGCCGGGACCGGTGTGGCCGCCGTGCATCCCGTTGATCTCCGCCGTCGGCCGGGCCCAGACCCGCTCCAGCGTGCCGAAGCCGGCCTCGCCGCTCGCGGCCCCGCTGTTCCCGGCCTCGGCCAGCCACGCCTTCTCGTCGAACGGCAGCCTCGCGATCAGCTCGCGCTCGGCGGCCGACAGCGGCAGGACCCTGTCGTAGAAGCCGGGCAGCGTCACCCGGCCGTCGCTGTCGTGCAAGCCGGACAGCAGGTCCGCCATGGCGTGCAACGGGTTCGGCACCGCGCCGCCGAACGACCCGGAGTGCAGGTCGCGCTCGGGACCGTGCATGCTGATCTCGGCGTCGACCACGCCGCGCATGCCCACGCACATCGAAGGCACGTCCGCCGCCCACATGGTGGTGTCGGAGATGACGATGACGTCGCAGCGCAGCCGGTCCCGCTTGCTGCGGAGCAGGTCGGCGAAGTGCGGCGAGCCGGACTCCTCTTCACCCTCGATCAGCAGCTTCAGCGTCACCGGCGGTGCCGGGGCGCCAGAGGCGGCCAGGCTCGCCCTGGTGCCGAGGGTGTGGAACAGCACCTGACCCTTGTCATCAGAGGAGCCCCGCCCGAGCAGCAGGCCGTCGCGCTGCACGGGCTCGAAGGGCGGGCTGTCCCACTCGTCGAGCGGCTCGACCGGCTGCACGTCGTGGTGGCCGTAGACAAGGACGACCGGCGCGGCCGGATCGGCGGCCGGCCACTCCGCGAAGACCGCGGGCAGGCCGAGGTCGCCGGGCTGGCCCGTCTCCCAGACCTCGGCGACAGGGAAGCCCGTCGCCAGCAGGTGCGCCCGCAGCCACTCCGCCGACCTGGCAACGTCCCCGTGGCGATCCGGGTCCGCGGATATCGACGGGATCGTGAGCCAGTCGCTGAGTGTCTCGAAGAACTCCGCCGCGTGCTGCTCGATGTACTCGCGGACGTCCATGGTGCTCCTTCGCAGGCGAAACCTCGGCGCACCGGCGCGCCGGTCACGATCGTAGCGGCGCACCGCCGCGCGCTGCCGGCTGACCGGGCGGGCCTAACATGGGCGGCGATCGCCCGCTGTCAGCCTGGTGAGGAGCTGCCAATGATCGTCGCGTTCTCCGTCACGCCGCTCGGACTTGGCGAGGATGTCGCGGAGTACGTCGCGGACGCGGTCCGCGTGGTCCGCGCGAGTGGCCTGCCGAACCAGACAGACGCCATGTTCACCTCGATCGAGGGCGACTGGGACGAGGTGATGGCCGTGGTCAAAGACGCCGTGGACGCCGTCGCCGCGCGGGCGCCCAGGGTGAGCGTCACGCTCAAGGCCGACATCCGGCCAGGCGTCACCGGCGGGCTGCAGGCAAAGATGACCTCGCTCGAACGCCATCTCGCGGGGGACTGAGCCCGTCCGCCGGGCCGCAGCCCCCGTCTGGCCCGCTCGTCCGCCACTTCCCATCGATTTCAGGCATTCTGCCGGACCATATGTACTGGTTTGTGGACTGCGAACCGATGAAATGTCGGTGCCGCGCTCGGTCAGATGGGGTTCTCCGGGTGGTGGAAGTCCCACTCCTGCAGCGCGGCGACCGCCAGCCAGTCAAGGCCGGTGCCGACCTCGGCCTCGATGCCGTGGGCGAGGGCCGCCATCGCGGCAGATGCGGCGTAACCGTCCACACCATCAGCTTCCTCGCTCTTGCCCTCGAGCGCGCGGACGAGCATGTCCTTGGCCGTGCCCGACCGGGCCGGGGAATGCGGATACGTGTTCGCAAGGTGTGAGATGGCCCGGCGCACCACGCGCTCGGCGATGCCATCGCTCATGGCCACCCGTCGTTCCGTCACCGGGGCCTCCATCTGTTGGACCTCCGGCATCCTACCCAGCGATTCTCCGCGGCCACCGGGCGTCAGCCATCCGGTGGATGTGCCAGCCACCGCCGCCGCAGGGAACAATGGGCTCATGCCAGCCCAGAAGACACGTCACCCGGTTTTTGCCCGTTACTACGCACGGCTGAGCCGCAGCATGGAGGGCGCGGGCGGGGTGGGCAGGATCCGCGACGAGCTTCTCGCCGGGCTGTCCGGATCCGTGCTCGAGGTGGGCGCGGGCAACGGCCTGAACTTCGGCCACTACCCGGCCGCGGTCGTCAGCGTGCTCGCGGTGGAACCGGAGCCGTACCTGCGCGCGATCGCCGAGCAGGCCGCTGCCGCCGCCCCGGTACCGATCAAGGTGGTGGACGGGACCGCGGAGCGCCTCCCCGCCGAGGACGGCAGCGTCGACGCCGTCGTGGCGACCCTGATGCTGTGCTCGGTACCGGACGTGCCCGGGACGCTGGCCGAGGCACGGCGGGTGCTGCGGCCAGGTGGCGAGCTGGTGTTCATGGAGCACGTCCGGGCCGACTCCGCCGGGTGCCGTCGCCTCCAGCAGCTGCTGGACGCGACGGTCTGGCCGAGGTGCTTCGGCGGCTGTCACGTGAGCCGCGATCCCGTGGCGGACATCAGGGCGGCAGGATTCGGCATGGGCCGGCTGACCAAGTACCGGCTGCCCGAGTCCAGGCTGCCGTGGCCCACGTCCCCGCACGCGCGCGGGATCGCGGTGCGCGACTAGGCATCGGGGCTGCCCGGGCCAGAAACCGCGGCTGCGCGGGCCGGCATCGCGGCAGCGCCGCCTGACACCGCGGCTGCCCCACCGCGGCTGGGCCTAGTCCGCCGCGACCTCGACGCCTTCGATCAGCGCCGCGAGGCCGGACCCGTCCAGCAGGTCAGCGGGCCGGACCGTGACGTCGTCGCGCACGTAGTAGAACGCTGCGCGTACCTGCTCGACGCCGGCTCCGGCGAGCGCGGCCCAGGCTAGCCGGTAGGCGGCGAGCTGCACCGCTACTGCCTGCTTCTCGGCTGGCGAGCCCGGCTGACGACCGGTCTTCCAGTCGACGACGTCAAAACCGCCACCCGGATCGTCGGCGAACACCGCGTCGATCCGGCCGCGGACCATCCGGCCGCCGATCAGCGTCTCGAATCCGACCTCCACCTCCGCGGGCCAGCGGCCCGCCCACTCACCGGCCTCGAACGCGGCCTTCAGCCCGGCAAGCTCAGGATCGGCGCCGGCCGCGGCGGCATCGTCGGCCGCACCGGGCAACTCGTCGGCGTCGATCAGCTCTGCCTGGCCGAATCGCTGCTCCAGCCACTGGTGGAACTCGGTGCCGCGGGTCGCCTTCGGGGCGGGCGGGCGCGGCATCGGCCGCCGCACCTGCTGCGCGAGCTCGGCCGGATCCCGCGCCATGGTGACGAGCGCGGAGACCGGAAGCCTGCGCGGCAGCCCGACGAGGACCTCGTGGCCAGCCTGTCGCCGGGCCCGCTCGGCCAGCAGCAGGTCGGTGTCGCGGGCCCATGACTCGACCAGCTCCCGGTACGGATCGTCCGCTGCGACCGGCGGCGCTTGGGCGGCCGGCCGCTGCGGCTCGGTGCGGGCGCGGATGGCCGCGTCGACGAGGGCGCCCGCCTCGCGGACCGCGTCGTAGCGCGCGCTCGCCGCGATCGCGGCCGGCCAGGGCGCCGAGGCAGGCTCGGCCAGCGCCGGGTTCACCGCCTCCGGCTCTGGTGCCGGATGCCAGCGGTCGACCTCGCCAGCGCCTTCCTCGCACGCCGCGCGCACGTCGAGCAGGAACTGGGACGGTCCGAGCCGCGACGGGCCATCGGACCACCAGTGACCGCAGCAGCCAAGCAGGTACTCGGCCCTGGTCGCGGCGACGTACGCGAGCCTGCGCTCCTCCGACAGGTCACGCGCCGCGCAAGCGGTACCGAACTCGGCAAGCCCGGCGCCGGTCAGCCCGGCCAGCACCGGCAGGTCTGCCGCATCGCCGCGCAGCCTGAATGGCAGCAGCCGGGCGTTGTCGGTCCACTTCGTGGAGACTCTAGGCCGGGCCGGGAACAGATGCCGCAGCGGGCCATCGGCCAGGCCGGGCACGAACACCGCCGCCCATTGCAGGCCCTTGGCCGCATGCACGGTAGCGAGCTTGACCGAGTCGGTGTCGCCGACCTGGCCGGCTTCCAGGCCGAACTCCTCGCTCTCCGCGGCGGCGAGATAGGCCAGGAACGCGCCGAGGGTCGGCTCCTGCGAGTCGCCCGCGAACGCCGCGGCGGCGTCGGCGAAGGCGTCGAGGTCGGCCCGTGCCGCGGCCGGGTCAGCGCCCGGCCGCGACGCCACCTCGATGTCCAGCCCGAGCGACCGCTCGACCTCGGTCACCAGCTCGGCGAGTGGCCTGGCTGTATGCGCGCGCAGCGCGCGCAGCTCGGCGCCGAGGGCCGCCAGCCTGCCGTACCCGGCGAACGAGTACGCGGCCGGGCTGCCCAGATCGTCCAGCGCCTCGACAAGACTGCCCTGGTCCCTGGTGAGATCGGTCAGCGCCTCCGCCACCACCTCGCCCTCGGCAGTACCCGGCGCGGAGCCGCCGGGCTCGGCGTCGCGAGCCAGCTGCCTGGCCCGCCGGCCCAGGGCGACAAGATCAGCCGGGCCGATCCGCCAGCGCGGCGACGTCAGCAGCCGCGCCAGCGCGGCCGACGCGGTGGGGTCGTGCATGACCTGCAGGGTCGCCACGATGTCGGCGACCTCGGGCACCGTGAGCAGGCCGCCGAGGCCCACCACCTCCACCGGGACGCCGCGGGCCTCCAGCGCGGCGCGCACCGCGGCAAACTGCGACCGCTTGCGGCACAGCACCGCGACATCCCGCGCGCGCACCCGCGCCTGACCGCCGTCAGGCCACGGCAGGCCATCGGGTGCCAGCCCCGGCCGCAGCTCGAGCAGCGCCGCCACCTGATCTGCCACCCAGGCCGCCTCCGCGGCCGCCGACTCCAGCAGCGCGCATCGCACCAGCCCGCGCCCGGCCCGCCCCGGCGGCGCAGCCAGCACCGGCACGTCGGCCGCGTCGGCACGCAGCTCGGCCTGGATGGCGCCCGCGGCTGCGAGCACCCTGCCCGTGTTGCGGAAGCTCGTCGACAGCAACTGCACCGGAGCGGGCTGCCCGGGCCGCACCGGGAAGTCGGCGCTGAATCTGCGCAGGTTGCCAGCGCTCGCGCCCCGCCAGCCGTAGATGGACTGACACGGGTCGCCCACCGCCGTCACCGGGTGTCCGGTCCCGAACAACGCCCGCAGCAGCACCAGCTGGGCGTGTGAGGTGTCCTGATACTCGTCGAGCAGGACCGCCTGGTACCGGGCCCGCTCGGCCTGGCCCACCGCGGGATGCCCGGCGGCGATCCGCGCCGCGATGGCCATCTGGTCGCCGTAGTCGATGACCTCGCGGGCCGCCTTGGCAGCCGCGTAGCCGGCTACCAGGGGAACCAGCTGCTCGCGCGCGCGCTGGGTGCTCAGCACGTCGCGCGCCGCCTTGGGGATCTTGCCGGTCAGCGCCGCCACGTCGGCACCCAGCGCTGCGCCGATCTCGGCTATGTCGGCCCGACCGCGCAGGTGCTCGGCCATCTCGCCGGCGAGCGCCAGCACCGCCGCGGTCACCGTGGCCGGCGTCCACTCCAGCGCGTCCATGGGGCCTTCGTACGCGGCGACCACCCTCGCCGCGAGCTGCCAGCACACCGCGGGCGTGATGAGCCTGAGCGTGGGCTCGAGACCCTCGCGCAGCGCGTGATCGGCCACGAGACGGCCGGCATAGGCGTGATAGGTCGAGATGACCGGCGTGCCGGCCAGCGCGTCGCCGGCCGCGGCTTCGCCGCCCGCGTCCCGGCCCATGTCGCCGGCCGCGTCCCGGCCCGTGTCGCCGGCCGCCGCGCGGCCGCCGTCGGGGCCGCGCGGCAGGTCCAGACCGGCCCTGCGCAGCCCCTCTAGCCGCATCCGGACCCGCTCCGCTAGCTCGGCCGCCGCCTTCCTCGTGAACGTCAGGCCGAGCACGCGCTCGGGCTGCACCAGCTGGTTGGCCACCAGCCAGACCAGGCGCGCGGCCATGGTCTCGCTCTTCCCTGAGCCAGCGCCGGCGATGACGGCCATCGGCGCGAGCGGCGCGCTTATGACCGCCGCCTGCTCCGCGGTCGGCTCCTGTGTCCCCACGAGTCTCGCGAGCTGCGCCGGGCTGTACCGGATCGGCGGGGTCGTCACTGGTGCACCCTCTTCCTGGCGGGCACTGACAAGATGCTCGTTGTTCGGATCCGGTGAGAGCTGGGGTGACGGCCCTGCGTCGTTGCTCGTTGAGGGCCAGCATGACACTGCCGCCCCCAGCTCTTGCGGGGCTGCAGACCGGCAACAGAAGGACGCGCCGCAGAGCGCCAGTCAGTGACGGCCCGGCAGCCAGTCTCCTTGCCGGATTGTCGCTGCCAGCTTGAGGAGTCTCGTTGTCCCTTTCCTTGTCTGCTGCCGTGCCTGCCGCGGCGTTCTTCACCGGTATCGACTGGGCGGCCGCATCGCACGCTGTCTGCGTGGTCGACAACGCCGGGCACGTGAAATGCCAGTTCATCATCGAGCATTCGGCTGCCGGGTTCGCTGGTCTGATCCGCCGTCTGGCCGCCCTCGGCGAGCCCGCCGGCGTGCCGGTGGCGATCGAGCGTCCCGACGGCCGCCTGGTCGATGCACTGCTGCAGGCCGGGCACCCGGTCGTGCCGGTCAAGCCGACCGCGATCAAAGCCTGGCGCGACGGCGAGGTGGTCTCGGGAGCCAAGAGCGACCCCGGCGACGCCCTGGTGATCGCCGAGTACCTGCGGCTGCGCCAGCACAAGCTGCGCGTCGCCGTCCCCTACTCTGCCCAGACGCTGGCCCTGCGCACCGTGACCCGCACCCGCGGTGACCTGGTCGAGGCGCGGGTCGCGGCGACCAACCAGCTGTCCGCACTGCTGGACAGCCACTGGCCCGGCGCCAAGGCCATCTTCGCCGACGTCCAGAGCCCGATCGCGCTGGCGTTCTTGACCCGATGGCCGACCGCGGCGTCGGCCGCGAAAGTCGGGGAGAAGCACATCGCCGCGTTCTGCAGCCGGCACCGCTACTCCGGCCGGCGCCCCGCCGCCGAGCTGCTGGCCCGGCTGCGCGCCGCCCCGGCCGGCACGGCCGGCGACGTCCTCAGCCAGGCCGTGCGCTCCGCCGTCCTGGCCCAGGTCAGCCTCCTGCAGGCACTCAACACCGGCATCAAGGACCTCGACCAGTCGGTCCGCGCCCGCCTCGGGGAGCACCCGGACGGGAAGATCTTCACGTCGCTGCCAAGGTCGGGTCAGATCAACGCCGCCCAGGTGCTCGCCGAGTGGGGCGACTGCCGCGAAGCCTACGACAGCCCGGACGCCGTCGCCGCCCTCGCCGGCCTCTCCCCGGTCACCAAAGAATCCGGCAAGCACCGCGCCGTCAGCTTCCGCTGGGCCTGCAACACCCGATTCCGCGCCGCGTTCACCACCTTCGCCGACAACAGCCGGCACGCCAGCCCGTGGGCCGCTGACATCTACAACAGCGCCCGCACCTCCGGCAAAGACCACCCGCACGCCATCCGCATCCTGGCCCGCGCCTGGATCCGCGTCATCTACCGATGCTGGCTCGACGGCGTGCCCTACAACCCCGAACAACACGGCAACGCCAGCAAGCTCACCAACCAGATGGCCGCCTGAGGTTGACACAGAGGGTGTCATGGCAGCACCTGCCCGCCGCGCTCGTCGACCGGGCAGCAGGACGCCACCGGGCAGACCCGGCAGCCAGGATTCGCCGTCGCCGTGAACACCGGGCCGGCCATGCCCTCGGCGACCGTCTCGAC
>Ga0335076_10001145_pt1 | contig 25476 bp, 28 predicted proteins | sample Lox_Sample_25_FD_206717 | JGI IMG/M metagenome (GOLD analysis project Ga0335076, IMG submission 206717) | Soil microbial communities from Loxahatchee National Wildlife Refuge, Florida, United States - Lox_Sample_2.5 | ecosystem: Environmental > Terrestrial > Soil > Wetlands | place: USA... | reverse complement strand
ATCTTCCGGGAAAAACGGGTCGCCTTCGGGTAATTCCTTCAGGATTTCCTTCAGCAGCGCCGGGCAGCCTTGGCCTTTGAGCGCAGAGATGGGAACAACGGCGGCGAAGGGAAAGGCTTTAGAAAACGCGTCAATCAGCGGAAGGAGTTTTGCTTTGGGGAGTTGGTCGATTTTGTTGAGTGCAAGAATCGTTTTCCCGGGGAAGCGCTGGCCTTTTTCGAGCAAGAGTGAATCCGCATGAGGAAGGGTGCGGCCCGCATCAACCATCATGAGAAGAACGTCGATACCTTCGAGAGCGGCGGCCACTTCGCGCATCATCTGGCGATTCAACACGGTGGTCGCCTCGTGCAGGCCTGGGGTATCGACAAACACGATCTGACCTTCGGGCAGGGTGACAATGCCCTGGATGCGGTTGCGCGTCGTTTGCGGCTTGGAGGTTACGATAGCCACTTTCTGGCCCACGAAACGATTGAGCAAAGTGGATTTACCGGCATTCGGACGACCGATGATTGCGACAAAACCGGCACGCTTTGGTTTGGATGAGGATTGATCCTTGGTTGTAGCGATAGCGTTTCTCATTTCGCGATGGGGAGTTCCAACATGGCGGGATGTTGTGAATCGTGCAGCAACTGGATATGCGCGGTGCGGGCATCCGCTCCAGTCTCCTTCGCGACGACGCCACCGCTGTTGTAATTCTTCTCGCTGGAAGGAGAGTTGATGCTGTTAATCACGAGACGCAGGCGACTTCCCTTTTCTACTTTCTTCGAAATGAACGTGAAGTTGTCGAAGAGGTATTTCTGTGGGACGCCTGCGGGGACCGGCTTAGCGTCGCGCAAGGAGTCGCGATAACGCGCGCGCATAGTGGAGCTACTAAGCGCCAGGGAGCTGCCGGCGGGAGACAGTTCGTAGAGTGAGACCTCCAGATCCGTATCCGGAACATCCATGGTGAGCCACAGCGTCAACTTCGGGAAGCCGGTCACTTCGGTGGCATCGGCGAATGGTTCGGTGTGATAGATCAGTCCTTCGCCAAACATATTGAGGATTCCGGATTGACTGGTCAGGTAGTTGGGATTTTCCGCGGGCTCGGCATCTCCGGCGCGATTGTCGAGCGGATCGTAGGTCCAGGAGTCGGAACCGCTGATGCCTGCGGAAGACGGAAGCAACGAGCCAGAGTGGAAAACGTCGGAGGCATCGCCATTCGATGTGAGATAAAAGGTCAGCGTCGCGTTGCTGATGGCTTCAAGACTATCCGCGTATTTCCATTGTTCGGCGCCGATCACCCAATAGGCTACGCGTTTCTTCAAGAAGTCCGGCTTGGGACCGGACTTCATGGTCCAGGAATACCACTCGTCATGGAGTTTGTTGAGGTCGAGTGCACTGGCTTCAGCGAACTTGAGCCCGCCCATTTCAGTTTTGGGAGAGCGTGTACCGGCATGGTCCCATGGACCGATGATGAGGTAGTGTTTCGCCTTGGCGTCTTGGGAACCGTACTGCATGTGGCGCTTATAAAAGGTGAAAGCGCCAGGCTGGTCGCCATCAAAATCGCCGGTGATGGTAAGGATAGGCAGGCTGAGTTTCTTGTAGTCTTCGGAAGTGGGAACCATCGCGTCGTAATAAGCGTCCGGCGTTGGATGCTGCAGCCACTTCTGAAAAACAGGAGAAGGATTGCCAACGAGTTTGTCGTACTCATCGAATGCGCTGTGCGCTTTGTACATCTCACGAGATTTTTCCGACCAGAAGGAATCATTTCCAAAGGTTTCCGCATTGCCGGTGACGCCGCTGGTGAAGGTGAGCCATTGTTCGTCGTAGGGGCCGAAGATATTGTATTGAAACGGAAAATCGACTCCGGGATGCGCGGCGGCGGCGGGAACGATGGTGGAAAGATGCGGAGGAAACTCCTTGGCGACGCTCCACTGGTCGAATCCTGCGTACGAGCCGCCCCACATAGCCACCTTGCCGTTCGCATACGGCTGCTTGGCCAGCCATTCGGTAACGTCGTAACCATCGCGACCTTCGTTGCTGAAGGGCTCAAACGCACCTTCAGAATTTCCCCGGCCACGTACGTCAACGAGAGCGTAAACAAAACCGTGACTGGCGAAATACACGGCGCGGCTGGTGTAAGAGTCCGCGATGTACGGCGTCAGGGTGAAAATCACGGGCAGCGGGTCCTGCTGGCCGTGCGGGCGATAGATGGTCGCGTTCAGGTGGACGCCATCGCGCAGGGGAATTTTCACGCCCCACAGCATGTCGATCGCAGGAGGAGCTTTCGGCGCCGGTTGAGCGTACAAAGCGGAAACAACGCACATGGTGAACAACAAAACGGCGCCAAGGCGTGCAAGCGCACTCGCAGTTTGATTCACGGAAAGGTCCTTAGTAGGTCGTGAGTTAACGAGCTAAATGATAGCAGCAGTTGCGGCGCGAATCGGGAAAATCGCGAGCGATTAACGCGATGCAGGCGAACCTGCGGTGGCAAGTTTCCGCGCGCGAAGACGAAGGACTTTGCGCTGGTTGGATTCGAGAACTTCGAAGCGGTAACCGGAGAGGTCGATGCGGTCACCGGGAGCGGGCACCTTGCTCAAGGCGTGGCTGAGAAGGCCGGCGAGGGTGGTGACGGTTTCGTCGGCGTGGTCGCCGAATTGAAGGGAGAGGAGCCGCTCGGCATCGGAGATGGACATGCTGCCGCGAAGCACGAGGCTGCCGTCCGCCTCGCGGACAGCGTCAGGAGCGGGCCTGACGTTGGCGCCACTGTCGCCGACGATTTCTTCCAGAAGGTCTTCGACGGTGGCGATGCCGGCGACCGAGCCGTGCTCGTCGATGACCACCACCATGGTCTGATTTTTCTGACGCATTTCGCGGAGGAGGTCGGAGCCCACCTTGGTTTCGGGAACGAAGAGGATGGGTTTGAGGAGTTCACGAACATGGCGGCGAGGGAGATCGGCGTCGGCGATTTGCAAGAGGTCTTGTGCGTGGACCACGCCGATGATGTCGTCGAGGGAGCGTTCGAAGACGGGCATTTTGGCGAATTTGGTTTCCACGTACTTGGCGTGCATGCCTTCCAGGGAGGTATCGGCTTGCAAGGCCACCACGTCCGGGCGAGCGGTCATAACCTCGCGGACGCGCTTGTCACTGAACTCCACGACCTGCTCGATCAGGTCGGCCTGGTCCCCTTTGATGATGCCTTCTTCTTCGGCCACTTCCACGAGGGCTTCAATACCCTCTTCGGTGCGCTGCTCTTCGGAACGCTCGGTTTCCTGTTCAGAGATGCGCGCAATGGATTCCGCGGCTTCGAGAAAAACCCGGATGGGCCAAACGATCCACATGCCGACGCGAACGAGTGGGAGCAACGGCAGCAACCACCGGCCAGTGGTGCGATAGAGCAACATGTCGGGGATGAAGTGCATGAGCAGGATGACTTCGAGGGAAAGGAAAACGAGGAACTGGAGGCCGGCTTCCCAGCGATTGGGAACCAGGTAGACGACGCCGCGGGTGGTTTCGAGAACGACGAAGGCGAGCCAGAAATGGCCAAGGATACGGAAGGTACGCCCGCCGCTGCGGCGATTGATGCTGAGCTTCGGCTCGATCTCCGCTTCGAAGATATCCAGATGCTCGTGGACACGGCCGGTGGTCATGCGGCCGAGCTCGCGATAGATGAGGGTGAGATAGGAAAAGATAGGCAGGCCGAGCGCCAGCACCAGGACACTGCCAATGTAGGCCCACAGGAGCATCAGGTCAGCCCCAGCCGGCGCCGCAGCTTGGCTTCCACGCGATCCATTTCGCCGCGATCGGTCTCGTGATCATATCCCAGAAGATGAAGAATGCCATGCAGCATGAGGATGCAAAGTTCTTCTACCAAGGTGCGCTGAAACGCTCTGGCGTTACGCCGCGCGACCGAGGGAGAGATGGCAATGTCACCGAGGAACTGGCCACGCAGTTCTATTGTACGGCGGAAGAGGGTTCGTGGCGTGGTGCGAATTTCGGAAGGAAAGGAGAGGACGTCGGTGGTTTGGAACTTGTGGCGGAAACGGGAATTGAGGCGCTGCATTTCGGCGTCCGTGACAAAACGGACGAAGGTCGATGTGGGATGGAGGCGCAGTTCGCCGTGAACAAGCGACAAAAAACGACGAAGGGCCGGAATGGGAAGTGTGACGCGTCGCTGAGCATTGTCGATGGAGAGGAAGTGCCGCGGAGATTTGGGAGAGCCGCGCGCGCGCCGTTGCGTAGCCATTACGACTACGATACAGGTTTGTCGGCGGGTGGCAACTCTTTGGCTGGAGGATGACCGTTGCCGGCTCGCTGTGGTTGTGCCGCGTCGTGTTCTTCGTAAGCACGAATGATCTGCTGCACGAGGTTGTGGCGAACTACGTCCTTCTCTCCAAACTGCACGACGCTGATTCCGGGGATTCGTCCGCAAATTTCCATGGCCTCGACCAGGCCTGATTTCTTTCCGGCAGGCAGGTCGATCTGCGTGATGTCTCCGGTGATCACCGCTTTGGAATTGAACCCAAGTCGGGTAAGAAACATCTTCATTTGTTCGCTGGTAGTGTTCTGCGCTTCATCGAGGATGACGAAGGAGTCGTTGAGGGTGCGGCCGCGCATGAAGGCCAGCGGTGCAACTTCGATGATGCCCTTCTCGAGGAAGCGTTCGAGTTTGTCGGCGTCGAGCATGTCGTACAAGGCGTCGTAAAGCGGGCGCATGTAGGGATCGATTTTTTCCTGGAGCGTGCCGGGAAGGAAGCCGAGACGCTCGCCAGCTTCGACCGCGGGCCGAGCGAGAATGATGCGGTTGACCTGCTTGGTGAGCAGCGCGCTGACGGCCATGGCGACGGCTAGGTACGTTTTGCCGGTGCCGCCGGGGCCGATGCCGAAGGTCATGTCGTGGCTTTCAATCTCTTCCATGTAGCGGCGCTGACCGGCGTTTTTGGGCGTGACGGTTTTTTTGCCGAAGGAGCGGGTGCGGCCATGTTCGAACATGCCGCGCGGCGAGGCATGAGGTTCTTCGGTGGCCACACGCATGAGCGATTTCACTTCAGAACTCGACAGCAGGCGGCCATGGCGCGTCAGATGGTTGTACTCTTCGACGATGCGCACGGCTTGATCGACATTGTCCTGCGACCCTTCGACCGTCAAACGAGTGTCATTCAGGTGCGTGCGGACCTGGAGGACATCTTCCAGCAATCGTATATTTTCATCGAGGGTCCCGAAGAAGGGTTCCAGTTTCCCGGAGATGTGAATGGTGCGCTTCATCCAATTGGAAGGCTGCGCTGCTTCCCGCAATGGGTGGCCGATGGGTTTCCTCCTGAAGTTTGCAGCGGCTCCACAGCCGCCGGGGAGAAACTGCTTTCACCGTAGCGCGAAGAGGTGCGATGGTCAAGTTACACTCCGGTGAAAGATGGGAGAGCAGACGCGCAGGTCATTCTTTCTTCGCAAGCGCTTCCTGGATGGCTTTTTCGGCCAGCGGAGCCATGACCGCGTAGCCCGCCGCGTTGGGATGCAAACCATCGTTGGTCAACTGGCGTTTGAAAAATCCCTTATCGTCCGCGGTAGCGGGAAAATAGTTCAAGTACACATCGCCATGGCCGGCGGTGAATTTTTTGATCCACGCGTTGAGTTCCAAGATTTGCTGGGGCGGGCGCCGAACCGTTTGAACGATGTTCTTTCCTTCGGGAGTGGTGATGTCCGCGACGGGAGTGAGGGAGGCGAGGACGACGCGGATGTGATTGGCGCGGGCAAGCTCCGCCATGGAAGTGAGGTTGCCTTCGATGTATTCGAGGGATTCCGGGCCGGTGTTCCCGGCAATGTCGTTGGTGCCGGCGAGAATTACGACGACGCGAGGCTGTAGCGCGATGACGTCAGGACGGAAGCGGAGGAGCATCTGCGGAGTAGTCTGGCCGCTAATACCGCGATCGACGTACGGCTTGCCGGGGAAAAATCCACCCATGTCGGGGTTCTGCCAGCCATCGGTAATGGAATCGCCCATAAAGACGACGCGCGATTCGTTGCCAACGGGAGGATTCAACTTACTGTTGGCGTCGGCGTAACGAGCCAGGTCCGGCCAATCCTGCAGACGCTGCGTCATCCAATCATTCTTCTTCTGCAACTCCGAAAGATCCGGACAGGTCTGCGTGGGTGCACCAGCAGGAACAGCAGTGGAAGGATTCTGATGAGCGGCAGCATTCGCGGCAAACACGATCGCACCCGCCAACAGCAGCAGAACTTTTCTCATTGCGCCTCGCTTCGTTAAAGTTTCTCCTGTCCCGGTTTGCTGGATTTTCGGGCCAGGGTCAGTGTCGCAAGCATTAACTGGACTTTTGGTACGGCAGCACTATAGACGGTAGCACTCTCATCTTCGAAAATCACAAACATCGCACAAAGCAGTGGAGAGCATTAGAAGGAACTGAGGGAGGGATGGTCCGATGTTTGCACATGCAAAGTACTGGCTGATGGGCTCCGCAGTTTTGCTGGCAAGTATGCCGGCGTTTTGCGCGGAAGAGAGCGCGGGAGTGGTTTCGGCACCGGTGCGCACCGCAGTGGTAAAGTGCCCAGGGATCAAGGATATTCCGTTCACGGTGGATGCGGAACAAGCATTGCCGCTGAAACTCGCGGGTGCGCTGTCCTGCGGAGAGACGGTAGCGCTGTTATCGGACACGGAAGGGTACACCGCGCAGGTCCGCACGCGAGATGGCCATGAAGGCTACGTGGCATTGATGTACCTGGCACTCGATGCCGGGAACAGCAGTGCGCTGGTTGCACCGAAGCATGCATCGGCCGCGACTCCGGTAAATGGCGTAGTGCGGTGGGGCGCAGGAGGAGAGGGTTGCGATGAGTTTCTGTCGCACGGGCGGCACGTGGAATCGGTCACCGCGAATGGAGTGACGGTACAAGTTTCGATCCAGGATACTGGCTGGAAGTATCGCGCGAACATCGCCATTTCGAACCAATCGGGCGAAACGCTGGAAGTGCTTCCAGGAATTATCACGCTGGATGAGTTGACGCCGAAGACGCGGTCACTCTACGCGTCCAGCCCGGAAAAGCTGGCGCATACGCCGACGCACCAGGTGTTATGGACGCTGGTGGATGCGGTGCCGTCGCGCAGCGCGGTAGCGAATGGTGCGGGTTCCACGACGGAACGGCTGGCGTACCGCAATTCGGCAGCGCCCGACTATCTGAGCCCACATGTCGCGCTGGCCTCTGCCCACCACGGCGCGTTTGACCGGAGCCAGACGGCGGACCTGGAAGCGCTGTCGATGAAGCCAGGGACGGTGGCGAACGGGCAGGTGAGCGCCGGCGTCATGTGGTTCGACCGGGACAGCGACGCACGGGAACTTTCCTTGCGGGTGCCAGCGGGGGGCCTGGTGTTTGATTTTGCGTTTTCCTTCGAACAGAAAAAATAAGAACTTCCCGAAAGAAGCGGCCCGGTGCACCCCCACGCCGGGCCGTTTCTGTTTTTCAGCAACGTGGGTCCTCCGCGGCACACGATTTCGGGACGGCAGAGAAGCTGGCCGCTACACCGCGAGGTTGGGCAGCAACGAACGGTCCCAAAGCTGCATTTCGATGAAACGAGGCTGCATTTGCTCGCGATCGGTAAGTCCGAAGTCTGCCACGGGTGCCTGGGCGGCAAACAGTTCCTCCATCTGTTCCAGGTTGTAGACGCAACGGTTGGGTTCAGCGGCCACTCTCATGCTGTCGCCCAACGTAAAGGTCACCGCTTCCGGATGAAGCTGTGCCAGCGGGAGGACAACTGAGGCGGGGCGGGAATGATCGACACCGTATGAGAAATCGCCCAGGAAGAAGTAGACGGGTATGGACTCCGGGGCGTGCCGTAGGGTTTTCGTGGCGGCCTGCAGCAACCATTGTTCGGCGGCGCGGCGCTGGAGGAGGTAGTCTGGCTTGAGGCGGGGACGAGTTTCGCGGCGCAACTGGTCCAACAGGCGCACTGCTTCCGGGTTCGGCAAGGAGCACAAATTCAGGTAGGGCCCACGCGCGGGATCGTACCTGTGGGTGACAACCTGCGGCATCCGATTCGTGACAGCGCTGTGCATGGGCAAGTTTCTCCTGCGGATCAATCTGCCGGTACGGCCCGGCCTTTGGCCCATTCGCGGATGGCGGTGATCTCCTCCGCGCGGGTGACGCTGAGAGGCTGAGTCGATTTGATTTCGTTGAGCAGGGTTTCTGTGGAGAGTTGCTGCTTCTGGCCGAAGGCGGTGTAAAGACCAGAGACGATGGCTTGCTCGATTTCTGCGCCGGAAAATCCTTCGCTGGCTTCGGCAAGTTTGGCGGCGTCAAACGCAGCAGCATCCCTTCCACGTTTTTTCAGATGCAAGGCGAAGAGGGCCGCCCGGTTCCGGGTGTTGGGCAGATCTACGAAGAAAATCTCATCGAAGCGTCCTTTGCGCAGCATTTCCGGCGGTAGCACGGTGATGTTGTTGGAAGTGGCGGCAAGAAAGACGCCCGCTTCACGATCCTGCATCCAGGTAAGCAGTGTGGCTAGCAGTCGCTGCGAGAGGCCGGCATCGGCGTCGCCGGTGGCACCGGCAGAGGCGAAAGCCTTCTCGATCTCATCGATCCAGAGAACCACCGGAGCCAGTTTTTGGGCCAGTTCGAGCGCTTTGCGCAGGCGCTTCTCGCTTTCTCCGACGAATTTATCGTAGAGAGCACCGGCATCCAGCCGCACCAGATCGTAGCTCCATTCCCCGGCGACCGCGCGCGCCGCGAGACTTTTGCCGCAACCCTGCACGCCCATGATCAAAATACCCTTGGGAGGCACAAGGCCGAAGCGCTGGCCTTCGGTGGTCCAGGCGCTCTTGCGTTTCGCCACCCATTCGCGAAGGCGCTGCAGCCCGGCAACGTCTGAAAAAGATGCATCGCGCTTGACGTTTTCCAACAATCCTTCGGAACGAAGTGTCTGCCGTTTGGCCTCGGCGACTTGCTCAACCAACACGGCGTCCACTCTGCCGCGCTGAAGCGCACACTGACGAAGGATGCGCAGAGCTTCGTCTTCGGGGAGACCGGTGAGATTGCGGGCCACTTGCGCCAAGCCGGAGAGATCGAGAGCATTGGCAAGCGCATGGGACACGCTGAGTTCCGAGATGGTGGCCTTTACCCCGGCAAAAAGTTCTTCGGCGGAGGGCAGGCCCAAAGAGAATTCTGCGGCGTCCGCTTGCAGTTCTGGCGGGAGGATAAGAGTTGCGGCAAGAAGGATGATGGAGCGGCGGGCGGTGCGGAAGCCGTCGGCAAGATCGCGGAGTTTGCGGCTGATTTTGTCGTTGTCGCAGTAACGTGCAAAATCTTTGAGGAGAAAGATGGCGTCGCCCTGAATCGTGCCGATATTGGCGAGGGCCTGGTCGGGCTGGTCGGAATTGTAGAGCGCGGCGCCGCCAGCACGGGCCAGGCCGGTCGTGATGCTCCAGGTATAAAGGGGAACGGCGAGGCGGTCGGCCACGCGGCCGAGGAGAGCCAGGAAACGCTGCTCCTCATTTGATTCCACGGCGATGATCGGGCTTCGGGAATTGATGAGAAGGCAGAGCTGGTCGCGTTTGGCGTCCAGAGCACCAGCAACCGCGGACGTTTTGGACGGAGGAAGGTTCACAGGAGCGCGGGAGACGAGTTTGGGTTCGTTTGACAAAGGCTGGGAGCACCGTTCAAACTAAGAGTTTGAGAAAACGCATAAGGAGCAACAGATAGATGCCTCAAGGTCAGGCTACCAAAGTTAAGAAGAAGAAAAAGTCAGTTTTGAAGCGGGCGGCACAATCTCGTCAACGCGCCGAAGTGAACCGTGCAAATCGCACGCGGGTGCGCAGCGCGATCAAGCGGCTACGCACGGCGATCACCGCGGGCGACGCCACGGCGGCAGGCAATTTGCTGCATCCGACAATGTCGGCGATTGATGCGGCGATTGCCAAGGGCGTGCTGCACGAGAATACCGGAAACCGCTACAAATCGCGGCTCAACCTGGCATATAACTCGGTGAAGGCCAAAGCAGCCAAGTAACAGCAAAGCAGAATCGGGAATCGAAGCGGACAGCTTGCAGGTTGTCCGCTTTTGTTTTTTGATTACTTTGCGAAACGTTTGCAGCGCCGTGGCTATCTTACGCGCGCGCTGATGACGCGGCGTCTCCACTCAAGCGCCAGACCAGAAATTCCATGATGGCGCGCACATCCTTGGCGCCTCCTTTGAGACGGCTGTCGGCTTCCTGAAGCGCTTTTAATCCGTCGAGGAGACGATCGCGTGGAATGCTGCGAGCGCAGCGAATTGCCAGCTCGGCCTGCTCCGGACGCATGCCCAGCGCGCGAGCGGCTTGCCATCCATTGGCGGCGCGCACTTCGGTAGCCTCAATCAGCTTGCGATACATCCAAGCCAGCCCGCCGACCATCAGCACCGGCTCTTCGCCTTCGCGCAGGAGGCGGTCAATGAATTCCAGCGCCTTACGGGGTTGATGAGACGCCAGCAAATCCGCGACCTCCCAGATGGTGGTGGTTTTTTCCGAGATCACCAGCGTGCTTACTTCTTCCCGGCTGATCGTCTTGCGATTTCCGGCATAGGTGGTCAGTTTTTCAATTTCGGTCGTGAGTCGCATCAAATCGCCGTTCACAAATTCAGCAAGATCTTCGGCGGCACCTTTTTCGAAGGTGACTCCTTTCTGTTTGGCGATGGTTTTGGCCAGGCCCTCGGCCGCGGCGATACGATCTTCGGGGCGATCGCCGAGTCCAACTTCTACGACGAGGGTGAGATCCGCAAGTTTTTTTCCCAAGGTCATGCGCATGTCCAGCTTTTGGGCTTCGATGACCAACACGGTGAAGGGGGCAGGGTTCTCGAGATAGGCCAGGATGCGGTCGACGGCATCCTCGCGCGCTTTTTCTCCCAGCTTTTCGATGCTCTCGGCATCCTCCAGGAAAACGACCTGCTGCGAAGCAAGCATCGGCAAAGTCTGAGCCTGGTCGAGGGCGGCTGCGGTCTCACCGCGAGCCGCGGAAAACCGTGAAAGCGCCCAGGTTCGCGCGGCTTCGGGAACAAACTTGTCTATCAGCGCAGCGCGACAAGCATCGCGAAGATACCGTTCATCCCCGAGAAGCAAGAGCGCGGGTATCACCTTGCCTTTTTCCAGCCGCTCCTTCAATTGATCCAGATTCATTCGCGCCATCAGAAATTCTCCGTGACCGCGGAGACAAGCCGGCTGGCGAAATCCTGGGCCATGCGATCGGCAGCGGGCTCGCCTTCCTGGAAGAAGGATTCGACCTGGCTACGCTGATCCGTGGGGCAATTGGTGGTGCTGCCTTGAACACAACTGGTGGCGAGCTGGTATTCGTTGCGAAAGACAAAGTTGTCGGCGTGATAGAGGATTTTGCCACTGTCGCGTTCGGTAAGCGTGACGTCACACCGCATGGTCACCATCATCGCGGTGGCTTGAGCGACAGTGGTAGTGGTGGAGTTGGACGACTGGAACAGTAAGGGAACCACTTCGACGCTGAGCACTTTCCCGGTCAAGACGGCGTCGCCGCCATTGGGATCGGAGACGATTTTGTAACGGGTCTTGGCGAGGAACTCATGGATGGTCGCCGCGGTGAGAATCTGCTCGACCTTGAAGGTAGAGGTTTTGTTTTCCATGGCGGGAACGGCGATGACGTGAATGGTTTTGGGAAGTGTGTCCGTGCCATGGCCGGACACGTGATAGCCACAGCCAGCGAAGAGGGACGTGGCGATGCCAGTGACGGCAATCCCCAGCGCGCGGCGGCAAATCATTCCTGGTCCAGCCATTCGACAAGTTTGCTGGCGCTCCACGCGGGGAAGCGCAGATTGTCGGCGGCGCCCCAAAACCACCAGGCACCGGGTTTGGAGCTATCGGGTTCGGGTGGACGAAGGAAAATAGAGGTTTCGCCGGCCACACTGACGTTGCTCGGGGCCGCCTCCATCGGAGGGACCAAGGAGAATCCGGCGTCCTTGCACAGGTCAATGAGCTTGGTGTGGTCGGCAGATTCGTCCACTTCGGCGAAGGCGCTGAAGGTCATACCGTAAAAGACGGGGGCATGGACCAGGTTCAATGCGATTTTGGCGTCTTCGACAGGGTCGGCCATGCCGGCGCTAATTTCCGAGCGAGTCTGGAGCAGTTTTTGGTGAAGGTCCTCGCCGGACTCGCGGGCAAAACGCGGGAGGAGGTTGAAGGCCGCCTGAGTGCCGAAGACGGGCGTGCCGATGTTCTGGAAGGAAAGGAGTTGGGAAGTTTGCGTTTCGAGTTCTTCGATGCCGGCGCGACCCGCCTCCGAAACGGGATGAAAGACCACGGCGACCAAACGGCGCAACCTTACTGCGCGAAGCGCCATGGCCAGGGTGGTGAGCGCGGTAGCCGCGGCGGAGAAAACGGAGAACAGTTGGGCGTGTTTGTCGAGACGGCGTCCGCTCAAGGCTTCGACGCGGGGGAACCATGGAGTGGCTTCCGGTTGGGACAAGCTGGCTTTGGTGAAATCGAGAATTTTTGCGCCGGAAGCCTTGGCAGGGCCGAGACATTGCTTTCCGAAATCGGTGGAGCCGGTCAGGAATGCGTAGCGCGCACCGCGAAACGAATCCTCGTCGATGCTTTGGATGACGGTGGCCTCGCCGGCAGCCTCCGTGAGCGTTCCGGCAGCAATTTCTTCATCGACAAGACGGATTTCCCAAGATGCGAAGCGACTCTCTTCCAGCACGGATTTGAGTTCGGCGCCGAGCAGCGAGGAAGCACCGGCAATGACGAGTTTTTCAGAACGACGATCAGTGGTCATAAATTCAAGAAGCTCGCGTGGCGGTACGGTGACGGAAGAAGCGCAGTACATGCAGGACGAGTCCCGCAACGGCATAGGTTCCCGCGAGAATCACGAGGGTATATTCGGAATAGCGCCAAATCGTGCCGACGAGCATTACGACGAGGATGACCGTGACGGAGGGCTGTTTGCGGGCCCACGGAATATCTTTGAAGCTGTAGTAGCGAATCGTCGAAGTCATTAGCGCGCCCAGCGCCAGCAGCAGGGCGAACCACAGATAGGACCAGTCGGGTTTGACGAGAGGGCCGAGCCAGCGGCAGGCGTGAACGATGGCAGCGACGACGCCAGCGGCGGCCGGCGTAGGCATGCCGACGAAATTTTTGCCGCCGCCAGGTTCCATGCCCTTCACATTGAAGCGCGCCAAGCGCCAAGCGGAGCAGATCAGAAACGCGAGACAGCAGAGCCAGGCGAAGTGACCGAGGAAAGAGTCGCTACCCTGAAGGGACACGCTACGATATCCCCAAGCGTAAGCAAGCACAGCGGGAGCGATGCCGAAACTGACGACATCGGCCAAGGAATCGAACTGGACACCGAATTCAGTGTTGGTGCCGGTCATGCGCGCGATGCGACCGTCGAGGGAATCGAAGAGAATGGCAATGCCGATGGCTTTGGCGGCGTGATCGAAATCTTCGGGGCGGCCAGCGAGAGAGGCAATGGCGGCGTAGTAGCCGCAAAGCAAGTTGGCGCCGGTGAGAAGGCTGGGAAGGAGGAAGACGCCGCGCCGCAAGCGGCGGCGTTGGCGGTGGCCTTCCGCGAAAGGCATGGTCGACTGTTGGAGAAAGTCCATGGAATCCTTTTTCGTTCCCTCAGAGTACTACGAGCCGTGGTCGTCCTGCAGTTTTCGGGTAGCGCTTTTGGCCGCCGGGCCGGACTGCTTGATTGGGATGGCCGCACCTTCCGGCATACGCGCGACGATGCTGGACCCGCCTTTGACGTGGTCACCGACTTTCACTGTGATTTCGGCCTCCGCGGGAAGCCATAAGTCCATGCGGGACCCGAAACGCACCAAGCCGATGCGCTCGCCGCGCGCGACGGTGTCGCCGACAGCTTTCCAGGCGACCACACGGCGGGCAACCCAACCGGCGATTTGCTTGTAGAAGATGGGGCCGTGTTCGGTGGATTGCTGGAAGATGTTCTGTTCGTTTTGGAAAGAGGCGTTCTCATCCCAGGCAGCCAGGAATTTTCCGGGCTGGTACTCGAGCGCACTGATTTTTCCGCTGGCGGGAGCGCGATTCACGTGCACGTTCCACACGGCCAAGAAAATACTTATGCGTTTGCCGGGCCGCGAGCCCCAAAGCTCATCCTTAACAACAACCACGCGGCCGTCTGCAGGAGACACAATGAGACCCGGATCAGCAGGAACCGCGCGATCGGGATCGCGGAAGAAACTGAATACGAACAGACCCAGCAAGAGCAGGACGACACCAGCAGCGGCGGGCCAGCCGTGAAACAGCGCCAGAAGCAGGATCCCCAAGATGAGTGGAGGTGCTCCGAACCAATACCCTTCCCTGACCATAGGCTCCGGGCTGGTGCGAGACAAGATACACCAGCACTGAGGTCATTCTACGCTAGTTCGTTCCGGGAAGGAGGATGCGGACGGCGGGTTACTGCGTATGTCTAGCGCCGGCACTGTGGAAGTGCGCAGCGATGCGCTCCATTTCATCCTTTACGTGGAGCTTGAGTTTCTTGAGTCGGATTTCTTCGATGAGGTCTTCGGAATTCAGGTAGGGAGACTGCGAGAGTTTGAGGAGTTCTGCTTCGTACTGCTGGTGTTTTTCGGCCAGACGCTGGTAGTGAGCGTCTGCTTCGAAAATTACGTCCCGAGGGCTCCGCTGCGGTGTTGCCATGCGTGTCTCCTCTGAGTTGGATTGTAAACACTACATGAACGGAGACTAACACCGGGGTAATCGCCGTCAAGGGTATTTTCGTACTTGGGCTGTGAAAATTACCGGTACGGAAGTTTGCCGCTGTTTCTAAAGGAGGTTACGGAACTGCGCCGCAGGACCAAAGCGGATTCAACGGGATCGCGATAGTAACCGGGGCGTTCGCCAATCTGTTGAAAGCCGAAGCGCTGGTAGAGGGTGATAGCGGGGACATTCGAGGGGCGAACTTCGAGGAAGATGCCTTTGGCACCTGCGGTAGCAAAGCGATGAAGCAATTCTCGAATGAGAAGGGAGCCAATGCCCTTTCGCCGAAACGCCGGATCGACAGCTACATTCAGAATTTCCGCTTCGGTGGCGGAGAGGCAACCAAAGATGAAGCCTTCGATGACCTGCTGGTTGCGGCTGACCAGGAAGTTCGAAGGTTGGCGGCTACGTGCTTCGGCAAGAGAGTGCAGCGACCAGGTGGAGGCTTCCGGCGATCGTTGAAGAATCGAGTGGATAGCAGGAAGGTCGTCAGGAAGGCATTCGACGATGCGAGAATGCGGCGAATCTGGGGAAGACAGCTCAGCCATGTGCGGAGGGGTCTTTCCAAAACAGTTCCGCATCGGAGCGGCGGACGTAGTCGGCGTCCAAGGTGATGGGGTCGCTAAAGTCGCCGCGGTTGGCGCATTCGATGGCCAGCTGAGCAATGACGGGAGCGAGAACGGGCGAGGCCGTCTGGAGCGAGTCGCCTTGGTTCGAACGCGATGAGAACAAGGCGGTTCCGCTTAGCAAAGAGGGATCCAGAGCTGCCCAGGAAATCGGTTGCGAGCCCGCGCGGGCCGTGGCGAACTGCAGAAACTCCTCCGGCGTGGCAACCAATTCTTCTCCCGAACGGGCCAGGCCGGAATCGGGAGTGCTGCGGTAGAGGGCGCCGAAGAGCTGGCCGCGATGCGCGTCGAACGAAGAGGCGACGTACGGGGTCGCAACGGCGATGGAGCTGGCAATGGCAAGCAGGCGAGAAACGCCTACGACAGGGGTGTGGTAGAGGGCGGCCCAAGCCTTTACGGTGGTAAGGCCGATGCGTAAACCGGTGAAGGAGCCGGGTCCGGTCGAGACGGCGAGTAACTCGAGGGAAGCCGGGTCTGTGGAAGACTCGGCGAGGATTTGGGAGATGGCGTACAGCAGCCAAGAGGAATAGTCGGAAGAGTCCTGGTGGACAGAGAGCACGGGAGGGAGTTGGTTTCGAAGAAGAGCGACGCTGCCGCGCGCGTCCGATGTATCGATGGCTAAGGTAACCATGGCTAGCGAATACCAGCTTACCTCTTGAAAGCAAAAGTGTTGGAGGAAAAGGTGAAAGAGCGTAAAGGGATGTATGGACGAAGGAGTAAAAGGCAGGGGCGAGAGGTGTGAGCAATTCTACTGCCAAAGCCGGAGCGGACTGTCTCTATCTGTTTGATTTCACTGGATATATCTTGACTCTTGCAGCACAGTCATCTACACTCCGATTATCTTCTTGGGGGACCACCGAAGCTATGGAATACAAGATCGGCGACAAAGTCGTTTATCCGAACCACGGCGTAGGGGTCGTAGAACAAATCAGTTACGGCGTATTGAACGGAAGAACGGAACGTTACTTCATGATCCGCATTGTATCGAGCGGGTTGCGTGTGATGGTGCCGTCTTCGAATGCGCTTTCCGTTGGTCTACGATCTGTCATCCGCTCCAATGACGCCAGCAAGGTGCTGGGTTTCCTGGAAAAAGGGAAACTGAATTCGCACCATGACTGGAAACATCGATTCAAAGAAAACTCTGAGCGCATGCGCACCGGCTCATTGCTGGAAGTTGCGGCAGTGTTGAAAAGCCTGGTGTCGCTCAGCCGTAGCAAACCCCTTTCCTTCCGCGAAAAGAAAATGCTGGAACGCGCCAAGTACTTGCTGGTAAGCGAAATGGCGACGGCCCGGAATCTGACCGCGGAAAATGCCGAAGGCTTGGTGGTGAAATCCCTAGCAAAAGCGAAGTTACAATTTCCGACGATGTTGGACGCGGTAGAGTAAAGTTCTGTTCCATATTGGAATTGATTTGGCGGGCGACGAGTTATGACGTCGCCCGTTTTTTTTGAAGCGCACGTGGTTCGCGGGGAAGGCTTGGGTCAAGCCAGCGGCATACTCGCTTTCGCGTTCAAGTGGATGTCGGCGAACTGGCGGTACTGAAACCGGGGATAAGCAGCGGCAGCGATCATGGCGGCATTGTCGGTGGAAAGAGTGCGGTCGGGAAAATAGAGTTGCAAGCCAGCGGAGGCGGCGCGCTTCTGAAAGACGGCGCGAAGTTGGCTATTGGCCGAAACGCCGCCAGAGACGAGGATCGTCGGTACGCCACAGGTTTCCGCGGCAAGCAAGGTGCGGTCGACGAGATCGCGCACAACGGCATTCTGAAATTCGCGGACCAAACCAAGAGTGGCGGGGCTGCAAAGTGGTAACAGTTCTTCGAAGCAGCGCCGGCCCGTGCGAAGCGCCTCTTCCCTATTGCGAATTTCGTCGTTGTATTCGGGATGCTCGCGGACGTGATAGAGGACGGCCGTCTTCAGGCCGCTGAAGCTGAAATCGAGAGCATTGCCGCGAGTTTTGGTGGGACCAAAACGCACGGGAGGCGGAGCAGAAGGGGCGGCGGAAGCCAGACGATCAAGAACGGGGCCGCCGGGGTAGCCTAGACCGAGAAGTTTGGCGACCTTGTCGTAGGCTTCCCCCGCGGCGTCGTCGCGGGTCTGGCCGAGTTTGCGATAGGCGAAAGCCGAGGGTTGCGCCGCATCGCGGTGGACTTCGTACAAAACCGTGTGGCCACCAGAGACGATAAGGCAAACGGCGGGAAGAGTGGGCATGGAGCCGTGCTGGTACGCTTCCAGAAACGCAGCGTGGATGTGCCCTTCGAGATGGTTCACGGCGATGAGCGGTTTGTTGAGCGCATGGGCCAGCGTTTTTCCGTAGGTGATTCCGACCAGGAGCGAACCGACAAGGCCGGGTCCTTGGGTAACGCCGATGGCATCCAAGTCTGCGAATTGCAGACCAGCCTGTTGCAAGGCTTCGTGAACGACCGGAACAATCTGGCGAAGGTGCTCGCGGGAAGCAAGCTCCGGCACCACACCGCCGTACTTGCGGTGAATGTCGACCTGTGAGGAAACCACGCTGGACAGGATGCACCGGCCGTCGACAACTACGGCCGCGGCAGTTTCGTCGCAGGACGATTCAATCGCCAGGATCTTGATTCCGGGAGTGTGTCTTGCGTCCATAGCCAGCCTGGGTAGATAGAGCGTCGCGCCGAGCGCTTTCGAAAAACCCATCGTAGCACAGGCATTGGGGCTATTAGCGCATACGCCAAGTTCCATTGCGGCGGACGCAGGCTGTGTTCATGCTGGGGCACGAAAGGAGAGATCCGGGTGCCGATCGCACAACCAACATTTCCGGCTACGGGCCGCTTCGAGACGGTCACGCAAGAAATGGTCGAGGGCGGGCTGGCGCTGAGAGACCATCCGGCGCGAAGCGCGACCACCATCGATGGATGGAGTTCGATTTTTTTCGGGCTCCCCTTTTTCCTGATCGGATGTTTCATTGAATTGGCCGCGCTGAATGTTCTGCCAGCGCACGGCAGACACGCTCCGGAGTGGGTGATCGGCTTGGTGGGGAGCTTCTTCTTGCTCGCTGGATTGTTCCTGTTGACGCACGGAGCAGCTACCCTGGTGCGCAGAGCGCGCTATCGCCGGGAAGCGGCACTGCACCCCGGACAAAGTTGGATCGCAGACTACACCTGGAATGCACGGGGCGCCGGGTATTCGGAATTTCACGTGATGGTGGGGAGGATCTGTTTCGCGCTGTTCTGGAGCGCGTTTCTGGTGCCGTTCTTCTGGATCGGACTGCGCGGGGTGTGGCCGTTTCTGGCCGGAGCATTATTTTTTGCGTTGATCGGCGTGTACATTTGGTACCGCGCCGCGCTGTCGGTTGTGGGCTTGTTGCGCTATGGAAAGAGTTTTCTTGGATATGATGGATTTCCGTTTTTCCTAGGCGGGCAACTTGGGGCGCATCTGGAGGCGCCGCGAGGGTTGGGGGAATTTGAGGAGTTGACGCTGACGTTCCGGTGCGTGGCGGAGCGCTATTTGACCGGCGGGGCGGGGCCGAATCGCAGTTCGCAGGTGGCCTGTTTTGAACTATACAAGGATGCTGTGACGTTCTCGCGGGAACAGCTTGCGGGATACAGCGGTGGTGTGATTCCCGTGCAATTCGCGATACCGGCGAATCAGCCGCAAACCAACTTGATCGGGACGCCGCCCACCTACTGGGAAATAGAAGCGTGCGGAAAATGCAGCGGCGTGAACTACCAAGCGTACTTTCTGGTTCCGGTATACGCCGCGGCCTAGTGTGGCGGGAGTGGGTCAATCGAATTGGCTACAATCCATCGTTTCTTCACTTAGACCTTCTGTTGGGGATGCGGTAGACTAGCCCCTTATGAATCCCCGCCCACCGGGTGAGCAGTTGAAGAAGTTGCGTATTCGACTCGGCATCACGACGCGCGACGTCGAGAATCTCAGCCAGAAAATCGCAGAAGCTGAGCACAATCCGGAATTTCAGATTTCGAATCCGTGGCTGACGCAGCTGGAAAACTCGGATTCGGTTCCGAGTATCTACAAACTGTACTCGCTGTCGGTAATTTATCACGTCAAGTTCACGGACCTGTTGTTATTTTTTGGCGTGGATCTGCAGAAACTGCAGTTGCACCAGTTGCTGGCACCGCTGGCGAACACACATTTAACCAATCTGGAAGTCTACGATACGGACAAAACCGTATCGTTTCCGGTGCGCTTTGACCGTTCCTTCGACCTGGACAACACCAATCTATTGACGCGCATGGTTGAGGTTTGGGGCGAAGTGCCGGTGGCGCTGCTGCAGCATCTGGACGTGCGGCACAATTTGTACGGGTTCATCGGGCTGCAGGACTTCACCTTGTATCCGTTGTTGCGGCCGGGGTCGTTCGTGCAGGTGGACCAGCGAGTACGCAAGGTCCAGCCGCAGCGGTGGCGCACCGAATTCGACCGGCCGATTTACTTTGTGGAATTGCGCGAGGGTTACGCGTGTTCGTGGTGCGAGTTGCAGGATGGCCGATTGCTTTTGCTGCCACACCCGCTTTCACCGTGCAGCGTGCGAAGCATGGAGTATGGACGGGACGCAGAGATTATCGGCCAAGTAACGGCAGTAGCGATGAGGCTGGTTGACACGCCTGAGACTTCTCCTGACGGAATCGCAAAATCTCCAAGGCAAGCTTAACGTTGGAAAGAAAGAGCTGCACGGCACTGGAATCCTGTTCCATGGGAACAGCGACACGATAGGGCTCCAGTTCCTGCCAGGCGTGAATGAAGCCGCCGGGTGCTTCGTGGGAATTTCGCACGTAACATTCCAATTCGGCGACGAGGCGTTCGAGGGAGAGGGAGACCAGGTCGCGGAAGATTTCGCGATGAGCGAACTGCAGCGCTTGCCGGGCCGGTTCTAAACCATAACGGGCGGCGAGCCCCTCGTGGTGGTACATGCCGCTGTTGTAATCGCGCGTGGAGGCAAGGTAAATCAGCCGGGCAAAGTCTCCGGGCATCCCGGCAAGGGTGCGGCGTTCGAGATCGTCGTGGGCATTGGCTCTCGTCAACATGGGAGCGTGGGCATTCTCCTGGGTCTTGTGTAACTACGACGCCGAACCTTCGATGCCGGCGGAATTGGCCTGGGGGAGCGACCGGGCCAAGCGTTGACACAATTCGCCGGTACGCGCAGCGAGAGCGATCACGGTGTGGGGCCCGAGGGCGCGCACGGTGAGCTGCAACGTGGCACACAGGACACGCAGTCTCACAAATTCGAAGAAGAGCCTGCCTTCCGCCGCAGGGTCCAAGTTGGCACTCTGCCGGGATTGCAGGCGGTGCGTTTGCATGATCGCGCTAATTTCCCCGGAGGTCTTGCGAATCCAATCGATAGCGACACGGGACCGCTCCCGGCGATAGAGACGTAGAAGTTCAGGGTCGCGAAGTTCAGCAACAAACTGATGATCTTGCGGGGAGAAGATCCTGGCGGCGAGCACCGAGGCTTCGAAGTCGGAGGAGGGGGCATAGGCACGATGGAGCTGAGGTTTGGATTCCGTTTTGGAGGATTCCGGCTCACCGGAAAGCGCCATGAGCACGAGAGCGACAAACATAGCGATTGCCGCAAGCAACAGCAGCAGAGTCATGCGCGCACCGCCCAGCCGAGACGGGCGAGGGTGCGGCGGAATTGCGCACGGGTAGATGCCACAACCAACTGGTAGTCCTGAGCAAAGCGATTTTCCGGGGAGAGCTGTGGCGCCGGCTGGTAGGACCAGAGCGCCGCGGCCCAAAGGAGAAGGACGAGGAGGTAGACAAAGGGCTCGGTGGTCTGCCAGTAACGCGTGACGGGCTCCCAGCGGAAATACCACAGGATGAACTGCAGCGAGCTGAGCCCGACAAATGTGCCATAACCCAACAGGATTCCCTTGAGATTTCTGCCAAAAGGCACAGCGTACCAGCGAAAAAGAGAAACAAGGCTGAGGATCGCCGCGACTTGGGCAATGCGAAGGTTCCGTTCGACGGCCAGGGCGCTGGTGGCCATGCGGGTCCAAACGTCTCCCGAGGACATGACGATGGTTTGCGAGAACACGCCGAAGAAGACGATCAGCAACACGGTGCGCGCAAGGCGGGCTACCCCCGGGAAGGGTCGCAGGGCGACGCGATAGACCTCGATGACAACACCCGCACCGAGAGCAAGGGCAACATATTGGGTGATCCAATAAAAGGCGACGTACTGATCAGGAACCCATCGATAGACTGAGAGGCGGGCCAGGTCGTCGAGCGCGACAAAAAGCAGGTAAGCATAAAAACAAGGAAATTCACGGAGCAACTTCTGCTGATAGCCCCGGAGCAGGACCAGGGCCTCCAGGAGGGCGCCCACGCAGAAGATGATCATACCTGCCATAAACTAAATAGTTCCCTTGGCAAAGTTTTACTCTGCCGGGGAATATAGCATGACTTAAGGGGGAGCGGGACAACTCCCCCTTAACCGCAAGGACAATCGGTGACAGTCCGACGGGTCTTAGCTTGCGGAAACTTGTGAAGAGCTGCGCCTGGGTGGCGTCGGGGCTGGCGCGACACCGTCAGCAACCAGAATGGAGTGGGAACGAGAGATGGTTGTATGGGTGGCCGCCGGGGTTTTCATCCCCGTGAAAGTACAAGAAAACAAAGCACCTGCAAGCAATGCAATGGAGACACCCAAGCCCCGGTTTGATCTTGAAACGTTCATTAGGACTCTCCTGAATCAGATTTGGCGAGCAGTCGACAGACTGAGTGGGTTCAGTTTGTCGGCGGGTGCAGTGTAGGGCTTTGAGGAGGGAAGGCGAACAAGAGTTGCAAACTGCTTGGCATACCAAGCAAGGCAAAATGGCGGTTATCTGCCTCATACACGAGACCTTGTAGTCAACGGTGAACGGAAGAACTTTGTGGAGACGGCACCTTGAACGGCGAACGGAGATGGGCCAAGAAATCCTGCGGCAAACCGGGAATTTCGAAGGCTGCATTTGACTGATTGAAACAGCGCTAACGCAAGGCCGTTTATGCAGTTAAGCGATGCTTGGGCCAGGTGCTTAGCCACGTATACGGAGATCAGTTTGGGACTGTTACGAGTAGTACCAAGGCGCGGCGGGACGTCCGGGGATGACGCAGAGGATGCTCAAGACGAGAGATGGGGGCAAGGGTAATTTGCTTGCGTTCCAGAGCAGATAAGACCTTTCTAAGCGTCACAATAGCGGCGGCCTATAGGCTGTTGGCAGGATGGACGGGGCCAGGACCGCGTGCTGAATCGATTTGCAGGACTTGGCGAGATTGGTCACAAACACCCGCTTCACGGGAAGGGCACGTAGCGCTTGGGAGGGGGCATGCGACTGAACCATGGAGATCGACTTCGCTGTTCCAATCCGACGTGCGGCTTGCAGGTGATCGTGGCCGACTTGGGCATGGCCCGCGATTCCGAATCGCTGTTGCGATGTATTTGCGGGGCAATGATGAAGAAGGTTCACGCGAAGACGACCGTGAGTCCGCTGAACCTGGAACAGAAAGAACGGGCAAGATCCGGACAGCGCGGCCCTTGGCAATGAACCGGAGGCGAAGCGAGCGCGTGCTGCTGCAAATCCGCATCGTGGTGGACACAACGATCGAAGGCGGGCAGCATGTGCGCCTGGATGCGTTCACATTGGTAGTGAACGCACATGGCGGGCTGGCGGAGTTGGGGCTGAAACTGCCCAAGGGCCATAAGCTGCTGGTGACAAATCCGGCAATGAGAACGCAAGAATTATGTCACGTCGTTGCGACCGAGAAATCGCGCGATGGCCAGTTTGCGGTGGCATTTGAATTCGATAACCCCGCTCCTCACTTCTGGCCTCTTCAGATCCGGCCGACGGATTGGGAGTTCGTTCATTCCCGACCGTGAGCGCCCGCTGGACATCGCCGGGCATGGCATACCTGAGATACGCGACGTTTAGTACACCGCCCCATCGTTCGCTTTATTGACAAAGGCAATTGGTGGCAGATACTGTGCCTAACGGAACAAATTTTCGCGAGGAAGTGTGTACCAACAATCCGACCATGAACGATTCGAAGCCGTCCCCGCAAAACGTGGCTGTACACCGCAAAGTTCGTAAAGCAGTTCTGCCCGCCGCAGGATTGGGAACGCGGTTTCTACCCGCAACCAAAGCTCAGCCTAAAGAGATGCTGACGGTAGTGGACAAGCCACAGATTCAGTATGTGGTGGAAGAGTGCGTGAATTCCGGGATCGAGCACGTCATCATTGTCACGGGAAAAGGCAAAAACTCCATCGAAGACCACTTCGATTATTCGCCGGTGCTGGAACGCCATCTGGAAGAAAAAGGCAAAACGCGCGAAGTGGAAATGGTGCGGGACATCAGCGACATGGTGCAGGTGAGCTATACCCGTCAGAAAGAGCCGCTCGGACTGGGGCACGCGGTGCTCGTGGCTCGGGACCTGGTGGGCGACGAGCCCTTCGCGGTGCTGTTGGGCGACGTATTGATTCCCGGGCCGAATCCCGCGACGAAACAATTGATCGCGGTATATGAAGCAACGGGCACCGGCGCGATAGCCGTCGAAGAAGTGCCCCGCGACAAGACCAACCTCTACGGGATTGTCGACGGTGAGCCCGCCCCGCAGCCGCCCTTCGGCGAGCGATTGTTGCGGACTCGCGACCTGGTGGAGAAGCCCAAGCCGGAACAGGCGCCATCGAATCTGGCGATCACGGGAAGGTATGTGCTGCCGCCCGCCATTTTTGATTGTCTAGCGCGCACGAAACCAGGGGCTGGCGGGGAGATTCAACTGACGGATGCGCTGCGATTGCTGGCGAAAGAACAGGGGCTGTGGGCCTTAATCTACGAAGGGACGTCTTACGACGCCGGAGAGAAGCTGGGCTTTCTGAAAGCTACGGTGGAGATAGCGCTGCAGAACAAAGAGTTCGGTGAGTCGTTCCGGAATTACCTGAAATCGCTGAAGCTCTGAGCCCACCTGACATTACTTCTTCGCTGGTTTCTTTTCCTTGGATTCCTTCGCGGCGGGCTCGCTTTTGGTTTCTTTGGCGGATTCTTTTGCGGAGGATTCCGAAGCGCTGGAGTCGCTGGAGGAGCTTTTCTTTCCGGCGTAGTCCGTAACGTACCAACCGGCGCCTTTGAACTGAATGGCGGGAGCGGAGAGCACAGGGTCAACCTTGCCGCCGCAATGAGGGCACTTCTTCAAGTGTGGCCCAGCCACGTTCTCAATTTTTTCGGTGCGCTTGTGGCACTTGGTGCACTCATACTCGTACAGCGGCACAGTCTCGCCTCCCAGGAAATGCCAAAAAATCCATTATAGCACGCAGGCTGAGGCCGACCGGGGCATGCTAAACTGACCAGCGGCTGGTGCAATGAACGATAACACTCACGTGGAAATGGATTCCGCGGTCCAGCGCGGCTCGCTGTACCTGGTGGCCACGCCCATCGGAAACCTGGAAGACATCACGCTGCGCGCACTGCGGATTTTGAAAGAGGTGGACCGCATCGCCTGCGAGGATACGCGGCACACGTTGAAGCTACTGAATCACTTCGATATTCAGAAGCCACTGGTCAGCTATCACGAACATAACGAGGTGACGCGCGCGTCGGAATTGGTGTTCGCGATGGAACGCGGCGCGAGTGTGGCACTGGTGAGCGATGCCGGAATGCCGCTGGTGTCTGATCCCGGGCACCGACTGGTGAACCTGGCGATCCGTCACCACATTCCGGTGGTGCCGATTCCGGGTCCTTCGGCGCTGTTGGCGGCATTGGCGGCCTCTGGGCTTTCGAACGAAGAATTCCTGTTTCTGGGATTTTTGCCGGCGCGGAGTGGCGAAAGGCAGCGGGCGCTGGAGCGGCTGCGTATTGAAGATCGTACCCTGATTCTCTACGAAGCGCCCCACCGCATTCACGACACGATCGCCGACGCGGTGGCCATTCTGGGCGACCGACCCGCCTGCCTGGCACGAGAAGTCACCAAGGTTCACGAAGAGTTCCGCCGCGGCAAGCTCACCGAAATTTTCCAGACGTTGGACGAAGGACCAGTAAAAGGCGAAATGACCCTGGTTATCGGGCCGGTGGAACAAGGCGCCCCAGGAACAGCCATAAACACCGCGCAATCCTTGGCGGCCAGGGTCGATGAACTCATGCACCAAGCCAAGTTGGACCGCAAAGAAGCCTTGAAGTTAGCGGCCAAAGAACGCGGC
>Ga0335076_10001143_pt1 | contig 25483 bp, 12 predicted proteins | sample Lox_Sample_25_FD_206717 | JGI IMG/M metagenome (GOLD analysis project Ga0335076, IMG submission 206717) | Soil microbial communities from Loxahatchee National Wildlife Refuge, Florida, United States - Lox_Sample_2.5 | ecosystem: Environmental > Terrestrial > Soil > Wetlands | place: USA... | reverse complement strand
CTGGAGCCAGGAATTCGAGCAGCGCACCAGCCCGCCGTCGCAGCACACCGCGCGCGTGCCCACCGCCCTCGAACGGGCCGGAGACTTCTCCCAGAGCGTCGACAGCAGCGGCAACCCCTACCCCTACATCCGCGACTACACGACCGGGCTGCCGTGCAACTCCAGCAATACCAGCGGCTGCTTCCAGTCCGGCGGCGTCCTCGGCAGGATCCCCGCGAACCGGCTCTACGGGCCGGGCCTCGCCGCTTTGAACCTCTTCCCCTTGCCGAACTACACGTCGGGCGGCGGCGTCAACTACACGAGCCAGGCCTCGGACAGCAACAAGCCGCGTCAGGACCTCATCCGCCTCGACTTCCAGCCTACGGACAAGTGGCGCGTCACCGGCCGCTACATGGACACCAAGAACGACACCACCCAGGCGTACGGCACGCCCTGGGCCGGCAACGGCAGCTACCAGGTCCCGATGGAGGTTCTGTTCCTGAACCCCGGCAAGAACTGGATGCTGAGCACCACCGGTATCCTCAACAACTCGACCTCGCTGGAGGTGAGCGTCGGCAGCGCCCACAACTCGCTCAACTACCAGATGAACGCCCAGCAGCTCTACCGGGCGAACTCGGGCCTCACGAACTTCCCCTACCTCTACCCGGACGCGGTCCAGAAGGACTACGTGCCGTTCTTCCAGTTCGGCGGCTCGAACATCGCCAATCAGGCCGAGTACCAGACGAACAACGGCCCGTTCAGCAACGAGAACACCACCTGGGACGTCGTCGCGAACCTGACGAAGATCTGGGGTGCGCACAACGCCAAGTTCGGCGTCTACTACCAGAGCAGCTATAAGCCCCAGACCATCTTCTTCAGCTGGAACGCCCAGGTGAACTTCGCCGGCGACCCGAGCAACCCCTACGACACGAGCCTCAGCTATGCGAACGCGGCGACCGGGGTGTTCGACACCTACGACCAGGTCAACAAGTACGCGGAGCCGTCTTGGAAGTACAAGAACTACGAGTGGTACGCGCAGGACAACTGGAAGGTCAACCATAGGCTCACACTCGACTACGGCATCCGCTTCTACTACATGACGCCGCAGTGGGACGTCGACAAGGGGGTCTCGAACTTCGTGCCGGACCTCTACAACCCCGCGAATGCCGCCGTTCTCTACCGGCCGGCCATCGTGAACGGAGTGAAGGTCGGTCTCGATCCGACCACGGGCCAGACCGTGGACGCGCGGTTCATCGGCCGGCTGACCCCCGCATCGAACGCGGACCCGATCCGGTTCAACGGCGCGTATATGGCCGGCCAGGGGATCACCGACTCGGTGCAGAGCGGCAACGCGTTCAAGATCTCGCCGCGCTTCGGCTTCGTCTACGATCTCTCCGGGAAGGGCATGACGATCCTGCGCGGCGGCTTCGGGATCCTCTACGACCGCCCGATGGGCAACATCGTCTTCGACATGGGCGGCAACGCGCCGAGCGTCCTGAACTCCCATCTCCAGTGGGGGCTGCTGCAGAACCTCAGCGCCGCGCAAGGAGACCCCAACTCGCCGCTGGGGCTGTCCCCGACCGCCTACGACTTCAACCCGCCCAAGGTCTACTCGTGGAACGTCGGCCTGCAGCACAAGCTCGCGAGCAAGCTGATCCTCGACGTCGCCTGGGTCGGCTCCTCGTCGAAGAACCTGGTGCGCAAGGAGAACATCAACGCGCCGCCGCTGGGCGCCACGTTCCAGCCGCAGAACCAGGACCCGACGCTGCCAGCGAGTTCGGTGCCGGGGGCGAGTGCTTTGCCCACGGACCTGCTGCGGCCCTACCAGGGCTACGGCGACATCAACCTGTATGACTACTCGGGCTTCTCCAACTACCAATCGCTGCAGGCGTCGGTGCAGCGGCGGTTCGACAACGGGTTGATGTTCACGGTCTTCTACGTCTGGAGCAAGTCCCTCTCGACCAACACCTCGGACTACACTTCAGACCCCCTGGCCGGGGGCGTCGTGGGCAACGAGGCCACGATCAGGCAGTACGACTACTCGTATTCGGGTTGGGACCGCCCGCAGAACTTCGTGGCCAACTTCATCTACCAGACGCCCAAGCTGACTGACAGCGCCCTGAAGTGGCTGGTGAACGACTGGCAGATCTCGGGGGTCTACCGCATTTCGAGCGGCACTCCCTACGCGATCCAATACTCGATCCCCGGCATCGGGAACGCGAACCTGAGCGGGACGAGCAACCCCGTCGCCCGCATCGTCGTCACCTGCGATCCGGGCAGCGGCTCGAGCAGCGATCCCTACAAGCAGATCAACACCGCGTGCTTCGCGCCGCCGCAGCCGGGCAGCAACGGCCTCGAGTCGGCCCGGCGCTTCGTGCACGGGCCCGGGACCAACAACCTGGACCTGTCGCTCTCGAAGATCATCCCGATCGGGAAGCAGGTGAGAATGGAGGTTCGCCTCGACGCCTTCAACGCGCTCAACCACACCCAGTTCACGGGCGTCAACGCCACCGCCAACTTCGCGAGCCTGACCGACCACACGATCACCAACTTGCCCTACAACGCGGCCGGACAGCTCGTCAACATCAACGGCTTCGGCACCGTCAACGGAGTGGCGGCCCCGCGGACCCTGCAGCTCGTCACGCGGCTGACGTTCTAGGGCCAGACTGATCGTCGTCCGTACCTGGGGCCGGCGCTCCTCTGAGCGCCGGCCCCGTTCTTTACTGGGCCGGGTGCACCTGTAGAATCGAGAGCGACGTGACTCGTCTGCCCCGCTTCCGCATCGCCCTCGGCTTCCTGACGCTGCTCTCCTCGCCCCTGCTCTCGCCGGCCCCGACCGTCGGCGCACCCCCCGCGCCTCCCCCGCCGTTCCTCCTCGTCAACGAGGCCGAGGCGCGGGGGATGCACTTCGTCGAGAAGAACTTCGCGACGGAGTTCAAGTACCCGTTCGAGACGCTGGGGGGCGCCGTCGCCGCCCTCGACTACGACCGCGACGGCTTCGTGGATCTTCTCTTCCTCAACGGCGCGCCGTCCCCGGAGCACGTCCGCACCGATCCCGCGAGCTTCAACCGCCTGTTCCGGAACACGGGCCATGGCCATTTCGTCGACGTGACCCTCGAGTCGGGCCTGAGCGGCGCCGGCATCAAGGGCTACCCCCAGGGCGTCGCCGTCGGGGACTACGACAACGACGGCTACCCGGACGTCCTGGTGACGAACTACGGCGACAACGTGCTCTACCACAACGACGGCCACGGTCACTTCACCGACGTCACGGCCAAGGCGGGCGTCGCGATGCCGCGCCACCCCCTGAAGGCGAGCGCGGCGTGGCTGGACTACGACAACGACGGCTGGCTGGACCTCTTCGTCACGCACTACTTCCAGTGGACCATCGCCGAGGACAAGGACGTATGGTGCGGCAAGCAGCAGGGCGGCCACCGCATCTACTGCGACCCGGACGCCTTCAAGCCTCTGCCGAACGTGCTCCTCCGCAACAACCACGACGGGACGTTCACCGACGTCTCCGAGCAGGTCGGCCTGAACCGGTCCCTCGGCAAGGGGATGGGCGTCGCCGTCGCCGACTACGACGGCGACGGGCGCGTGGACGTCTTCGTCACCAACGACCGGATGCCTCACTTCCTCTACCACAACGGAGCCGACGGCAAGTTCAAGGAGGTGGCGTTCGAGGCCGGAGTCTCGGCCAACGAGTCGGGGACGATGGTCTCGGGCATGGGCTGCGAGTTCGAGGACTTCGACGACGACGGCCTGCCCGATGTCTTCGTGTCCGACCTCGTGCGAGACCTCTTCACCCTCTTCATCAACCAGGGCAAGGGCCTCTTCGCGGACCGGACCTTCCCCTCCGGCGTCGCGTCGGCGTCGATGGCGCACAGCGGATGGAGCGTCAAGATGCTCGATATCGACAACGACGGCCGCAAGGACATCTTCGTGGCCGGCTCCCACGTGGTCGACAACGTGGAGCTCTACAGCCCGGGGGCGAAGTACAAGGAGGGCTGCTTCCTGTACCGCAATGTGGGCGAAGGCCGGATCGAGGACCTCTCCGCGCGGGTCGGCCCCGACATCCAGGTCGCCGGCGCGTGGCGGGGGGTGGCGGTGGCCGATCTCGACAACGACGGCACGCTGGAGGTGGCCGTCAACCAGCTCAATGGCCCCGCGTCGCTCTTCGTGAAGAAGGGGGGCGCGCCGAACAACTGGATCCTGCTCGACCTCGAGGGCAGGAAGAGCAACCGGGACGGGATCGGCGCCCGCGTGCGGCTGGTGCTGCCCTCGGGCCGAACGCTCCACGCGCACGTGACCACCGCCAACGGGATCTACTCCGCGAGCGACAAGCGCGTCCACTTCGGCCTCGGCGCGGAGACGAGCATCGCCTCCGTCGAGATCACTTGGCCGAGCGGCAGCGTCCAGCGCCTCGACAAGCCGGGGATCAACCAGGTCCTGCACGTGGTGGAGGCGGCGCCATGATGACGATGGCTCTCCTCCTGCTCGGCCTGCCTCTCGCGGCGCTCGCGGCGCAGGCCCCCACGCGCAGCGCCGCCCGTGCGCAGGAGCAGCGCGCGGCGCAGCTCACGGAGCTCGAGTCCGACCTGGCGGCAGGCGACTCGAGGGCTGTCGCCGCCCTCCTCTCCCGTCTCGAGCTCGAGATGGATAAGGACGAGCGCTTGGCGCTGGACGTGGCCTACCGTCTCATCGCGCACCGCCTCTTCTCCGACGCGGCAGCGCCGTGGAACCGGGCCGCGAAGCAGGTGCAGACGAGCATGCAGGCCTCCTCCGGCCGGACGCTGTCCCCGGCCGCGGACCGGGAGCTGCGGAGGAGGTTCGCCGAGGTCGTGTTCGTGCAGGGCCTGCTGACGGCCCGCCTCGGCGAGAAAGCCGAGGCGCTACGGCTCTTGCGTCAGGCCGACGGGTACGGCTTCCCGCCTCTCGACTCGCCCCTCATGGCCTTCGCCGCAGACTGCCTCTACGAGCTGAAGGAGTTCGCTCTGGCGGCGCAGGCCTACCAGGAGATCGTGAAGAGCGCGCCGCAAAACGCCGAGGCGCGGCTGCGCCTGGGCGTCTCGCTGTACTCGTCCGGGCAGCTCGTCCCCGCCGAGAAAGAGCTCGAGCAAGCGCTGCGCCAGGCGCCCGCCCTCGCCCACGCCCATTACACCCTCGGCGCGGTGCTCTTCGAGCAGAAGCGGATCGAGGAGGCGCGGACCCACTTCGAGCGGGAGCTGGCGTCCGATCCGCGCTGCAGCGGCTGCCTGGCCAAGCTCGCCCACATCGCCTACCTCGACGGGAACGACCGGGAGAGCGAGTCCTGGCTCGCGAAAGCGGTCGCGGTCGACCCGGGCGACCCCGAGACGAGCCTGGTCCGCGGGATGCTCGCGAACCGGGCCGGCCGCTACGACCAGGCCATCGTTCAGCTCACCAAGGTCGTCCAGGCGTCCCCCAAGAACGCGCAGGCCCGCTTTCAGCTCGCGCTCGCGTACCAGCGGAGCGGCAGCGCCGAGAAGGCCAGGGAGCAGCGGGAGATCTACGACAAGCTGATCCAGGATGAGAAGGCCCGCACGATCGGAGTCCGCGGTGAATGAGACGGCGCTCCGCGCCGCCCTATCTGAACCGAGCCGCCAGCTCGCGGGCATCGGAGTTCGACGGGTTGCGCGCGAGCAGGCGATCGAGCACCCGTAGACCCTCCTCGCGCCGGTCGGCGGCCAGGTAGATCTTCGCGAGCGTGAGGTACGTGCCCTCGGACTCGCGGTTCTTCTCGAGGAACTCCTGGAGGAGGCGGATGGCCTCATCGAGCTGGCCTCGGTTCGCGAGGACGAGGGCGAGGTTGCTCGCGGCTTCGCCGTAGCCGGGCCGGGTCCGGAGCGCCTGGCTGAAGTAGCGAGAGGCGCCGTCCAGGTCTCCCTGCCGGCCCAGGATCAGCCCGAGGTTGTTGAGCGCCTCCGGGAAGTCGGGCTGCAGTGCGAGCGCGCGCTCGTACAGCTCACGAGCCTCGCTCTCGCGGCCCGTGAGCAGGAGCGCGTAACCGAGGTTGTTCAGGGCATCGGGGTAATCGGGCGTCGCGGCGAGCGCCGCCCGGAAGCGGGCGATCGCTGCCTTCAGCTCGCCGTCCTGAGCCAGCAGCGTGCCCAGGTCGTTGCTGGCTTCGGCCAGATCCGGCTGGAGCTCCAGTGCCCGCTCGTAGGCGTTGCGGGCCTTGTCCCGCTGGCCCGTCTTCAGGAGCAGGCTGCCGAGGCGATAGAGGGTGGAGGGGACGGGGCCCGCCTGCTCGTAGGCGACGACAGCCTGCTTCTCGAGCCCCTGGTCGATCAGCTCGCGGCCATAGGCGTTGTAGCTACGCTGGAGGGACGGCGACTCGAGCCTCCCGCCGAAAGGCAGGGCGCGTGCCAGCCGCTCGTCCCGCGAGGCCTCGATCGCCGCCGCGTCCCGGAGGACCTCTGGGACGTCCACGCGCTCCCGGTACACCTTCACCACCCGGCCCCGGGCGTCGAGCAGAAAGACCGTGGGCAGCGCCAACGGCTGCCGCGTCAGGAAGAGGTACCGGTTGAGGATCGCGAAGCCGAGAGCCGCCTCCTCGCTGGCGACGACGACGGGCAGGGGGCTCGCCGCCCGAGCGGCCGCTTGGACCTTCGCCTGGTCGGCGGGGCTGTCGAGCGAGATCGCCAGCGACCCGACACCGGCCTGGGCGAGCACAGCCGCGCCGCGCGCGAGGTCCAGGAGCGCCGTCTGTGACGCGCTCGCCTGTGCCGACCAGAAGAGAAGCGCCGCCGGTCGCCCGCGCAGGGCGGAGAGCGAGCGCTCGCGTCCCTCGAGGTCCTGCAGCGGGACGTCGGGCACGGGGAAGGGCTCGAAGAGCCAGCTCGCCCGGGGCGGGGCCTGCCGCGGCGGGGCCGCCGTGTCCGCCGCCAGCGGCGGCGCGGAAGCGTACGGCTCGAAGGATGGAGCGGCGCCCTCTTCGATCCGGACGCGGCGCTCCAGTGCCACGTCCGTGAACTCCTGCCGGAGGCCGCTCGGCCAATCGACCGTGAGCCGCTCCACCCGCCGGCTCGGCCCCAGCCCGAAAAGCAGCTCCTTCGAGTGCTGCGAGAGGAAGCCCGAGCCTGCGTTCACCACCTTCGTCCGGCGCAGCCGGTCGGTCTCAACGGTGACGCGCGCGCCGATCGCGTCGCGGCTGCTCGCGAGGCGTCCGGCCAGGGACTCGAACGGGCGGTTCGGTGCGCCGACCAGGCGCACCGAAAGCGTCGCACCGCGAGGTGCAAAGTCGTTGCGGAACAGGCGCAGCTGGGGCGCCGCGCGGGCGGAGAACACGAGGATGTCGGGGTCGCCGTCGTGATCGAAGTCGAGGACTGAGAAGGTTCGGCCGTCCATGTCGAGGTCGAGGCCCAGCGCACCGGAAACGTCGTCGAAGCCGCCCTGGCCGTCGTTGCGCAGGAACACCTGGCGCTGGTGCCCGGCGATCGAGCGATCGGCCATCAACCAGTTGAACGCACGCCAGGCGTCGTCGTACGTGGTGCCCGTCGCCTGGGTGAGCGGCGAGCGCGCCACCACACCACCCCAGAACAGCGGGTCGAGGTCGAGGTCGCTCCCCTCGCGGGTGACCATGCCGTTCACGGAGTAGATGTCTTCCCAGCCGTCGCTGTCGAAGTCGAGGGCGCCCGAGGACCAGGTCCAGCGGCCCATCTCGGCGCGGGCCGCGACGGAGACGTCCTCGAAGGTAGAGTCGCCTCGGTTGCGGAAAAGCGAGTTGCCCCGCGCGTGGTGACGGTAGAGGGCCCGTATCTGCTCCGGCGCGTCGCGCATGAAGTCGGGGCTCGACGTGACCCGCAAGCCGTTGTCGCTCCACATCTGCCCGCCGTAGATGTCGAGCCGGCCGTCGCCGTCGAAGTCGAACCAGAAGACGCTCATGCCGGCAGCGTGGTCCTCGACTCCGGCCCGCGCCGAGACGTCCTCGAAGCGCACCCTGCCGTCCCGCAGACCCAGGTTGTGGTAGAGGTTCTTCCGCCCGAAGTCGTTGGTGACCACCAGGTCGGGCCAGCCGTCCCCGTCGTAGTCGCCCCAGGCGGCGGAGAAGCTGAAACGGTCGTTGCCCGCGTCCAGCCCCACCTCGTCGGTCACCTCGACGAACCGCCCATGGCCGTCGTTGCGGAAGAGCACGTTCGGCGGGCCGTTCGTCGCGTCGTAGTAGGGCTTGGGCGTGCCCGCCTTCCCCTCGCTGGCACCGTACTGGTAGGAGTAGACGCACAGGTAGACGTCGAGAAACCCGTCGCGGTCGTAGTCGCCGATCGCCATCCCCATGGGCGCACCCTGCAGGGGGCGGGTGAACCGGAAGGCATCCGGGTCCCGGGTGAAGTGGCCTGTCCCGTCGTTGCGGAACAGGACCGGGCCCGCCGAGGGACCCGAGCTGATCGTGAGCACGAGATCCTGGTCGCCGTCGTTGTCGACGTCGGCGAAGAGCGCCTGCTGCGTGTCCTCCAGGATGCCGAGCCCGGATCGCTCCGTCACGTCCTCGAAGGTGCCATCGCCGCGAGCTCGGTACAGCCGGTTGGGAAACCCGTGTGGCTGGCCGACGTACACGTCCTCCAGGCCGTCCCCGTCGACGTCGGCGACCGCGACGCCGTGGTGGCCGTTCGAGTCGCGGGCGAGCGCCGAATCGAGCGTCGTCCCCCAGTCGTCGAGGCTGACGCTCAGCTGTCGTCGGAACGAGTCGATCGCACCGAAGGCAGCCGTCGTCACCTCGGCGAAGATGGGTTGCGCGGCACTGCTGGTGTCGCTCAGGGCGGTCCACTCGGCGATGCGCCAGCCGGACGGCCCCTTCTGCCAGCGCATCTGCCAGCGGCCGACGCGCTGGACGCGGTGGGCCGTGCGGCCGGGACCCACGAGGTCGTAGCGCACCTCGGCGCTGGCCGAGCCGCGCTCCCGATCCACCGTGAGGGCGGTGATCAGGAACTCGGCGGTGGTCACCTGGCGGAACTCCTGAAGCAGCCCCGCGAGCTCCGGCGCGAACGCCCGCGCGTCGAGAACCGGCGCCGTCGCGAAGGCCCGCCCGCGAACGACGCGCAGCGCCGGCGTGGCTGCGACCGGCTCCGCCTCTCGCGGGAGCAGGCGGCCACCGTGGAAGCCGCTGTCGAGCAGGGCCGAGGCGGCCCGTGCGGGGTCGGCGCCTTGCCGGAGTCGCGCGCTGAGCTCCGACAGCCGCGCGATCAGCTCCCCGGCCACGCGCTCGTCCGGGAGCAGGTCGCTGTCACGCAGGGCCAAGCGCAGGAAAGGCTCCAGAGACTCCGAAACCGCGAGTGACGCCTTGTAGACGAACGGCCGCCCGGGGGACCGCGGCGGCTCGACTCGCCCACGAGCCGCCGCCGAGCCGCCCGCCGGCTGCGGCAGCATGGCCGGCAGCAGCACGAGCGCCGCGAGCAGGCTTGGACGGGAGCCGCCTCGGCGCGTGCTACTGCCCGACACGGTCAGCGTCGTCTGGGTCGAGGGTGACGCAGCGAGCGGGGGCGATCGCCCTGATGCGCTTGCCAACATGCGCCTTCAGCTCTGGCCGCTGCGCCTTGCAGACTTCGAGCTGTCTCTCGAGGCTCATGACGAGCCCGGGGCTCCCCACGGCGAGCGATATAAGCACCGCGGCGGGTTGCCGTCAATGCGGTGATCGCCTCGCCGTTCGTTCGGTCAGCGCAGCTCTGGCTGCGTCTGCGTCAGGCGCGAGAGAGGAAGTTCGACTCGCGGCGCTCATGGATGGCATGAGCCGGATCAAGTCAGATCGCCTCCATAACTGACGCTAATAAATGGCTTTACAAGCGATTTAGTGGGGAAACCCACGCAGCCGGGAGTTGTATGAATATGGCTTATAAAAGTAAAAGATTGACACCAACCTGAATCAGGGTCTATATGTTCGCAACATTTGACCCCATGAGGGACGAATTCGCACCCGAAAGGGTGCTGGAGGTATGGGAAATGCTTCTCAGTCGAAACCTACGCTTGGCGGTAGCGATAGCCCTCGTGGGGCTGCTTGGCTTCGCCGGGTCGACGGCCGTGTACGCGCAGACGACCAGCGCGTCCGTCTTCGGTCAGGTGAAGGACAGCCAGGGCGGCTCGATGCCCGGCGCCACCGTCACGCTCACCAGCCGCACGCAGGCCAACACCCTGACGGCCACAACCGACGCCGAGGGCCGCTTCGTGTTCCCGATCGTCCGCCCCGACCACTACACGCTCAAGGTCACGATGCAGGGCTTCAAGACCGCCGAGCGCACGAACGTGGTGGTCAGCGCGAACGACAAGTTCTCGGCGGGCACGATCGGTCTCGAGGTCGGAGGCATCGAGGAGAGCGTGAGCGTCAGCGGCCGCGTCAGCGAGCTGCAGGCGGAGTCCGGTGAGCGCTCGTTCGCGCTCGAGAGCGAGTCGATCAAGAACATCGCCGCCAACGGGCGCATGATGTTCAACTTCGCCCTCCTCGTGCCGGGCGTGCTGTCGCAGAACAATCCGGGGGTCGAGCTCGGCCAGGTCAGCTCCTTCACGGTCAACGGCCAGCGGCCGAACTCGAACAACATGACGATCGACGGCGTCGCCAACATCGACACCGGCGACAACGGCGGCAACATGGCGACCACCAACACAGAGGCGGTCGGCGAGTTCAGGATCCTGACCAACGCCTACCAGGCCGAGTACGGCCGCGCGACGGGCGGCCAGGTGCAGGTCGTGACCAAGAGCGGCACGCAGTCGTTCCACGGCTCGGGCTACTGGTTCGGCCGCAACTCCGACTGGGACGCGAACACGTGGCTCAACAAGCGCGCGGCGGCGCCGCCGCCGGTCGGATCCGGATCGCTGATCTCGAAGCCCCAGTCGAACCGCAACGACTACGGCTACACGATCGGCGGCCCGATCTTCATCCCGGGCGTCTTCAACACCGAGAAGAAGAAGCTGTTCTTCTTCTGGAGCCAGGAGTTCGAGAACCGCAAGAACCCCGCGAGCCAGCACACCGGCCGCGTGCCGACCGCGCTCGAGCGGGCGGGCGACTTCTCGCAGAGCGTCGACAGCAGCGGCAAGCCCTACCCCTACATCCGTGACTACCAGTCCGGCCTGCCCTGCGGTCCGACCAACACCAGCGGCTGCTTCGCCGACGGCGGCGTGCTCGGCAAGATCCCCGCGAGCCGGCTCTACCAGCCGGGCCTCAGCGCCCTCAACATCTACCCGCTGCCCAACTACACGGCCGGCGGCGGCATCAACTACACGAGCCAGGACGCCGACCAGCCGACGCGGCGCGAGGACCTGATCCGCCTCGACTACCAGGCGACCGACAAGTGGCGCTTCACCGGCCGCTACATGCACACCAAGGAAGACACCGTCCAGGCGTACGGCACCACCTGGGCCGGCAACGGCAGCAACCAGCTCCCGATGCCCGTGCTCTTCCTCCACCCGGGCTACAACTGGATGGTGTCGACCACGGGCATCATCAACACGACGACCTCGGTCGAGGCGAGCGTCGGCACCGCGCACAACTCGCTCAACTACCAGCTGCAGCTGCCGAACCTGTTCCGGACGCCGGCGGGCCTCACCGGGATGCCGCTGCTCTACCCGGGCGCCGTCGCCTCGGACTACGTCCCGTGGTTCCAGTTCAACGGCGGCCGCACCGCCAACGGCTCGGAGTACCAGACCGACCGCGGCCCGTTCACGAACCAGAACACGACCTGGGACGTGCTCGCGAACCTGACCAAGATCTGGGGACAGCACTCCGCCAAGTTCGGCGGGTACTACCAGAGCAGCTTCAAGCCCCAGAGCATCTTCTTCAGCTTCAACAGCGCGATCAACTTCGTCGACAACTCGAGCAACCCCTACGACACGGGCTTGAGCTACGCGAACGCCGCCACCGGCGTCTTCAACACCTACAACCAGGCCAACAAGTACTCGGTGCCGGAGTGGCACTACAAGAACTACGAGTGGTACGGCCAGGACAACTGGAAGGTGAGCCGCAAGCTGACGCTCGACTACGGCGTGCGCTTCTACTACCTGACGCCGCAGTGGGACACGTCGCTGCAGGCCTCGAACTTCCTGCCCGACAAGTTCAACCCCGCCGACGCGGCGACGCTCTACGTCCCGGCTTGCATCGGGGCGTCTCCGTGCTCGGGCGCGAATCGCGTGGCGCTCGATCCCAAGACCGGGCAGACGACGGACGCCCGCTTCATCGGCCGGCTCACCCCCGGCTCCGACCGCTTCAACGGCGCCTTCCAGGCCGGCCAGGGCATCAGCGACACGCTGCAGGACGGCAACAAGTTCCGCATCTCGCCCCGCTTCGGCTTCGTCTACGACATCAGCGGCAAGGGCATGACCATCATGCGCGGCGGCGTCGGGATCTTCTACGACCGCGCGCAGGGCAACCAGGTCTTCGACATGGGCGGCAACGCGCCGGGCGTGCTGAACTCGGGCCTCCAGTGGGGCTTGCTGCAGAACCTGACGGCCGCGGCCGGCGACCCGAACCCGACGCTCTCGCTGAGCCCCTCCGGGTACACCTACACGCCTGCGAGGACGTACCAGTGGAACGTCGGCTTCCAGCACAAGCTCGCGAGCAAGCTGATTCTCGACCTCGCGTACGTGGGCTCGCATTCCGACGACCTGCTGCGCCAGTCTCAGATCAACTCGGTGCCGCTCGGCGCGACGTTCCTGCCGCAGAACCAGGATCCGACGCTCGCCCCGAGCTCCAAGCCCGGCGCGACCGCGCTCCCCACCGACCTGCTGCGGCCCTACCAGGGCTACGGTGGCATCCGGATGTGGGACAACACGGCGTGGGCCAACTACCACTCGCTGCAGGCGTCGGTGCAGCGCCGTTTCGAGAACGGCCTGATGTTCACGGTGTTCTACGTGTGGAGCAAGGCGCTCACCACGGCGGCCACCGACTTCAGCTCCGGAATCCCGAACGCGACCGACGCGCAAATCAAGCAGTACGACTACTCGTACGCCGACTACGACCGGCCGCAGAACTTCGTGGTCAACTTCATCTACCAGACGCCCAAGGTCGCGAGCGGCGCGCTCGGCTACCTGGTCAACGACTGGCAGATCTCGGGCATCTACCGTTACTCGAGCGGCCGGCCGTACACCGTTGGCTACTCGATCTCGGGCTACGGCAACGCGAACCTGTCGGGCACGGACAACCCGGCGGCGCGCATCGCGCTCACCTGCGACCCGGGCAGCGGCTCGAGCGGCGATCCGTACAAGCAGATCAATACGGCCTGCTTCGCGGCGCCGAACTCCGGCAGCGACGGCCTCGAGTCGGCCCGCTTCTTCGTGCACGCGCCGGCGACCAACAACCTGGACCTGTCGCTCTCGAAGGTCATCCCGATCGGCAAGCAGGTGAAGATGGAGGTCCGGCTCGACGCCTTCAACGCGCTCAACCACACCCAGTTCACGGGCGTGAACGCCACCGCCAACTTCGCATCCCCGGGTTCCACGGCCATCACGAACCTCCCGTACGACGCGAACGGGAACCTGGTCAACAACAACGGCTTCGGCACGATCAACGGAGTGGCCCCGCCGCGGACGATCCAGCTCGTCACCCGCCTGACCTTCTAGTCAGCGGCTTTCGAGCCTCGAACGGGGTCGGCGCCTCCGGGCGCCGGCCCCTTACGTTTTGGGGGGCACGGGGGGCGAGACGCCCCCCGCTCGATTCAGTCCAGGCCGTCTTGCCTTTGGGTTCGTCCGGCCCGTCTCGTCCCGTTCCGACCATCGTTCGCAACGCCTGCCCGTCGTATGGCCTCTCCAGGCGTCGTTCTGCCGCGTCCTCTATGATTCGCTTCGTGCCCCGAGCCCCGCTGTCCCCTCTCTCCCCTCTTCTACAGCGCGTCCTTCGCTCGCTCGTACTACTGCTGTTCTGGCTGGTCGCTTCCCCCGCCGCCGCCGAGGACGGCTACGAGCTCTGGCTCCGCTACCGAGCACTCGCCGACGGCCCGCTCCTCGCTCACTACCGGGGGAGCCTCGGGGCGATCCGCGTGGAGGGCTCCTCCGACACGTTGCGGGCGGCTGGCGACGAGCTGCGCCGCGGCCTTGCGGGCCTGCTCGGTCGGCCGGCTCTCGAGGCCGGCGACGAGCTCCCCGACGGCACGCTCCTGGCAGGAACCCCCGCGGGCTCGCCGCTCGTCGCCTCGCTCGACCTGCGCGGGGAGCTCGCGCGCGCGGGCGACGAGGGCTTCGTGCTCCGCGCCCTGCCGATCCGCGGCCGCCGCGCGATCGTGATCGCCGCCAACCGCGACCTGGGGGTGCTCTACGGCTCCTTCGCGCTGCTGCGGCGCGTCGCGGCCCACGAGAAGCTCGACGCTCTCGACGTCGTGGAGGCGCCGCGCCTGCGCTACCGCGTGCTCGACCACTGGGACAACCTGAACCGCACGGTCGAGCGCGGCTACGCCGGCTTCTCGCTCTGGGACTGGCAGAAGCTGCCCGACTATCTCGACCCGCGCTACCGCGACTACGCCCGCGCCAACGCCTCGGTGGGCGTCAACGGAGCGGTCGTCAACAGCGTCAACGCGAACGCCACGAGCCTCACCCACGAGTGGCTCGCGAAGGCGGCGGCGCTCGCCTTCGCGTTTCGGCCCTACGGGATCCGGCTCTACCTGAGCGCGCGCTTCAGCGCGCCGATCGAGATCGGCGGACTGAAGACGGCCGACCCGCTCGACCCGCAAGTGAGGGACTGGTGGAAGCGCAAGGCCGACGAGATCTACGGGCTCATCCCCGACTTCGGCGGCTTCCTGGTGAAGGCCAACTCCGAGGGCCAGCCGGGCCCGCAGGACTACAGGCGCAGCCACGCCGAGGGCGCGAACCTGCTCGCGGACGCGCTCGCCCCGCACGGCGGGATCGTGATGTGGCGGGCGTTCGTGTACTCGAACGAAGTCCCCGACGACCGCGCCAAGCAGGCCTACGACGAGTTCAAGCCGCAGGACGGCGCCTTTCGGCCGAACGTGATGCTGCAGGTGAAGAACGGCCCGATCGATTTCCAGCCGCGCGAGCCGTTCCACCCGCTCTTCGGCGCGATGCCGAAGACGCCGCTGATGATGGAGTTCCAGATCACCCAGGAGTACCTGGGCTTCGCGACGCACCTCGTGTACCTGGCGCCGCTCTTCGAGGAGGCGCTCCGAGCCGACACGTTCGCCAAGGGCCCGGGGTCGACGGTCGCGAAGGTGCTCGAAGGCGGCGTCGACCCGTACCCGATCACCGGCATGGCCGGCGTCTCCAACGTCGGCACCGACCGCAACTGGTGCGGCTCGGTGTTCGCCTGCGCGAACTGGTACGCCTTCGGCCGGCTCGCCTGGGACCCGGGTCTCGGTTCGGACGGGATCGCCGACGAGTGGATTCGGCAGACCTTCACGAACGACCCGGCCTTCGTCGCTCCCGTGAAGAAGATGATGCTCGCCTCGCGCGAGGCCGCGGTCGACTACATGACCCCGCTCGGGCTCCACCACCAGATGGCGCGCAACCACCACTACGGTCCCGGGCCGTGGGTGAGCGGCGGGCCGCGGGCGGACTGGACGTCGGTCTACTACAACCGGGCCGACAAGGCCGGTATCGGCTTCGATCGCACCGCGACCGGGAGCAACGCCGTCGCACAGTACTTCCCGCCCGTGGCGGCGCGCTTCTCTAGCCTCGACCAGGTTCCCGAGGAGTACCTGCTCTGGTTCCACCACGTGCCCTGGGATCGCCGCATGCGCTCGGGACGGACGCTCTGGGAGGAGCTGCTCGCGCGCTATCAGGCGGGCGTCGACGCCGTGCGGCGGATGCAGGCCGCCTGGGCGGGCCTGGCGGGTTTCGTGGACCCCGAGCGCTACGAGCAGGTGCGAGCGTTCCTGGCGATCCAGGAGAAGGAGGCGCGCTGGTGGCGCGACGCGAGCGTCCTCTATTTCCAGACGTTCTCTGGCCGGCCCGTGCCGGAGGACTACGAGAAGCCGGCCCACGAGCTCGAGTACTACGAGGCGATCACCAACCGCTACGCGCCGGGGATTTGACCTGTGACTCCGGCGGCGCGAAGCTTGCTCCCCCCATGAGCGAAGACCCGTCCACGCCGCGCGCGGCGGCGTCCCGCCGCGTCCGAGGCTACAGCGAGCTGACCGGCGACGACCGCTCGAACCTGCTGGGACAAGTGACGGCGCAGCACGAGCGCGTGGCGGCGCGGCTCGCGAGCGTGCGCCACGTCGTCGCCGTCGTGAGCGGCAAGGGCGGCGTCGGCAAGAGCCTCGTGAGCGCGGGGCTCGCGACGGCGCTCGCGCGCGCGGGCCGAGAAGTCGGCCTGCTGGACGCGGACCTCCACGGTCCGACCGCGGCCCGCATGCTCGGCGTGCGCGCCGCCGGCCTCGTGGTCGGAGAGCGCGAGGTCGAGCCCAAGCGCTCGGCCGCGGGCGTGCGCGTCATGTCGAGCGACCTGCTGCTCGCCGAAGCTGCCCCGCTCGCCTGGCGCGAGCCCGGCCGCGACGGCTTCGTCTGGCGCGGCACGCTCGCCGCCGGCATGCTGCGCGAGTTCCTCGGCGACGTCGCCTGGGGCAGCCTCGACCTGCTGCTCGTCGACATGCCTCCGGGCAGCGAGCGGCTCGACACGCTCGCAGGGCTCGTCCCGCGCCTGCGCGGCGTGGTCGTCGTCACGATCCCGTCCTCGGCGTCGTACCGCGCCGTGAAGCGCGCCGTCGAGGCCGCTCGTGCGGGAGGCATCCCGATCGTGGGCGTCGTCGAGAACATGGCCGGCTACCGCTGCGCCGACTGCAGCAGCCACGGCCCGCTCTTCGAGGGCGACGCCGGCGACCGTCTCGTGCGCGAGACCGGCGCGCCGCTCCTGGCGCGCGTTCCGTTCGATCCCGCCGTGCAGGCGAGGATCGACGCCGGCGACGCGTCGCTGGCGGCCGAGGCGCTCGCGCCCGCGGCCGAGGCGCTCGCCCAGGGCCTCGAGCGATCGGAGGCGCGCGTGGAGGCGCAGCCTTGAAGTTCCTCTGCATCGAGTGCGACAAGCAGATGGCTTTCGCCGAGCGCGAGCTGCCCGGAGACGGCACGCTCGCGGCCGTCTTCGCCTGTCCGGCCTGCGGCCGCTCGGTGGCGATGCTCACGAACCCGATGGAGACGCAGCTCGTCTCCTCGCTGGGCGTGCAGATCGGCGGGCGCTCCGTGCCCGAGCAGCCCTTCGAGCTCACGCGCTCGGCGCTCGCTTCCGGCCGCGAGGACGCGTTCGCGGAGGCGTCTCCGAGCCCGGCGAGCGCGGCGGCTCCTGCCGGGCGGCCGGTGTGGGACGAGGCGGCGCGCGAGCGGCTCGGCCGCGTGCCTTCCTTCGTGCGTGGAATGGTGCAGCGCATCTACGCCGACTACGCCGCCGAGCGCCAGATCGCGCTGATCACGACCGACGTCATGGATCGGGCGCGCCGCGAGCTGGGCCTGGAGGGGATGTAGTGGCCGAATTCGAAGAGCAGCATGTGGGCGGGCTGCGCGTCCGCATCGACCGCAACCTGTGCGTGGGCTTTGGCGACTGCATCGAAGGCGCGCCGGAAGCTTTCGCGCTCGACGACGAAGGCCTCGCGGTCTTCAAGGCTCCCGACTCGGTCGAGCGGTCGCGCCTGCTCGCCGCCTGCGACGCCTGTCCGGTCGATGCGATCACGGTTTGGGACGAGGCCGGCGCGCAGGTCGTGCCGGGAGAGGCGCCCCGTGGCTGAGCGGCTCCGGGACGCGTCCGGCAAAGCGGCGCTCGCCGCCGGCTTCGCTGTTTCGCTGCTCGCCACACCGGCGCTCGCCGGCTGGACCACGCTCGGCGCGTTCCCGCCGCCCGAGCGCGCCTCTCAGTCCCTCGTCTTCCGGAGCGAAAGAGCGGTGGCGATGGTGACAGCGGTGGCGCCGGAGATCGTGCGGGTGCGCGTCTCGCCCACGAAGGCCTTCGGGCGCGACCACTCGTATGCGGTGGTCACTCGCGACTTCGGCGATCCTGGCGCGTCCTTTCAGATCGGCACCGGCCGTTCGGTCGTCACGACGCGTGCGCTGCGAGTCACCGTGACTCACGCGCCTTTCCGGGTGGCCTTCGCCACTGCCGCGGGGGAGTCGCTCGACGAGGACGACGCCGAGCTCGGGACCGCGCTCGCCGGGACGCGGGTCAAGGTCTGGAAGCGGCTTCGCGACGACGAGCACGTCTACGGGTTCGGCGAGAAGGTGGGCAAGCTCGACAAGCGCGGCTGGCAGCTCGGCGGCTACAGCTACACGATGTGGAACTCGGACACCTTCGGCTACGACTCCTCGACCGACCCGATCTACGCCTCGATCCCGTTCTACATCGTGCTGCGCGCGGGCCGCGCGCACGGCGTCTTCCTCGACAACAGCTTCCGCTCGAGCTTCGACGTCGGGCACGAGTCCCCGGGGCTCCTGGCCATGGGCGCGGAAGGCGGCGAGCTCGACTACTACTTCATCGACGGGCCGACGCCGAAGCAGGTGATCGAGCGCTACACGGCGCTCACCGGGCGCATGCCGATGCCGCCCCGCTGGGCGCTCGGCTACAACCAGTGCCGCTACAGCTACTACCCCGAGTCGAAGGTGCGTTTCATCGCGCAGAACTTCCGCGAGCGCCGGATTCCCGCCGATACGATCTGGCTCGACATCCACTACCAGGACGGCTATCGCCCGTTCTCGTGGGACAAGACGCGCTTCCCGGACCCGAAGAAGCTGATCGCCGACCTGCGCGCGCAGGGCTTCCGCACGGTGGTGATCGTCGACGCCCACCCGCGCAAGGAGCCCGGCTCGCACGTCTACGACAGCGGCCTCGCGGCGGACGTCTTCGTGAAGAACCCGGACGGCTCGGTGTTCGAAGGTCCGGTCTGGCCGTCCATGGCCGAGACGAACCCCGGCCCGAGCGTGTTTCCCGACTTCAGCAAGCCGAAGGCGCGCGAGTGGTGGGGCGGCCTCTTCAAGTTCTTCACCGACGACGGCATCGCCGGCATCTGGAACGACATGAACGAGCCGGCGGTCTTCTCGCCTCCGGCGAGCACGATGCCGCTCACGGTCCGCCACGACAACGAAGGCCAGCCGACCGACCACCGCGAGATCCACAACGTCTACGGCCAGCTCATGAGCCGCTCGACCTACGAGGGGCTGCTGCGGCTGCGCCCTCGCGAACGGCCGTTCGTGCTCACGCGCGCCACCTTCGCCGGGGGGCAGCGCTACTCGGCGGTATGGCCGGGCGACAACGTGAGCGACTGGCCGTCCCTCAACCAGGGCCTCGCCGTGCTCATGGGGCTCGGCCTCTCCGGCTTCCCGTTCGTCGGCACCGACATCGGCGGCTTCGCCGAGACGCCCTCGGCCGAGCTCTTCACGCGCTGGCTGCAGGTCGGAGTCTTCCACCCCTTCATGCGCACGCACACGACCTTCGGCACGCCCGACCAGGAGCCGTGGTCGTACGGCACGCGCCACGAGGCCGTGAACCGCCGCGCGATCGAGCTGCGCTACGAGCTCTTGCCGCAGCTCTACCAGGTGATGAAGCAGGCGAGCGAGACGGGCCTGCCGGCGCTGCGGCCGCTCTTCCTGGAGTTCCCCGACGACCCGCAGACCTGGGGCCTCCAGGACCAGCTGATGTTCGGCAGCGACGTTCTCGTGGCCCCGGTCCTGCGCGAGGCCCAGACCGAGCGCGGCGTCTACCTGCCGGCGGGCGACTGGTACGACTACTGGACCGGGCGAGCCGTGAAGGGCGGGCGCTGGATCGACGTGCCGGTCACGATCGAGTCGATCCCGATGTACGTCCGCGCCGGCGCGTTCCTGTTCACGCAGCCGGTCGTCCAGAACACGGGCGAGATGGCGGGCCAGCCGCTGCGCGTCAGCGTCTATCCGGCGCCGCGCTCTTCGGCCGAGCTCTACGAGGACGACGGCGAGAGCCTCGACTACGAGGACGGCGCGTTCGCCCGGCGCCGCTTCGCACAGCGCCGGGATGCGGCCGGCACGACGGTCGAGGTGAGCGCGGCCACCGGCAGCTGGCAGCCCGCCGCCCGCGACCTCGTGCTGCGCATCCGTGCCGACGCCGAGCCCCAGCGCGTGCTCGTGGACCAAGCGCCGCTCGCTCGCGCGGCCAAGGAAGGCGACGCCGGCTGGACGCGGAGCGACGACGGCTTCGTCGAGCTGCGGATGAAGGACCGCATGTCGGCCTTCACGGTCGCGCTGGAGCCGGCTCCGCGCTAGGCCGCTGCCGGCCGCCGGACGTCCGCGCCGTGCGCGCCGGCCGTGGCGACCACTCGCTCCACGGGTCCGGGCCAGGTGGTGAGCGTCGCCGCGTAGCCGCGCACCTCCGGGACGGCCTCGAAGCGCAGCCACGCGAGCGGCGCGTGCTTCGACGCGCGCGCTCCGGCGCCGTCGAGGGCGGCGTGGAACGCCCGGCGCACCGGTTCGCTGAAGTACTCGTAGACGATCGAGTGGAAGACGACGGTCGTCGTACCGCGGCGCGGCTCGGCCAGCATCCGCGGCAGCCACTCGTCCACGGACGCCCGCTCGACGCTCGCGGGCAGGCGCGCCGCGAGCTCGAACGCGCCGCGCAGGCGCCCGAGCCGTTGCACCTGGTCGGCCCAGAGCGAGGACTCGAGCCGCAGCCGGCCCTCGGCGCTCTGGATCTCGATCGGATTGAGGTCGCAGCCGCGGCGCTCGGCGACTTCCAGCCGCTCCGGAAGCCGGAGCGGCGCCTCCAGCCAGAGCCCCGACAGATCGACCGGGCTGTCGGCCGGGCCGAAGCTCGCGCCGCCGCCGCCGTAGCGAAAGCGGTCGAGGCGCAGGTTGAGGCCGCCGCTCGAGCCGATCTCGAAGAGGCGCAGCGGCAGCCCGTGGCGCACGGCCAGCTCGAGGAAGCCGAACGCGAGCGGGGCGCAGCGGCCGACCTCGTTCGTCTGGCAGGACTGCGCCACCAGCGGCTGCAGGCGGTCCTTGCGCTCGGTCACGAGCTCGAGGAACGCCTCCCACGCGCCGTCGATGCCCTCGCGTCCGCCGGCCGTGGGGAAGTGTGCGGCCAGTCGAGGCGCCCCGCCGGTCAGGACCAGGCGGTGGACGGCGGCCATCAGCCGCAGCGCGAGCGCGTCGGCGCGCACGTTGGGCGCGTCGAACGGCTCGACGAGCGCGAACACGGCCCCGCCCGCTGCCGCGTCGTCGGCGGCGTGCTCCAGCAGGCGGGCGTAGAGCGGCGAGCCCATCGCGTCGCAGTAGCTCGCCTGGTCGCGCAGCAGGAAAGCCGCGCGTTCGCGCGTGGGCACGCCGGTCCTCCTTCGAAGCCCGGCGACGTGGAGCCGAGCCGGGCCCGCGAACATATCCCGCGCCCGCGGAGCGCCGCAAGGGGCGAGGCCGGCACTCGCCGAGTTGACCCCGCCGGAGGCGAAAAGCATACTGGGCCGCCTACCACCACTTCTTTCTTCTCCTCGAGGGCCCATGTACAGGGAAGTCTTCGTTCCGGTGGACAACTCGCAGCACTCGGACTGGGCGGTCGATCGAGCGATCGAGCTCGCCCACCTCACCAAGGGCCGGATCACCGCGAACCACGTCTACGCCGCACGTCTCCACGACGTGCGCTTCCGCCAGCTCGAGACGGGCCTGCCGGCCCAGTTCCAGACGCCCGAGGAGATCAAGCGCCAGCGCAAGATCCACGACAAGCTGATCGAGAAGGGCCTCCAGCTCATCGCCGACAGCTTCCTCGACCAGGTCGGCACCCGCTGCGAGAAGGCGGGCGTCGACCTCACGCGCCAGCTCCTCGAGGGCATCAACTACGAGGAGATCGTCCGCGAGGTGAACCGCGGCGAGGGTCGCCTGCCCGGGCTGATCGGCTTCGACCCGAACCGCGCCAAGGGCTACGACGGCGGCGAGAAGACGCGCGGAGACGTCCAGCTCGGCGAGGACGGCCGGATCGTGGCGGAAGACGAGGACGAGGCGGGCAAGCTCGTCGGCAGCTCCGGGCGGCAGTACGACCTGATGGTGATCGGCGCGCACGGGCTCGGCCGCCAGCAGTACTCGCAGCTCGGCGGCGTCGTCGCGCGCACGCTCCGCGGCATCGAGAAGGACACGCTCGTCGTGCGCGACGACACGCCGCTCCAGGGCGGCCGGATCATGGTCTGCGTCGACGGCTCCTCTTATTGCTATCGCGGCATGAAGGCCGCGCTCGAGCTCGCCAAGGCCTTCGGCGCGACGCTCTACGTCTGCAGCGCCTTCGACGTCGAGTACCACCACGTCGTGTTCCACAACATCAAGGACGTGCTCTCGGTGCAGGCCTCGAAGGTCTTCAAGTTCGAGGAGCAGGAGGAGCTGCACAACAACATCATCGACAAGGGGCTGCTGAAGCTCTGCCAGGCGAACATCAAGCGCGCCGAAGCGATGGCGAAGGAGTATCCCGGCGTCGAGATGAAGACGCAGATCCTGGTCGGCAAGCCGTTCCAGGTGATCCTGCAGTGGGCCGAGGAAGTGAAGCCGACGCTCCTGATCGCCGCGCGGCACGGCGCCCATCGCATCGACGGCACCGACATGGGCTCGCAGGCCGAGAACCTCGCGCGCCTCGCGCCCTGCAACCTGCTGCTCGTCGGCACCACCGGCATCCGGCCCGAGGACATCCCCTGGATCGAGGAGGACGGCAAGGCCGGGCTGCCCTGGGCGCCCGAGGCCGAGGTGCGCATCCTGCGCGTGCCGCCGTTCGCGCAGGGGATCGCGCGCCGAGCCGTCGAAGAGTTCGTGATGGAGCGAACGAACGGCGAGCTGGCCACCGTCACCAACAAGTGGCTCGACGAGGCGATCGCCAAGCTGCTGCCGACGCACATGCAGCTCATCATGGGCATCGGCTCGCAGGAGGAGATCGCGCTCGCCGAGGTGAAGGCCGAGGAGCAGCTCAAGACCACGAAGGTCGAGGGCCGTGACGACGACGTGCTGCCCGAGGGCGCCTCGGAGGTCGAGACGAAGTGCCCGATCACGGGGCGCGTCGGCAGGCGCGCGCGCATGGCGACCGACCCGATCGTCTGGACCGAGGAGTCGTGGGACCGGCTGAAGGCCGTGCCGCTCATCGCGCGGCCGCTCGCGAGGAACACGGTCGAGCGCTTCGCCCGCAACCACGGCATCTGGCGCATCACCACGACCGTGATGGACGAGAACAAGCAGGCCATGGTCGAGGCCGACGAGTTCGACACCGAGACCATGATGGTGATGTTCCGCGAGCTGCGCGCCAAGCAGATCCGCGCCGAGGCCGAAGGCAAGGACGCGCTCTCGCCCGAGATGCGCCGCTTCATCGAGGAAGCGAAGGCGGCGGGCGTCAGCCGCTGCCCGATCCGCGACATCGAGGAGCAGATGGGCAAGTGCCCGGTCGACTTCACGAAGGTCACGCCGGCCGAGGCGAAGAAGGCCGTCGAGCAGTTCATGCAGCAGGCTTCGGCCGCCGTCGCCGCGGGCTCGGGGGACGACAAGAGCGAGTCGTGACCGACGCCCGGCCGAGCCCCCTCCGTATGGCCGATCATCTTCCGGGGGCGAGCCCCCTCCGTATGGCCGATCATCTACCGGGGGCGAGTGCGCTGCTGCTGGCCGAGCGCCCCGAGGCCGGCCAGTTCCTGCCCCACGTCGTCGCCTGGAACCTGACCAAGCGCTGCAACCTGCGCTGCAGCCACTGCTACATCTCGGCGGGCCCGTTCGAGACGGCCGAGTCGGAGCTCTCGACCGCCGAGTGCCGGCGCGTGATCGACGAGCTGGTGGCCGTGAACCCGTCTCCGATGCTGATCCTGAGCGGCGGCGAGCCGCTCGTGCGCGACGACCTGGCCGAGATCGCGTCCTACGCGTCCGGCCGCGGCGCAACGGTCGTCGTCGGCACGAACGGCACCACGCTCACGGAGCCGCGCGTCGCGATGCTGGCGGGCGCCGGCGTCTCGGGTGTCGCCGTGAGCGTCGACTCGCTCGACGCGGGCGCGCACGACCACTTCCGCGGCGGCGCCAGAGCACTCGAGCGCACGAAAGAGGCCCTGGCGCGGCTGCGCGAGCACCGGATCGACTTCGTGGTGCAGACGACGGCGACGCCCCAGAACGCCGCCGAGGTCCCGAAGCTCCTCGAGTGGTCGGCGGCCGAGGGCGCCGTCTGCTTCAACCTGTATTTCCTGGTGCCGACAGGCCGCGGCGTCGACCTCATGGACCTCGAGCCGCAGCGGATCGAGACGCTGCTCGCGGAGCTCGCGGCGGCCGAGAGCCGCTACCGCGGCACGATGATGGTGCGCGCCAAGTGCGCGCCGCACTTCATGCGCCACGTGCACGCGGCCGACGCCGACTCTCCGGTGCTCAGCTACCGCACGCGCTGCCCGTGCGGGATCGACTACTGCCGCATCACGCCCGACGGCAAGCTCACGCCGTGCCCGTACATGCCGACCGAGGCGGGCGACCTGCGCCGCCAATCGTTCGGAGAGATATGGACCGGCTCGCCGGTGTTCGCGGAGTTGCGCGAGCGGAAGCTCGGCGGCCGCTGCGGCAACTGCGAGTACCGGATGGTCTGTGGCGGTTGCCGGGCACGCGCGCTCGCGACGCGGGGCGACTACCTGGCCGAGGACCCGGGCTGCGTCTACGAGCCGCCGGGCGACGTCCCTCTCGTGGCGCGGAAGGGCACGACCTACGGCAGCCCGGCGAAGGCGGTTCTACAGTGGTCGCCTGAGGCCAGCGAGCGGATGGCGAAGATCCCGTCGTTCGTGCGCGGCGTCGTGATGCAGCGCGTCGAGGAGTTCGCGCGCACGCGCGGCCTCGCCGTGATCACGCCGGAGCTGCTCGCCGACATCCGCAAGGAGCTGCCGGTCGACTTCTCGAAACGGCGGCCGTTCTTCCTGAAGGACTAGCGACTCCAAAGGACGGCTCGGCGGCTCTGGCCGTCTGTCCCGATTCCGTGTCTTGCCGCGTCTTCCGCCAGCCGGGATGCCCGGGCGCCTTGAAACCCCCGATCCATTGACTTCCCCCCCGTGGCGCGCGCACGAAGGATCGAGGGAGTCCGATGCACCTCGAGCCGGGAGCGCGCTTCGGCTCGTACGAGATCGCGGCCAGCCTCGGCGCCGGGGGGATGGGCGAGGTCTGGCGCGCGCACGATTCGCGCCTGGGGCGCGACGTGGCGCTCAAGCTCGTCGCGGAGGCCTTCGACGCCGACCCCGATCGACTCGCCCGCTTCGAGCGCGAGGCGAAGCTGCTGGCGGCCTGCCACCACCCGAACATCGCGGTCCTCTACGGCCTGGAGCAGTGCGAGGGCCGGCGCGCGCTCGTGCTCGAGCTCGTCGAGGGGCCGACGCTGGCCGACCGGCTGGCGAGCGGTCCGATCGCGCCGCGGGAGGCGCTCGCGATCGCGGCCCAGGTGGCCGACGCCCTGGCGCACGCGCACGCCCACGGCATCGTCCACCGCGACCTCAAGCCCGCGAACCTCAAGCTGACCGCCGAGGGCCAGGCGAAGGTCCTCGACTTCGGGCTGGGCCGGCCGACGGCGCCGGACCTCGGAGCGGACGCCGACGTCCTGAGCTCGCCCACGCTGACGCGGCCCGCCACGAGCGCGGGTGTGATC
>Ga0335076_10001142_pt1 | contig 25484 bp, 25 predicted proteins | sample Lox_Sample_25_FD_206717 | JGI IMG/M metagenome (GOLD analysis project Ga0335076, IMG submission 206717) | Soil microbial communities from Loxahatchee National Wildlife Refuge, Florida, United States - Lox_Sample_2.5 | ecosystem: Environmental > Terrestrial > Soil > Wetlands | place: USA... | reverse complement strand
CGCCTGCCGGCCGGTGTTTCGCTCGCCGCCGCGCGTAGTCGGGCAGCAGGTCCGGCCAGCAGCAGCGCGGAGGCGCTCAGCAGATCGCGGCGGCTCAAGGGCATCGGATAACGATACACCGTAGCCGTGGACGCGACTACGCACCGTGCTGCAATCGGTGGCGCCCGCTGCTGTGCTATGTTCGCGGCGGTGCCCCTGCGGCCCCGAGGCAGCGCACATGAAGGACCTCAAGATCGGCGAGCACGAGCTGCTCACCTACCTCCATCCCGATACCCTCGTCGGGGCGCTCGTCTATCTGCTGCTGTTCGTGCTGCTGGCCATGGTCCTCAGCCGCCTGCTGCGCAGCGCGGTGCACGCCGCAGTAAGCCGCACCGGACATCTCGATCGCACCACGGTGAGCTTCCTCGAGCAGATGGGTACCGCCGCCATCTGGGTGGTCATGCTGATCCTTTACGCCCATCTCATCCCGGTGCTGCGTGCCATGGGCACGGCGCTGCTGGCGGGCGCCGGCGTCGCCTCGGTGGTGATCGGGCTCGCCGCGCAGAGCACGCTCGGCAATCTCGTCGCCGGCGTCGCCATCACCATCTACCGGCCGTTTCGCCTCGGTGACACGCTGCAGGTGAGTGCGCCTACCGGGACCGAGGTCGGCACGGTCGAGCTCATCTCGCTCGGCTACACGACGCTGCGCACCGCCGACGGTCGCTACGTGGTGCTGCCCAACAGCATCGCCGCGAGCCAGGTGACAATAAACCTGAGCGCCAGCCGCGCCACGGCGCCTCTGCCGATCGTCATCAAGGTCAGCCGGGAGACGGATCTCGAAGCGGCGCGCCGCCTGGCGGAGAGTACCGCCGCGGAGACGCTCGATCAGCAGGCGGTGCTCGGGTGCTTTCTGACACGGATCGACGACAGCGGCGCCGTGCTCGAGCTGCGGGTGCGCGGCCCGGCCCCGGGCGAGCGCGATTCGCTGCATTCGAAGCTGCTGGCGAAGCTGGCGCAGCGCTTTGCCTCGAGTGGCCTCGACGGCGCGGGCACCCGCCCGGGCTTGTCCTGACGCTTCCGCAGCGGGCTGCGGCGCCCGGCTCGGGAGGCGTTGGACAGCCTCGAGCAGGCGAAGCTAGACTCAACTCGTGGTCCCGCAGCAGCGTTCTCTCACCCTCAGGATTGGCGGCCCCGCCGAGCTGACTCTCGTGCGAGCGGACGGCAGCGAGTACGCGGTGCATCCGCTGTGGCTGCGCGAGCGCTGCCGGGACGCCGGCAGCATCGATCTGAAGACGCAGCAGCGCCTGCAGGACCCCTCGGACTTCGATCCGGCGCTGCGCCTGCTCGCCGTGTCGCAACCCTCGCCGGGGATCTTCCGCGTCCGCTTCAGCGACGGGCACGAGGCGAGCTTCGTCGCCGAGGAATTGCTCGCCGAGGCTCGACTCGCGGACAACAGCCACGATTGCCCCGCGCCAGCGCTGTGGGACGGCACGCTCGGGCAGTTGCCGCGGGCGCGCTGGCGCGCCGACCCGGCGGATGCAGAGGTGCTGGCGTGGCTCGAGTCGTTCCTCACGCTCGGCTTCGTGATCTTTGAAGGCGTACCCACCGCGCCGGGCTCCGTGCTCGAGGTGGGGGCCATGTTCGGCTTCACGCGCGAGACGAACTTCGGGCCACTGTTCAACGTGCGCTCGACGCCCGACGCCACGGACCTCGCCTATACCGCGCTGTCCCTCGACCCGCACACCGACAATCCCTACCGCACGCCCGTGCCGGGCATCCAGCTGTTGCACTGCCTGGCGAACGAGACCCGCGGCGGCCTGTCGACGCTGGTGGACGGTTTCGCCGTGGCGCAGGCGCTGCGCCAGCAGGAGCGCGCGGCCTTCGACATCCTCACGTCCACTCCGGTGCGCTTCAAGTACATCGACGCATCGACCGAGCTCACCGCGAGCGCACCGCCGATCGAGCTCGACGTCACCGGCGCGCTCCGGGCGGTGCATTTCAGCCCGCGGCTCGACTTCGTACCGCTCCTCGAGCCGCAGCGCCTCGATGCCTACTACCGTGCCCGGCGGGCTTTCGACCATCGCTTGCGCGCACCGCAGTTCGAGATCCGCTTCCTGCTCGGCGCCGGCGATCTGGTGATGTTCGACAATTGCCGGCTGCTGCACGGGCGCACCGCCTTCGATCCTGCCGAGGGGCTGCGACATCTGCAGGGCTGCTACATCGACATCGACGGCCCACGCAGCCTCTATCGGGTGCTGCGCCGGCGTCTCGGCCGCGCCACCGACCTCAGGCGCAGTGCATGAGCCGCATCGTGAGCTTCCGCCGCATGGCGGACGGCACCCGCGAGGACTACCTGCTGCTCGATGAGTCCGAGCGGCGCTACGCGACCGGCCTTGCCGCGCGGGTGCTGGAGGCCCTCGGCAAGCTCGATCATTCCCTCGAAGGCTACCCGGTGAGCCGCCTTGAGCACTCGCTGCAGGCGGCGACGCGCGCGCTGCGTGACGGTGCCGACGAGGAGCTGATCGTGGCGGCGCTGCTGCACGACATCGGCGACGAGCTCGCCCCCTACAACCACGCGGAGTTTGCCGCATCGATCATCCGGCCGTACGTGCGCGCGGAAGTCACCTGGATCGTGGCGCAGCACGGGCTGTTCCAGAACTACTATTACGTGCACCACTTCGGCGGCGACCGCAACGCCCGCGACCGCCTGCGCGCTCACCCCTACTACCAGGCGTGCGTGCATTTCTGTGCCGCCTGGGACCAGTGCTCCTTCGACCCGGATTATCCGAGCGAGCGGTTGGAGTACTTCGAGCCTATGCTGCGGCGGATCTTCGCGCGCGAGCCGCACGATCCGCGCTATATGGCCGCGCCCGATGCCGTGACCTGACCCCCGGCGCCGCGCCTCACAGCCCGCTCTTGATCCGCGTCCAGGTGCGTGTCCGCAATCGCTGGTAGCGGGCGTCGAACTCCGTCGGCAGGAAGAGCCGCTCCCGCACCTGCGGCGGCGGGTAGATCGCCGGATCGTTGAGGATGTCCGCCCTGACGAGGGGCCGTGCGGCCAGATTGTCATTGCCGTAGTGCGTGTCGTTGGTTATGTCGGCGATCACGTGCGCATCGAGGATGAAGTTGATGAAGGCGTGCGCGGCGCGCGGGTGCGGCGCCCCGCGCGGAATCAGCAGGGCGTTATAGGTGATGTTCGAGCCCTCCCGTGGGAGCGTGAACGCGAGATGCAGGTCGATACCCGCAGCCCGTGCGCGCAACGCCGCGGTCGAATAGTCGCTCGACCAGGCCATGGCGACACACAGCTCCCCGGTCGCGAGCTGATTGATGTAGTCGTTCGAATCGAACAGGCGGATGTAGGGACGTACCGCCATGACCAGCTGCTCCGCGCTCTTGAGATCCTCGGCGCGGCGCGAGTTCGGATCGAGGTGCAGGTACTTGAGCGCGAGCTGCAGGACGTCGTCGGGGCTGTCGAGGAAGCTCACACCGCAATCGGCGAAGCGCGCGATCACCTGCGGCTTGAACAGCATGTCGAGGCTGTCGACCGGGGCATCCGCCATGCGCGCGCGGATGAGTCCGACGTTGTAGGCGAAGCCGTTCATGGCGTGCAGGTAGGGCGCGGCGTAGCGGTTGCCGGGGTCGGCCTGGGCCTGCACGGCGAGCACCTGCGGGTCGAGATTTCTCCAGTTGGGGAGCTCGCTCTTGTTGAGCGGCTCGTAGAAGCCGGCGCGGATCTGGCGGCCGAAGTACGCCATGCTGGTGCTGACGATGTCGTAGCCGGAGTCGCCGATCATGAGCTTCGCCTCGAGCGTCTCGTTCGAGTCGAACAGGTCGTAGACGACCTGGATGCCGGTCAGCCGCTCGAAGTCGGCCACGGTGTGGAAGCCGATGTAGTCGTCCCAGTTGTAGACGTGCAGCACCCGCTCCTCGGATGCGGCAGCGGGCGGGTGCGGCGTCCCTGGCGCCGATCGTGCGGATGGTGCGGCTTGTGGGTGGGAGTCATGACAGCCACCCGCACCGAGGCAGACGGCGGTGAGCGCCGCGCATACGGCCGCTGCCGGGCGCACGCTCACCCGCTGCGGCTCAGTTGCGTGCGAGCTCCGCCCGGACCCAGTCTTGAAACTGCCGGATGGCGTACTCCTCGGGCATGAGCACGCCGGCGCGGTGCGCGAGCGAATGCAGTCCGCGCTGGTTGAGCTCGCACACTGCGGCATCCTCGCTCATCACGATGTCGGTGAACTCCACCGCCTTCATGATGTCGCGCCCGGTGCTCAGCGTCTCGGGCAGGAACAGGAACTCGATGCTCATGTCGGTACGCTCGGGCGCGAGGGGCAGCAACCGCACGACGCGTATGTAGTCGATGTGCGCCACGATGAAGACCGAGGGCACGCTGGTGAGGTAGACGTGGCCCGCCTTGCGATCCTCGGTACTCACCCTGGGGAAGGGCACCCCGACCGGCTGGCCGTCCATGGTCCACGATTCGGCGCCCACTCGCAGCCCGCCGCCGTACTTCGGATCGTCGTCGTTGGCGTGGTCCTGCCAGTCGGGGTCGTCGCGGCGCTCGAGCAGTGCCCGGCCGAAGATCGGCACCAGCTGCGCCAGGCGCGGATGGACGCCCGGGCAGTGCAGACACTCGTTGTAGTTCTCCCAGAACACCTTCCAGTTGCACGCGATGGTCTTCTGCAGGCGATGCCCGACCACGAGGTCGCCGAGCTGCCAGTCATCGAGCCGGCTGAGCGGCAGATCGAAGCTGCGGGCAAACGGGGGAGGGTCGCGCGTCAGTGCCGCGAACACGAAGCCGTTCCACTCGGTGACCGGGAGGCTGTAGAGGGAGTACTCGTGCATGTCGAAGCCGTCGCCGTGCAGTTGCGAGGAGGTGCGCAGCAGCTCGCCGCGCAGGCTGTAACGCCAGCTGTGATACGGGCAGACGATACCGGCGGCGGGGAATCGCCCGGCCGCGCTGCGGCACAGTGCCGCGCCGCGATGCCGGCAGGTGTTGTGGAAGGCGCGCAGCTCGCCAGCCTCGCCACGCACCACGAACAGCGACTGATCGCCGACGTCGAGCGTGCGGAAACTGCGCGCCGCAGCAAGCTCGCTGGTGCGGCAGACGTACAGCCAGTTGCGGTACCAGATACGGCTCAATTCCCGCTCATGGTGTGCGGGATCGAAGTACCAGGATGCCGGCAGCGTCTCGACCGGTGTTGTCAGGCCGGCATAGCCGGGATCGCGTCTCACGGAAGTTGGCCGCGACGGCATGATGATCTCCATCAGGGTGGTGCCATTTTAGTGATTCGGCACGCTAATTGCCCGATCTCAGTCGGATTCAGCCGGCGCGCCGGCGGCGGCCGGACCTAGTGCTGCAGGCGGCTCATCCACAGCTGCGTATCGGGCCACGTCGGCACCGTGCGGGCGCAACGAAACCCGCTGTCCTCGTCGGCCCGGTCGGGCACGCCATAGCGGCGTGTGGCGGCGCGCTTGTTGGCCGGGTTTGTCTCGAGCCACGAGCCACCCTTGAGCACCTTGCACGCACAGGACTTGGTCGCCGCCAGGTTGGTGTAGATCGAGGTGTCCACCCACTGCCAGACGCTCCCGGAGAGCCCCTTGTAGTGCCCGCCGATACCCTCGGCCGGCCCGTCCGTGACGCGTGGCGGGACGGTCAGTGCGCGCGATGCCGGGGCGGGATCGTCACTCCCCCAGGGAAAGACATGGCGCTCCAGCAGGGTGCCGTGCGGGGGAAATAACCATGAGAAGTCGCATGCGAGTGCGCCTCACCCGACTTGCCACCGCGTTGATCGCTGCAACCGGGCTGGTACTCGTCTTCCCGGACTCACAGGCGGGCGTATTCCGCGACGTCCTTGCCTCGGTCGGCCTCGCCAAGCCCGCGGCGCCCGCTCCCGGCTCGCCGGCCGCGCAGTTGCCCCGACAAGGCTTTGCCTGCTGCAACCTGCACTACGACGGCGACTGGATCAACGACGGCAATTACGCCGAGCTGCCGATGATTCCCGCCGGGACACCGATCGAGGTGTTGAGCTATGGCCGGCACCGCGCTTATGTCAAGGTCGACGGCAAGCCCATGCGACTCGGGCACGACTACGGGCGTAGCGAGGAAACACTCGAGGCATGGGTCGCCAAGATCGTGCTCAGCGAGGACCCGCGCCCGCGCATCGCGAGCTACCCGCCCGAGGTCCGCGCGGCGATCCAGGCCGGGAAGCTCGTGGTAGGCATGACGCGCGAGCAGGCGATCGTCGCCATCGGTTACCCGCTGACGAGCGAGAATGCCTCGCTGGACGCACCCGTGTGGCGGATGTGGCGCTCCACGCGCGGTGAGTACGAGCTCAATTTCCACACCGACGGCCGCCTGGCATCCGTGACGGGCGATGACAGCGTGACCAGCCTCATGGTGTACCGGACCGCCCCATAGAGGCTCGCGACTGCGTCAGGCCTCGCGGCGCGCCATCTTCCGCGCCGGTGTCGCATACTTGCACCGTAGCGCGCACTCGCAACTGACGGCGCGGCAGGCTTCCCCGGGGGCTCGTATGAATATCCGCATTCTGCAACGTGGGCTTCAGTACTGTGGCCGGGTTGACGCGGTCCGTCAGACTTACCACGTGTTCGAGAGCCCGGGGTACTACTTCGTGCTCTCCTTCGCCCGCGCCCGAGCGCGCCGTGGCTCGGGCTACTTCAACCTCGTCGACAAGGAGGCAGTCGACTACGTCTACCGGCGCGTTGCCGGCATGCGCGCGGTGACGGCAAAGCAGGTGCTGGCCGCGGCACGGCGCACGCAGCACGTGCCGACACGGCTGCTTGCGCTCAACGTCCTCTACGTGCTGGTAGCGCTCGAGCGCGCCAGCATCGCCCGCGCCGGCGAGCACCGGCAGCTTTTCTTCACCGTGCGCAAAGGGCCGAGGCGCAAATCGCGCACGCGGTGAACGCCGCGCTCCGCGCGCGCGCGGCGCCCGGGAAGTGAGCATGAGCCCTCAAGGGACACGCGACGCCGCCCTCGAATCGGGCGAGAGCCAGCACCGCGGCATGATCACGATCTCGATCATGCTGGCGACCATCATCCAGGCGATCGACGGCACCATCGCCAACGTCGCGCTGCCGCACATGCAGGGAAGCCTGTCCGCCTCGCAGGACCAGATCACCTGGGTGCTCACCTCCTATATCGTCGCCGCCGGCATCGCCACGCCGCTCACCGGCTGGCTGACCGACCGTTTCGGCCTCAAGCAGGTGCTGCTCGCCTCGATCGCCGGTTTCACACTCGCTTCGGTCCTCTGCGGCATGGCGGACACGCTGGCGCAGATCGTGCTGGCGCGGCTGCTGCAGGGCTTGTTCGGCGCCGCGCTCGTGCCGCTGTCGCAGGCGGTGCTGCTCGACATCTATCCGCGCGAGCAGCACGGCTCGGCCATGGCCGTGTGGGGCATCGGAGTGATGATCGGCCCGATCGTCGGCCCCGCGCTCGGTGGCTGGCTCACGGAGGACTGGAGCTGGCGTTGGGTGTTCTTCATCAACGTGCCGGTCGGCTCACTCGCCTTCTACGGCGTCGGCCGTTACATCCGGCGGCGACCCGCCGAGCGGCGCGTGCGCTTCGACGTGTTCGGATTCGCGACGCTGAGCATCGCCATCGGCGCGCTGCAGCTGCTGCTCGATCGCGGACAGCAGAACGACTGGTTCTCGTCGTGGGAGACCTGGGCCGAGGCGGCTACGCTCGCCGTGAGTCTTGCATATTTCGTCGTGCACACGGCCTTCACGCCGGCGGGCAGGTCGTTCTTCGACTATCGGCTGCTCAAGAACCCCAACTACATCTCCGGCGTGGTGCTCATGTTCCTGGTCGGCATGGTGCTGTTTGCCACCCGCGCGCTGATCGCCACCATGCTGCAGAACGTGCTCGACTACCCGGCGACGCTCACCGGGCTGCTGATGGCGCCGAGCGGCGTGGGCACGATGATCGCCATGCTGTTCGTCGGGCGACTGGTCGGTCGCCTCGATGTGCGCGTGCTTCTCGGCGCGGGCTTCGCCATCACCGCATTTTCGCTGTGGCAGATGACTCACTACGACGTGCTGCTGACACAGAGCCAGATCATCTGGCCCGGTGTGATCCAGGGCGTGGGTCTCGGGCTCATCTTCGTGCCGCTGGCCGCGGCGAGCTTCGCCACGCTGTCGCCGCAGCTACGCACCGACGGCACGGCCATCTTCAGCCTGATGCGTAACATCGGCAGCTCGATCGGCATTGCGGTGGCGCAGGCGCTGCTGGTACGCAATACGCAGTTGGCCCACGCGGGGCTGCTGGAGAATCTCACCGCCGCGAACCCCGACCTGCTCCACAGCCCGGTAGCCTCGGCCTTCCATCTCGGCGCGCCGCCGGGCTTCGAGCTGCTGAACAACGAGCTCACCCGACAGGCCGAGATGATCGCCTACGTCGACGATTTCTTCCTGATGCTCCTCCTCACGCTGCTGGTAATCCCGCTGCTGATCCTGATCCGCCCGGCGCGCGAGGAGGCCTCAGCGGGCGGGGAAGCCCTCGCGCTCGAGTAGGCGTGCCCGGGCGAGCGGTGCGTCGGGGGTCGGGCCGCATACAGGCGTGCCCAACGCGCACTGCTGTACGGACGGGTCCTGGCGTCGCCTGAGGCAGCAGCACCTGTTGCGGTGCTGTCTCATTCACGCGAGTGCCGCGAGCGCATACTTGCTCCATGGTCCAGCGGGAGCTCTTTGCGAGCGCGGGCGCTTCGCCCGAGGGCTTCACCTACAGTGCGGATTTCCTGAGCGCAGCCGAGGAGCGAGAGCTGCTCGGGGCAATCGGCGGGCTGGCGCTCGCCCCCGCGCAGTACAAGGAGTGGCACGCAAGGCGGCGCGTCGTGGCCTTTGGCGGCAGCTACGATTTCAGCCGCAACGAGCTCAAGGCCGCGCCACCGATTCCCGACTTCCTGCAGGGCTTGCGCGAGCGGGTGGCGCATTGGGGCGGCGTGGCTGCCGGGCGCATCCAGCACGCCATGATTGCCGAGTACCCGCCGGGAAGCCCGCTCGGGTGGCACCGCGATGTGCCGCAGTTCGAGGATGTCTTCGGCGTCTCGCTCCTCGGGCACGCGAGACTGCGCTTCCGACGCTGGCCGCCACGGCCGGGCGAGCGCACCGCTTACGCACTCGAGCTCGAGCCGCGCTCGGCCTATGCGCTGCGGGGCGCCTCGCGCTGGCAATGGCAGCACGCGATCTCGCCGACCCGGGAGTTGCGCTACTCGATCACCTTCAGGACGCGCAGAGCTTGAGCGCCGCTGCCCACCCGTCGTTGCGAGGAGCGGCGCAGCTGCAGCGCGCGATCCGGCGGCGGTTGCCGGCGCTGCTCTACGACGGCTCGGGCGAGCCGCCGCACGGCGTCGCCATCTACTCGCTGTCGGACCCGCGCGCGGTGCGCGAGATCCGCTACATCGGGCAGAGCGCATCACCGCGGCGGCGGTTGCTCGAGCATCTGCGCGTCGCGCGGCTGTGGCTGCCGGATGAGCTGCCCTGGTGGGTGCAGTCGCCGCGGCTGCGGCCGCTGTATCAGTGGATCAGGGAGCTCTACCGCGACGATGGGCGTCTGCCGGTCATGGTGGTGCGTGCCTGGGTCCAAGCGGCCGAGGCACGAGTCGCCGAGCGCCGCCACATCTGCACCTGCCTGGGGGAGCAATTGCCACTGCTCAACGTCGAGGAGGAGCGACTGCGCCGCCAGCTGCAGTTGCTCTAGATGCGCTGCGCCAGCGGACGCGGCGGCCGGCCCGGGTGAGCCGGGGGACTCGCTTTCTTAACCGATCGCTAACGGTCGGCGCAGTACGCTGCGGCCACACTGCGGGGGAGTCATCCGAGCGGTCATGAGCAACTTGGGCATCGTTCTCTACGTGGTCGGCGCTCTGTTCACGGTGTATGTCGTCGCCGCGACCTGGCGATCGAAGGATGCCGAGCGGCGCCGCGACGGCCGCGCGCCGCGGCGCAGCACCGAGCGCACCCGCTGAGGGGCTGGCGGCCGTGGACCTGCTCTTTCTGCTGATCATCGTCGCCCTCGTCGCAGTCACCCTGTGGCTGGTGCGCGCGGTCGGGCGGCTCGGGGGCGGTGAATGAGCGTCATGTACCTGCTCGGCGGCCTGCTGTCGCTCGGGCTCTTCGTGTACCTGCTGTACGCGCTGTTCCGACCGGAAAAATTCTGATGACCGCGGCTTCACTGACATTGATCGCCGTGTATCTGGCGGTGCTGCTCTTGTGCGTGAAGCCGCTCGGGCTCTACATCGCGAACGTCATGGAGGGCCAACCGGTGGCGCCGCTGCGCATCGGGGCGCGCTGCGAGGCGCTCATCTACCGCTTGTGCCGCATCGAGCCGTCGGCGGAGATGGACTGGAAGGAATATGCGGTGGCGCTCGTGGTATTCAATGCGCTCGGCGCGCTCGCGGTGTACCTGCTGCAGCGTCTGCAGGCGTGGTTGCCGCTCAACCCGCAGCACATGGGGAGCGTGTCTGCGGACTCCTCCTTCAATACCGCGGTCAGCTTCATCACCAACACCAACTGGCAGGGCTACTCCGGCGAGTCGACCATGAGCTATCTGACACAGATGGCCGGACTTGCCGTGCAGAACTTCCTCTCGGCCGCCTCGGGGATCGTGGTCGCGATCGCGCTGATCCGCGGCTTTGCCCGGCACAGTACCCGCACCATCGGCAACTTCTGGGCCGACCTCACGCGCTGCACTCTGTATATCCTGCTGCCCCTGTCTCTGGTGGTGGCGCTGCTGCTCGCCTCGCAGGGCGTGGTGCAGAACTTCAGCGCCTACAAGGACGTCACCACCATTGAGACCCTCGCGTACCAGCAACCGCAAGTCGATGCCGCGGGCAGTGCGCTCAAGGACGCCTCCGGCAACCCCAGGCTCGAGAATCTCACCACGCAGCAGCAGACGCTACCGATGGGCCCGATGGCCTCGCAGGAAGCCATCAAGGAGCTCGGCACCAACGGCGGCGGGTTCCTCAACGCCAACTCGTCCCACCCCTACGAGAATCCCACGCCGCTTTCGAACTTCCTCGAGATGCTGTCCATCCTGCTGATTCCCACGGCGCTCACCTACACCTTCGGTCGCATGGTGGGCGACACGCGCCAGGGATGGGCGGTGTTCGCCGCCATGGCGATCCTGCTCATCGCCATGATCGGCATCGCGGTATACAACGAGCAGCGCGGCAATCCGCTCTTCGCCCGCGTGGGCCTCGATCAGGCGGCGAGCGCGCTGCAGCCGGGCGGCAACATGGAGGGCAAGGAGGCGCGCTTCGGCATCGCCGCCTCGGCGCTGTTTGCCACCATAACCACCGCCACCAGCTGCGGCGCTGTCAACTCCATGCACGATTCCTACACCCCGCTCGGTGGCTTCGTGCCGCTCTTCAACATGCAGCTCGGCGAGGTGGTGTTCGGCGGCGTCGGTACCGGGCTCTATTCGATGCTGATCTTCGCCATCATCGGCGTATTCATCGCCGGCCTCATGATCGGGCGAACGCCGGAATATCTCGGCAAGAAGATCGAGGCGTTCGAGATGAAGATGAGCGCGATTGCGATCCTGGTGATGCCCTTCATCGTGCTCGTCGGCACGGCGGTCGCGGTGAGCGTGACGGCCGGTCAGGCCGGGGTAGGGAATCCCGGCGCCCACGGCTTCGCGGAGATCCTCTACGCCTTCACTTCCGCGAGCAACAACAACGGCAGCGCCTTTGCCGGAATCTCCGCCAACACCGTCTTCTACAACACCGCGCTCGGGCTTGTGATGTGGCTCGGCCGTTACTGGCCGATCGTTGCGGTGCTGGCGATCGCCGGATCGCTCGCGGCCAAGAAGCGCGTGCCGGTCACTGCGGGCACCATGCTGACCCATGGGCCGACGTTCGTGATCCTGCTGATCGGCACGGTGCTGCTGGTCGGCGCGTTGACCTTCGTGCCTGCACTCGCGCTCGGCCCGATCGTCGAGCACCTCGCCTTCTGGGGGAGCTGACATGACCGAGCTCGCCCGCGAGTCCGTTGCCGCGACGTCGCGCACGCCGCCGGCGCCCGTGCCGCGACCGATCGCCCGGCACAAGCTCTCGATGTTCGACCGCACGCTGCTCGGCCCGGCGGTCGCCGACGCCTTCCGCAAGCTCGACCCACGGGTGCAGTGGCGCAACCCCGTGATGTTCGTGGTCTACGTCGGCAGCCTCCTCACCACCGCGCTCTGGCTGCAGGCGCTCGTCGCGCACGGCGAGGCGCCCTCGTGGTTCATCGCCAACGTGGCACTGTGGCTCTGGTTCACGGTGCTGTTCGCCAACTTCGCCGAGGCGCTCGCCGAAGGGCGCAGCAAGGCACAGGCGGCGACGCTGCGCGGGCTGAAGCAAACGGTGACGGCGAAGAAGCTCGTCCAAGCCGCTGACCGCTCGCACCACAGCGGCGTGCGTGCCGATGCGCTGCGTCGCGGTGACGTCGTGCTGGTCGAGACCGGCGACTACATCCCCGCGGACGGTGAGGTCATCGAGGGTGCCGCATCGGTGGATGAGAGCGCGATCACCGGCGAGTCCGCCCCGGTGATCCGTGAATCGGGCGGGGACTTCGCCTCGGTCACCGGCGGCACGCGCGTGCTGTCGGACTGGATCATCGTGCGTGTCACCGCCAACCCCGGCGAGACCTTCATCGACCGCATGATCGCCATGGTGGAGAGCGCCACACGGCAGAAGACCCCGAACGAGATCGCGCTCACCATCCTGCTGGTGGCGCTGACGCTGGTGTTCCTCTTCGCCACCGCAACGCTCCTGCCGTACTCGCTCTACAGCGTCGCGGTGGCGAAGCTCGGCACGCCGATCACCATCACCGCGCTCATTGCGCTGCTGGTGTGCCTCATACCGACGACCATCGGCGCGCTGCTGTCGGCGATCGGCGTGGCGGGCATGAGCCGCATGATGCAGGCGAACGTCATCGCCATGTCGGGTCGTGCAGTGGAGGCGGCCGGCGACGTGGACGTGCTGCTGCTCGACAAGACCGGCACCATCACGCTCGGCAACCGCCAGGCCGACGCCTTCATCCCCGCCCCAGGGGTGAGCGAGGAGGAGCTGGCCGATGCCGCGCAGCTGGCATCGCTCGCCGACGAGACGCCCGAGGGGCGCAGCATCGTGGTGCTCGCCAAGCAGCGCTTCCAGCTGCGCGAGCGCGATCTGCGCAGCCTCGGCGCGACCTTCGTACCTTTCTCCGCGCACACCCGCATGAGCGGGGTGGACATCGGCAACCGTCAGGTGCGCAAGGGCGCCGCCGACGCCATCCAGAAGCAGGTCGAGTCGCTCGGGCAGGCGTTCCCCAAATCCATCCTCACCAGCGTGCAGGACGTGGCCCGCCGCGGCAGCACCCCGCTGCTGGTGAGTGACGCTGCGCGCGTGCTCGGTGTCATCGAGCTCAAGGACATCGTCAAGGGGGGCATCCGCGAGCGCTTCGGCCAGCTACGCCGCATGGGCATCAAGACCGTGATGATCACCGGCGACAACCCGCTCACCGCCGCCGCGATTGCCGCGGAATCCGGCGTCGACGATTTCCTCGCGGAAGCCACCCCCGAGGCGAAGCTGCGCCTGATCCGCGCGCATCAGGCCGAAGGGCGACTGGTCGCCATGACGGGTGACGGTACGAATGACGCCCCGGCGCTGGCGCAGGCCGACGTGGCGGTGGCCATGAACACCGGCACCCAGGCGGCGAAAGAGGCCGGCAACATGGTCGACCTCGATTCCAACCCGACCAAGCTCATCGAGGTGGTGGAGACCGGCAAGCAGATGCTCATGACGCGCGGCTCGCTCACCACCTTCAGCATCGCCAATGACGTGGCGAAATACTTCGCTATCATTCCGGCGGCCTTCGCCACCACCTATCCGCAGCTCGATGCGCTCAACGTCATGCGCCTCGCGAGCCCGTTCTCCGCCATTCTGTCGGCCGTCATCTTCAACGCGCTGATCATCGTTTTCCTCATCCCGCTCGCGCTGAAGGGCGTGCGTTACCGGCCGCTTGGAGCCGCCATGCTGCTGCGCAGGAACCTCCTGATCTACGGACTCGGCGGGATCGTCATTCCCTTCGCCGGTATCAAGCTCATCGACCTGGCGCTGGTGCTCACGCATCTGGCCTGAGAGGTCTGTACCATGCGCCTGCCGCTGCGTCCCGCCATCACGCTGTTCCTCATCCTGACGATGGTGACCGGCATCGCCTACCCGCTGCTCGTGACGGGCATCGCCGCGGCCGTGTTCCCCGCGCAGGCCGCCGGCAGCCTCGTGCTGAGAGACGGCAGGGCGGTTGGCTCGCGTCTCATCGGCCAGAGCTTCAGCGGTCCGCGCTACTTCTGGGGGCGGCCGTCGGCGACCACGCCGCAGCCCTACAATGCGCTCGCCTCCAACGGCTCGAACTTGGGTGCGCTCAATCCGGCGCTCGCCGAGGCGATCAAGCCGCGGATCGCAGCGCTGCGCGATGCCGACCCCGGCAACACCGCGCCCGTGCCGGTGGATCTCGTCACGACCTCCGCGAGCGGCCTCGACCCGGAGATCAGCCTCGCCGCGGCCAACTACCAGGTGGCGCGCATCGCTCGCGTGCGGGGTCTCGAGCCGCAGCTCCTCGAGCGACTCATCGCCGCGCACGCCCGCGGCCGGCTGCTGGGTGCGATCGGCGAGCCGCGCGTCAACGTGCTCGAGTTGAACCTCGCGCTGGATGAGCTGCGCTGAGGCGCCGACGCGCCCCGGCCCATGTGCCGCGCGGCTGCTGCGCTTACGATCGCCCGCGAACTCACGACGGCCCGCGGGGCGCGCGCCGTCTCTGCCTATAATGCCGCGGGCAAATGCGTTGCCGTCAGGAGCCTCCATGCAACGGTTGAGCGCCGCAATCTTGGCGAGTGCCTTTGCCGTGGCCGCGGTCGCCCAGGAGGCGGCGCACGGCACAGCGCCGCAGAAGGCGTGGATCGAGCGCAGCAACGCCTTTACTGACACGCTGCTCGATGTCGAGTTCGAGCACTCTCCCGAGCAGGGCTCGCGCCAGGGCCTGGCGAAGTTCGACGACCGCATCTCGCACCCGACGCTCGCCGATGAGATGGCAAAGCGCCACGAGCTCGAGGCCGCGCTCGCAAAGCTCGACGCGGCGCGCGCTCGGGAGTCCGACAAGCGGGTGCAACAGGACCTCGACATCCTGCACAAGGCCTACGACCTCAGGTTCCGCACCGAGGACTACGAGCTTGCGCGCGAGGTGCCTTTTCTCAATGCCAGTGAGCAGGTGTTCCAGGGCCTGCACGGGCTGCTCGATGACCAGGTGGCGCCGGAGCGGCGGCCGGCGGCCATCGTGCGACTGCGCAAGTACGCCGGGGTCGAGCCTGGTTCGACGCCAGTCACCGAGGTATTCAAGCAACGCGAGCTCGAGCAGATCGCAAAGCCCGACGTCTTTTTCCCGTCAAGAGGCGAGATGGAGACCGAGCTCGGGCGCAACTCCAACTACGTCGAGGGCATCGGCGCGCTCTTCAGCAAGTACAAGCTGACGGGCTGGGAGGCAGCATATGCGAAGCTCAAAGCCGAGTTGGCCGATTACGATGCCTGGGTACGGCAGAACATCCTCCCCAGAGCGCGCACCGACTTCCGGCTGCCGCCGCAGAAGTATGCGCTCGACTTCGAGCAGTACGGCATCGACATCCCGCCGGCCAAAATCGCGGCGCTGGCGCACGGCGCCTTCACGGAGTACCAGCACGAGATGGCAGCGCTTGCGGCGCAGGTCGCGAAGGCGAAGGGCTTTCCCTCGAGCGATTACCGCGCGGTTATCACGGCGCTCAAGAAGACGCAGATCACCGGCGAGGCGATCCTGCCCTTTTACCGCAACCGCCTGCATGAGATCGAGCAGATCATCGTGGCCCACCGCCTGGTGACGCTCCCGGACCGGCCGGCGATCATTCGCCTGGCGACGGCTGCCGAAACCGCACAGCAACCGGCACCGCACATGGTGCCGCCGCCGTTCCTGCACAATACCGGTCAGCGCGGGGAATTCGTGCTGCCATTGAACATCCCTGCGGCGAACGGCGGGGCGGCCGACGAGTACGACGACTTCACCTTTGACGCCGTCGCCTGGACACTCACTGCGCACGAGGCCCGCCCCGGACACGAGCTGCAGTTCGACTCCATGGTGGAGCAGGGCGTGAGCCGGGCGCGGGTGCTGTACGCCTTCAACTCCACCAACGTGGAAGGGTGGGGGCTCTACTCCGAGTACATCATGCAGCCCTACGAGCCCGCCGAAGGGCAGCTGCTGACGCTGCAGCTGCGGCTGCTGCGGGCGGCGCGCGCGTTTCTCGACCCGGAACTGCAAAGTGGCGCGGTGACCCCGGCGCGAGCCAACGAAGTGCTGGAGAAGGACGTGGTGCTCAGTCACGCGTTCGCCACGGAGGAGGTCGAGCGCTACACCTTCCGCGCGCCGGGGCAGGCGAACAGCTACTTCTACGGCTACACGCTCCTCCTCGCGCTGCGCAAGCAAGTCGAGAGCACGCTCGGCACCCGGTTCGACCAGAAGAAGTTCCACGATTTCATCCTGCGCCAGGGGCTGTTACCCCCCGACCTGATGCGCAAGGCGGTGCTGGAGGACTTCGTGCCCTCGCAGAAGTAGTCCGCGCGTGGCGCCGCGCGCCGCAGCCCGCAGCCCGGGCAGCGCCTGCCTGAGGCGGCCGGGAAGCCGCTACCCGGGATGCCGGGCCTTGTAGGCGCGCACCTGTGCGTTGAATTGATCGGCGGTCGCCTGCTCCCGGTCGATCGCGCTGTTGTGGGCGCTGACACCGAAGGTCTTCAGTCGCTCGAGTTCTGCCGGGCTCGCGACACCGGCAAACTTTTCGCTGATCCGAGCCACCGTGGAATCCACGCAGTTGACATACCTGAGGGTTGCAGCGTCGTAGGCCTTGAAGGCGCTCTGCGCGGCGGTCATCTGGCGCATGGACGCCTTGCTGCCGTCGGGCACCGCTGGCGCCGCCGCCACCGCACACTCTTCGAGCGCCTCACTCGCGGTCGTGATCAGATCGACCGGCGCGGAGGACGCTTGCGCTGCGGCAGGCGCCGATGGAGCGAGTGTCGGGCCGGCGCCACGCTCTGCGGGGCGCGCTGCAGGTCCGTTGTAGGTGGCGAGAATCCAGACGATCAGGGTTGCCCCGGCGACTCCGAGGACGACGCGCAGCACTCGCGCGGCGAGCGTCGGCCTGCGGCCACCGACGATCCGCGTGATCACCGGCGGAAGGGTGGCGATCAGCAGCAGCGCGCCAAGAATGAGCAGCGCGACTCGGAGGCCGGAGAGCATCGGTTCTTGCCGCCTGCGCAGGGAGGTTACATGAGAGCGACAGTCTACACGGGCGCCTCGCAAAGCGGCATGATCCCGCCAGTCGCAGCGGGAGAGCCCATGACTGAGGATGTTGCCGGCGATGTCGTGCGACGCGGCGCAGTGCGCCGCGCCGACAAGCTCATGAGACAGGAGGAGCTCAAGGAGTTTCTCGCGCGTGCGTTCTGCGGGCGCACCGCAACCCTCGGCCGCGACGGCTACCCCTACGTCGTGCCGAATCTCTTCGTGTGGATGGAGGAGCGGATCTTTCTGCACACGACGAATGTGCCCGGCCATTTTCTCGCCAATGTGGGCTTCTGCGACCGCGTCTGCTTCGAAGTGGACGCGCCGGGGGAGACCTTCCCCTATGGACCGGTCGAGTGTGACACCTCGATCGCCTATCGCTCCGCGGTGGTTTTCGGGCGTATCCGCATCGAGACCGATCCGGAGGTGCGGCGACGCTTCTTCGCCGCGTTCATGTCGAAGTACGCGCCGCCCGATTCCTGGGGACGCCCGCAGGACTCTTTCCCGCGGATCGACCTGACGATCATCTATTCGATTCTCCCCGAGATCATGACCGGCAAGCAGACCCCGATGCCGTCGGCGCAGAAGCGCTGGACGCCGCGGCCGGCGTGAAGCGCGCGGCCATGCCGCAGCCTCCCTGGCCCGCGCACCGCTCGCCGAGGGCTTCGATGAAAGCGGCACCGGTCCTGCGGTGTCAGTGTTGGATACTGCTGATGCTCCTCATGAGCGGCGCGGCACCCGCGGAGGACGCCGCACGGGCCGCTGCGCCACGCACAGTGCCGCAGATCGAGTCAGCGTACGCGGACTTCAACGACGCCTATGGCGCGGTCTCCCTCATCGACTCGGACCCCACGAGCTACCCGCAGGGCTATGCCGGCAGGAGCCGCGACGAGTGGCAGGAGATCTACGTTGCCCGGCGTTCGCAGCTCCTCAAGAGCCTGAAAGGTGCACACGGAGCGTCCGCCGAGGACTCGCGCGCCCTGCGTCTCATGCGCGCGGACGTCTCCGAATCCTCACCGACGCCGCGCTCGCTTGCGCCCGCCGGGCACTGCAAGGATGCCGCGCGGCAGGACCTGGCCCTCGAGCCGCTGCAGGAAGCGCTCTATGCCTGCTTCGCCGAGCTCGCCAACAGCCTGCGCTTCGAGGACGGCACGGTTACCCGCGTCGCCGCATTCGACCTGCTGGCCCGCCTTCAGGAGCCGCAGCGTCGCAAGGCGCTCTTCATGGCGTTCACGCCGCTCTGGCAGGCGCTCGTCGGGGACGATGGAGCGGCGAGTCCCTACCGGCGCATGATCCGGCTGGCGGCGGCGCAGGCGAAGGCGAAGGCCAACGGCTCGCCCATCGATGCCGCAGCGCGCACGGTCGGAGTGTCGGCTGGCGAGACCGAACGCTGGCTCGAACGCATTCTCGATACCTGGAGGCAGGTGAGCGGCGAGGGCGAGCTGGAGCCCTGGGACTATCGCTTCGAGGGTGGTGCGGCCGAGCGCGAACTCGGCGAGGGCATCGCCCGCGAGGCGCTGCAGCCGCTCAACCAGCGCTACTACCGCGATCTGGGGCTTGATCTCGCCAAGGCGCAGGTTATCTACGATCTCGATCCACGCCGTGGCAAGGCGCCGCTCGCATACACCGACTACGTGCGTCGCGGCCGCATGGTGGGCGATCACTGGCAGCCGACGATCGTGCGCGTCTCCGCGAATTACGCGCGCGGCGGGCTCGGGGTGCTGCACGAGCTGGTCCACGAGAACGGCCACGCGGCGCACATGCTGGCGCTGCGCACGCGGCCGGCGTTCATGGACCTCGGCGACGCGATCTTCTACGAAGCCTTCGCGGACGTGCCGGCATGGAGTACGTACGAGCCGGCGTGGCAGCAGAAATATCTGGGCCGCAGCGTCAGTCAGTCGGTGTCGCTGCGGGGGCTGTTCTCGGGGGTAATACTCGACGTCGCCTGGGCGCTGTTCGACCTGCGCATGCTGCGCGACCCTGCGGCCGACCCCAACCGCGTGTGGACCGATATCACCCATCGCTACCTGCACGTGCGCCCACACCCGCAGCTCGCCTGGTGGGCGGTGCGCGTGCAGCTCTTCGACGAGCCCGGCTACATGGTGAACTACGGCCTCGGTGCAGTGATCACCGCCGACATCAGACAGCGCATCGCGCAGCAGCTCGGACCCTTCGACACCGGGGAGGCACGCTGGTACGGCTGGCTGTCGGAGCGGCTGCTGGCGAGCGGCGAGGAGCATCCCACGGCGCAGCTGCTGCGGCAGTTCCTCGGGCGGCCCGTGTCGCCGGCGGCGCTGCTCGCAGAGCTCAACCGCTTGCGCGGATCTGCGCCAGGTGCTGCGTCTCGTTGAAGCGCCGCACCCGCGTGCCGTGCTCGAGGAGCTCGATCTCGCTCATCGCGCACGGGTCCTGCTCGAGGCACCAGTAGGCCGAGAGCGGTTGCTCGAGGCTCTGCAGCAGCATGGCGCGGTTGCCACTGCTGTGACCGACGACGACCACCGTCTCATCCCGGTGCCGCTCGAGCAGCAGGCGCAGCACGTTGGCAACGCGCGCCACGAGGTCCTGGAGCGAGTCGCCGTGCGGAAATCGCACCAGGTGCGGCGCCCGCAGCCAACGCTCGAACAACGCCGGCGATTGCACGCGAACCTCCTCATAGGTGCGCCACTCCCAGTCGCCGTAGTGAATATCGTTGAGGTCATCCAGAACCTCGAGGGAAGCTGCGCACGCGACGGCGATCGCCGAGCCGGTCTGAACGCAGCGCCGCAGCGGGCTGCTGTACACGATTTGCGCCCGGGCAGTCCTTGCGATGTGCTGCGCCGTGTCCTGCGCCTGGCGCATCCCGAGCGGCGATAAATCGACATCCCGCCGGCCGCGAAAGCGCTCCGGCAGGATCCCTTCCACGTGCCCGTGTCTCACCAGGAGGATGCGCGTCATAGGTTCTGCTTGCCCTCACGCGAGGCCAGGCGGTGAGCCGTGACGCGCGAGCGGGTCGAGTTTACCCGCTCGGCGCAAGGCGCGTATGGTAGCCACCTGCGCATGCCAGGTACGCCTCCGATGACTCAGCAGAAGGCGAGCGTCTGCCCGCTCGACTGTCCCGATACCTGCAGTCTCACGGTGACTGTCGCCGATGATCGTCTGCTCGCGGTGCGCGGCAGTAAGGCCAACCCCATCACCCACGGTGCGATCTGCACCAAGGTCGCCCAGGGCTACCCGGAGTTCGTCCACGGCCCGAACCGCGTGCGCTACCCGCTGAAGCGCAGCGGCAAAAAGGGAACGGGTGAGTTCACCCGCACGTCCTGGGAGGAGGCGCTCGACCTCGTTCATGCGCGCGTCTCGGCCCTGATCGAGCGTCACGGTGCGCAGGCCGTGTTGCCCCTCAACTACGCCGGACCGCACGGGATGCTGGCGGATGACTCGATGTCATTGCGCTTCTTTCATCGGCTCGGCGCGTCGCTCCTGTTGCGCAATCCGCTCTGCGGCGGAATTCGCAGCACCGCCTACGCGGCGACCTTCGGGGCGACTCCGGGTACGCCGCTGCAGCAGGTGAGTCTTGCGCAGCTCATCATCGTCTGGGGCAACAACGCGAGCGTCTGCAACCTGCACCTCATGCGGCAGATCAACGCGGCCAAGCGGCACGGCGCGCGGCTGGTGGTGATCGATCCACGCCGCACCCGCGTGGCCGAACAGGCACAGCTGCACCTCGCCGTTCGCCCTGGCACCGACGTGGTGCTGGCGTGGGCACTCGCCGTGGAGCTCGAACGACGCGGCGGTCTCGATCGTGCCTTCATCGACCGTAACGTGCTCGGCTTCGACGCGTTCATGCAGGCGGCGCGCGCCTTCCCAGCCGAACGGGCGGCGCCGATCTGCGGGGTCGAGGTCGATGACATCCGCACCCTGGCGCACTGGTACCAGGAATCCTCGCCCGCGGTCATCGCCTGGGGGAACGGGCTCGAGCGCAACCAGAACGGCGGCGCGGGGTTGCGCGCCATCGCCGCACTGCCGGCACTCGCCGGCAAGTTCGGCGTGGTGGGGGGAGGGCTGGTCGGTGGTGCAGGGCATGCTTTCCCGAAGACCCCTGACCGGCTGACGCGGCCCGATTTCGTTCCGCCGGGTACGCGGACCCTCAACATCCTGGACGTGGCGCCGTTGATCCTCGACGACACGCTCGACCCGCCGATCAAGGCGCTGTTCATCTACAACCACAACCCGCTCATCGTGCACCCCGACCAGAATCGGATGAGACGGGCGCTATCGCGCGAGGATCTCTTTACGGTCGGCATCGAGATCGCCATGACCGACAGCATGGCCTTTGCGGACGTGATCCTGCCGGCCTGCACTCACTTCGAGTATCCCGATCTCTACGCCGCCTACGGGCAGCAGTATCTGCAGCGCGCCGAGGCCGTGATCGCGCCGGTCGGTGAGAGTCTGCCCAACACGGAGATCTTCCGGCGCCTCGCCGCGCGGTTCGGCTTCACCGACGCGGCCTTCACCGCGAGCGACGCCGAGCTCATGGAGCAAGCGGTGAATCCGGCTGATCCGCGCATGCAGGGTGAGCAACCGAGCCGCCTCCCCACCGACCGGGCGCTCAAGATGGAGTTCGACGGCCAGGAGCCGATTCTTTGCGATACCGTCTGGCCGCGCACCCCGAGCGGCAAGATCGAGCTTTTGTCCGCATCGCTCGGTGAGCGCTACGGGGCTGCGCTCCCCGGCTTCCGTCCGCTCATCTCCCGCTACCCGCTCACGCTGATCACGCCGGCCTCGGACAAGCGCATCACCTCGACGTTCGGTGGCCTGGCGGCAAGCGACGACACGCCGCCGCTCGAGATGCACCCGGACGATGCGGCGAGCCGCGGGCTCAAGGACGGCGAGCGAGTGAGGGTGTGGAACGATTCCGGGGAGGTGTTCCTGCCGCTGCGCGTCACTGCCAGCGTGCGTCCGGGCGTCGTGTGCTCCGAGAAGGGTGCGTGGCTGCGCACGAGCAGTAACGGGCAGACGGTCTCGGCGCTCGCCCCCACGCACAAGGCCGACATCGCCGACGGCGCCTGCTTCAACGATGCGCGGGTCGAAGTCGCGGCCCGCAGCGATCCACGACCCGCTCGCTGATCACACGAGCGGTGCGCCGAAGAAGCGCCCGTGAAAGACAATGACCAACGCGTACGCGATCAGCGCGACGAGCGGGCGTACCAGGCCGATCTCCCTGACCGCCGCCGCCAGGCTGTTGCGGCCACTCATGATCGCCGCGAAGGGGAGGCTCGAGGTCTTTTGCGCAAACGTCTCCCACGCCGCGCCGAGCGTGCGATGCCGCTTGGCATCGATGGAAGCCGTGCCGCCGACTGCGAGCAACAGCAGGGAGCCGAAGAAAACGAGCGAAGCCAGATCGCCATTCGCTGCGACGTGCACGAGCCCCCAGAGCGCCACGCCCCAGAGGAAGGGGTGGCGTGTCACGCGCACGATACCCCGTACGGCCGCGGTGCCCTGCGTGAGCCTCACCTCCGCCCCCACCTGTGTGGGGCTCGGGGTCGCGAGGCCGATGACGATGAGGAGGAATGCGAGGCACATCAGTATGAAAGCTACCGGGCGGAGCCCCGGCAGCGGACCCCAGAGCGGTATCTCTGGCGCACGGCGGTAGGCGTAGATCATCCAGCCGAGCCCCACCAGCGAGGTGACAGCGAATAAACCTCGATACGGGCCCTCGCCGAGCCGCGCGACCAGCGCATCGCGCCAACGCGTTCCGGAAACGGCGAAATGGATGAACAGGAAGAAAACGCTGGCCGCGATGAGGTTAGGCATGGATACGACACCGGGAACGCCGCAAACATTGTACCCTCCCGCGCGAGCGGTGCGGCTCTGGTGAGGCTGAAGCATGTCCGGCAAGTCGACACTGGCCTTCGATCCGGCCATCAGGTCCTACTACGATCGCTCGCCCGAGGAGTCGCGGTTGGAGAGCGGTGCGTTCCGCCTCGAGCAGCTGCGCACCCGGGAGCTCATCCTGAGGCACGCGCCGCCGCCACCGGTGCCGGTGCTCGATGTCGGCGGTGCGGCCGGGGCGTACGCCTTCTGGCTGGCCGAGGCCGGCTACGAAGTGCGACTCGTCGATGCGGTGCCGCGCCTCATCGAGGTCGCGCGTGCGCGCAACCTGCAGGCTACCCACCCCCTGGCGGCGTGCGCCGTGGGCGATGCGCGCGCACTCAGTGCGGCGAGTGGGTCCGTGCAGATGGTGTTGCTGCTCGGACCGCTCTATCACCTCCTGAATCCGGTTGACCGCGGCGCGGCGCTCTGCGAGGCCGCCCGTGTACTGCGGCCCGGTGGAATGCTCCTCGCCGCGGGGATTTCGCGCTACGCCTCGGCGCTCGACGGGCTCGCGCGCGAGCTCCTGGTCGACGATGACTTCGCCGGCATCGTCGCGCGCGATCTCGCCGACGGACAACACCGCAATCCCACCGCGCGGCTCGACTACTTCACCAGCGCCTACTTCCATCGGCCGCAGGACCTGCGCCGCGAGGTATCGGAGGCTGGATTCGAGGTGGAGGCTCTCTATGGCATCGAGGGGCCGGGGTGGATCCTGCCCGATCTCGAGGAGCGCTTGGACGATCCGGAGCGGCGGGACATGTTGCTCAGCGTCGCGCGCTCGCTCGAGTCCGAGGAGGCGATGCTCGGCAGCAGCGCTCACCTTCTGGTCGTAGGACGCAAGCGCTGAAGTCTGCGCGCAAGCAAGCACGGCTCAGCGACTCTTCTTCAGATCTCAATCAGTACGATCGCATCCTGCTGATCCTGAAGTTGCGCAACGCTTGGCGCCAGGCTGCGGGCTCCTGTACCTTACCTTGGCCGATGAGCCCGCCAACAACAAGTGTGGACGGGGGCTTGCAGCCGCTCGCCGCGTGGGCTGCACCGGTCCGCCGACCCTGGGTTTGCCGGTCGCTTCCCGGCGCCGCACTGATCCTTCTCGTTCTGCTGACTCCGTGCGCCGGTGCGCAGGCTCCCGCGCGCATCGAGAGCCTGGTCAACGCCGGAACTCTCGATGGCATGCGCTCGCGGGACTTTCGCGCCTACCAAGAGAGCGTTCGCGAGTTCTACGCGCCGAGCGGGTATGCCCCCGCGTGGGTTCAGGGCACGACACCCTCGGCGCAGGCGCTGTCGATGATCCAGCTTCTTGAGGAGGCGTGGAAGAAGGGGCTGGATCCTGAAGATTACGATGGCGGGCGCTGGCAGGCACGGCGCGAGGCGCTCGCGCAAGCCAACGCGGACGTTGCCGCCTTCGACGTTGCGCTCACGGTCTGTGCGATGCGCTACGTCGCGGATCTGCGCATTGGGCGCGTGAATCCACGCCACGTCGGTTTCGACCTGACCGTCGAGCAGAAGAAATACGACCTCGCACAATTCGTGCGCAGCCGGCTGCTGGGCGCTTCGGACCTATCCGCCGTCGTCGAGAGCATCGAGCCGCCGTTTCCCGGCTACCGGCGCACGGAGCTCGCACTCGCGCGCTACGTGGAGCTCGCCCGGCATGACGATGGCGAGAAGCTCCCGGTGCCCGCGAAAGCGATCGATCCCGGCCAGCCGTACGCAGGGCTCGCCCGAATGACGCGACTGTTGCGGCTCGTCGGGGATCTTCCCGCCGAAGACGCCGCCACGACGCCCCCTGAGGTCTACGCCGGGGATCTCGTCGCGGGCGTGAAGCGCTTCCAGCGCCGTCACGGACTCGCCGACGACGGGCGACTCGGCGCGGCCACCGTCAAAGCAATGAACGTCCCGCTCGGCGAGCGCGTGCGCGAGCTGCAGCTCGCGCTCGAACGCTGGCGCTGGCTCCCGAGCGAGTTCGTCGCGCCGCCGATCGTGGTCAACATCCCCGACTTCCACCTGCGCACGCTCGATGCGGGCAATCACGTAGTGATGGATATGCGCGTCGTCGTCGGCAAGGCGATGACCACGGAGACTCCGGTGTTTTCGCGCGACATGACGTACGTCGTATTCCGCCCCTACTGGGTGGTGCCGCCGGGGATCATGCGGCGCACGATCCTTCCCGCAATCGGGCGGGATCGAAGCTACATTGCCGACAATCGCTACGAGGTCACCACTTCAGGCGGTACCGTGGTCACCTCGGGGGTGATCTCCGATGAGGTGCTGGCGCAGCTCAAGGCCGGCAAGCTCATGGTGCGCCAGAAACCGGGCCCGAA
>Ga0335076_10001141_pt1 | contig 25489 bp, 23 predicted proteins | sample Lox_Sample_25_FD_206717 | JGI IMG/M metagenome (GOLD analysis project Ga0335076, IMG submission 206717) | Soil microbial communities from Loxahatchee National Wildlife Refuge, Florida, United States - Lox_Sample_2.5 | ecosystem: Environmental > Terrestrial > Soil > Wetlands | place: USA... | reverse complement strand
AAGAAGCAGGTCAAGGGTAAGAAGGGTTAAAGGTTTTGTAGGGACCGCCTTCTGAGGCGGTCCGCTTAGAAACGAAAGGCATGGAGTGAAACGTGGCAAAAGAGCAGAACGCGGCACCTGACGCAGCAGTTCCGGCAAAGCCGGCAGCGGGCGCGGGTAAGCCAAAGAAAAAAGAATTCAAGAAGAAGAAAGAGCGCCGCACAGTGCCGCACGGTGTCGTTTGTGTGTCCGCGTCGTTCAACAACACGCAGATCACCATCACCGATCCCGACGGCCGCGTGCTCTGCAACTCTTCGTCCGGTGCGATCGGTTTCAAGGGCTCGCGCAAAGGCACGCCTTATGCCGCGCAGCAGGCTTCGCTCACCGCAGCCAGTGCCGCTCGCGATACCTACGGCATGAAGAGCGTGGAGGTGCGCGTCAAGGGCCCGGGCTCCGGCCGCGAATCCGCGGTCCGCGCGCTCGCCGCCGCTGGGTTGCACATTGTGGCCATCCGCGACGTCACGCCGATTCCACACAATGGCTGCCGTCCGCCCAAACGCCGCCGCGTCTGATGGTTGTGGTGGCGGGTCTTTAGACCTGTGCTTTTTCTGGATTTGGTTGTCATCCTGAGGAGCGGAGTTTGCGACGAAGGATCTCAACGTGAAGTATCAGCAAGATTGCATGAGTTTCAAAGGTTTTCGCGAAGGGAGAATAGAAGTTGGCAAGACATCGAGATGCAGTCTGCCGCCTGTGCCGCCGGGAAGGGCAAAAACTGTTTTTGAAGGGCCTGCGGTGCTTTACTGATAAATGCGCCATTGAAAAGCGCAATTTCGTGCCGGGTCAGCATGGCCAATCGCGTCGCGCGAAGGTTGCCGGCTACGGCCTGCAGCTTCGCGAAAAGCAAAAGGTGAAGCGCACCTACGGGTTGCTCGAACGCCAGTTCCGTAACTACTTCGAGAAGGCCGTGCGCATCAAGGGACCCTCGGGCGAGAACCTGATCATCATGCTCGAACGCCGCCTCGACAATGTCGTGTGGCGCGCGGGCTTGGCTTCTTCTCGCGCTCAGGCGCGGCAGCTCGTCCTCCATGGTCACGTGCGTGTCAACGGGAAGAAGGTCAACATCCCGTCGTACCAGGTGAACGTTGGCGAGGAAGTGGCCATCAAAGAAAAAATGCACCAGAACGCCATGGTTCTCGACGCCCGCAACGTGGCGCAGAGCCAGAGCGGCGTGCCGTGGCTCGAACAGGATCGCGAGGCCTTCAAGGCTCGCGTGGTTGCCCTGCCGAAGCGCGAGGATGTCCAGACGCCGCCGATCAACGAACAGCTCATCGTCGAGCTGTACTCGAAGTAGCCGGTAGTCAACAGCCGCCAGCTTACAGCCAATGGCTGGCGTTCTGTCCGGGAAACTATCGCTGTTAGCTGTGGGCTGGCGGCTAATGGCTGGGGCGGGTTTCAAAGGTTTGGGGTTGCGTTTTCGCAGCCCAGAAGGAAGGGAACACGATGTGGAAGGGATTTCAGAAACCGAAGCGTCTCGCGCCTGAATTCGAATCGCTCACTGAAAAGTACGGGCGGTTCTCGGCGCAGCCGTTCGAACGGGGCTGGGGCACGACGGTCGGGAATGCCTTGCGGCGCGCGCTGCTGAGCTCGATTGAGGGTGCGGCGATCACCGCGGTCAAGATCGAAGGGGTGCTGCACGAATTCTCTTCGATCCCTGGCGTGGTGGAAGACGCCACGGACATCATCCTGAATCTCAAGCAGGTGCCGATCAAGCTGAACAACGATCTGCCCAAGACTATCTTCTTGAACGTGGATCAGCCCGGTGTCGTCACCAGCGCGCAAATCGAGGAAGACTCCGATTTCGCCGTGCTGGACAAGGGCGTGTACATCGCCACCGTAAGCGAGGGCGGCAAGCTGCAGATCGAAATGCGCGTCAAGAACGGCCGCGGCTACGTCGCTGCTGACCGCAACTACGATGAAGACCTGCCGATCGGCTATATCCCGGTCGACAGCGTCCACTCACCAGTGCGGAAAGTCAACTATGCCGTCGAAGCCGCACGTCTCGGGCAGATGACCGACTACGAAAAACTGATGCTCGAAGTCTGGACCAACGGCGCGATCACCCCGTCCGACGCAGTGGGCCTCGCGGCAAAGCTGGTCAAGGACCACATGAGCATCTTCATCAACTTCGAAGAACCGGTGGAGAACGTCGAGATGCCGGCCGACACCGTTCACGATCCGCGCCTCGAGCACCTGGACCGCTCCGTCGAAGAGTTGGAGCTTTCCGTTCGTAGCTACAACTGCCTGAAGAACGCGAATATCCAGACCATTCGCGAACTTGTGCAGAAGAGCGAAAACGAAATGCTCAAGACCAAGAACTTCGGCCGCAAATCGCTCAATGAGATCAAAGATATACTGGTGAAGATGGGCCTCAGCCTCGGCATGAAGTTCGATGAGCACGGCAGAATTATCTGGCCGCCGCTCCCGAGCCAGACCGCTCCGCCGACGACCGAAGACAACCTCGGCCTGTAGCATAAGGGTATAGCTGATAACTGATATCTGATCGCTGATATCCATTCGGAATCGCCGATCACAAAGAACGCTTCGCCCTTAAAATCGGGCGGGTTTCAAAAAGGAATACCAATGCGCCATTTGAAGTCGGGTTCAAAACTGGGACGCAATCCGTGGCACCGCCGTGCGACCTTGCGCAACCTCGTTACTAATCTTTTCGAGCATGGACGGATCACCACCACTCTCACGCGCGCCAAAGCGACGCGGCCCGTGGCGGAGAAGATCATTACCCTCGGCAAGCGCGACACTCTCCAGTCGCGCCGCCAGGCTGCCGCTTACCTCATGACTCCGGCTGTTACCGCGAAGCTATTCAGCGAGATCGCCCCAAAATTTGCCGACCGTGCCGGCGGCTACACTCGCATCATTCCGGCCGGTGTGCGCGTCGGAGACGGTGCAAAGGTCGCCATCCTTGAACTAGTAGGCTATGAGTTCAAGAAAAAGGAAAAGAAGGAAAAGACCAAGCTCGAAGAAGCCGTCGAAGCCAAGAGCTAGACAATATTCCGCCTCCGCAGAGGCACTTCCTGCCCGTCATAGTTTCGGCTATGGCGGCCATTTTCTTGTCCCTATCCTTCCGCCAAAGTTAATCGATTTACTAGCGACTCTTTGGAACGGAACCGCTACGCCTCCTCGATTTGATGTTGCTCTTTTTCTCAACACCAGTACCATAGGAAAAACACATTCCGCCCCAGCGCCTACGCTCCAGGCGTATTTCTAACCACAGGTCAGCCACATGTCAGACACAGCTAGATCCCTGCCTGATCGGGCCCTGTTTTGTTCCTGGACGGGGTGCAATCGGAATTCCGAAGCCACACTCGCCGAACGCGGCCTGTGTCTCGCGCACTTCTTCGAGTTTGCCTACCGCCGAATCAACGGAATTCGCAGGATGCTCGACGATCCCGACCACAGCCGAGTTTTCTTGAGCGAGGCGCAGTCGTTCTTATCAGAAGTTGTTTCGCAGACAACTCAGCTCTCCACTCGGATCAAACTTCTCGATCCTAGTCTACGGCAACACTTACTCTCCCTATCGACAGCCGCCGCGGAATTGTACAAGCGTGTCCGCCGGGCGCCTCGTTTGCCCCGGCGCGTGCCGTGCTTGCTGCGCTCGGGAATTGTGTCTCCGGAGATCGGCGAACCGTGTTTCACCGTGAATATCTCGCTGCGCGGCGCGTGCCTCGAAACGAATTCGTTGCCGCGCGCTGGCAAGGAAATGAAATTAGAGCGTTCAGACAACAAGAAGTCCGCTCGCGTCAGGATTACCTGGGTCAATCAGCACGACACCGGTCGATGTCTGGTCGGCGTCGAGATTCTCGACAGCGAGGACTTCTGGGGCCTGGGAGCGGCGGATAATTTCTTCCACGAAACCCGTCCGGCGATTCAAACATGAACCCCGCTGCCCCACCTGCAGAAACCAATCGTGCTCGCCTCGGGCTAAAACGCACGATTCTGGTAGTCGAGTCCGATAGTGAATCGCGAGAACTTATCGCGGAAATGCTGCGACAATCCGGATTCAAAACCGTCACCGCGAAAGACGGACTCGACGCGCTTAACCAGTCGGCCCACGGCTCGTCTCGCATCGATTTGCTGCTCACCGAGACCGGAGTCGGCGGTATCCAGATCAACGAATTGCTTCGGAAACTCCATCGTCGCCATCCGGGCATCAAGCTCCTGTTCATGTCTGGCAGCCTCGACGAGGGATTTGCGTTAATGCTCGGTGATCAGGCCGAGCGTCTCTTCCTCCTTAAGCCATTCACACGGCAGGCGCTAGAGAGCAAAGTCATCGAGGTGCTCCGCTAGGCCCGGGTTCAGCCCGTATAAGTCCGCCAAGCACCTGTCCGAATGGGTAGTTACCCTTGTGACCGCCGTCACAATTGACAGCTTGCTTGCTTTCCTCGAAGCTGAGATACCACTCTTTAGGAGTTCCCTTATGCATATGGGTCGAAGACTGCTCGCCTTCGGTCTGTTCGTCGCGTTGCCTGCCTTGGTCCTCGCTCAGGAGCCTAAGCTCGTCAATTGCCGCACTCTCGAAGCGGCTGGCAATTTTGTTGGTCCCGACGAAGTGATTGTTGACGACATGGTATGCCAAAAAGCGAAGCCGGGCGCAGACGCGGCCAAGCAGCAGGCACAAAAGCCCGTAATTGGCACAGTGGTCTCCGATGCTACGGCAGACAACGTGGTGGATGCCGCGAAGGCGGCGGAAAAACGTGTCGCGAACCGTCGTGAACAAGATCGAAACGCAATCGCAGGCGCGGCTTCTGCGTTTGGTAACGCGGCTGCGAACGCAACTTCTACCGAAGTGCCCGCGAGTTCAGCTCCGAGTGCGCCACCGGTCCCGACAGCGACGCCTTCCCAGTCAGCCGCGGAACCAGTAGGCGCTCCCGCTGGCCATGACGCTCCAGCACCGAATGCCGCCGAGAAAACATCCGTTCCAGCGCCGCCTGCCCAGCCGGCGGCTCTTGCGCCAGGGCCAACCCTGCAGGCAGTCGCCAACGCCACGGAGAACGCACCGGCCTCCGTCACCGAAACAGTTCCTCAGCCTGTACCTTCCGTTTCGGCATCGGAGCCCGTGCCTCCCAAGGCATCTGCGCCGCCCGTCGCTGCAGCCTCCGTACCAACCAACTCCACCACATCCGAATCCTCCCCGCGCGAAGTCGTTAACTCCTCAAATCCTGTTCCCGCTGCGGCAACCGCGCCGCCAACCAGCGCAACGCCCTCCGTCGCCGCGGAACCCACGCCCGCGTCCCCCGTGCCGGCGGTCGTTCCAAGCGCTTCTCCTGCTGAAACAGCGCCTGCGGATTCAACTCACCCTGCCACGTCCAGCGGCTTCTACGACGCCAACGCCCCCAAGCGCAGCGCCAACCTCACGCCTCAGAACAACTCAGGTTTTGCCTCCGCCGAGCAGGTGAACGCCGGGCTTACTCCCGGCGCCACATCGATTCCGCCGTCAGCGCCACCCGCGACAGGCCCTGCCGCTCCAGAGTCGTCACCTCCTTCCACAGACCCGGAACCGCAGCACACCACCATCGCAGCGTCACGCATCGACTTTGACGCCGATCGCGAGCGCTCCGTGAAACTCGGTGACTTCGCGAGGCCCCACGAGGTTTCGCCCGATCCCAGCACGGAGCACCGAACTTCAGTCGATCCCTCCGCGGAAGACGGGTTTCAGGACCGGCAGCGTCCAGACTGCACAAAGAATGTTACGTTGGCTGGACTGAGCGGTGAGAAACTCGTGCTCGGCGTGCCCAGCTGGGCGGCGAAGTGGATTGAAAAAAATGAAAAGCGCATGCCACAGATCTGCTTTTCTGAGACGCCGATGAAGAGCGCGCGCAATTATCTGATCGTGTTTTCCACTTCAGCTGGCGAGGTCAGCAAGGAGGCAGCCGATACTGCTGTAGATCCCGCAAAGAGCGCTAGGGCTGCCGGTGTAGGAACATTTACCACCCTCTACGGCTCCACTTGGCATTATTCGTTCGATCGGAACGTCGGCACCACCATTCTTACTCAGGACGACGCCGACGAGCCGCACGGCGTTCCGGGTCAGGTCCTTTACGCCACTGCCTATACGGAAGAAGGAGTTCCGGTGGCGCAGCGTTGGCCTGGCCAGCTCAAAAAAGAGCTGAAGTCTAATGAGAAAAATCCCAAGAAATTGAAGGGCGAGACGGAAGCTCTCGAGCATGTTTCCAGCGACCTGCTCAGCCAGATGGTCGAGGATATCGCCAAGCTGTAGGACCCTCCCAAAACACCGCGATAGCCGTGTGCGTTATAATGCAGGTTTCCGCACCCGCCGGCGGAACCAGCAGGAGACCTGCCTATGCATTTTAAGTTGCGCAGCAGCTATCAACCCCGTGGCGACCAACCCGCCGCCATCGAGCAGCTTTCCCATGGACTAGAGGCGGGAGACAAGCATCAGGTGCTGCTGGGCGTCACCGGGTCCGGCAAAACCTTCACTATGGCCAAGGTCATCGAAGCCGCCAACCGTCCGGCTCTCGTTCTAGCCCACAACAAAACCCTGGCGGCCCAGTTGTATCACGAGTTCAAAGGGTTTTTCCCGGAGAACGCCGTCGAATACTTCGTCAGTTACTACGATTTTTACCAACCCGAAGCGTACGTGCCCTCGGCTGATCTTTACATCGACAAGGAAGCAACCATCAACGACGAATTGGATAAGCTGCGCATGAGCGCGACTCGTTCGCTCTTTGAGCGGCGTGATGTGGTCATCGTCGCATCCGTCTCATGCATCTATGGCATCGGCTCTCCCGAAGCCTATTACGGGATGCTGGTCATGCTCGAAAAGGGCCACCAGACATCGCGGGAAGCGCTTCTTCGCCGGTTTGTAGATATTCAATACGAGCGCAGCGAGGATTTGCGGCGAGGAACCTTTCGCGTGCGTGGCGACATTATTGAGATCTATCCAACCTATGAGGACCAGGGCTATCGCATCGAGATGTGGGGTGACCAGATTGACGTGATCCGGCAAATCGATCCAGTCACCGGAGAGATTCGCACCGGCCAAGAAGACTTAACCCGCGTCCCCATCTACCCCAAAACGCACTACGTCATGCCCCAGGACCAGCGCGAGCGCGCCATCGTCACTATCCAGGAGGAGCTGGGATGGTGGAAGAAGGAGCTGGAAAAGCAGGGAAAGTTTGTGGAATCGCAGCGCGTTGTGCAGCGGACCATGTTCGATATCGAAATGATGCGAACCATCGGCTACTGCCATGGAATCGAGAACTATTCGCGGCACCTCAGTGGGCGCCTGCCCGGCGAAGCGCCACCAACCCTGCTGGACTACGTCCCTCAGGATTACTTGCTGTTTATCGATGAAGCGCACGTCACCGTTCCGCAGGTCCGCGGCATGTTCCATGGGGACCGTTCGCGCAAGCAGACTCTCGTGGACTACGGTTTCCGGATGCCCTCCGCTCTGGACAATCGTCCGCTCACTTTCGAGGAATTCGAAAACCGCATGAATCAGGTGATTTACGTCTCGGCGACTCCGGGGCCGTACGAACTGACGCGCTCTGGTGGAGCCTTCGTCGAGCAGGTCATCCGGCCAACCGGCCTGATCGACCCGGACGTGGAAGTGAGACCCGTCAAGGGACAGGTCGACGATTTGCTTGAAGAAATTCGGGTCCGGGCCGAAAGGAATGAGCGCGTCCTGGTCACCACGCTGACAAAGCGAATGGCGGAAGACCTGAGTGAGTATTTTACCGAGATCGGCGTGCGCTGCCGCTACCTGCATTCGGAAGTCGAAACGCTGGACCGCATCAAGATTCTGCGGGATTTGCGTCGCGGGGAGTTCGACGTCCTGATCGGCATTAACTTGCTCCGCGAGGGGCTGGACTTGCCGGAGGTCTCCTTGGTCGCCGTCCTGGACGCGGACAAGGAAGGATACTTGCGCAGCGCCACTTCGCTGATCCAGACTATCGGGCGCTGCGCGCGTCACGTTGCTGGCAGGGCGATTTTGTATGCCGATGTGCGGACAAAATCCATGAACGAGGCCATCAGTGAAACGAATCGCCGCCGCACAAAACAGTTGGCCTACAACAAGGAAAACAATATTACGCCGCAGTCGATCATTAAGGGCGTGGATATGGAACTGGCCCACATCGTCGAGGCAGACTACGTCACTGTGCCGCTCGACGCCAGTCTGTTGGACGCCGCTGCAGCCTCCGTGAAGAATGAAGCCCAGTTAGCGGAGCTCTTAGGCCAACTCGAGACGCAAATGCGCGAAGCGGCCAAGAAGTTCGAGTTCGAAAAAGCGGCCCAGCTTCGCGATCGCATCAAGTCCCTGAAGCAGCAGGATCTCGCCGGCGTGTTCTCCAAGGAAAGCGGCGGCGCCGCGCAACCCACAAGCTAACATTTCTTGCGAGATCAACCTCGGCCGCGAAGCGGTCATCTGACGTAGAGTTTTTGCCGCAACAGGAGATCGAGTTGGGCAGAAAACGATAGAGCTAAAAGGAAGACTTCCCAGGGCCTGCACGCGATTGGAGTCGTAACCCAGCCTCGCGGTATCCTAGCGTGTAATGACGAAGAGCTTGGCGATCATTGGGGGAGGACGCGTCGGCCGCGCGCTCGGTCGCAGCCTGCGAGAAGCAGGCTGGAAGATTGTCATTGTTGCGTCGAGGACGGATGCATCCTCCAAAAAAGCACTCCGGTTCATCGGAGGAGGGCGCGCGATCACCGGGCTTCCAGCAACCCTGACCGGGGCTGAAACGATTCTGCTCACGGTGCCCGACGACGCAATCGCCCGGGTCGCGGAGCAACTTGCCCAGACGGTCGGCTCTGAGCTGAAGGGCAAGGTTATCCTGCACACCAGCGGAGCACTCGATGAAACTGTGTTGCGGTCTTTGCATGCGTGTGGCGCGGCTACAGGCTCGATTCATCCAATGCAGACGTTCACCGGTGTAAACGTTCCCCCGCTTGAGGGGAAAGTGTTCGCCATCGGTGGCGATGAACTTGCCATTCGCATGGCGCGCCGAATCGCTCGCACGCTTGGCGGAGTTCCCGTGGCGATCGCGGCCCAAAAGAAGCCGCTCTATCACGCGGCCGGAGCCTTCGGCGCTGGTTTAGTTCTTGCTTTGGAGGCGAGCGGCGCGCAACTTCTGATGGAGTCGGGGCTAACGCGTCGGGAAGCGCAGCGGGCGCTTCTTTCGTTAACGCGGCAGGTACTCGACCATTACGAAAAGCTTGGAGCACAGAAAGCTTGGACCGGACCTCTTTCTCGCGGCGATTATGGAGTTGTAGCGGAGCACCTCAAGGCGCTCCAGGCTGTCTCGCCGGAATTTCTGGCGGCTTACATCGCGGCCAGTCGCCTCGCCGCACGCGTGCTCGCGCACGATCCGGAGGCCATGTTGTTCGAGTTGGACAAGATTTCGGGAACTTCGCAAGCTACGAAAGTAAAGAGGACTGAAGCGTGAAACCATTGCATATTCAATTAGAAACAACGACGCTCGCTAATGGCTTGCGCGTTGTTGTTGCACCCGATTCAACCGCGCCCGTCGTGACCGTCGGTGTGTACTACAAGATTGGTTTTCGCCTTGAGCCCCAAGGACGAAGTGGCTTCGCCCACCTTTTCGAACACATGATGTTTCAGGGCTCTGAGAATGCCCCCAAAATGCAGCACATCAAGCTGATCAATTCCAGCGGTGGCGTTCTGAACGGGTCCACCATGTACGACGTCACCAACTACTACGAAGCTGTGCCCTCCAATGCTCTGGAGCGCGTATTGTGGCTGGAAGCCGACCGCATGCGCGCTCTCAAGGTCGATGACGAAAACTTGCGGAACCAGCGCGATGTCGTTAAGGAAGAGGTCCGCGTCAACGTCATGAACCAGCCTTATGGCGGATTCCCTTGGCTCGACATGCCTCCGGTGGCTTTCCGGAATTGGGCGAATGCGCATAACTTTTATGGCGACTTTGCCGATCTCGACGCGGCGAACCTGCTCGACGTGCAGAAGTTCTTCCGTACTTACTACGTTCCCAATAACGCCGTGCTGCTGATGCTGGGTGATGTCGACCCCAAGGAAGGGCTTGCGCTCGCGGAGAAATACTTCGGCGCGATACCGGCCGGAGCCCCTCCCCCAATTGCGGATTCGTCCGAGCCCCCGCAGACAGAGGAGCGGCGCGGCTATGTCGACGAGAAATTCGGTACTTTGCCGGCAATCGCGGCGGCATACGTGCTGCCCAGGCGCAGAAGCGCAGAGTGGCACGCCATGGCACTCCTGGACCAGTCCCTCCACGGGGGACGCGCCGGAAGGGTCTATCGCGAACTGGTTCTCGAGAAGCAAATCGCCGTCGAGGCAGATGGCGGTATCGATGACCTCTTCGGTTACAACGGACCGGCACAAATGACCACCCGTCTGATCTACAAGCCCGAGTATTCAGCCGACCAGACCCTGGATGCTTTCGACACCGTGATCCGCGATGTGAAGGAGAAGGGAATCTCCGCCGAAGAGTTGGAGCAGATCAAGATCAAGTGGCGCTCGGACTATTACTCTACGCTCGAGGGCGGCCGCGGCGGGTATATGCCGCGCTATGGGCTGATGCACCTTCTGGCGTGCTTCACGCTGTTCGACGACGAGCCGCAACTGGTCAACACAGTGCTAAACGGTTTCGAAACGGTGACAACTGCGGAAGTGCAGGCGGTCGCGGCCAAATACCTGCAGCCGTCAAATCGCGCCATCGTTTTCCGCGCCCCTGTCAAAAACGAAAAGGAGGCTGCGTAATGGCCACTCGAGCACCGGAGTTGGCAGTGGGCGTGCCCCCTCTTTCCGCTGAACGCGCCGTGACTTGGCCCAAGCGCACCCACGCTAAGCTTTCCAATGGAATGCAGATCGTCCTTGCTGAGTCGCATTCCATTCCAAAGTTTCATGGAGAGTTGTTCTTCCGGTCCGGCGAAGCGTTGGTGTCCGGCCGAAGCGTTGGCCTGGCGGAATTAACGGCAGCCGTCGTTCGCACCGGCACCACAGCCCGCACTAGTCGACAGATTGAAGAGGATTTGCGCCGGCTCGGCGCGGACCTTGGTGTCTCTGCGGGGCAGGATACCAGCGCCATCTCCTTCGCAGGGTTGAGTGATTTCGTGGAACCCTTGCTCCGGCTGGTGAATGAGTTGGCACGCGACGCCGCTTTTCCCAACACGGAATTCGAACGCGAACGACGCCAGAAGCTTGAAGAAGTAAAACTCGAACGAACGTCGCCCGGCTTCCTGGCGAGCGAGCGCTTGCGTAAGGTTTTGTTTGGCGAGCACCCGTATGCGAAGATTTCGCCCACCGAACAGCAGGTTCTGGCCTACCAACGCGAGGATCTTCTCGCGGTCTATCGCGAAATCTATACCCCGGAAAATTCATTCCTGGTGATCGTTGGTGACTTCGACCCCCAAGCCATATTGAGGCTGATTGAGTCCATCTTCGGCGACTGGAAGGGTGCTAAGCCTGCCGCTAAGGCCAATCCTTCACTTCCTGATCTTCGAGGGCGGCGTGTGTACCTCGTTCACAATCCCGGCTCGGTACAGACCCAAATCTTGCTGGGGTGCCATGCGATCACGAGAAAGAGTCCCGACTGGATCCCATTGGGTCTGACCAATAGCTTATATGGCGGCGCCTTCAATTCGCGCCTGGTCATGAATATTCGCGAGGACAAGGGTTACACCTACAGCCCGCGCAGCGGAGTGTCTCCCCTCCGTGAGCACGGATACTTTTCCGTTTCTGCAGCGGTCCGCAACGAAGTCGTCGCCGCCTCACTCACAGAGATTTTCTACGAACTCGACAAATTACGGTCGGTGCCGGTGCCGGCAGCAGAACTGGCCGACGCGCAAAACTACTTGTCCGGCATCTTTTCGATTGGCCTCGCGACGCAGGAGGGTTTGCTGACTCAATTTGCGACTTCGGCTCTGAATGACCTGCCGGACGATTATCTGGAGGCCTATCGCGATAAAGTGCGTGCCCTCGGACCCTTAGATCTTCTCGCAATGGCGCGGAAGTATTTTGATTCGGCGAACATGCAGGTTGTCGTAGTTGGCGACAAAGAGCAAATCCAGGACCAGGCCGCACTGTTCGGCGAGGTCATGGTGTACGACAATCGAGGGAACCTTTTAGGTGGTTAACCTTAAAAGTATATTATTGAATAATATATACAGATAATATTATGATTAATCCATGGTGGGGTGCAGGGCAAGAACGGCGCGTTGCTTCTGGTTCCTCATAACACTCCTTGTGCTCTGGGCGGCGCAGGGGATCTGTGCAAAGAAGAAACCGCCACTGCACCCCATCAATTTGAACACCGCATCCTCTGCCGAACTCCAGCAAGTCCCGGGAATTGGGCCTGCCACCGCGGAAAAAATCCTGCAAGCGCGCAAATCCTACGGCGGATTCAAAAGCGTGGACGACCTGCAGGCCATTCGGGGAATTGGCCCGAAAAAGCTGGACAAGATGCGCAAGTATCTTACGATCACTCGGCCGGCGACACCTGCCAGCAAGCCGCCGTCGCAGGCGGCTCAGGCGAGTCAGCACAAAGAATCCCCGTCACCCGCAATGAAGAGTCGGCCTGTAAAACCTGCTACGCCCTCAAAGCCAGCTCCCGCCAGCGAAGACGAAGAGCAGTAGCGCGGTTTTCCCCAGTGTGACCTTATAGAGGCTGGTGAGTCGGTTTCGGTACGCTCAGGTTTAGCGGAACTTGATCCGCGATGCGGATTCCGTAGCCTTCCAGGGCCACGACCTTCTTGGGGTGATTGGTAACAACTCGGATGTCTTTCAGACCTAGATCGATGAGGATCTGCGCCCCGATACCACTTTCGTGTTGTACCATCCGTTGGCGAGCTACTTCGCGATCCAGCTGCCCTCGCTTGTGAAAGTGAATTTTGGGGAGAGTACCGGGCGTTTCGGGATTATCGATGGTGAACCCGCGCCCGGTATGGTGCAGATACAGAAACACGCCTCGACCCTCGCGTGCGATAAGCTCAAGAGATTTCTCTACCAGTTCCGGACAATCGCACGCCATCGACCCGAATACGTCTCCCGTAAGGCAGTGAGAATGCACACGCACGAGGGGAGGGGTGGTACCCTCGAGTTCGCCGCGAATCAGAGCAATGTGCTGGTCCTGGTCCACGTCGCTCGAATACGCGATCATGCGGAAATCGCCGTGCCTCGTGGGCAGAATCGCTTCTGCCATTCTCCGAACATAACGTTCGTGCTGCATCCGGTAGCGAATCAGGTCCGCAACCGTGAGCATCTTCAGGTTGTGCTCACGACAGAAATCGATAAGCTGAGGCACCCGCGACATGGTGCCGTCTTCGTTCATGATCTCGCAGATGACCCCGGAAGGATTGAGCCCGGCGATACGGGCGAGATCGACGCTCGCTTCTGTTTGCCCGGCCCGCACGAGCACCCCTCCGTTACGAGCGCGCAACGGAAACATGTGGCCCGGACGCGCCAGATCGTGAGGGCGAGTCTTCGGATCGATGGCGGTCAGGATAGTGATGGCGCGATCGCTCGCACTGATTCCGGTGGTCACCCCGGCTTTGCCGTCGATAGCTTCACAGAAGGCCGTGCCATGCACGGAAGTGTTGATAGGCGACATCAGCGGAAGATTTAGCTCGTCGCAGCGTTGCTCGGTCAGTGCAAGGCAAATCAGACCCCGGCCAAACTTGGCCATGAAGTTGATCGCGTCCGGGGTAATTTTCTCTGCAGCAAGGGTGAGGTCGCCTTCGTTCTCGCGATCCTCATCGTCAACCAGGACGATCATGCGTCCTTGACGAATCTCCTCAATCGCTTCTTCAACTGTACAGAATGAGCTTGAACTCAACACTAGGGCGGCACCTCGCCTGCCATCTCCCTAGTATACGCGCAAGGAACCCTTCTCAATCTGCTGCGGAATGCTCCGGAACATTTTCGCCATTCGCCATGACGGCGGAGTTCTTAAGTGGTGTAGCCTCCACAGGAAGTCCAGCCCAGCAGTTCATGATCCCCAACACTTCGTGGACAACTTGCGTCAGGCTTCCGGAATACTTCCACCAGTGCCCTGGTTGGAAAGGATCGTCCGATACCGCGTGAACAATAATCTGTCCCCTGCCCGCGAAATATTTGTCCCATAGGACGTGCACTCTGCGAGTGTGAGCCTTGTTCGTCACAATGATAACTTTCTGCCCGCCTCGGCTCTGCAACGTTGCACTGATCACCTCCAACTCCTGGTCGGTGTTCACAATGGGAGTTTCCAGGACGTGAATCGCCTTTGCCGGTATGCCGACTCGCCGTAATACACGCGTGTTGACGTCATCTTCCGCAGGATAGCGGATCCCAAGTTCTGCAAGTGAATCGACACGCAATCCAGGGTGGGTTAGCCAGATTTCTTTCGCGTAGCCGTCGTAATAAAGTTGCGCTGCTTCGAGCGCGCGGTCCGGCGTGTTGCCGCTCAAAACTGCAATTGCAGTAGTAGGTTGAAGCGGATCTTCTCTTACCAGCCACTTCCCGACGCCCAGTAACGCTACAGTTGCGCCAGCGGCTCCCAAAAGCACTGCGAGAACCGTTGTCCAGAGCAGTATGTGTACTGCCAGCGATCTATTTCGTTTCGGTGCGTCGTTCGTTGCGTCCATCTTGCCATCGACTTTCAGCGGGCGACTCTTCAAACCTTGAAAAGCTGGTGCCCATAGGAAAGGCAGGTATGTTGCCAAACTGGGCACACTTCTGGGCGTCCGCGAAGGCGACCTTCGCGCTCCTTTCCCCTTCTTTATCAATGGTTTCTGATTATGGCGTCTTCCCAACAGAAAACATCCGGCGTCGAAGTATGGTCCTAGAACCATGTAATTCAGGCTAAGAGTATGAAAAATAGGGCTCTAGCTCCACCTCACCAGTCAATCGACCCGGTCCTTTAGCATTGAAATTCGGTGAGCTCCGCCGGTCGAGCCGCGGCGGCAAAATGATGTTGACATTCTCTATTGGTAAGTTATAACTTACAGTAAGTGGATACTTACGTTAAGAACGGTCTTACTGCTCTCGGCGATCCTACCCGCCTCGTCATTTTCGAGATGATTGGCCTGCATCCGCGTCCCGTGAATGAACTTGCCGCCCGTTTGCCCGTCTCTAGACCAGCGGTGTCCCAGCACCTGCGCGTGTTGAAGCAAGCAAGGCTCGTGCGCGACAAACGCCAGGGCACGCGACGTATCTACGAACTGGATCCCGGCGGGTTAGCTCTACTGCGCGACCATTTTTCCGAGTTGTGGGACAAAGCTCTGGCGGCATTTCAAAACGCTGCCGAAGACGCATACAAAAAGGAGAAGCAGTATGGCAGCTCAAACAACGCCGAGCGCGGCGGTAAAGCGAACGCTTCACGTCGCGGTACCCATTGATTTCGCCTTCCGAACGCTCACAGAAAAAATGGGCATTTGGTGGCCGGGCACTCACCACATTGCAAAGACCCCCTTTACGGAAGTGATTGTCGAGCCGCGAGCGGGGGGACGCTGGTTTGAACGCGATGCAAACGGGGCTGAGTGCGAATGGGGAACGGTATTGGAGTACCACGCACCCAATAAACTCGTGCTGAGCTGGCATCTTCAGGCGGACTTTCATTACGAGCCCGATCCGGCATTCGCGAGTGAAGTTGTCTTCGAACTGATTTCCGATGGACCAGAGGCTACAAGAGTGGAGTTTCAGCACCGTCACCTGGAACGTCATGGAGACGGTTGGGAGAAGCTTCGGAACAGTGTTGACGGGGGCTGGGCTCTAGTACTCGCTCCTTACGAGCAGCTACTGAACTCCGGGAACCTATAAGCGCGTTCGAGAGTTGGGCAATCTAAGAGAAGAAAAGAGAAAAAACATGAGAATCAAGACTATTGGGAAATGTGCAACGATTGCGGCGCTCTGTTTTTCGACATTACTGGCAGCGAAAGCCCAGGCGCCGGCGCAGAATCCTTTAGCGCCGTATCTTCCGGCGAACATCAAGCCTTATTATCTCGATTTGCTGATGTTGAAAGACAAGCCGGACACGGCACTCCCCGAAGGCGAACGAACACAATGGATGCAGAAGCATCTCGCCTATATTCGCTCGCAGGTGGAAGAGGGGAAATTCGTCCTTGTCGGGCCGGTGACGCAAGAAGGCAAACTGCGCGGCATCGCTGTGATTAAGGCGGATTCTCCAGAGGAGGCGCAGCGCGTCGCGTCCGGCGACCCACTCGTGCAATCTGGTCACTTAACCGTTGAAGTGCATCCGATCATGCTCGAGGACTTGTCTTCCGTTCGATTCGACTATCCAGCCGCGGCGCCACACTGAAGCGGAGCCGGGCAGCGCGCGAAATGTGCCAGCCTGTCCGCGCGCTGCCCGGGTGACCTGGGATTCCGGTTAGAGCGACCGCAAGAAATTGAGCAGATCTTGCTTTTGCGACGCGCTCAAGGCGTTGTACAGAGCGATGACGCGATTCGCTTCTGAACCGCTGCTCGAGTGCTGTGCTATCGCGTGAACCAAACCTCCATTCGCGGGTCCGGACCGGCCGTCATGCAGAAAGAAGATGCGCTGGCCCAGTCCCCATAGCGGCGCCGTACGGAACTCGTCCGGGCCTGCCGCGCCTTGCGATACATTATCTGCAAGTCCGCTCCCCATGTTGTGAACCAGGAGGTCCGAATATAGCGCGGCGGTCTGGTGGCTGAGGGCCGCGATCTTGGACGGTCCCGTGCTTAGCGTGGCCGTGTGGCAAGCATCGCAGTGAATTTGGCTGAATAGCGCTTTGCCATTTGCGATGGAGGTGGCGGAGGGATTGGTAGAGATTCCGGCCGACGAAGGCGTTGGCGGCCCAAGGAATCGCATGAAAGCGGAGAAGGAGACGACGTCACTGGGAATCTGTGACCCGGACTGGTCGAAATTCGTCGTGTCCTCTGGTGTGGGGTTTGAAGCGCAGGCACCCGTGGCGGCTCCGCGCTCGTTGGGGAACAGTTCGTTCGTCACGCCCATTTCGACGTTGTATGCCTCGCCCGTGAAGATTTCGAGCGATTTATTTTGAGCTTTCCACCCGAATCGCGTGACAGAGCCGTCGTTCCCCGAAGTGTTGGTATGTCCACTAATCCCAAGTAGCGCCTTAAGCGCCGCATTGGCCTTCATGTTATTGATGATCGTGGCGTCTGGAATCATTTCGATCAAGCCCGCTCCGTAAGTCGGAGTTGGAATTCGGAAGATAACGTTATTAGCCTGCTGCATGGCGGCGAAATTCGGCTGAGCCAGCGAGCAGCCATTTGCGTCAGAGCGTCCCGTTATGGTGAAGAGCGCGTGCACGCCTCCGTCCGGCGTACGGGTCACTCCACCGTTCGGACCTACCGCAAAAGGGAAGCGGGCTTCGCGCACAGGACCGTCGGCAGTGATGAATGAAGGGACGTGATTCGTTGCGCCTCCTGCATTTGCCGCCGCGACCTGCGGATTCGGTCCGAGGTTCGGATAATCGGCGACCGAAGGACTGCTTCCACCGACTGCAGGCTGCGCATGGCAACTGGCACAGCTATTCGAGTTGTACGTCGGACCTAGCCCGTTCTGAACGGCATCGACTTCATTAAAGCGGGCTTGCCCATCCTGAAAGTACTCCAATTGACTCGCCGTTAGCCCGGCCAGAGCATTGCCGGCATTCACCGAGCCCGCACGCGCTCCCGGATCCTTGGGCGCGGTGGCAGCGGGAGTCTGGCCATAAAGGAAATGAGAAGCCAGCAAAACCGCGAGTATGAGAGCCGACAGCAAAACTAATCTTACTATTTTCATGGTTACCCCTCCGTGGGTCACAGAAGCGTGTAGACACACCCCTGCATGAGCTGGGCTAGTTGTTATTCGAGGACCTGAGGTGTGAGGGATCTGGGATGCGACCTGAGCTATGAATCTGCTACATGAATTGCACTTGAATTCTTAAAGGTGCTACGGGAAAACCCTCCGTTTTCGTCGAGCCGCCTGGCACACCACAAACTCGTCCTAGGAGAGGGAGGGTCCTCTGGGGCACAGAATGTGCGCGGCCATTTTGCGTCACGAATCGAGATTAGCTGGGGGAGTGGCGCAAAACTATGCTGCCAAGTAAAAAACGTCAACCTTTCCGGAGTACGGAATTGGTACAGGGTGAGTGCTAGGGGGCGCGGCCAAGGTACACAACATTAAAATTGTGCGATTAGGTTCCCTGAATGTACCCTACTTACTTGCGAGACAGTCTAAACTTTTGTCACGCATCGCTTTAACTGCAGCGTTTCGCACCGCCCGAGTTTTTGACGCCCTATTTTTTTGAGGCGCCAATTCCGTTTGATTGGACATGGAGGAAATCATGAGTGAAGCTGCCAGACAAATGCCTACTGCAAAAGCAGGAGGTCACGCCCAAACTTTTCCCGCGAAAGCGTTCGCTGCCCACAGTGCCACCGCGCCGCTTGCGCCGTTCAGCTTGCAGCGCCGCGCTCCACGGCCGCAGGATGTTCAGCTGGAAATTCTGTTCTGCGGTGTGTGCCATTCGGACCTGCACCAGGTGCGCAATGAATGGCAAAGCATCATGCCGACTGTCTATCCCTGTGTGCCAGGTCACGAAATCGTGGGCCGCGTGGTTGCCGTCGGCAAAGACGTCAAGAAGTTTAAGGAAGGCGACATTGGGGCTGTGGGCTGCCTCGTCGACTCCTGCCGCGTTTGCGACAACTGCAAGGCGGGCTATCAGCAGTACTGTCAGAACGGTTTCACGCTGACCTACAACAGCGAGGACAAGATTCTCGGCGGTGTCACCTACGGAGGCTATTCCGACGGCATTGTCGTCGATGAAGCCTACGTGCTGAAGGTCCCGAAGGGCCTTGACCCCGCAGGAACTGCTCCGTTGCTTTGTGCTGGTATCACCACTTATTCGCCGCTCCGTCACTGGAAAGCGGGGAAGGGCAAGAAGGTCGGCGTCGTCGGCCTGGGCGGCTTGGGCCACATGGGCGTGAAGTTCGCGCACTCGTTTGGCGCTCACACGGTTGTGTTCAGCACTTCTCCGGGGAAGACTGCGGATGCAAAGCGCCTGGGCGCCGACGAAGTAGTCATCTCGAAGAACCCTGACGAGATGCAAAAACACGCCGGATCGTTCGACTTCCTCCTGGACTGCGTTTCCGCCGAGCACGACCTGAACGCCTATCTAAATTTGCTGCGAAGAGACGGAACGCTGTGTCTGGTCGGTGCTCCGGAAAAACCGTCGCCCGTGGCCTCGTTCAACGTGATCTTTGGACGGCGCAGTTTGTCGGGTTCCGCGATCGGCGGCCTGCCGGAGACCCAGGAGATGCTCGACTACTGCGGCCAGCATGGCATCGTCTCCGACGTCGAAATCATCCCGATTCAGCAGATCAACCAGGCCTACGACCGCCTCCTCAAGGGCGACGTCAAGTACCGCTTCGTCATCGACAACTCCTCTCTCAAGAAGTAGCCTTCGTAGCGCCGACCTTTAGATCGGCAGGCAATAGCGCAGGTGGAGGTATCAGAACTCTCCGTTTACGGGAACCCCGACTAATCTGGAGTTGGCTCGCGTTGCACCACAACCAAAAACACCACACCGACAATGGTAAACATTCGGAATGCCGCTTCCTGCCCATTCCATATTTGCGACTGCCACATCAGGTACCATTCGCCCCCGACATCGAGGAATGCCACCAACCACATCAGCAGGCTCGTCGTCAGCGCAATCACGGCGACGTTCAGCGCAGCGGCGAATTGTGCCGTGTCCGCACGACACGATTTCAGCAACCGAACACCGCCCCACCAGCATAGAAGCATAGTGACGGATTCCCAGGCGATGATGCCGATGTAGAAGACCGTATGTACCAGCGGCGAGTTGACGGCGCGCCACATGCCGTGGTTCCCCGGAAAGGTCGAGTCCATCATCAGGACGTGGCGGACAAACTCGTAGTTGGAGCCGTAATCCGTGATGTTGTTCAGGACCAAAATCGTGTAGAAGAGTGCGATTGCAAAAACGAGAACCGCTTTGGAAACGCGAAGCACCATTACATGCCGCAGAGGTTGTCCCACGTGGGAATTATATCTTCTCGGTGACTTACCGCGAACTTTCTTGGAGTGCGCTGCGCACAAATCCTGATTGACTTCCCAAGAGTTGACTTCCCAAGAGTTGACTTCCCAAGAGTTGACTGCCCAGATGTGACTGAACCGTAGAACAGCTTCCCGCAAGAGTCAGAAATGCTAGTTTGATTGTATGTCCATCAGAGACGACGCAACCCTCACTCGCAATTACAACGGAGAAGGTCGCTGGACCGTGGCAGCGGTACAAGCTCGGTACTCTGAGTATTGTCGGGAATACGGAGTGGAATCACCTAGTCCGCCTATTCCTCGTGAACATGTGGAAGGGAAGAAACGGTGGGTTTACCCCGTAATGGAGGCGGTCATAGAGGGAATCGAGCGCGGCGATAAGGCAAGCATCGCGCTAGGACTAGACTTCATCGAGGAAGATGGCCATTTCCCGTTTGGAAAAACGCTAAAGTCCAACACTGCGAGAGCACTGCGCCGAGCCTCACTCACCGCGGACCAAGTTTTGCGCGTTCGGAAGCGTGTTACGAACCTGCTTATTTCGGGTCAGATATTGCACGAGTTCCGCGAGTACGCAAAACTCCTGAGGCATGTCGGGTTAGCAGAGTGCTGGCCCCTTATGCAGCGCGACGCTAAGCTCGATAACCCCTTCGTCAAACGATTCGTCGAGTACTTTCGCGCCTGTGCCGAGAGCGAGCAAGAAAGATAGTTGGTGGCTTTCCAAAGCAAGGAAGTGCGAGCATAGTGTTTTTGGCAGCGGGTCCTAATTACTTTGGTATGGCCTCCTTACGGCCCTGCTGATGGAACTTGTCCTAGTCCACTGCCAAAAAAAAGGCGGCCGGAGTCACCCGGCCGCCGTCCTTGGATTGAGATTCTGAGCTAGCTGGAATCTCTTAGTACATGCCGCCCATGCCACCCGCGCCCGGGGCGCCAGCCGCCGCAGCCTTCTTGTCGTCTTCCTTCAGCTCGGCCACCAGCGCTTCGGTGGTCAGCATGAGGCCCGCGATAGACGCCGCATTCTGCAGCGCCAAACGGGTAACCTTGGCCGGGTCGATGACGCCCATCTTCACCATGTCGCCATAGTCACCGGTGTCGGCGTTGAAACCGAAGTTGTCTTCCTTGGAGTCGCGGATCTTGCCGATCACCACAGCGCCTTCAAAACCGGCGTTGTGCGCGATCTGGCGAGCAGGCTCTTCGAGGGCGCGCTTCACGATGCCCACGCCGACCAGTTCATCGCCTTCGGCCTTGATCTTGTCGATCGCCGTCAGAGCGCGCAGTAGCGCCGCGCCGCCGCCGGGAACGATGCCCTCCTCCACGGCCGCGCGCGTTGCGTGCATGGCGTCTTCCACGCGAGCCTTCTTCTCCTTCAGCTCGGTTTCGGTCGCCGCGCCCACCTTGATCACCGCCACGCCGCCCACGAGCTTCGCCAGGCGTTCCTGGAGCTTCTCGCGGTCGTAGTCGCTGGTGGTGATTTCAATCTGCTGGCGGATCTGTTTCACACGGCCTTCGATTTCGCCGGCCTTGCCCGCGCCTTCGACGATCGTGGAGTTGTCCTTATCGATGGTGATCTTCTTGGCTTTGCCGAGATCCTCGATCTTGACGTTCTCGAGCTTGATGCCGAGGTCTTCGGTGATGGCCTTACCGCCAGTCAGCACCGCGATGTCCTCCAGCATGGCCTTGCGGCGATCGCCAAAGCCAGGAGCCTTGACGGCCGCGCACTGCAGCGTGCCGCGCAGCTTGTTCACCACGAGGGTGGCCAACGCTTCGCCTTCCACTTCCTCTGCGATGATCAACAGCGGCTTGCCGAGCTTGGCAATCTGCTCGAGCAAGGGGAGCAGGTCCTTCATCGAGCTGATCTTCTTCTCATGGATGAGGATCAGCGCGTTTTCCAGGATGCACTCCATGCGCTCCGGGTCGGTGATGAAGTAGGGGGACAGGTAGCCGCGGTCGAACTGCATGCCTTCCACTACTTCCAGCGTCGTATCCATGGTCTTGGACTCTTCCACTGTGATGACGCCGTCCTTGCCGACCTTTTTCATCGCTTCGGCAATGATTCCTCCGATCTGCTTGTCATTGTTGGCGGAAATGGTGCCGACCTGCGCGATCATGTCGCCCTTCACGTCGCGGTGCAGCTTCTTGATTTCCTCGACGGCCACTTCGACGGCCTTGTCGATGCCGCGCTTTAGTGCGGTCGGGCTCGCGCCGGCCGCAACCGTCTTCACGCCTTCGCGGAAGATGGCTTGCGCCAGAACGGTGGCGGTGGTGGTGCCGTCGCCGGCTACGTCGCTGGTCTTGCTGGCGACTTCACGCACCATCTGCGCGCCCATATTCTCGAGGGGATCCCTCAGCTCGATCTCTTTCGCCACGGTCACGCCGTCCTTGGTGATGATCGGCGCGCCGAACTTCTTCTCAATCACCGCATTGCGGCCCTTGGGGCCGAGGGTGATTTTTACCGCGTCCGCGAGGGCGTTCACGCCGCGCAAAATCGACTGGCGGGAATTCTCTCCGGTGACAATCTGCTTCGCCATTGCTTCTTTCCTCCTGAATTTTGTTGCGTGCTACTGAATCGATCTGAAATTTCTTCGCACTACTCGAAACTGGTTCAAGGTGATCAGTAATCAGATATCAGCGATCAGCAAGAGAACCAATCTGGCTGATTACCGATTACCGAGAACTGATTACTTCTTCGCGGCCTTGGCGTGGGCGCCGAGCTTCGCCAGGATTTCTTCCTCGCGGAGAATCAGCAGCTCTTCGCCATCGATCTTGATTTCGCTGCCGCTGTACTTGCCGAACAGCACGCGATCGCCAACGTTGACGTCCAGGGGAATCCGCTCGCCCTTCTCGCGCTTGCCCGCGCCGACGGCAATCACTTCGCCCTCTTGCGGTTTTTCCTTCGCGGAGTCCGGGATGATGATTCCACCCTTGACGGTTTCCTTCTCTTCAATGCGCTTCACGATTACACGGTCGTGGAGCGGTGTGAGATTGACTGCCATCTTTGAACAACCTCCATAGATTGAGCTAAAGGTACGGCTGAAAAAACTGAGGTGGGGAGGTGCAAGTGCAACTGGGGTTTAGCACTCCTCACTAACGAGTGCTAATAGTAGCAAATTTTCCGTTTCAGTCAAGTGCTTTCCTGACGGTTTCATGGGATTTTCATGCGCCGCGGCGTAGCCTGTCTATTACATAAGTAAATTATTTGCAATGGTTTGCATGGTGCCAGATATTCCTTGCACTTGGCCATTGCTGTGCTCCGCGGTTCGGCGCTAGACTCGCCACAACAGATGGGATCGCCACCCTATTTCCGACTCATCGTTCTCACCGTCGGTACCCTCCTGCCTTTCTTCTGGATGATCGTGATCCTGGGTCATCGCCGGCAACGGAACCTCGAACGAGTGCTGTTTTTCCTGTCCTTGGCAATTACATGCTTTTGCGGCAGCAGCCTGCTCGCCCTGAACGCGCAGCTGTATTACGGCACACCGCCGCACGCTTTACTCACTTTCGCTTGGACGTTTCTTTGCCTCGGACTCTGGTTTATTCCGCCGTTGGTAGTCCATCTTCACGTGGAATACGGGTCGCTGCGGGAACTTTTGCCGGGTGCAATCCGCAAAGGCATCTGGATTGCTGTCACCTATCTCCCCGCGGCTTTGTTGGCGCCTTATTTATTTGCGGCTCTGCGCAGTAAGACATTCGGTTTCTCGGCACCCTCGCATTCTCTTGGTGACCCGTTCCAAGTCTGGCTTTTGATCGCATTGGGTATTGCTTTCTATTGGCAGCGCAGGTTTATAGCAATTTCTCCCGATGCAGAGCAGAGGCGGTTCCATCTTTGGCTATCTTGGGATTTCCTGCTGGTAATCGCCAATCTCGTCGCCCTCTTTACGATTCCGCGAATCTTAGGATACGAATCGCGAATCGCGGATGCTTTCTCTGACCTCATCATTCTGCTCGCCGTCGTCTCGCCCTTGCTCGGCTTCTTCCGGGGAGTGCAGAACTTCAACTTCCTTCAAATCGGCAGGCAACGGAATTTGATCTATGCAGTATCCGGCGTATTTCTCGCCTTGCTGTATCTCAGTTTTGTTCGCCGCGTGGGCCAGTGGTTCGACCCTTATCTGCCGCCAGCAGCTACCGCGGCCCTTTTGTTATTCCTTCCGGTTATCTTTTTCGAACCGCTCCAACGAATGATACGGCAACTCCTTCAATCGACCGCTCAGAGGGAGATGGATAGTATTCATCCGCTGGCAATGAGGATTCACGCTGAAGCAAGCAAAGGAAACCTGCGGGCACTTGCCACGTATATCGAGCAAGAGGTCAGGCAGAAATTTCAGTTTGAAGGAGCGTGGCTGACCATTCTGGAACCGGCGGTCGGTATAAGAGATCAAGCTGCCGTGGACCGGCACGGAGATCAGGCCTTCTCGATCTACCGTCCGGGAAGGCTCAACGGCGAAATTACTGTTCGGCCGCATGGCTCGATGATCTCGGGAGAAGCCGCGGGCGCGATGATGATCTTGAGTGAATCGATTGCGGGCGCAATCGACATGTGTATAGCGCTGGACCAGAAACTGGAACTGGAAAGGGAACTGGCCGAACGCGAGCGTATGGCGCTGGTAGGGCAGATGGCCGCGAGCATCTCGCACAATTTGAAGAATCCTCTCGGCTCGATCAAGACGATTCTGCAAGTGCAGATGGAGAGCCCGGAACTTCCCGCTTCGCTGCGGCGCGAAACCCAGATGGTTTTGGAAGAGGTCAACCGGCTGTCCGGGAAGCTGAATCAGTTGCTGCAATTCAGCCGGCCTGCGGTACGGCCACCGGCGAAGGGTGAACGTTGCAATATTGTCGCGGTCGCCGTGAACGTGGCAGAGGTGTTGTGCCGGGAAGCGACGTCTCGCGGAATCGTGCTCGAGCTGGCTCCGCATGGCGACGCGTGTGAGGTTGCGTGTTCTGCGGAAGTGGCCAACGATGTTTTGTCGAACGTGATGCTGAATGCCATCGAGGCCGCCAGTCGCGACGGCGAGGTCTCTGTCGGTCTTGCTTGCGCTGCACAAGTCTGCACGATTGTGGTGGAAGACAATGGGCCGGGAGTGGCTCCGGAGCTGCGAGACAAGATTCTGCAGCCGTTCTTTACTACCAAGCCGCGAGGAACCGGACTTGGCCTCGCCATCGTCACCCGTCGCCTCCAAGAAATCGGCGGTAGGCTGCAGATCGAAAGCCCTGTCACTGATGGTCGCGGAACCCGGTTCCGTTTGGAATTTCCTCTCGCTCCGAAGGGAGCTGCTTGATGAAAACGGTGCTGATTGTGGACGACGAGCCGGCGGCTCGCTACGCCTTGCGGCGCGCGTTAGAGAACCGCTATCGCATCCTCGAGGCGGATTCCGGGGCGGCAGCTCGTTCGTCATTAACCACAGAGAGTCCGGATTTGCTCTTACTGGATGTGGTGATGCCGGATGAGGATGGCATCC
>Ga0335076_10001140_pt1 | contig 25512 bp, 19 predicted proteins | sample Lox_Sample_25_FD_206717 | JGI IMG/M metagenome (GOLD analysis project Ga0335076, IMG submission 206717) | Soil microbial communities from Loxahatchee National Wildlife Refuge, Florida, United States - Lox_Sample_2.5 | ecosystem: Environmental > Terrestrial > Soil > Wetlands | place: USA... | reverse complement strand
ACCATCTACCAATCATCGATGTTGTCATCACCAGTTCCTCCTATTGGACACCAACGATGATGGAGTGAGGCCCGCGTTCGCACATCGGGCAAACGGAGCGACGTTCGGGCGGGAACCCCTTACGCCAACAGAGGCCGGGCCTTACCGGCTTATGAAAGGCTGTGCGGCGATGGACGAGGGACTCGATCTCGCGAGCATCCGCGCGCAGTTCTCCGCCCTGGGCCGGGAGGTGAACGGCTTCCCCGCGGTGTACCTCGACGGTCCGGGTGGCTCGCAAACGCCGGACTTGGTCGCCCGCGCCGTGGCCGATTATCTCCTGGGCGCGAACGCAAACGTCGGGGGCCCGTTCGTGACCTCGGTCGACAGCGAGCTTCTCGTCCACGAGGCTCACCTGGCCGCGGCCGACTTCCTCGGCGCCGCCGAGGAAGAGATCGTGTTCGGCGCCAACACGACCACGATCAACTTCCTCCTCGCCCACGCGGTGGCGCGGACGCTCGAGCCGGGCGATGAGGTCATCGTCACCGAGCTCGACCACGACGCGAACGTGTCGCCGTGGCTGCTGGTCGCCGGCGACCGCGGCCTCACTGTCCGGACGGCACGACTGGACCCGCGTGAGGGCACGCTGGATGTAGACGCGGTCGCGGAGCTGATCACCGCGCGTACGCGCGTCGTCGCGTTCACGCTTGCGTCCAACGCGCTCGGGTCGATCCCGGACGCGCGGCGGCTCGCGACGGCCGCACATGACACGGGTGCCCTGGTGTGGGTCGACGGCGTGCACCTGGCGCCGCACCGACGCGTCGACCGCGCCGGCCTCGGCGCCGACGTGCTGCTGACCTCCGCATACAAGTTCTTCGGACCGCATCTCGGCGTCGCCGCGGTGCGCAGCGACCTGGCGCGCTCGTTGCCCGCCGACCGCGTCCGTCCGTCCCTGGAGGTGCCGGCGGGCCACCGGTTCGAGACCGGCACGCTCTCGCACGAGGCGCTGGCCGGATTCGTGGCCGCGGTCGAGTATCTCGAGTCGCTCGGTGCACCGGGCGACGAGCGGTCAGCGCGTCTGGACCTCGCCTACGCGCGCATCGAGGCACACGAGCGCGACCTGACCCGACACACGCTTCAACGGCTGAACCAGATTCCGGGTCTGCGGCTCTACGGCATTGGCGACCCCGCTCGCGTCGATGAACGAACGCCGACGTTCTGCTTCAACCTCGACGGCTGGAGCGCCGAGGCTCTCAGTACCGAGCTCGCGGGTCGCGGTCTGTTCACCTACCACGGGAACTACTACGCGCTCGGCGTAATGACCGCGCTCGGCCTCGAGGAGTCCGGTGGCGCGGTCCGGGCCGGCTACCTGCACTACACGATGGCCGCGGAGGCTGACCGGTTGTGCGACGCGGTGGCGTCGCTGGCGTGAGGTCCGAAGGTCACTTCTTGCGTTCGTGCCCGGCGCATGCGTCCCCGAGGCCGCCGCCGTGCGACCAGGAACCATCGGGGCAGTGGACGACCGTGCCGCCAAGCGCCATGTCCCGCTTCCAGGCCCCGACGCACGGGTGCCCGTCGCATTCCTCGTTTCCGGCGCATCCGGCGAGAACCGCCGCCGCCAGCGCCACTCCGATCAACTTGCGGCAAGGCACCCACGTATCGTCGCACCGGTCATGCCGCCTGGGGTAGCGCCTCGGGGGCGGTGGGCGTGCCTGCGGCTCCCGCCGGCAGCAGCGACTCGAGGATCTCCGGGAGCGCGCGGCTGTAGAAGAAGTGACCGCCGTGACGGTCGACGCGCGCCTCGGAGCCCGGGATCGCGGCGGCCAGCGCGAGTGTGTGGGCGAGCGGGACGAGCCGATCGCCCCGTCCGTGCCAGAGCGTGACGGGGAGCCTCGTCGAGGCCGGGCGTGTGCCAGCGCGGCGAGCCGATCGCGCCGTGGCGGTAGACGACCGGGAAAGCCGTCCTCGGGTCCCGCGGCCACGAATGTGACCGTGCGCCCCGCCCGCAGACGGACGACGCCAGCACTCCCGATCGTTGCGGTCGGCACCTGGCTCAATGTCCCTGCAAATGAGCCTAGGCCAAGAGAGACGCTCCGTGCGGTGAGGCCCGACGTCGTGATCCTGCACGATCCGTTCTGGCGGCCGGGCAGCGTCACGCGCGAGGCGCACCGGCTCGGTGCCGCGGTGGTGGTAGTCCATCACGCGTCGCCCGCGCTGCACGCCGCGGGCATTCCCGGTCCAGACGCGATCTACATTCCGGCGCTCCGGCGCATCTACCAGCACGCCTATGAGAACGTCGACGCGGTGATGTCGATCGTCGACCCCGAGCCGGTCGGCGGCGATCCCGCTCCAGTTCGGGCTGCACCCGGCATTCCGCCCTCGGGCGGCGGCGGCGGCTGCGGCCGCGCGACGGCTACGGCCGGGCTAGGAAATTCGGCCCACCGACAATCGAGGGCCGGGGGCATCGAGCCGGATTCCCCGCGCTCAGTCAGACGTGGCGGCACGCTCCACGGCGCTTCCGTGATTCGTGCCGACGATCTTGCCGGGGTTCAGGTGCTGACCGGGGTCGGTGCCGGCGAACAGCGCCTCGAGCATCACCACCCCCGGCGCCGAGATGTCCTGCTCGAGCCACTGCGCGTGCTCGGTGCCGACCGCGTGGTGATGCGAGAGCGTGGCGCCGTTGTCGACGAACGCCTGCTGGATCGCCGACTTGACGACCTCGTACTCGCCGGCCATCGCGTCCGGGGACGTCGCGCCGAACGCGAACGTGAAATACAGGCACGCGCCGGCGTGATAGCTGTGGGAAAGGTGACACATCACGTAGCCCTTGACCGCCAGCTCGTCGAACGCGCCGTTCGCCGCCGCGGTCACCGCGGCGTACAGCGGCATCAGACCGCTCCAGGTGGTGGCGGTCTCGGACACGTCGCCGGGCGCGCCCCGGTCGAGCAGGAAGTCGCGGATGTACGGGATGTCGAACTTCTTCTGGTCGTAGAGCGCCCCCGGCCCCGACCCGATGCACAACCCGCCGTGGCGCTTGACGAGCTTGCCGACCGCGCGGCGCTGCATGGCCACGTGCTGCTCGCTGCCCTCGTAGCCGATGAACGCCAGGCACATCTCGTTGACGTCCCATTTGAGCCGGTTGCTGAGGTACAGCCGCAGCGCGCGCGACTGCAGCTTGTCGGTGAATGTCGGCAGAACCCGCATCGCGAACGAGAACTGGGTCTCGTTCGCGTCCGAGACGCGCGTGACCGACACCGAGTACTCGCCGGCCGCGATCTCCTGCATTGCGGCCAGGCCGGCGGCGAAGCTCGGGAACAGGTAGCCGAGGATCACGCGCTTCTCGGGGATTCGCCTAACGTGGACCGTCGCCTCGGTGATGATCCCGAGACGCCCCTCGCTCCCGAGCACCATCTCGCGGATGCTCGGTCCGGTCGAGGCCGCCGGCACCGGGCGGGTGACGAGCGTGCCCGAAGGCGTGACCACTCGCAGGCCCTTGGTCATGTCCGCGATGTCCCCGTACCGGTCGGATTGCATCCCGGAGGACCGCGTGGCAATCCAGCCGCCGAGCGTCGAGTGCGTGAACGAGTCGGGGAAGTGGCCGAACGTGTACCCGCGGGCCTGGAGCTGCTCCTCGAGGTCGGGGCCGAACACGCCGGCCTGCACACGCGCGAGCCGAGACTCCCCGTCGATCTCGAGCACCTGGCTCAGCCGCTCGAGGTCGACCGAGATCACCGGCCGAGTCTCGCTCGACGGGGCCTCCAAAGAGCCGGAGATCGACGAGCCGCCGCCGAACGCGATCACCACCGCATCGAACCGCACGGCTGCCTGGAGGATCTCGGCGACTTCGTCTTCGGTACCCGGCCGAACGACCGCGTCAGGAACCCGCGGCAGCTCGCCGGCTCGCTGCCACACCAGATCACGGAGCGACTTGCCGCGCCCGTGGACGACGCGGTCGAGCGGGTCGAGCGAGACGAACTTGCGCGTCACCGCGTGCTCGAGCGCCTCCCACAAGTCGTCCGGAAGCACCGGATCCGGGATCTGGAGCTGATCGAACCGCATCGGCGCCGCCACTTTCCTGCCGACGTCGACACCGATCTTCTCGAGGATGAACGGCGCCAGAGCTGGCTTGTCCTCGTGCGTGAACTCGACCCCCTCGTTCCCCCATCCCCACCACTTCATCGCTGCCATAACTCACCTTCGCTTGCCGGAGATGGCGCCGGCTCGGTGCCCAGCGCGCCTCCGGAGCGTAGTCGTTCTGAGCGGAGGCTTGCTCAATCGCTACATCGTGGCCCGGCGGATCTGGTAGGCCTCCCATATGACCATAGAGACCCGGCCCAGCCCAAGCCCCCTGTCCGCCGACGAGCTCGAGGTGATGCACGCCTGGTGGCGCGCCGCGAACTACCTGTCGGTCGGGCAGATCTACCTCCTCGCCAACCCCCTGCTGCGCGAGCCGCTCCGCCCGGAGCACATCAAGCCTCGCTTGCTCGGCCACTGGGGCACGACTCCAGGGCTGAACTTCCTCTATGTGCACATGAACCGGGCGATCCGTGCCCGCGGGCTGAGCGCGCTCTACGTGACCGGCCCGGGCCACGGCGGCCCGGGGCTCGTCGCCAGCGCGTATCTCGACGGAACCTACAGCGAGGTCTATCCCCACATCGCGCGCGACGAGGAGGGGTTGCGGCGGCTGTTCCGACAGTTCTCGTTCCCGGGCGGGATCCCGAGCCACGTGGCACCCGAGACGCCCGGGTCGATCCACGAGGGCGGCGAGCTCGGGTACTCGCTGCTGCACGCGTACGGCGCGGTGCTCGACAACCCGGACCTGGTGGCGCTGTGCGTGGTCGGGGACGGAGAGGCAGAAACCGGCCCGCTCGCCGCAAGCTGGCACTCGAACAAGTTCCTGAATCCGGCGCGCGACGGGGCGGTGCTGCCGGTGTTGCACCTCAACGGCTACAAGATCGCGAACCCGACCGTGCTGGCACGGATTCACGGCGATGAGCTCCGCGCGCTGCTCGAGGGCTACGGCTACTCGCCGCGGTTCGTCGAGGGCTCGGATCCCGAGGAGATGCACACGCTGATGGCGGCGGCGCTCGACGACGTCCTCGACGAGATCGCGCACATCCAGCGGCGCGCGCGCAAGGATGGCGACCTGGCGCGGCCGCGCTGGCCGATGATCGTCCTGAAGACGCCCAAGGGATGGACCGGGCCGAAGGTGGTCGACGGGCTTCCCGTCGAGGGAACCTGGCGCGCGCACCAGGTACCGCTCGCCGAGGTGCGCACGAACCCCGAGCATCTCGCCCAGCTCGAGGAATGGCTCCACTCCTACCGCCCGGAGGAGCTGTTCGACGATGACGGCACGGTGATCCCGGAGATCACCGCACTCGCGCCTGAGGGCGAGCTCCGGATGAGCGCGAACCCGCATACCAACGGTGGGCTCCTGACAAGGGCACTCGAGCTACCCGACTTCCGCGACTACGCGGTGGACGTCCCCGCGCCCGCGAGCGCCACCAGCGAGGGGACGCGCGTGCTCGGCGGATGGCTGCGAGACGTGATGAGGGCGAACCCCGACCGGTTCCGGCTGATGGGACCGGACGAGACCGCGTCGAACCGGCTTTCCGCGGTGTTCGAGACCACCGACCGCGTGTGGGAGGCCGAGCTGCTTCCAACCGACGATCACCTGTCGCGCGACGGGCGCGTGATGGAAGTGTTGTCGGAGCACCTCTGCCAGGGCTGGCTCGAGGGTTACGTTCTGACCGGCCGCCACGGCCTGTTCAACTGCTACGAGGCGTTCATCCACATCATCGACTCGATGTTCAACCAGCACGCGAAGTGGCTGAAGGTCACGCGTCACATCCCCTGGCGCCGTCCGTTGCCGTCGCTGAATTACCTCCTCTCCTCTCACGTGTGGCGTCAGGACCACAACGGTTTCTCCCACCAGGATCCAGGCTTCATCGATCACGTCGTGAACAAGAAGGCGGAGGTCATCCGCGTTTACCTGCCGCCGGACGCCAACTGCCTGCTCTCGGTGGCCGACCACTGCCTGCGCAGCCGCCACTACGTGAACGTGATCGTCGCGGGGAAGCAGCCCCAGCTCGACTATCTGACGATGGACCAGGCGATCGCCCATTGCACCCGCGGGATCGGGATCTGGGAATGGGCGTCGAACGACCAAGGTCAGGAGCCTGACGTCGTGATGGCGTGTGCGGGCGACATCCCGACGCTCGAGACGCTCGCGGCGGTGTCGATCCTGCGCGAGCGAGTCCCCGACCTGAAGATCCGGGTCGTCAACGTCGTCGACCTGATGCGGCTCCAGCCTGACACCGAGCACCCCCATGGGATGTCGGACCGCGAGTTCGACGCGCTGTTCACAGCGTCGCGGCCGGTGATCTTCGCCTACCACGGCTATCCCCTGCTGATCCACCGGCTCACCTACACCCGTAACAACCACCACAACCTGCATGTGCGCGGCTACAAGGAAGAGGGCACGACGACGACGCCGTTCGACATGGTGATGCTCAACGACCTTGACCGCTTCCATCTCGTGATGGACGTGGTCGATCGCGTGACAGGGCTCGGCGAGCGGTGCGCCCACCTCCGTCAGGACATGGTCGACGAGCGATTGCGTGCCCGCGCGTACACGCGGGAGGTCGGCGACGATATGCCCGAGGTTCGCGATTGGACGTGGCCGGGGTCGGCTGCGGGCGTCGCGGCCTCTTCAATGACTGCTCCGGACACCTCGGCGGACCAGTAGGCCACGTATTTGCGGGTGCTCGTCGTCAACGCGGGCTCGAGCAGCCTGAAGCTGTCGGTTATCGGACCGGATGACCAGACGCTGGCGGACCGGGAGCTGTCTGCGCCGCGCGCGGTGGTCGACGACGACGAGCTGCGGGGCGCTCTTGGGGAGGGCGGTCTCGGCGACGCGGACGCAGTCGGGCACCGGATCGTGCACGGCGGCTCGCGCTTTCGCTCGGCAGTGGTCATCGACGGGGGCGTGCGGCGCGAGCTCGGAGAGCTGGTCGACCTGGCTCCGCTTCATCAGCCGAAGTCGCTGGCTGCGCTGGACGCGGTCTCCCGGGCGCTCCCGGAGGTCCCGGCGGTGGCGTGCTTCGACACGGCCTTCCACGCGACGCTCCCGGACGCCGCCTCGACTTATGCGCTGCCCGCCGAATGGAGGACACGGTGGGGCATCCGGCGCTACGGCTTCCACGGACTCTCGCACGCCTGGATCGCTCGGCGAGCGCCCGAGTTGGTAGGAGCGCCGGGCGATGGCCTGCGGATCGTCAGCTGCCACCTCGGCGCCGGCGCATCGCTGTGCGCGATCGCCGGCGGCCGGTCGGTCGACACGACGATGGGGTTCACGCCGCTCGAGGGCCTGATGATGGCGACGCGCTCGGGGAGCGTCGACCCGGGGCTAATGCTGTGGCTGCTCGAGCGGGGAGACATGTCGATCGGGGACATGGGCCGTGTGCTCGAGCACGAATCGGGTCTTCTCGGGCTGTCGAGCACGGCCGACATGCGCGAGGTCCTGGCGCGCGCCGCCGCCGGCGACGCCCCGGCTCGCCTCGCGCTCGACGTCTATCTGCATCGTTTGCGCGCCGGCATTGCCTCGATGGCTGCCGCGCTCGCCGGTCTCGATGTGCTCGCGTTCACCGGTGGCGTCGGCGAGAACAACGCGGAGATCCGGGCGGATACCGACGGCGGCCTGGCCTTCCTCGGCGTCGACGTCGATCCGGCGCGCAACGAGGCGGAGACGGGCGATGGCGATATCTCGAGCGCCCGCGCCACCGTGCGCACTGTCGTCATCCAGGCTCGCGAGGACCTCGAGATCGCCGGGCAGGTTCGCGCTCTGCTTGGGCCTACGTAGAAATCCGCACGTCGGGCACGGCGCGATCGCGATGGCGTGGGCGGCCGCGCGACATAGCGTCCCGGGGTGGAAACCGCCAGGAGGAACGCGAGATGTTCGACAACGTTGTGGTGGGCGTGGATGAAGGCGAGGGCGGGCGCGACGCCGTCGCGCTGGCGCGGATGCTCGCGGGCGACGGCGCGGACCTGACGCTCGTCCATGTGTCTGCGGCCGAGCTGCTGCCATCGAGGGGATCGCGCCCCAGATTCGACAGCATCGAGCGACAGCGCATCCACGACATGTTGAGAAAGGTCAGCCACGATGCCGGGATCACCGCGAAGCTGCGGACATTCGAGGCGACGACGGTCGGACGGGGCCTGCACGTCTACGCCGAGAGCCATGGCGCCGATCTGCTCGTGATCGGATCCACACGGCGCGGACTGTTCGGGCGCGTGCTTATCGGTGACGACACGCGCCAGGCCCTCAACGGGGCGCCGTGCGCGGTCGCGATCGCGCCCGCCGGATATTGCCGCGAGCCGGCGCTGGTCCGGGACGTCGGCGTCGGCTACGACGGCTCGCCCGAGAGCGAACACGCGCTCGGCCTGGCGAGAGAGCTCGCCCGCAGGCACAGCGCCAGGCTGTCCGCGTTCGAGGCTGTGTCGGTCCCCGCCTACGTGTATCTCGGACCGTCGGCGGTCGTTGATCCGGACATGATCGAGGGGACGGTGGAGCGCGCAAGGGCCCGGATCGGGATGCTCGGGGATGTCGAGGCGCACGCTGCCTACGGTGACGTGGTGGAGGAGCTCACGCTGTTCAGCGCCTCGGTTGACCTGCTCGTCGTCGGGTCGCGAGGCTACGGCCCGCTCGGAAGGCTCGTGCACGGCAGTACGGCACAGCACCTGGCGCGGACCGCCCGAAGCCCGCTGCTCGTGCTGACGCGAGCAGCCCGCGTGCAACTGCCGATCGACGACGGCGAGACCGTCAGCGAGACCGCGACAGTGGCCGGGTGATGGCCGCGGCGTCGCTAGCGATGCGGCCGGGCCGCATCAGCCTGCTGGGCCAAGGTCGTCACCGTCGCGAAGAACGCCGGTGACTGGCCACGGAACAGACCCATCGCGGTCAGGAACTTGGCGGCGCCCATCGCCGCACCTCTCGTCTCGGTCGGGCGAATGATCGAGCAGGTCGGGAACTTCCGACCCAGGAACGTGGTCGTCGGCTCGGGCATGATCAGGTTCGTCTGAAAGTTCGTGCCGCCGAACGGCTTCTTGTTGAGGTCGGGAAACACGAGCCCGTTCGTCGGATCGGTCACCGGCGGTGCGTCCCCCGCCTTGTCGCTCCAGGTTTGGAAATGCATCGTCTCCGTCGGGCCGATGCTGAGGATGATCCGTAGCACCTCGGGGTCGGTGACCCTCTGGGCCAGCGACGGGTACAGACTGCTCCCGCCCTGCTCGACAGTCGCGAAGTGAAATCCCGCGGTGTTCGCGATTGCCTGCAGGTGGTTGGCCGGCTTTAGGTCCGCGTCGGTCCTCGGGATCGCCGGGAATTGACCCTTGAACAAGCCGGGCACGGCCTGCGGGAAGGTGTCACCCAGATCCGGGTTCTTGTGCCGCGAGCGGTAACGCGTCCACCAACTGGTGTCGAGCGTCAGCTCCATGAGGTTCGTGAGTCGCATGCGGTTCGCCGACCCCGTCGCCGTGCTTCCGGGGAGCGTGCGGAACTGGTCGAGGTTCACCGGCTCGGCACCGCGTGCTTTCAGGTAGGAGTTGATGAACGTGAAGTGAGTGAACTCGTCCTCGGTGTTGTCGTGGACGTATTGGTCCATGTCGTCGTCGAGGTTCTTCAGCGCGGTCGTAAACGCCTGGTTGCCACTCCCCGCAGGGAGCTCGTGATCTCGTATCCCGCACAGTTCGTTGTACTGCTGCCATAGGTCGGTCTCGAGGATCTCGGCCGCGGCGAGGAACCGCAGGATGGCCGCGTCGCCCCGAGTGAGACTGCCCTTTCCGAAGGCCTCCGGCGCGCTCGAAAGTACGGTGGCCCCGAGGACGCCGAGCCCCGCTCCCTTGATGAACGACCGGCGGCTGCTGCCGCGTTCCTCCGATTTAACGGTCACGTCTGTCTCCTGTCTGCTCGTGCGCCTTTCACCGAGCCCCCCTTTGGTGACCTCTACTTAAGACGCCGCGGCGTGGCCGGCCTTTCCCAAACGGTCAAAAGAAATTCCCGGGAACCCCCGGAGGGCTCGCATCCTCGCGACCTGGTTGACTCGGATCGATGTTGAGACGCCTTGCGTACGTGGCCGCAGTCCTGGTGGCGGCGGTCGCGGCTGTTGCCGCCGTGCGCTCGACAGCGAGCCGGGCCGGGCCTGCCATCGCGCAGCCCCATGTCGCTGCCCCGTCGCATGTCCGCCCGCTAATCCAGCGACTCTCGATCGAGCAGCTCGCCGGGCAGCGCATCGTCTACGCCTACGCCGGCCTGAAGCCGCCGGCATCGTTGTTGGCCATCATCCGCGCCGGCGAGGCCGGTGGCGTGATCTTCTTCGCCCCGAACATCGCGAATGCCCGTCAGCTCCGAGGCGTGGTCGGCGACCTCCAGCGCGCGAGCCTGGCCAGCCCGTTGCACACGCGGCTGCTGATGCTCACCGACCAGGAGGGCGGCGAGGTCCGCCGTCTTCCGGGGGCCCCGATCCGCTCCGAGAAGCAGATCGGCGAGGCCGACGACGACGTGGCGGCTGCGGGCAACGCCGGTGCGGGCGCCGGCCGGACGCTTCGTGGCGCGGGCATCAACGTAAACCTCGCTCCCGTGCTCGACGTCTACCGGCAGCCCGGAAACTTCATCGACGAGTTCCAGCGGTCGTACTCGAGCAGCCCGAAGGCGGTCGGCATCCTGGGCGCCGCGTTCATCGGCGCGCAGCAACGCCTCGGCGTGGCCGCCACCGCCAAGCACTTCCCCGGGCTTGGATCGGCTTCGCGCCGCCAGGACACCGACCTCGGGCAGGTCACGCTGCGGGCCTCGCTCTCGACCCTCCGCGCCGTCGACGAGGCGCCCTACGCGAACGCGATCGGGGCGGGAGTGAAGCTCGTGATGACATCGTGGGCGGTCTATCCGGCGCTCGATCCGCGCCTACCGGCGGGGCTGTCGCCGGCGGTGATCCAGGGCGAGCTTCGGGGACATCTCGGATTCGGCGGCGTGACGATCACGGACGGGCTCGAGGCGGGCGCGCTGGCTCCGTACGGCTCGATCGGCAACCGCGCCGTGCTCGCGGCGTCGGCCGGCGCCGATCTGATCCTGTGCGCCACGACCAACCCGGACGACAACACCCCGGCGCTGGGGACCGCTGCCCGAAACGCGATTGCAACCGCGCTCGCGCATGGCCGGCTGGCTCGAGGATCCGCGCAGCAGTCGGCTTCGCGGATCATGGCTCTGCGCGACAATCCCTGAGAGCTAGCGCCCGATCGCCTGCGGGAAGTTGAAGTAGTGCTGCGGGTCGAATTCGCGCCGGACCTTGAGCAGCCGCTGATAGTTAGCCCCGTAGTATGCGGTCTGCCAGTGCGTGAGGGCGGGATCGGTGTAATTGACGTATGCGCCGCCGGTCACGTACGGGCGCATCCGCGCGTACGTCGAGCTCAACCAGGACCCACCACCGTTGTAGCTCAGGTACTGGATGCAGCAAAGGACCTTACGGTGAACGAATGCGGTCGCCGCCGGCTTGACCTGGTTGATCGCCCCGCCGTAGGAGTCGAACAGGATCGCGCCGCTGCCGGGAAGGTTCGCTCGCGCCTCGACGGCATTCACGAGGGCCTGGCGGGCGGCGGCGGGCAATGGATTGGACACGTAGTCCGACTTGGCCTGGAAGCGCTCGCGTTGGAGCGTCCCGCCGGGCCTCGTGCCTTGCGTGTGGCAAGCCGTCATCGAGATGTGCGAGCAGCCCGCCCACATCAACTGTGCCTGCAGGTAACTGAAGTCGCCGGCCGAGACGTGGGCGCCGCCGACCGCGGTCAAGGGCGCGAGCAGTCGGCCCAGATCCCTGGCACGCCCGAAGTACTGGCCGCTGACGTTCACCGACGTGCTACCGCCGCCGCCGTTCAGGTGGAAGATCGACGTCAGCTGGGACCGCGCGTGGGGCGCCCAGCCCAGCCACGCGGCGAGCGCGTCGGCGGCCTGCGACCACGGCCAGCTGACCGTAAACCCCGCAACCGTCCGCGGGACGGAGTGGACGCGCATGGTGAAGCTCGTCACCACGCCGAAGTTTCCGCCGCCACCACCACGCAGCGCCCAGTACAAATCGGGGTTGGTCTGAGCGCTCGCGGTCCGCAGCCGACCGTCCGCGGTCACGATCTGGGCGCTCAGCAGGTTGTCGGCGGTCAATCCGAACTGACGGCCCGCGAGGCCCATGCCGCCGCCCATCGCGTGGCCGGCGATGCCGACGGACGGGCACGAGCCGGCGGGGATCGTCACGCCGCGCGCGGCCAGCGCCGAGTACACGTCGATCAGCTGAGAGCCGGCACCGATCGTCGCCGTGCGGTTGTGGGTGTTGACGGTGATCCCGCGTAGGTTGCGCAGGTCGACGACCATCCCCCCGGACAGAGTCGAGTAGCCGGCGTAGCTGTGGCCACCGGAGCGAGCCCGCAGCGGCACGGCGTGCGCGACTCCCCAGCTGACCGCCGTACGCACGTCGGCGGCGTCGACCGGCCGCACGACGAGGTTCGGCAGCACGCCGTCGAACCGCTCGTTGTACACGTGCGCGGCCGCCGCGAAGCCGGACGCGCCGCGCCTGATCACCTGACCGCGTATCGGCGGGCCTGAGGCCGTGGCTGCCGCGCGAGCCACTCGGCCGCCGCCGGCTCCGCACGCGAGCGACAGGCCCGCGGCGCCCGCGCCGGCGAGGAATGCCCTTCGATCGATCGGTCCATCCACGGCACCAGCCCCTTCCTGTTCCCCAGCCCGGCGATCCTCTCAGAGCCACGGGTCGGTCTTCAAGTAGTCCAAACCTCGGAAAGTCCCTCCTCCCCGGGTGGTACGTTGCCCACAGCGACCTACTGGGCGAGCACACTGGAGGGTGAGCGTGGCTGACGTGACGTCTGGACCGGGAGCTCCTGGTCCACCGGGATCCGGGTCCTCTGCCGCTGCGGCGACGACTACGCCGAAGCTGTTCGTGCGCCAGTCCTCGGGACTAGTACGCAACGTCAGCGTCACGAACGCGCTGTTCTTCAACGTGGCCGCGTTCGTCGGCGTCGGCCTCACCCTCTACCCGATCTTCTACAGCCTCGCCGTGGTCCCGATTTGGAAGGCCGGGCCGTTCTCCGCCTACGGCTGGGCGGCGATCATCGCCGGCCTGTTCTGCGTGCTCCTGGCGCTGATCTTCTCGTCGCTGACGTCGGTGATGCCGCGGTCCGGCGGCGACTACGTGTTCTCCAGTCGCATCCTGCATCCGTTCCTCGGCTGGCTCGAGTCGTGGACGCTGGTGATCGCCAGCATCCTCATCATCGCGTTCGAGGTCCCGCTCGTTCTGAGGAATCTTCAGATCTCCGCGCGGGTCATCGGCATCGGCGCCGGCGGCTTCCACGGAGCGAACACCTGGTTCACGGACGCGACCGGCACGATCACCGGCACGCCGGGCTTCGTCGCCTCGATCATCGTGCTGCTGCTGATCGCGGTCGTCGCGCTGCTCCCGACGCGGACGTTCCACAAGGTCGTGACGGCACTGGCCGGGTTCGGCGTGGCGTGCTTCGTCGGGATGTTCCTGTTCGGACTGTTGTTCACGCACAAGGGCAGCTTCAACGCCCACCTGCCGCAGTACACCGGCGGCGTTCCCGCGGCGCACATCGCCCAGACCGGCAAGACCGCCGGCCTGATCGCCACCTCAAGCAACGGCTTCTTCAGCAACATCTTCTCGACGACGGTCTTCCCATTCGTGCTGGCGGTGCTGCTGTTCCAGTTCATCGGGTTCCAGTACTCCGCTTACATAGCGGGCGAGGTGCGCGGCAACGTCCGTCGCGGCGTGCTGATCGCGCTGATCGGGGCGCTCGTGATCGGGGTGCTCGCCAACTCCGTCTACGTCGACGCGATCTCGAGCCACTTCGGCTTGAACACGCAGATCAGCTGGGGTGGCAGCTACTGGGGCTTCAACAGCAGCCTGACCGCGCTGCCGCTGGGCCAGCCGAACTCGATGCCGCTGCTGGCGGTGGTCGCCAACCACAGCCTGTGGCCGTTGTGGTTCCTCATCAGCCTCGGGGGAGTGGTGTTCCCGTTCCTGCTCTGCCCGGTTTACATCAACTTCATCAGCCGGATGCAGCTCGCGTGGAGCCTCGACCGCCAGGTGCCCGAATGGTTCGGGAACGTCAGCGAGCGGCTCCGCGGCCCGCTCAACGCGATCATCGCCACGCTCGTGCTGACCGGCATCTTCCTGTTCTTCCAGAGCTACAAGGACCTGCCGACCTTCCTGGCCACGACCAACCACAAGCTGAACCTCGCCGGCACCGCGTGGTTCTCGATCATGATGGCGATCCTCACCTGGTCGCTGCCGGGCTTCAACGCGATCCTCGTGCGGTGGCGCCGGCCGGACCTCGTCCGCAACGCGCCGTTCGGAAAGGCGCTGCCGTGGATCGGGCTCGCGTGGCTCGTGTTCCCGATCTGGATCTACGTCTTCGCGGTCTTCAAACCGATCGTAGACGCCCTGAAGGGCGGGAGCGCGCTCACCTATCTCGAGACGAACGGGATCATCGACGCGGGCATCTTCTACCTGATCGGGATCGTCATCTACTTCATCATGCGCTACCGGGCCGTCAAGGCCGGCGTGGACGAGAAGATGCTGTTCACCGAGATCCCACCCGACTAGCGACACCCGGGGAACCGCGATCGCCACCCGCTTCTACATCGCCAGCGACTTCCACGCAGCCGAGAAGGCGTGGCGAAAGTTCCTGAACGCGATCACGATGAACATCTACAAGGCGGACGTGGCGCTGGTCGCCGGCGACCTCACCGGCAAGGCGATCGTCCCGATCATCCAGCGTAACGGCCGCTACGAGACCGAGCTGTTCGGCGTCCACCGCCGGGCGAGCGGTGACGACGAGCTGGCCCAGCTCGAGCGCGACATCGCCGACGTCGGCTACTACTCGTTCATCACGACCTCGGAGGAAGCCGAGCGGCTCGCCACGGACGAGCCGGGCCGCGACGAACTGCTCCACAACCTGATGAACGAGCGTGTCGACGCGTGGATGAAGCTCGCGACCGAGCGGCTGACCGACGGCAACGCTCCCCTGTACCTCATCCCCGGCAACGACGACGAGTTCGTGATCGACCCGATCCTCGACCAACCCGGGATCAAGCCGGTCAACGCCGACGGCAAGGTGCTGGATATTCCCGGCGACCTCCAGCTGCTCTCGTCCGGCTGGTCGAATCACACGCCGTGGCAGACGCCGCGCGAGGAGTCCGAGAACGAGCTCTACGCCCGCCTCGACGCCCTTGCTCAGCAGGTCCGCGATCCCCGCAAGGCCGTGTTCATGATCCACGTCCCGCCCCACGATTCGGGTCTCGACACCGCGCCGCTGCTCGACGAGAACCTCCGTCCGACGATCTCGGCCGGCGACGTGCTCCGGGGCCCGGTCGGGTCGACCGCGGTGCGCAAGCTGATCGAGACCTACCAGCCGCTGCTCACGATCCACGGGCACATCCACGAGTCCGGCGGCGAGCGGAAGATCGGCAAGACGCTGTGCATCAATCCCGGGAGCGAGGCCAACCACGGGATCTTGCGCGGCTACGTCGTGGACATCGGCAAGAAGGGCATTGAGCTCGCCCAGCGCGTCGAGGGCTGAGGCCGTCTAGTCGGCCACTCCACAGAAACGGATTGCCGCGACTGCCAGTCCCTGGGCGGCGGCAACGAGTCCGTCAACCGGCACGAACTCGTCGATCATGTGGGCGACGCTGACCCCGTCGGCGTCGAACCCAGGCGGGCCATAGCCGATCGACGGGATCCCCGCCAGCTGCGTCAGCGTCGCCCCGTCGTACCAGGAGTCGAGGCCGCCGAGCGGGCTTGGACGACCGATGTCCTCCGAAGCTCCCCGCATGACGCCCACGATCGGCTCGCCCTGCGAGATCTCGAACGGCATCACCGCGTTCGGCCACCACTCGATCACCGGCGGATGCTCGCGCAGCCAGTCGTCCTTCGACGTCTCGGTCGCGATCCAGCGCTCGACCTCGCGCCGCACCTCACTCCCCCATCCCGAGGGGTCGGCCTGGGAAGGCAGGTACATCACCGCGATCGTGAGCGCGCACGACGCCGGGTAGGTGACGGCCCATTCGCCGGCGCGAGCCAGCGTGGGAAGCAACGACGGCGCCGATAGGAATGGATGCGATAGCCCGGATCTCGATGCCCATGCTTGCCGGAGAGAGGCGATCGCATCCAGCACCGCCGTCGCCTTCTCGATCGCGTTGACGGCACCACCGAGCCGCCAGTCCGGCTGGCGGACCTCCGCGTGCCCGGGCCGGCCGGGCACGGTGATCACGCCGTAGTCCGAGCCACGGCACGCGATCCAGGTCTGAAACCCGGTCGGCTCGGTCACGATGCCCGCATCGGCCCGCAGGCCACGCTCGACGAGCGCGGTTCCTCCGGCGCCCGAGGACTCCTCGTCGGTGTTGGTGGCGACCAGCAGGTCACCGTCGAGCAACACGCCGGTCGACGCGAGCGCCTCGACCGCGAACACCATCGACGCGATCCCGCCCTTCATATCGCACGCGCCGCGCCCGTACAAGCGACCGTCGCGTACGGAGCCCGCGAACGGGTCGCTGGTCCATTCCGAACGGGGCTCGGCGGACACGACGTCGATATGCCCATTGAACACGAGCGACCGCCCTCCGCCTTGCCCTGCGAGTCGCGCGATCAGCTGCGGCCGTCCCTCGAACGAGAGCCCGGGCGGCACGAGTGGCTTCCCCGCCATCGCTTCGGCGTCTGGCTCCCAGACGTCGACGGTCGCTCCGGCGGCGCTCAGCCGACCTGCCAGGTAACCCTGCAATGCCGCCTCGTCCCGGCACGGATCGCCCACCTCTCGCGCGGTCGTATCGAATCCGATCAAGCTCGCGGCGAGGTTCACGAGTTCGTCGCTACCGGCTTCGATGGCCTCGCACACGCGTTGCTCGGCGGCCGTCAGCGGCATTGTCAGCACCCTAACAACAGCCTGTACCGTATGTGGGAGTGAGCGACACGGTCGCAGAAACCGACCTTCTCAGCGACGCCAAGGCGCTGATCGACCTCGCCGCCGAGCGCAGCATCGCCCTGCGTCTCGTCGGGGGCCTCGCGATCCGGTTCCTCACTCCCGACCTTCCGCCGCGAAGCCGCATGGGCCAGGACCTCGACTTCGCCTCCGCGAGCTCGACGCGGCGTGCGCTGACCGACATGCTGACCGAACAGGGCTACGACCCTGACAAGAACTTCAATGCACTCTACGGCAACAAGCAGCTGTACTTCGCCCACGGCAACACCGGGCTCGCGATCGACGTCCTGATCGACAAGCTGCACATGTGTCACACGCTCGAGTTCGCCGACCGCCTCACCCGGATGGCATACACGCTCGACGCCGTCGACCTTCTGATGTCAAAGCTCCAGATCGTCGAGCTGAACGAGAAGGACGCCGACGACTGCCTGCGCCTGCTCATGACGTTTCGGCTCGAGGACAGCGCCGACCCGGACGCGATCGACCTGCGAGTCTTTCGCTCGCTCGTGGGGGATGACTGGGGCTGGTGGCGGACGGTGACGATGAATCTCGAACGGATCGCCGCGCTGCTGGGCGACGGCGCGCGGCCCGCGATCGCGGGCGGCAAGTTCGACCCGAGAACCCAGCTGCAAACGCTCAGCGACGCCGCGGAGTCGGCGCCGAAGAGCCGACGGTGGAAGATGCGCGCGAAGATCGGCGAGCGCAAGCGCTGGTATGACGTGCCCGAGGAAACCCCGCACGAGTAGCGGGCGGCCGTCGGAACCCGACGGGTCGTAGGATGACGACATGGTCGCAATTGCCGGAGGACACGGGAAGATTGCGCTGACGCTGGCCGAGCTCGTCAGCGGACGCGGTGAAACGGTCGTCAGCCTGATCCGCAACCCCGATCATGCCGACGACGTCCGGGCAAGGGGCGGACAGCCCGTGGTGTGCGACCTCGAGCATGCCGACGTGACCGAGGTCACGGCGGCGATCCGCGGCTCGTCCGCGGTCGTATTCGCAGCCGGCGCGGGGCCCGGCAGCGGCGCCGAGCGCAAGATGACGATGGACCGCGACGGCGCGATCAAGCTGCTGCAGGCGGCCGAAGACGTGGGGGCATCCCGATATCTGATCGTCAGCTCCGTCGGCGCCGAGGCTCCTCCCGACGACGACGACGTGTTCAGCGTGTATCTGCGGGCGAAGGCGGAAGCCGATGCGGCGGTTCAGGCGAGCGGCAGCGAGTGGACGATCGTCAGACCCGGTCCGCTGCGCGATGAGGCCGGCAGCGGCAAGGTCCGGATCGAGGTCGAGCCGTTCCGCGGTCAGGTCCCGCGCGACGACGTCGCTGCCGTGCTCGACGCACTGCTGGCCCGACCGCGCGCGATCGGGCGGATCCTGTACGTGGGCGCCGGCGAGGTCCCGATCGAGCAGGCGCTCGACGCCGTCGGTTGAGTCGGGCGATGAGCGCACTGTCCGCCGTTCCGGATCAGGAGCCCGTCCGAGGGCGGGTGTTGGTGGCAGAGGACATCGGCAATCCCGGCGTCGAGTTGCTGCGCGCACATTTCGATGTCGAATTGGGGATCGGCTGGTCGCGCGAGCAGTTGGCTGCGCGAATCGGCGAGTTCGAGGGGATCCTGATCCGGTCGGCGACTTCGCTCGACGCTGAGTTGCTGGGTCGGGGAGCGCGCTTGCGCGCTGTCGGCCGCGCCGGCGTCGGGGTCGATAACGTCGACGTGGGGGCGGCGACCAAGCTCGGAATCGTCGTGGCCAACGCGCCGCAATCGAACGTCATCACCGCGGCCGAGCACACGATGGCGATGCTGCTTGGACTGGCCCGGAACCTGCCGCAGGCCCACGCCTCGCTCACGGGCGGCAAATGGGAACGGTCGAAGTTCTCGGGCATCGAGTTGTACGAAAAGACGCTCGGCGTCCTGGGGTTCGGGCGGATCGGCCAGCTCGTCGCCCATCGCGCGCTCGCGTTCGGGATGCGCGTGGTCGCGTTCGATCCGTTCGTGTCCGCCGAGCGCTACCGGGAGCTGGGGGTGGAGAAGGCCGATTCCCCCGACGAGGTGTATGCCGCGTCGGACTTCATCACACTCCACCTGCCGAACACCGCCGAGACCAAGGGCTGGCTCGACTCCGAGGCGATCGCGAAGTGCAAGGATGGCGTGCGGATCTTGAACGTCGCGCGCGGGCCGCTCGTCGTCGATGATGACCTGCAGGCCGCGCTCGACTCGGGCAAGGTCGGCGGCGCTGCGTTAGACGTCTTCAGCTCCGAGCCCGTCACCGACCACCCGCTGTTCGGCTATCCCAACGTCGTGGTCACGCCGCACCTCGGTGCCTCGACCACCGAGGCGACGGACCGCGCCGGCTACCAGGCCGCCGAGCAAGTGATCGCGGCGCTGACCGGAGGGGTGGTGACGAGTGCGGTGAACGTTCCCGCGATCGCCGCTGAGGACGTGGACGTACTCGCGCCGTTCGTGTCGCTGTGCCGCGGGCTCGGGAAGATCGCGATCGCGATCGCGGAGGGATCGTCGATCGACCGCGTACGGCTCGAGTTCCTGGGGCGGATCGCCGAGCGCGACACGCGGCTGCTCTCGATTCATGCGCTGATCGGAGTGCTGAGCGGCCACGTCGAGGAGGAGGTCGGAGTGGTGAACGCGCCAACGATCGCGGAGGAGCGCGGGATCGAGCTGGTTGAGACGAAGACATCGACGGCGTATGACTACAGCGACCTGGTCAGGGTGAGCATCGACTCCGGGGAGCGGAGCGTCCGCGTCGCGGGGACGCTGCACGGGCGCCGGCATCGTCCGCACCTGCTAGAGGTCTGGGGCCAGCGCTTCGACGTCCAGCTCGAGAAGCAGATCACTGTGCTCCGCTACCGCGACGTACCGGGGATGATCGGCCGCGTCGGTACCTGTTTCGGCAAGCACGACATCAACATCGTCTCGGCCGCTGCCGGCCGCGACCCGGACGACTCGATCCAGGACGAGACGCGGCTTCAGGTGCTGATCGTGACGACGGACGGGCCTGTTCCTCCCGGCGTGATCGACGAGATCGTGGCCGGCGACGGGTTCGAGGCCGGTCGAACCGTCACGCTCTAGTCACCGCGCTCAAGCGTGAGGCAGCGGCTCACCCGCCCGAGCCCAGGGTGCCGCCTCCAACTCCTCGAGCGCCGCCTGCGCCCGCTCGACCCCAGCGGCGACGCCGCGGATCCCGCGCCTATCGGGCAATCGCCCTCACACGGATCCTGGGGCGAGCGTTGTTAACGTAGCCCTTGGGGTTCCAGAGCGCAGCTTCGTCCTCGGGTTGAGTGGCCGCCGAGGAATCCCAGGCACGCACGAGCAGCTCGTGCTCCCCCGGCGGCAGCTCCAGCGTCATCCGCCATTGCCGCCACGCCCACCGGCCGAGGTCATCCAACAGCTCGGCCTGCGTCCAGGTCTTGCCACCGTCGACCGAGATGTCGACTCGGGCGACGTACCGGTCTCCGCCGGCAAACGCATAGCCGCACACCTGGACCGGGCCGGCGGTGACGGTCTCCCCATCGCGGGGGGAGAGGACATCGGAGTTGAGCGCCACCAAGCCGAGCGGCATCCCGACCCCCGGGCCTGGAGTCTCATCCGCGGGCACCAGCCGGTAGACGACGTGCTGGAAGTACCCCGACCAAGGCTCGGAGCGCAGCTCGATCCGTTCGAGCCACTTGACGCTGCGCGCGCCGATATAGCCGGGCACGACAACTCGCAGCGGGGCGCCATGCACCGGCGCAAGCGGCTCGCCGTTCATCGCCCACGCCAGCAGCACCTCCGCTCGTCTTGCCTTGTCAAGCGGGATCGAGCCGCCGAACCGCTGGACGGGCTTGGCCTCCGGACACCGGTCCGCGCCCTCGAATCCCACATCTGAGGCAAGCGTGAGTGGGCCCGCGAGCGCGATCACGTCGGATAGCGCGACACCAGTCCAGACGGCGGTGCCGGTCGCTCCGGGACCCCACGGCGCCTCCCCAGGAATGTCGCGAATCGCGATCAGACCCGAGCGCCGATTGCCGGCGCATTGAAGCGTCGCCGTTACCGACCGCTCGCGAAACGCCTCGCGCAAGGTGTCCAACGAGAGGTTGAGGTCACGCTCGACCAGCCCGCACACCCGCAATCGCCAGACGTCGGCGTCAATCTCGGGTACCGGGCCGTGACCGCGAACGTAAAACGCCGCGGTGTCCGTAACCGAATCGGTCAGCGACCCGAGACACGTCTCGACGTTGAACGGCTCGTCGCCGTGGACCACCAGATCGTCACGTTTTCCATAGCGCCCCATGGGCCGCAGCTTACGGCTCGGCGGCTGGGGGCGAGGTGCCAGATCCCCGCCATCGACGCATCGTGGCATCGCGCAGGCGGGGTACTCGCGCCCAGCCGTGCTCAAGAAGGGAGCCATACTCGCAGTGCGAGCGGTTGACAGCTCGGTGAATCGACTTGCATGTCCTGCCCGGTCAGCGAATTGGGTACGACCTTTCGCGGCCGCGAGTCCGTGCGACTCGTCATTCACCCAGCGGCGGGCTGACATCGTCATAGATGCGAGCCGCAGCCATCTTGCCCGTTTGCCCCCGGACGTAGATGGCGACCCCTGCCTCCGGCGGTACGTCCGTCGTGCCCCACCGCACGACGTTGTACTCGAGGACGCATGCGTACCCGTCGTCGATCACCGCGCAGTGCTCGAGCGGGATGCCGCCACTGTTGGCGAACAGCCGCTCATAGAAGGCGCGCAGTTCGGTCGGGCCTCGATGGACGTGGTCCCCGCCCGCGGGCTCGCGAGCGTATCCGTCCGGCTCGAATGCCGCCACGATAGCGTCGACGTCGCCGGCCGCCAACGCTCGTTGATAGTCGGCCAGGAGATCTGCCTCACGAAGTTCCGGATCGGGCTGGAGCAGCGGCGGGCGGTTCAGATGGCGGCCGGTCAGCGGCCAGCTGCTGTAGTACATCCGCAGTTCCTCGATCTGTCCATCGGGCGTCTTGTCGGCGACAATCGCGGCGGGCAGGCCGACTCGTCCGCGCTCGCCCTCGACGTGGAGAATCGCCTCTCCACATCCCCGTTGGCCGGCGTGGACGACGCGTTCGAGGTCCTCGACCGAAGCACCGGGCTGGCTGAGCCACTCTCTCGTTTCCGCGACGAACCGGCTGAAGGCTCGCACGCCCTGGATGCGTCCACGCACGGGGTGGTGCACTTGGGGCTCGCCGGCGAACGACTCGACCAGCGCATCGAGTTCCCCCGTCATCACGCCGTCGAAGAACGGAACCGTCACGAGCTCCTGTTGCCACTTCTCCTGAAGTTGCTGGAGCGCCGGCGCGGAGAAGAGCTCGGGGAGCCACGGCATGAGGCAAGCATTCCACACGGTCCACGTCGGTGGTGGCCGGGCAGGTCCTCGCGCATGCGGTGGCGATCCTTCCTTCGCAATTCGCTGCGTGTGTTCGTTCCGGCGCAGCGGGTATCACCAACCGTTGTGAGGTGGACCGAGTTTTCGGCCGACGCGCCACGGCTGGCGGACCTTGGTCGTCAGCGACTGATCGACCGTGGTGTCGTCCTGGTGGGAACGGTTCGCCGTGATGGATCAGCTCGAATAAGTCCAGTCGAGCCGCTGCTCTGGGACGGCGACCTCTGGCTTTCCATGCTTCTCGGCTCCTATAAGGCCGCCGACTTGCGACGCGACCCGAGAGTCCTCGTACATAGCATCGTGACCGACCGGGACGGCGGCGCCGGGGAGTACAAGCTTCGCGGTCATGCCATCGAGGAGCGGTCCGGGTCGGTCCAGGCTGCCTATGCGAGGCAAGCACGTGACCGCCTCGGCTGGGAGCCCGTGCCGGGCGAATTCCACCTCTTCCGGATCGACGTGGTTGACGTGACTTTCATCCGGTATGAGGACAAGACCGGTGACCAGTTCGTGACCCGCTGGCCCGCCGGACGCGAGTTTGTACGTCGCGGGACGTCCGCGACCGCGCTCGGCGACTCGGAGCCATACCAGGGCTTGCTTGCGAACCCGTGAGCGGGTCTCCCAGACGCTTCGCCGAACAGCCGACAGCCAAGTCGTAGCCGACGGGAAGGATCCGGCTGCGGCCGCGTCAATAAAGGGGCCGGTGCCATGACGTCGGATGTCTGATGATTGGTCTCACGCTCCCCACCGCCCCTCTCAAGTGCCTCGCTGCCGTTGGCTGCTCGGTGACCCTTCTGTCGGCGTGCGGCGGCCACAATCGGATCGACCCGACCGGCACGGCAAGCTACATCGACCGTGTGGTGTTTCAGCAGACCGGCTTTCGTCCGACGGACGTCCGGTGTCCGACCGGCATCCCCGCCTCCCCGGGCGGCCGGTTCAATTGCCACTTCACCGGGCCCGAGGGACCCTACACGGCGTACTTACGCATCGTGCAAGTCCACGGCCGGCGAGTGTCGTATCGGCTGGACACACGGCCGTCGAGTTGGCCTGCGCCGACGCTGCGCTGAGCCGCGTGCACTCTTGCGCGAACTTAAGTGTTCTCTTGGTCGAGTCGCTGGCCAGTCCGGACGGTTGCGAAGGTGCCTGCCCCGGACGAGCCGCGGCAGTCGGCTCCGGAATCGAGCCCGGCCGTCGAGGACGACGCCTTGTAAGCCCGTCTGATCCTTAGCCGTGGACCTTCGGAGATGACGCCGGCTCGGGGTCGCCGGCCGTCCTTCTCGGCGGCCACTGACGCTTGCCCCGAACGTGGTCTCGGATACGGCCGCTCGAAGGCTCTGCGTCGGGCAGCGGGATTCCCGCCGGGCCTGGATCGCCAGACGGCGGCTCCCGTGGGCCGCCGCTCCCGCCCCGGCCATCATCGGTGGATGAACCCGGGGATCGTTCCGCTCTGAAGAGCAGCGCCGGGACGAGTATCAGCGAGCAGAAGAACCAGGCCATCGCCGCTGTGATGAGGAACCCGTAGGCCTGTTCGCCCAGCCGCACCGAGCGCCCGAGGAAGCTCCCGAGAACCACCACGACGATCAGCGGACCGAAGGGAACGAGCACGTTCCGCGCAAAGCGCAGAGGCAGACTCGCGTCTGGCCGGAACACGCACAAAGAGTACCGGCGGGCCGGCCCGGCGTCTATCCCCTGGCGGCCGGGGAGCAGCTATGCAGAGCGCAGGACGATATCCCAGCAGAGGTCAAAGACGCGACCCGAAATCGACACGTCCTGCGATCTCCGACGCCTAATACGGGCTGGTTTCGCTAGACCCGTAGCTCGTCGGCGTGCCGGCTGGCGACGACCGGCAGGTGACAGGAGCCGACCGTCGTGAGACGGGGCCGTCGATGATGAGCCGGTAGGGTGCCGCTGACGCATCACGGATATCGGTGACGGTCTGGGATCCGCCGCGTATCGTGACTGTCTCGTCCGGCATCGGGCTATCAGCTGCGAGTGCGCCTGTGGGTACCCAGCGGTAGTGGATCCGAACCCCGTCCGCCGCGCTTAGCGAGGCTTGAAGCGACAGCTGCGTTGCGCTGTAGCAGGTGTCGCCGTTCGCGGGCCGGGCGCCGGCAGCGATGATGCTGACGTTCGCTGACGTAGAACCACGGCCCATGAGCCAGACTCCGGCGGCGACGATAAGCACGACGAACGCGGTCAGAGCGATGGCCCCACGGCCGCGATACTCCGGGCGGTGCCTGTCACCCGGCCGTGCATTCTGGCGCTGTTCGTCGGGCGCGACGACGCCGTTCTGGCGACGGCCGGGCGCTTGCCGGGGCAGCGAATACGGTTGCGAGACACAGACCGAGAAGTCGTCCTCGTCGGCAAGGAAGGTCCGGTAAGCATCGTGCGCGTCCTCGCGAGCTCGCGATAAGTCGCTGATCGCGAGGGTGTGGCTGAGCGGCTCATGCGCCACGACGCCATACAGCATCTCGAGCGGTCGACCGTGTTCGTCGAGCCATTCGTCGACGCGATCTGGGCCCCCGGCACCATCACACGAGATGCTCTCGGTGGTGTACGTCAGTGCCAGCCGACCGAGGCCGGCGCACGTGATCTCGGCCTGGCCGAGCACGCCCGGCGCGACGCTGGGGGTCGCCGCGGAGAGCGTCTCGTACATGTCCTGCTCGACCAGGAAGCCGGGCGCGAGGAGGGTCCGGTAGCCCTGATGGCGGCCGCGGCCGACCAGGAATGGCCACGCTGGCGTGTCCTGATGCGTTGAAGTCACCACGTGCCCCGCAGTTCCGACTGCGGAAGGGACGCCTCAAGCCGCAGAACCGTTCGGTCGAAGTCCGCCATGACGAGCGCGCGTAGATGTTGTAGTTGAGCGAACTCTCGTGCTGCGGCGTCGCGTTGTTTCTCCAACTCCTGCGCGGTGACGTCCAGCGGCGCTGCCATCCATTGCAGATAGGCGGTGGTGAGCCGTTCGCTGAAGGTCAGGCCGTATGCGGCGGTCAACAGACCCCGGGCGGCCACCACCGCCGGGCGCGCCAGAGCGACGGCGATCGCGTCGAGTCGGTGTGCGCGCAGCGCTTTGCGTCCCTCCTCGCGCAACCCGTTGAGAG
>Ga0335076_10001139_pt1 | contig 25516 bp, 19 predicted proteins | sample Lox_Sample_25_FD_206717 | JGI IMG/M metagenome (GOLD analysis project Ga0335076, IMG submission 206717) | Soil microbial communities from Loxahatchee National Wildlife Refuge, Florida, United States - Lox_Sample_2.5 | ecosystem: Environmental > Terrestrial > Soil > Wetlands | place: USA... | reverse complement strand
ACCACGCTTGGCGAACGGCGAGATGATCAGCGCCGGAATGCGCGTGCCGGGGCCGAGCAGGTCCGCCTTGGGAGCCGACACGTGGTCCCAGACTCCGCCGAACTCGTCGTAGGTGACGACGATCACCATGTGCGACCACTGCGGGCTCTGCTGCAGCTTCGCGATGAGGTCGGCGACGTGGTTGTCACCGTCGTCCAGGTTGGCGTAACCCTCGTGCTGGTTGAAGTTGCCCTGCGGCTTGTAGAAGGTTACCGCCGGCAGCGTCCCGGCGGCGGCATCGGCGACGAGGTCGTTATAGTCCTTCAGGTGTGCGGCACGCGCGGCGGCATGCGTCACCGGGTCGAAGGCCGCGTAGTAGTTGAACGGATGGTGGTGCGCCTGGAAGTCCGGGCTGCCGCGCGGCGTCGAGGGGGTGTAGATCACGTTGCGCGTGACGCCGTTCGCCTGCGTGCCGTCGGCCACTGCCGCTGACCAGGCACCCGCGTACCAGGCCCAGGAGATGCCACGGCGCGACAGGAGGTCGCCGATGGTGGTCTGGGTCTGCGGCGGCAGCGTGGTGGCACCGGCCGGGTCGGCATACTTCAGCGCATCCCCGCTGCCACCGGCGACCGGCTGGTTGCCGCTCGGCTGGTAGGCGGGCTGCATGGTGTTGACCGCATAGAACTTGCCGTCACCGAAGTAGTTCTTCGGCGTGATGTTGCCGCTCAGCACGAACACCGGCGGTCCGTCGAGCGCCGAGGCAGGGGAGGTGGCCGCCGCGGTCAGGTGCGGCAGATAGTGCCCGTTGGCGTCCTGGTCGAGGACGGCGATCGTGGGCTTCGCGCCGCTGGGCGGCGCGTCGGCGCTGGGGTACTCCGGTGCGCACGCGCAGATCAGGTACTGGTGGTTGAGGAAGGAGCCGCCGAAGGCGCCCTCGAAGAACTCATCCGCGAGCGTGTACTGCTGAGCGAGCTTGTACAGCCGCGAGGCGCTGTAGTCGAAGTGGCCCATCGTGAGGCCGCCCGAGTCCGCCCAGGCGGCGAAGCCGTCGTTGGCGCCGCCGTTGATCTGCATCTGGTGCTCGTAGAAGCGATGGTACAGATCGCGTGTCACCGTGAAGGTCGAGAGCGTGATCGCCGTCGCCGGCGAGAAGGCCGTCTCGATCGAGAAGGGCGCGTTGGGCAGGCCACCGCTTGCCGCCTGCGGCACCACCGGGGTCCAGCCCTTGGCGGTCACGCCGTTCCAGGTCTGTGGCAGCTCCGGCAGCACCGCGCCGTCACGATCTTTCTGCGGCACGTAGGTGCCGCGCGGGTTGCCGTTCGCATCCACCACTTCCTTCAGCCCGTGGGCTCCCGGGAAGTTGCCGTAGATGTTGTCGAAGGTGCGGTTCTCCGCGTAGATGACGACGATGTTCTGCACCTTCTGCTGCAGCGCCAGGGTCGTGCCGATATCCAGGATGCCGTCGGCCTGGCTCGCGGCCGAGACCAGGCTCATGGCGACCGCGCCCGCGATCGCGCCCAGGTTTGCGCACTTCATTGGTTCCTCCCAGAACTACTTTCTTGAACGTGGCGACGCGCCATGCTCGCGTCGCGCTGTGACAGTCGCGTTGCCGGTACATTGCAGTGCACGCCGGGAACGGTTCCCCGCAGCGCCCGGCGGCAGCTGCCGGGGCCGTCACGGAGATGCAATGAGCGGCCGCGAACCTAGCGGGCCGATGAAGCGACGGACACACGCATTGCCGGCGGCGCTGCTGGCGCTCGCGCTCGGGGGCGCGGGCAGTGCCGCGTCGGCGCCGGCTGCCACGGACGAGAAGCCGACCGCCGCGTCGCGCTCCTTCTACGCGAACGACTTCCAGAAGCGTCCGACGGCGGCGGCGCTCACCGCTCTCGGCCGGCTGCTGTTCATGGATCCTGCGCTGTCCGCCTCCGGCAAGCTCGCATGCGCGAGCTGCCATGACCCGGCGCACGCCTTCGGCCCGCCGAATGCGCTGCCGGTGCAGCGCGGCGGCGTGAGCGGGACCGCGTACGGCCTGCGCGCGGTGCCCTCGCTGCGCTATACGCAGGACATCCCGGTTTTCACCGAGCACTTCTTCGAGGACGACGGCAATGACAGCGGGGACCAGGGGCCGGCCGGGGGGCGGACCTGGGATGGACGCGCGCAGTCTGCGCACGATCAGGCGCGGTTGCCGCTGCTTTCGCCGCTGGAGATGGCCAACGCCGACGAGGCTGCCGTGGTGGCGCGGCTGCGCGGCGTCGCCTACGCCGGGCAGCTGCGCGAGGCCTTCGGCGCCGACGTGCTTGAGGACGACCGGCGCGCGCTCAAGGCGCTGCTCCTCGCTCTCGAGGTCTACCAGCAGAGCCCGCTCGAGTTCTATCCCTACGACAGCAAGTACGACGCCTGGCTGCGCCGGCAGGTGCAGCTGAGTCCGCAGGAGCAGCGCGGGCTGGAGCTCTTCAACGACGCGCGCAAGGGCAACTGCGCCAGCTGCCACCCGAGCGGCATCCGCGATGGGGCCTTCCCGCAGTTCACCGACTACGGCTACGTCGCGCTCGGCGTGCCGCGCAACCCGGCGATCGCCGCGAACGCCGACCCGCACTTCTATGACCTCGGCCTGTGCGGGCCGCTGCGCACCGACCTGCGCGACAAGCCACAGACCTGCGGCCTGTTCCGCACGCCCTCACTGCGCAACGTGGCGCAGCGCCCGGTGTTCTTCCACAACGGCTCGGTCAGCCGCCTGGAGGATGCGGTGCGCTTCTACGCCACGCGCGACACAGCGCCGCAGGAATGGTATCCACGCGCCGCCGACGGTGCGCTGCGCAAGTTCGACGACCTGCCATCGCAGTACCAGGACAACATCGAGATGCAGCGGCCGTTTGGCCAGAAAAGCGGCGAAGGTCCGCTGCTGAGCGAAGCCGAGGTGCAGGACCTCGTGGCATTCCTCAAGACGCTCACCGACGGCTACCGGCCCTGATCTGCAGTCCCCAGCGGGGGCTCGCTCGCAAGCTCTTGTTTGCAAGCCGCTCCCTGGCAGCGCCTGCCCCGGCGTAGGTCCTAGGTCCGATGGCGGGCCGTCCGCTGTTGCATTTCCATGCGGGGCGGGGGAGTCTCACCCGAATCATGGACACTACACCCGTGGCCGATAAGCAAGCCTCAGGTCCGCGGGCGCGGCGGTCGGCCCAGCGCCCCCTCGCGCGTGCGCTCCCGCCGTCGGCCTTCGCGCTGTTGGCGCTCCTCGTGACGGCGTGCGCCAACGGGCCAACCCGGCCGGAGAAATCGAGCGCGGAGCTGCTCGCGGCCCGCCAGGAATCCGACCAGCGCACCGCGCGGGAGCTGAACGATGCGACCGAGCAGGCGCTGCTGCGGGCACGGCGCAAGTACGACGACTACGTCGCCGGCAAGGGGCCCGAGCCGGTCATCAACGTGCTCATCGTCTCCGGCGGCGGCGACTGGGGAGCATTCGGCTCGGCCTTCCTGCAGGGCTGGCGCAGCGTCCCCTCCGGGCCCATGGCGCTGCCGCCCTTCGACGTCGTGACCGGGGTGAGCACCGGCGCGCTGATCGCACCGTTTGCTTTCCTGGGCGACGAGGACTCGATCAACACCGTGGTCAACCTCTACCGCAATCCGCCGGAGGATCTGGTCAAGCGGCGCAGCTGGACGAAGCTGCTCGGCGGCGCGGGCTCGTATGCCGAAGTGCCGGGCCTCGAGCGCGCCTTGCACGACGCGCTCGATGCGGATCGCCTCAAGCGCATCGCCGCCGCCGCCGACGACGGGCGGATTCTGGCGGTCAATCTCACCAACATCGACACCCAGGAGATGCAGGTCTGGAACGTGATCGCCGAGGCGCAACGCGCCGTCGCCTCGGGCAACAGTGACCGCCTCGCCCAGGTGCTGCTCGCGAGCGCCGCCATCCCCGGGGCATTTCCGCCGCGACAGATCGACGGCTCGCTGTACGTCGACGGCGGCCTCACTGGCAACGTCCTCATCGGTGGGCCGCAGGCGCGGCCCGAGGACGAGACGCTGGTGGCGAACTGGGCGGCGCGCTATCCCGGTACACCGATACCGAAGATCCGCTACTGGATCATCTTGAACAACGAGCTGCGCTGGCCGCCGGCGGTGGTGCAGGAGAAGATGCTCGACATCGTCTCGGCCGGCATGACGGCCTCGACGCGCTCGGCCACCATCAATTGCGTGCGGCTGCTGATCCTGCAGGCCGATCTGGCGCGCCTCCGGTATCACGCCGACATCGACGTGCACATCGTCTCGGTTCCCGACGGCTGGGTGGCACCCAAAGCCGGTACGTTCGTGCCCGAATCGATGAACGCACTCGCCGATCTCGGCAAGAAGATGGGCGCCGATCCGTCCAGCTGGCGCACCTCGATCCCCGAGCAGAGCAAGATCAGCGCTGTAGGACCCTAGTTCGTCTGCTGCGATGCAGCAGCGGAGTAGCGGCAGCGTCGGGGCCGGCATGCTCATGCCGCTGCGCAAACGCATGACCTACCACGCCTCGGGTGCCCTCGCCAAGAAGAAGGAAATCTTCAACACCACCCCCAAGAAGCTGGACACCCCGGTGGAGGGATGCGAGATCTGAGGCGCGCAGGCAGCGCGCCGTCGGCAACTCACTCCTGGCTCGCGAGCACCTGATGCCGGATCAGCATGCGCACGCCGCTCGCCCAGCCTTCCTCGCCGCCGGCGAAGTTCGCTTCCTGGGCATCGAGCAGCTTGCCGTTGCGCGCATCACGGATCTGCACCACCACGTAGTAATCGGTCTGCGTGACCCGGCGCACCACGCCGATCAGTGACGCATCCGCTCCCAGCTGCCGCGCGATCTGCGCCTCGCAGCCATCGCAGTTGCGCAGCGCCCGGCTCTTGACGGGCGCTGCATCTGCAGCGGCGACGTCGACGATCCGATAGCGTCCCGAGCGCTCGAGTTCCTCGCGCGCGGCCGCACTGACCTTCGTCATGCTGGCGGCGCTGCTGGTCGCCTGGCCTAGCAGCGCCGAGGCGGGGCTGAGGTCCTCGAGCTCGAACTCGAATACCGCGATCTTCACCGCCGGGGGCGCGTCCGCCGCCGCGAGCGCTGGCGCGAGAAGCAGGCCGAGCGTCGCGGCGGCAACGCGGCGGCGGATTCGCTGGCGGCGATCGCGGTGTGCGTGCACGGGCCGCAGACTAGTCCATCGCGGCCGGTCGCGCACCGGCGGCACGCTAGAGAATGGCGCCGAGGACACCCGGCAGCTTGCTGCCGACGCTCTTGGTCACCAGCTGCTGGACGGCCGGATCCGAGGCCACGCTCTTCAGCGCCGAGGTGAAGTTGTCGGATATCGCCTTGGACTGATCCGGTGTGATCTTGCTGGCCGCGGCCGAGATCTGCGAGTCGGTCAGCGGCGCGGTGCAGCCACCTCCGAGCATCGAGCACAGCTGGTTGGAGACCTTGCCACTCGCGCTCGCGGCGTCGATGTTCTTGCCGGCGGTCAGTCCCGCCAGGCGCGGATCCTTGAGGGAGGAGCCGACCAGGCTGCTCGCGAGGTTGGTGACGCTCTGCGTGCCGCCGAGCTTTTCGAAGGCGCTGGCTGCGGAGGCGGCCGATCCCATGCTGGAGCAGCCGCCGAGCACGATCGCGAGCAGCGCCAGCGCGCCCGCCGTCATGGAGATTCTCATGATGCACACTCCTATCCCGCCCGTGCAAACGTGGGCGATCCACCGTTGTTGTTTCTAACGCCTGACACATAGGCGCCCACGGACCCAGACGCCATGGGACTTTGGTCCGATCGAGCTTGAGCGCGAGCGCGGTGGGCACGTGTAGCCCGGGACTGACAGTCGCAGGTGCCGCTGTCGGGTGTGCGCGGCGCAGCCGGCACCGTAGGCTCAGCGGCTTCCTGATGACGGAGTATGGCGGATGAAACGCGAACTGATCACGGCGGGAATGCTGAGTGCGATGCTGGCGCTCGCCGCCTGCGAGCACAAGGGTCCGGCGCAACGCGCCGGGGAGAAGATCGACGAGGCGGCACGCACGCTGCAGAACGGCGGTGAGAAGCCGCCGGCCGACAAGGCCAGGGATGCGGCGCAGGACCTGCGCGAGGGTGTCGAGAAGGCAGCCGACGACGTGAAGAAGTAACGCGCACGCCGCGGCGCACACGTGCCGCGCGAGCGGGCTGCCTACCGGGGAGGTGCAGCCGCGCACGCGGCACGTGGGCCGCGCGAGCCCGTCAGCTAAGCGTGCCGGCTGCGCCCTTGACCGCTGCCTTGGGCGCCGTCAGGCGCGGCACGAGCATCGGCGTGCGCTTGCGGTAGGCGAGGTAGTCCGCGCCGAAGGCGCTCACCAGGTCGCGCTCCTCGAGCTGGATGGCGATCAGGATGTAGCCGCTCGAGAGCACCGCGAACAGCAAGTGAGAGGCGGTCATGGTGGGCGCGGCCCAGAAGATCGTGAGCCAGCCGATGTACAGCGGGTGACGCACGACCTTATAGAGGCTCGGGGTGTGGAACTGCGGGGGGCGGTAGGACTCCCCGCGCGCGTAGCGCCAGGACTGCGTGAGGCCGAACAGGTCGAAGTGATCGATGAGGAAGGTGGCGTACAGCAGCAGCGCCCAGCCGAAGAGGTAGAGGCCGAGCACCGCGGTGTGGGCTGCGCCCGCGGTTACCTGCCACACCACCCCGCCGAGCGGCTGCCACAGTACGAACAGCGCCACGAGCGCGAGCGAGCTCAGCAGCACGTAGGTGCTGCGCTCGGCGGCCTCCGGCACGACGCGTGTCCACCAGCGCTTGAAGGCCGGGCGGGCCATGCCGCTGTGCTGTAGCGCGAACACCGCGAGCAGCGCCACGTCGACGGCGAGCGCGCTGCCGAATGCCAGCCGCGGCGCGCCGTCGAGGGTCGTGGGCGTCATGAAGCCGCCGATGAAGCCGACGGCGTAGAGGAAGACGCCGAAAAATACGGCGTAGCAGAACAGGCCATAGAGAAACATTCCCGGACGCGACATGACTCACTCCTGCAGCTGTGCGTAAAACGGCGGCTCACAGGCCGCTGCGGCCGGCGTTCCCGCAGGCGGGAGCGTGCCGTTCGAGGAGGCGCAGTCTAGTGAGTGGGCGCGGCACTAACATGCCCGGGCGTCTTGGGTTCCTTGCCGATCATCCGCAGCGGCGCGTCCGCGCGCGCCGGGCGGGCGCAGTCAGCGGCCGCGCACGAGGCGTGGCCGGCGCGGGCTGCGCAGCAGCGGCTCGATGAGCACGAGTGGCACCGTCCAGCACGCCCAGGCGGCGATCGCGACGCTGGTATCTTCGTCGGCGAGCCCCAGGCCGATGAGCACGTTCTGCGTCACGCGCAGCGTGACGAACCCGAAGGTCACCACATAGCTGCGCAGCATCCAGGCACGATGCCGCACGGGGTCGCCGCGACGAATGGCGCGATAGCCCGCGACGGTGGTCACGACCCACGCGCTGCCGAGCCCGATGAGGCCGAGGCTGTAGGCATCGAGGGGGATCTGGCTCACCAGGTAGAAGGCGCAGGCGGCGCCGCAGGCTACCGCGAGCAGGTAGAGCCGCCCGACCCAGCGGTGCAGCCCTGCGGTGCGCCCGGTGAGCCCGAGCCACACCTGCAGCAGCCCGAGGCCGAGGGCGAACGCCCCGCCACTCACGTGCAGCAGCAGCTCGTGGCGGCGCGGCCAGTAGTAGTCGGTGTAGCTCTGGCGGGTCCAGGTGAGGAAACCGACGGCATCGCGGCGCAGGAACCACAGGCACCCCAGGGCCGCGAGCGCGACGAGCACGACCAGCCACACGGGGCGCAGGGGGGCCGGCTGCCGATGGGACACTGGTTCGGGGGTGACCATGTTGGTGTTCTTCTGGATGCGCCCGCGCGGCCGCCTCGGCGGCAGTTTAAGGCAGCGCTGCAGCCGGGCGCGAGCCGCGGTGCCTTTATCGCCCCGGCGCTTGCGGGCATCATGCGCCTGGATTTCACACCCGACTCGGCAGGCAGGATCGCATGCATCAGACAGCACGGCTCGGCATTCTCGCCCTCGTCCTTGGCGGGGTGTGTGCGGCGCAGGAGCCCGCCGCGGCGCCCGCGGCCGGTGGCTCGCAGCACGTGTTGGTCGTGCGCACCCGCAGCCTGATCGACGGCACGAGCCAGCAACCCCGGCCCGATCAGGACATCCTGATCCGTGGCGAGCGGATCGAGGCCGTGTACCGCGCCGGCGAGCGAGCGCTGCCGCCGGGTGCGCAGCTGCTCGACCTCGGAAGCGCCACGGTTCTGCCGGGGCTCATCGACTGCCACACCCACGTGTTCCTGCAGGGCGAGGTGGCGGCGGCGGGCGGCTACGACATCCAGCTGCTCAAGTTCCCGGCCTCCTACCGCGCCGCCCGCGCGGTGGTGGCCGCGCGCCGCGCGCTGGAGCAGGGCTTCACCACCATCCGCGACGTCGAGACCGAGGGCGCGGGCTACGGGGACGTGGGCATCAAGCAGGCCATCAACGAGGGCTACATTCCCGGTCCGCGCATGTTCGTGGCCACGCGCTCGATCTCGAGTACCGGGGGCTATTCGCTGGATGGCTATGCACCGGAGATCGTGGTACCGAAGGGATCACAGCTCATCGACGGGCCGGTAGAGGCGCGCAAGGCCGCGCGCGAGCAGCTCGATCACGGCGCCGACTGGATCAAGGTCTACATGACCCATCGTTCCTGGGTCGACGAGCAGGGCAACCTCGTCTCACAGCCGACGCTGACCGTGGAGGAACTGCGCGCGATCGTCGATGAGGCCCATGGCTGGCAGCGGCACGTGGCCTGTCACGCCTACAACGGCACCGGCCTGCAGCGCGCGCTCGATGGCGGCTGCGATTCGATCGAGCACGGCCTGGAGATCAGCGACGCACAGATCGCACAGATGGTGAGGCAGGGCACCTGGTACGTGCCGACGCTGGCGGTGTACTACTACGACCTCGATCCACCGGATACGCCGACGGGTCGGCGCGATCGCAAGGCCATCGAGGTGCATGCCGTGGCATTTCGCAAGGCGCTGCGCGCCGGAGTGAAGATTGCCTTCGGTACCGACGTCGGCGGCTTCGTGTGGAGCGATCCCATCGCGCAGGAGTTCGGGCGCATGGTCGAGTTCGGCATGACGCCGATGCAGGCGATCCAGGCTGCCACCTCCAGGGCAGCCGAACTTCTCGGCGAGCGCTCGCACCTCGGGGTGGTCGCCCCCGGTGCCTACGCCGACCTCGTCGCGGTGGCGCGCGATCCGCTGGCCGATGTCGGCGAGCTCAAGCGCGTGGTGTTCGTGATGAAGGGCGGCGTGGTGTTCCGTTCGGCGCCGCTGGCGGTGATCGAGTAGCGGCGGCGGCCGCCGCTAGCTGCCGAGCGGTATCCGGGCCGCGTTGACGCGCAGCCACTGGCCGAAGTTCTGCAGCGCCGGCCACAGCCGGCGCGAGCGCTCGACGTCGCGGCGCGCGCGGAAGGCGCCCTCGAAGTCGCGCTTGAACTGGAACATGTTCCCAAGATCATCCGCACCGGGAAAACCGAGGCCGCGATAGGCCTGCGGGCTCATGGGGACGTAGCGCACCGGCCTGCCCAGCACCCGCGTGAAGGCCATCGCCATCTGCGCGCCGCTCAGGTGCTCGCCGGCAATGCCGATCGCGGTGCCCACGGTGCTCGGCGCCTGCTTGAAGACACCGAAGGCGCAGCCGCCGATGTCCGCGGCAGCGATGCCGGGCATCTTGGCCTCCCCGAGCGGCAGCGCGAGGGAGAACTCGCCATCCGGCCCGGGCTTCGGGCCCATGCCGAAGTGAATGAAGTTGTCCCAGTAGAAGGAGGTGTAGAGCAGGGTGACCGGCACTCCCCGGTCGGTGAACTGGCGGTTCGCCTCGCCCTTGGCGTCGAAATGCGGCACGTTGTAGCGCCCCATGAGCAGCGGCATGCGCGCACCGTCGGGCGGCACGAACTCGCGCGTGTCCTCGAGCGTCGACCAGATGACGTGCGAGACGTCGGCGCGGCGTGCCGCCTCCGCCATGACGCTCGCCTGCGCCAGCTCCTTCTCCGGGGAGAAATGCTCCCAGAAGTTGGTGATGCAGAAAGCGCCGCGCGCGCCGTGCAGTGCCCGCTGCACGCTCGCCGCGTCATCCAGGTCCGCCTGCACCACCTGCGCCCCGGCCGCAGCCAGCGCGCGTGCATTGGGCGAGTCCGGCTTGCGCGTCACCGCCCGCACCGAGAAATCACGGTCGGGATCCGCCAGGATCGCGCGCGCCAGGCCGCCGCCCTGCGCGCCCGTGGCGCCGAACACGGTGATGAGCGGCGCGGAGGTCACGGCGGCGGTCGCTGCCCGCGCAGCGCTCCGGCACTCACGGCGAGGGGAACTGCACCACCGGGCCCTTCGGGACCTGCCCGGCGGGCACATAGGCCGGCATTGCCTGCCCGGCCGCACCGAGCTGGCGCACGAAGTGATACAGAGCGCGCAGGTCCGGCTCGCTCATCTCATGCAGCGCCCACCAGGGCATCGGCGGCCGATACTGCGCGCTGCGCGCCGTCTGCACCCACTGCTCCTCGCTCAGCTGCTGCATGTACAGGCGCAGGTTGCTCGCGTAGGTCGTGCCCCAGGGCCCGCGCCAGCCGACCCCGGAGCCGGTGAGCCAGTCCTTGTCGGGCAGCTTGCCGCCCGCTTCGGTGTAGCCGGCGGTATGACAGTCGTTGCAGCCTCCGATGAGCACCACGTAGCGCCCGCGCGCCACCGGGTCGGTTTCATGGGCTGCGCCGAGGGAGGCGGCCACGGCCGCGAGGAGTCCGACTCCCAGGCTGGTGCGCGAAAGGACCTTGCGGTTATCAGCTGACATGAGCACTCCTGCGATTGTGGGGATCTCCAGTGCCCACGACCCCGAAGGCCAGGCGCGCTGCGGCTTACGGCCGGGATCGCATGATCTGAAGATTTATGATGCTATTGTAACGTAATGTATGGAAACGGGCGATGCCCGGTACACGCGAGAACAGTCATCGGGGCCATGTGGGTGCTGGCTTGGCCCTCCGGCGGGTGCCGGAGGGCGGCGATTCGCAGGGCGGGTCGTAGGGGAACTCAGCGGGCGCGGGGACTTCTGCATCGGCGCCCGCCCGGGTGCATCTGCACCCGGACGGGCACCCAGGGCCAGCTCACTTCGCCATGGCAGTCATGGCGGGGCTGCGGCCGGTGGCCACCGCAGTCAGCAGCGGGCTGTTCACCTTGGCGACGGCGTCGCCGACGGACCCGTGGAAGCACTTGCGCCAGATCGCCTGCGAGAGCACGTCGGTGCCCTCATAGCCGCAGACTCTCTTGGCGGCAAACTGGATGCGCCCGTACAGGGTGCGCGCTCCCGCGGAGGTCGACAGGTCAAGGTCGCTGTAGCTCACGGTGATGCTGTTCTCCGGGGTGCTGGCCAGGGCCGGGACCGTGCCCACGAGGCACAGGACACCAGCGAGGGCGAGCGTGCGGATGACGGCGCCGTGAATCGACTTCGAGGTATTGAGTGTTGCGGTAAACATTGCGGTTCTCCTGGTTGGATTAATCAAGGACCGCAGGCAAGGTATTAATCAGGCCGCCTCAGCGCATGAAACTGGCCTGATGAGTCGTGAAGGTTGGATGATGATTGGCCGCGGGCGCGAGCGCGGCGGGCTAGGGGAGCCGGAAGCTTCGCCCTCAGTCCGGTGCCCGGGCACCGGCGAGCTGCTGAGCGTGGCTCGCGGCGCTCTGGCGAACCTGCACGAGGAAGTGCTGCACGTCGTCAGGGGTGATCACGACCCTGCGACCGTCCTCAAAGCGCAGCAGCACGACCCGGTCGGGGTCGGTCGCCCAGGCACGGAACCTCCCGAGCCTGCGGTTCCAGTACCAGCCGGTGATGCTGAACAGTCCGCCGTTGCCCAGGAGTCTGACCGAGCCCTTGAGCCCCTCGGGCACGCCGGCCGCGGACTGAAGTCCCGCGAGCGACACGTGGGTATCCCACAGCAGCCGCCGCACGGTCAGATCGCCCTCGGTGAGAACGTAGCCGCGCACCAGGAAGGGCAGGCTCGTGATCAGCACCGCGAGGGGCAGGCCGACCATCGCGAGGTTCCAGATCCACAGCTGCCGGGGACCCGTCGTCAGGCCAAGCGCCACCAGGGTCGCAAGCAATGCAACGGTGCCCCCGCTGACGAGGCGCAGCGAGCGGGACCAGGGCGCCCGGAACTCGAAGCGCACCGGCTCTAGGCCCCTGTGGCGCGGGAGCGAGGTGAATTGGACCCGTTCACGCCCCCAAGCGTAGCCTTCCCGCCGGGCCAAGGCGAAACTCCACGGCCCGACCGTCCCCAGCCTTGCCCCGACTACCGATGCGCCGCTACCCCAAAAGGGCCAGCTCCAGCCTCTCCGCCGGTCCCGCGTCTTGGGCGCAGGCGGTGGCCGGTTATCATGCGCGGCCTAAGACAGGGAGCGTCCGGTGCTGCTGAAGTGGTTTGAGGACAGGATCGATCCGTACCCGCAGGACGCGCGCCGCGAGTACTCCCGGCGCCTGCTGAGGTTCCTGTGGCAGTGCTCGGAGGGCCTGCGGCCGCAGCTGCTCGCGATGACCCTGCTGACCGGAGCCATCGGCGCCTTCGAGGCGCTGCTGTTCTCCATGCTCGGCAAGCTCATCGACTGGATGGGCCGTTCGGACCCGCAGCACTTCCTCGCGCAGCAGCGCACCCACCTGCTGATCCTCGCCGCCATCCTCGCCGCGAGCCCGCTGCTCGTGGCGCTGCAGGCCTGGATCAAGTACCAGTCGATCGCGCCGGTCTTCCCCATGCGGCTGCGCTGGATCTTCCACGGCCGCATGCTCAATCAGAGCATGAGCTTCTTTCAGGACGAGTTCGCCGGGCGCATCGCCGCCAAGGTGATGCAGATCGCGCTCGCGGTGCGCGACACCTGGATCACGGTCGCCGACATCCTCGTGTACGTGGCGGTCTATCTCATCACGGTGGTCGCGGTCGTGGCCACCTTCGATGCCGCGCTGCTGGCCCCGTTTCTCGGCTGGATGCTCATCTACGGGGTGGCGCTCGCCTACTTCGTGCCGCGTCTCGGCCGCGTCGCCGCCGCGCAGGCGGACGCCCGCTCGCTGATGACGGGGCGCATCACCGACGCCTACACCAACATCTCTACCATCAAGCTGTTCGCGCACGCCAGCCGCGAGGCGCGCTACGCGCGCGCCGCCATGGAGGACTTCATGCTGACGGCGCGCCGGCAGTCGCGCTACGTGACCGGCTTCGAGATCCTCAACCACTGCCTGAGCGTGCTGCTGATATCGGCAACCGCGGGCATCGCGGTGTACCTGTGGCTGCACGGGCGCGTCGGCATGGGGGCGGTCGCGGCCGCGAGCGCCATGGCGCTGCGCCTGAATGGCATCTCGCACTGGATCATGTGGGAGCTCGCCACGCTGTTCGAGAACGTCGGCACGGTGCAGGACGGCATCAACACCGTGACCCGCCCGGTGAGCGTGGTCGATGCGCCGCAGGCGATGCCGTTGCGCGTGACGCGCGGGGAGATCCGTTTCGAGCACGTGCGCTTTCACTACGGCACGGCCAAGCGCGTGATCGAGGACCTCTCACTCACCATCCGCGCCGGAGAGAAGATCGGGCTGGTGGGCCGCTCGGGGGCCGGCAAGTCGACGCTCGTCAACCTGCTGCTGCGCTTCTACGCGGTCGAGGGCGGGCGCATCCTCATCGACAATCAGGACATCGCGCTTGCCACCCAGACGAGCGTGCGCGAGCAGATCGGCATGGTCACGCAGGACACCGCCCTGCTGCACCGCTCGGTGCGCGACAACATCCTCTACGGCCGGCCGCAGGCGAGCGATGCCGAGATGCGCGCCGCGGCGCGCCGTGCCCGGGCCGAGGAGTTCATCGAGGCGCTGAGCGACGTGTACGGCAACCATGGCTACGACGCCCTGGTGGGCGAGCGCGGCGTGAAGCTCTCGGGCGGCCAGCGCCAGCGCGTGGCGCTCGCCCGCGTGATGCTCAAGGACGCACCGATCCTGCTGCTCGATGAGGCCACCAGCGCGCTCGACTCCGAGGTCGAGGCGGCGATCCAGGAGACCCTGGCGCTGCTGATGCGCAACAAGACCGTGGTGGCGATCGCGCACCGGCTGTCGACGATTGCGGCGATGGACCGCCTGATCGTGCTCGATGAGGGCGTCATCGTCGAGGAGGGCACGCACGAGTCGCTGCTCGCGGCGCAGGGGCTGTACGCGCGCCTCTGGGCGCACCAGAGCGGCGGCTTCCTCGGCGAGGACGACGACACGCAGGTGGGCAAGCCGGCGCGCGCCTCGGCGCTGCGCGCCATCTGAGGCACGGCGGCGTCGCCGCCGGCCGGATTCGCATCGCGCCTCGTCAGCGGCTAGCCTTGTTCGGCCGCTGGCGGGGAGTTGGCTGGTGACCGGCGATCCTAGCGATGATGCCTGGCGCGACCGTCGAATCGGGCCTTACCGGCTCGTCGAGCGCCTCGGCGTCGGCGGGATGGGCGAGGTCTACCGCGCGGCGCGCGCCGACGCGCAGTTCGAGCAGCAGGTCGCCATCAAGCTGGTGCGCGCCGGCCTGCACAGCCAGCTGGTGTTCGAGCGCTTTCGCGCCGAACGCCAGATCCTGGCCGACCTCGAGCACCCGGGCATCGCCCGGCTGCTCGACGGCGGCGTGACCGCCGAGGGGCTGCCGTACCTGGTGATGGAGCTGGTCGAGGGCGAGCCCATCGACCACTACTGCGAAAGCCACCAGCTCCCGATCCCGCAGCGGCTGCGACTGTTCCGCCAGGCGTGTGCCGCGGTGAGCTACGCCCACCGCCACCTGGTCGTGCACCGCGACCTCAAGCCGACCAACATCCTGGTGAGCGCCAGCGGGGCCGTGAAGCTGCTGGACTTCGGCATCGCCAAGCTCGTGCAGGAGGGCAGCAGCGCCGCCCCGGCCGGTGAGCCCACCGTGGCGGGCCTGCTCGCCGTCACGCCCGCCTATGCCAGCCCCGAGCAGTTGCAGGGCCTGCCGGTGACCACCACCAGCGATGTGTACTCGCTCGGCGTGATCCTCTATCAGCTGCTGAGCGGCCGCAGCCCGTACCGCGGCGATTTCGTCTCGGCGGCCGCCGCCCTGCACGAGGTGTGCGAGCTCGACCCGCAAGCCCCGAGTGTCGCAGCCGCGGCGACGCAGCCGGCGCGCGCGCCGCCCGGCGCTGAGCTCGACGCCATCACGCTCAAGGCACTGCGCAAGGAGCCCGGCAGCCGCTACAGCTCGGTCGAGCAGCTCATCGCCGACATCGACTGTTATCTCGGCGGCCGGCCGGTGTCCGCGCACGGCGGCCAGCTCGCCTACCGGGCCGCCAAGTTCCTGCGCCGGCACCGCCTGGAGGTCGCCGGCGCGGCGCTGGTGGTGCTCGCGCTCGTGGCCGGCATCGTCGCCGCGACCCACGCCGCACAGCGTGCGCGTGAGCAGCAGCGTGCGGCCGAGCGCAACTTCGCCCGCGTACGCCAGCTGGCCGATACCGTCATGTTCCAGCTGCACGACTCGATCCGGGAGATCCCCGGCTCGACCGCGGCGCGGCAGCTGCTGGTACAGCAGGCCCTGCATTACCTCGCCGCACTGGCGCGCGATTCTGCCGGCGACGTGGCCCTGCAGCGCGACCTCGCGGCCGCCTACGAGCGCATCGGTGACGTCCAGGGCCAGGCCTTCGGGGCGAGCCTGGGCGATACCGCCGGCGCGCTGCGCAGCTACCAGGCGGCACTCGCCCTGCGCGAGGCGATCCAGGCGCGCAGCTCCGGCGGCAGCGTGCCGGACACGCTGGCGCTCGCGCGCACGCGGCGTCTGCATTCCGAGGCGCTGGCCATGAGCGGCAACATCCAGGGCTCCGCCGCCGAGATCAACCAGGCGGTGGCGGCGATGCAGCCGCTCGCCCGCGATCAGCCCCGCGATGCCGCGGTGCTCGAGGAGCTGTACCTCGATTACGCCGATCTCGCCGGAGTCCTGGGCGGAAATTTCAACTTCGCCAACCTCGGCGACCAGCGCTCCGCGTTCGCCGCCCACCAGCACCAGCTGCAGGCCGCGAGCCAGCTGGTGGCGCTCGAGCCCGGCAACGCGCACTTTCAGGGCCTGCAGATCGTGGCCAAGACCAACTATGCGGACCAGCTCATGCTCACCGGCCGGGTGCGCGAGGCGGCCGCGTACTATGCCAGCCTGCGCGAGCCGCTCGAGTCGCAGGTGGCGACGGCGCCGAGCACCAAGAACATGCAGTGGCTGCACTCCCTCTATACGCGCCTGGAGACCGTGGCGCTCTGGGACCACGACCCGGGCAGCGCGCTGCAGTCGGGCCGGGCCGCGCTCGCGATCGCACGGCGGCTCGAGAGCAGCGACCCGCAGAATGCCTATGCGGTGCTTGACCTGGCCACCGACTACGCCAATCAGGCGGACGAGCTCTCGCAGACCGGGGACCAGGCGGGGGCGGCGCGCGCCGCCGACGACGCGGTACGCATCCTCGAGCCCCTGGCGGCGAGCAATCCGAGCAATGGCGAGTTTCGCGTCACCTACGGTCTGGTGCTGTATGTGCGCGGCGAGGTAGCGGCGCGCGCTCACGACCCCGAGGCCGCGCTGCGCAGCTTCCGTCCCGCGCTGGCAGTATTCGAGAAGATCCGGGCCGCGGACGCCGAGAACGCGGATGCCCGGCTGCACGTGGCCGCCACGCTGGTGCGCACCGCCGATGAGCTCGCGCTCGCGGGGGATCCGGGCACCGCCCGCGGTGACTACCTGCGCGCAGTGGAGCTGACCGGCGGCGGTGCCGAGCCCGCCAGCGACGAGGCTCACTACGCCCTCGCCGCGGCCGCGGACGGACTCGAGCGTCTCGAGCTGCAGGCCAGCCGCGCCAGCGCCGGTGCCGCCGTGCGCGCCGAGCACGCGGCCGCCGCCTGCGACTGGTTCCACCGGGCCCAGCAGGCCCGGGGGCAGATCCACGAGGTCGGGGCGCTCAGCCCGAACGGCTTCTACCTCGGAGTGGACGCCGCCGGCCGCCGCCGGCCACCCACCTGTCCGGCGGTGCATTCGTGAGCCGACTTGAGCGTCCCGACCCTGGCCGGGGCAAATTGCAGCGGGCTCACTGATGCGGCACACTCGCGGCGATAAGAACACCGCTGGATCGACGGCAGTCGCCCAAGGCCCGCCGCGCAGCTCACTTGAATCCACACCACACGATGCGAACGAGGGGCTGTAGCTTGCGAGGGCACGACTGTACGCAGAGCTCGCGTCCCGTTCCGCCCGACGGGGGCGCACCCGCATGAGCTCGGCGGTAGCCCTGCCGGCGAGCACGCTCGACGATGATGCGTGGGATGACCTGCTGAGCTTCATCGAGGAGCGCCGCGTCATACCGATCGTCGGACCCGAGCTGCTGATGGTCGCCACCGAGCGCGGCCCGCGGCTGCTGTACGACTGGGCCGCCGAGCGGCTCGCCGCGCGCCTCAACGTCAGCACCGCGGAGCTGCCGCAGCCGTACACGCTCAACGATGTGGTGTGCCTGTTCCTCGCCGGGCGCGGCCGGCGCGAAGAGGCGTACGTGCGCCTGCGCAGCATCATCAAGGACGCGAACTTCGAGCCCTCACCGGCGCTGCGGCACCTGGCCGCGATCACGGATTTCGACCTGTTCGTGTCGACCACCTCGGACGCACTGCTCGAGGCGGCGATCAACCTCGAGCGCTTCGGCGGCGCGCAGTCGACCGAGGTGCTCGCCTACTCGCCGAACCGGGTCGTCGACCTGCCGGGCGAGCGTGACCGGCTGCAGCGGCCGCTGGTGTATCAGCTCTTCGGGCGGCTGTCGGCCTCGCCGACCTACGTGATCTCGGACGAGGACCTGCTGGAGTTCATTTGCGCGCTGCAGAGCGAGCACCTGTTGCCGGAGAAGCTGTTCCACGAGCTCGAGCACAACCACCTGCTGTTCATCGGCAGCAACTTCACCAACTGGCTGGCGCGGCTGTTCCTGCGCATGGCCAAGCGGCAGCGGCTGTCCGACCCGCGCGACGTGGGCGAGGTGCTGGCCGACGACCACACCAGCCAGGACACGCGCCTGGTGGCCTTCCTGCAGCAGGTGAGCGTGCGCACCCGCATCTACCAGGGGGCCGAGCGCTTCGTCGAGGAGCTGCACCGCCGCTGGCAGGCGCGCCGCAAGCCGGCCGCCGCCGCCAGCCCCGCCCCGGCGCGCTTTCTGCCGCCCGCGCGCGAGATGCCCGACAACGCGGTGTTCATCAGCTACGCCCGCGAGGACCTGCCGGCCGTGCAGCAGATCAAGGCGGGGCTCGAGGCCGCCGGCATCACCACCTGGTTTGACATGGACCGCCTGGAAGTCGGTGATGACTACGATCGCAAGATCCACCGCAACATCGCCCGCTGCTCCTACTTCATCCCGGTGGTCTCCGCCGCCACGCAGCGCCGCCTCGAGGGCTACTTCCGGCGCGAGTGGAGCTATGCCATCGACCGCGCGCGCAACATGGCCGACGGGGCGCTCTTCATCCTGCCGGTGACCATCGATGGGACGCTGGCGGTCGAGGCACTGGTGCCCGATCGCTTCAAGGCGCTGCACTTCACGCAGTTGCCCGGCGGGCAGGTGACCCCGGAATTCGCCGCGCGCCTCGGGGACTTCATGCGGGCGCGCGCCACATGAACGACAGCGCTGCGAAGGGCGCGCCGGCCGAGGGTGCCGGGGTCGTCAACGCCGACAACCCCTGGCTCGGGCTCGCTTCCTTCACCGAGGAGACGCGCGCCTACTTCTTCGGGCGCGAGGAGGAAGTTGCCGAACTCGCCCGCCGCGTGCAGCGAAAACTGCTCACGGTGCTGTTCGGGCAATCCGGTCTCGGCAAGACCTCGATCCTGCGCGCCGGCATCGTGCCGCGCCTGCGTGCGCAGGGCTACTGCCCGATCTACGTGCGCATCGACTACGCCGCCGGCACTCCCGAACCGGCGGAGCAGATCAAGCAGGCGATCCGCGTCGCCGCGCGGCGCGCCGGTGAATGGACCCAGGCCGGGGTTGCCGTCGAGGGCGAGTCGCTGTGGGAGTACCTGCACCACCGCGACGACGTGCTGCGCGATGAGAGCGGTGCCACCCTGATCCCGCTGCTGATTTTCGATCAGTTCGAGGAGATCTTCACGCTCGCGCAGAGTGACAGCTTCGGCCGCGCGCGCGCCGCACGTTTCATCACCGAGCTCGCCGACCTGGTCGAGAACCGTCCGCCCAAGCAACTCGAGGCGCGCTTCGAGGAGGACGAGAGCGCCGCGGCACGCTTCGATTTCGCGCGCAGCGACTACCGCGTGCTGATCGCGCTGCGCGAAGATTACCTCGCACCCCTCGAGGGCCTGAAGAAGGAGATCCCGAGCATCTCGCAGAACCGGCTGCGGCTTGCGCCCATGACCGGGACGCAGGCGCTCGCCGCGGTGCTGCAGCCGGGCGGCCGGCTGGTATCCGAGGAAGTCGCCGCGGCTATCGTGCGCTTTGTCGCCGGCGGCACGGAGCTCGCCAACGCGGAGGTCGAGCCCTCGCTCCTCAGCCTCATCTGCCGCGAGCTCAATGACGCGCGCATCGCGCAGGGACGCAGCGAGATCTCCCTCGACCTGCTCGCCGGCTCGCACGCGACCATCCTGAGCAGTTTCTACGAGCGCTCGCTCGCCGATCAGCCGCCGGCCGTGCGGCGCGTGATCGAGGACAACCTGCTGACCGCCTCGGGCTTCCGCGAGAACGTCGCCGAGGAGCGCCTCGTGAAGCTGCTCACCGAGGCCGGTGCGGCGCCCGGCACGCTCGCCCTGCTGGTCAATCGCCGCCTGCTGCGCATCGAGGAGCGCCTCGACGTGCGGCGCGTCGAGCTCACGCACGACGTGCTGTGCGGCGTCGTCAAGGCGAGCCGTGATGCGCGCCAGGAGCGCGAGGCGCGCGAGGCCACCGAGCGGCTGCTGGCCGAACAGCGCGAGCGCGAGCTCGCGGCGCGGCACGCGCTGGTGCGGGCGCGGCGCATCGCGTTCGGCTGCACACTGCTCGCGGTCGTGGCGCTGGCGGCCGCGGTACTCGCCTACTTCAGCGGCCAGCGGGCGCACCGCGCCGAGCGCGAGGCGCAGGAGACGCGCGCCATGGCCGAGCAGGCGCGCGGCCAGGCGGAGCACCTGCTCGGCTACCTGAGCGATGACTTCGTGCGCGAGCTGGAGAGCTTCGGCCGGCTGAACGTGGTGGCGGAGTTCGCGCAGCGGCAGGTGGATTACTTCCGTGCCCTGCCGCCGCAACTGAAGGGCATCGAGACCACGCGCAACGCGGCGCTCGCCCTGGTGTATCACTCACGCGCCGTACGCACGCTCGGCAACAGCGCGGCCGCTTCCGCCGACGCCAACGAGGCGGTGCGGCTGCTCGAGGCGCAGCGCGCCGCGGGCGATCGCTCCGAGGCGACCACGCTCGCCCTGGCGCTCGCCTACCTGGCACAGTCGCAGGTCCTCGACAACATGAACGAACCGGGCGGCCCGGTGGCGGGGCTGCGTGCCGTGGAGATCCTCAAGCCCCTGGCACAGGCTCCCGGAGCCTCGGTGGCCGCGCGACGCGCCTACGTCGAGGTGCTGCAGCGGCGCGGCTACCAGCTATCCGCCGCCAACCAGGACGAGGAGGCCGTACCCGTCGAGCGCGAGGCGATGCAGATCGCCGCCAGCCTCGGGGCGCTCGACCTGAGCGACCTCGACATGGCCGCTCACTACGCCGAGGCCGGCGGCTGGCTGGTGGGCTCGCTGCGCGCGATCGGCCAGGAGCAGGAGGCGCAGCGCGTCGGCGAGGAGGCGCTCAAGGTGGCCGACCGGCTGCTCGACATGCGTCCGGGCTACCGCCTGGCAGGCCACGCGCAGCAGCTCCTGGTCAGCGATCTCGCCGAGCTCGCGATGGAGCGCCTCGACCCGGAGGCGGCGGTGCCGCTGAGTGCGCGCAGCGAGCAGATCTCGCTCAGCATGCTCAAGCAGGACCCGAACAACATCATCACGCAGAACAACCTCGGCGTGGCCTACGTCACGACCGCGAACGCGCTGTGGGTCGCCGGCCACATTCACCGCTCGCTCGCCTCCTACGTGCAGGCGCTCGAGGCCTTCGGGCACGCAACCCATGGCGGCACCGGCTTCGGCACCATCCGCGCCTACCAGATGGCCCTCACCGCCTATCGCCAGGCGCAGGCGGGCGATTTCGCCGGGGCGGCGGCCACCATCGCCACCGGCCCGCCCTACCTCAAGGAGATCACGCAACGCGAACCCGCCGGCAGCATGGAGGTGGCGGTGGTGTCCGCGATGAGCAAGATTCCGAACGCGGCTCTGGCATTCCAGAGCGGCGACCTGCCGCGGGCGCGCGAGGAGGCGAGCGCGGCCCTGAAGCTGCTGCGGGACGCCACTCCGCACGGGGACCGGCAGATCGGTCAGCGGCACCTCGGGCTCTTCATCGCCGGTGCCGTGCTCGGCCAGACTGAGTTCCTGATGGGCGACTACCCGGCGGCCGAGCAGGCACTGCGGCTGGCCAGCAGCGAGCGGCGTGCCTTCGAGGCCACGTCCGTCGGCGACCGGCGCGAGGTGGTGGAAGTGGAGATCTGGCTCGCCGCGGCGCTCGCCCGCCAGGGTAAGCTCGCCGAGGCGGCGCAGATAATCGACCCGCAGGTTGCCTTCCTGCGCTCGCTCGTGCCGCACAACCGCAGTGACCGCTGGCTCGCCTACGAGCTGGCCGGTGCGCTGTATGCCCAGTCGCTGACCGATCCGCAGCGCCGCAGCGCGCTGCAGCGCGAGGCGAGCACCCTGCTCGAGCGGCTGCCGCCTGAGCTGCGGGCGCTGCGCGACGTGCAGTGGCTGCGCGGGCTCATGGCCGGCGGAGCGGGCTGACGCGCGCTGCGGGCAGCCGCCGCTTCAGGAAGCGGGCGTCTGGCTGCGGGCCGCCTCCAGGTGCTGGCGCAGCTGCTTGGCCCAGTCACGCATCATCGTGTCCGCGGCTGCGACGTTGGTGACCCCGCTGGCGCGCTGTGGGATCGGCTGGTAATCCGACTGCGAGTCCGCGACCCGCGCCAGGATGGTGTTCGAGGCCGAGTCCCACAGTTCCAGATACAGTGTGGCAGAGCCCGCGGAGCGGACCACGACCGCGCGTACGTTGGCGCTCATGATGTCCGGGGCCGTGACGGTGACGTTGATCAGCGCCGGCCTCAGCACCAGCACGTCCGGGCCCGCAGCGTCGACGATCGTGTAGCCGCCGTTCTTGGAGAGCTCCTCCGTGAACGCCTTCTTGAACATATCCGCGAGCCCCTTCTTCATGCGCTCGATGTCCGAGTCGTTGACGCGCTGGCTGAGGCTCGAGGTGTCGCTGTTGTAATCGCGCTGCCAGTTCTTCTGAAACTCGACGTAGCAGTCCAGCACCTGGATCTTGTGGTACTGCGAGAAGCTGGCACCGTCGCGCAGGTACACCAGCCGTTCCTTGGTCCGCTTCACCAGCTTCAGGCCATCCTTGTCGACCTGCGGTGGCTCGTCCGCCGGCAGTGCCGCGCTCAAGAGCAGCACGCTGGCCGCCGTCAGCAGTGCCACGAGGCCTCGTCGTGTCGGTCGTCGCATGTCCCCTCCGGTTGTTGGCGTCTGCCGTCCGCCGTGCGCGGACCGCCGCATTTTGATCAGGATAGCGGCGAGCGCCTCACATGCAATAGCCCCTGAGGGAAGGTGCGCGCCGGCAGCCGGCAGCCGGCGGGGCGAAAGGGCGGGAACGCTCTACTTGAGCTGGGTCTCGAGGAAGGCGTAGATGTCGGCATCCTCGTTGGCGGTATCCCCGAGCGAGGTGGCAAAGTGCCCCGTGCCGCCATCGGTGCGCAGCCATATCGGGGACCTGCTGAGCGTGCCGAGCGCGGCAGCGAACTTGCCGCTGTGCCAGGGTGCGACGCGATGGTCGTTGAGGCCGACCATCAAGAGCACCGGCGGGTAGGACTGCGGGCGCAGCCGCTGATAGGGGTCCATGGCGGCGAGCTGCCTGAGGCCGGCCGCCGTGCGCGGATCACCCATCTCGGAGATCTGGTTGGCGCCGTTGGACGCGGCGAGCAGTCGCACGGGGTTCAGGATGCCCGCGGTGATGACGAAGGCGCCGAAGTCCGCCGGCGCCTCGACGAGTGCGCCGCCGATGAGCACACCGGCCATGCTCGCGCCGCTGGCGGCGATCCGCCCCGGCCGTGAGACGCCGAGCCGCGCCAGCTCGCGGGCGCAGGCGATGAGATCCTCGACGCCCTTGTGCTTGTTGGCGCCCTTGCCGGCGAGGTGCCAGGCCTCGCCCTTCTCGCCGCCGCCGCGCACGTGGGCTACCGCGTAGACGTTGCCGGCGCGCACCCACTCGAGCAGGTTCGGATCAAAGTAGGGCTGCAGGCTGACGCCGTAGCCTCCGTAACCCTCGAGCCGCGTGCGCTGCGAGCCATCGTTGGGCGCGTCCCGGCGGCGCACGATCGAGAGCGGCACGCGCGTGCCGTCGCTGCTGAGCGCCTCGGTCTCGGTGCTGACCAGGTCGGCGTAGTCGACCGGCGCGTTCTCACCGAGCTTAAGGTCGGTGAGGGCACCGCTCCGGGGGTCGTAGTGATAGGCGCTGCGCGGCCGGGTCCAGCCCTGCAGCGTGAAGAGCACGCCCTCGGTCAGCGGATCGCTGGTGAAGAGGTAGGCGGCGCCGCTGAAAGGCAGCGGCAGCTCCCGAGCTTCCGTGGCGCCGTGGGGGATGCGCACGATGTGGTCGATGCCGCTGTGCATGCGCCGCACGTACAAGGCGTCACGCGCGCTCACCAGAGCGGTGATGACGTCCTCGCTCGATTCCGGCAGCACGACGCTGGCGCCCGCGAGACTCGCATCCGGCCGCGCGAGATCGAGCCTGAGGATGCGCCCGTTGGGGGCGTCCTTCTTCGACAACAGGTAGAGCGTCGTGCCGGTGAGGGCGAAGTCCTCCACCTGGTCCTGGTAGCCGGCGAGGCAATGCCAGCCTGCCTGCGGCGTGAGGGCGCGCGCCAGCGGCGCGACGCACACCCGCTGCTCGGGGCGTGCGCCACCGAAGGCGAGCGCCGCCCAGGACGAGTCGGGCGGCGTCAGCGCCACCGGCATCTCGTCGGCCGCCATGCTCGCGCCGGCATTGCTGCCGGTGGCCACGAGGACCGGGTCCTCTGCGGCGGCTGTGCCGAGGCGGTGCAGCCGCAGGCGCATGTTGGCCATGCGGTCCTCGTCGGCGGCACCGCCGGCGCGCATCTGTGTGTAGGTGAAGCCGCTGCCGTCGGGCAGCCAGCGCGCGGCAAACTCGCCCCAGACGTTGTCGATGGCCGCTTCGAGCTGACGGGCGCTCTGCACCTCGAGGATCACGATGTGGCTGATCTCGCTGCCACCGCTGTCGAGGTTCACCGCCACCAGACGCCCGTCCGCAGAGGGACTGAAGACGCTTACCTTGGTTTGGCCGGACTTGGACGGATCGAGCAGCACGCGTTCGTGGCCGTCCGCATCCCGCACCATCAGCACGCCCTCGCGGCCACCCTCGAGGCGCAGGAAGAATACGCGCCCGGCGGCGGGCGCCTGCAAGCGGTTGCGCACCGCGGCGCCGCTCACGGCCTGCAGTCGCTCGCGCCAGCGCGCCAGAGCCGGCTGCGCGTCAAGCTGCGCACGCGTATAGGCACCCTGCGCCCTCAGCCACTCCTGGAACTGCAGGTTTTGCTCACCCTCCATCCAGCGGTAGGGATCCGGGAGCGTGAGCCCGAAATCCCGGTCGATGACCTCGACGCGCCGCGCCACCGGCGGTGCCGACGGCGCGTCCGCGGCGGGGGCCTGGGCGGCGGCGAGTGCCAGTGCCGCGACGAGGCTGGGCAGGATGCGCTGCATGGGTTGCGGACCTCGGGTGCGAAAGCACCGACCCTAACGGAAGTGGCGACGGCACGTCATGCCGGCACGTCGCGGCCGAGGGCACTTTAGTCGCAGCCTGCACTCCTCACAACGCAACATCCGCCAGATGTGAACTCCCGCACTCACCGGCCCCTGCCGCCAGCCGCTACGCACGCGCTACGCACGCGCTACGCACGGCGGGCTGTATGCTGGCGCTGGGCGGGGCGGCCCGCGACGAGGGGATGGGCAAGGCATGCAAGACAGCGTGGCGATACGCGACATCGCTCTCCGCGATTACGATCGCTGGCTGCCGCTCTGGAGCGGCTACAACGCCTTCTACGGGCGCACGGGTGCGAGCGCGCTGCCGCCGAACATCACCGCGATGACCTGGCAGCGCTTCTTCGATCCGCACGAGCCCGTGAACGCGCTGGTCGCCGAGCGTGGCGACGAGCTGCTCGGGCTGGTGCACTACATCTTCCACCGCAGCACGATCATGCTCGCGCCGGTGTGCTACCTGCAGGACCTGTTCACCAGCGAGGCGAGCCGCGGGCGCGGCATCGGCGGCGCGCTGATCGCGGCCGTCTACGGGCGTGCCCGCGAGGCGGGCTCGACCCGTGTCTACTGGCTGACGCAGGAGTCGAACCTCACCGCCCGGCGCCTCTACGACCAGGTGGCGCAGCGCCCGGGGTTCATCCTCTACCGTCAG
>Ga0335076_10001138_pt1 | contig 25519 bp, 15 predicted proteins | sample Lox_Sample_25_FD_206717 | JGI IMG/M metagenome (GOLD analysis project Ga0335076, IMG submission 206717) | Soil microbial communities from Loxahatchee National Wildlife Refuge, Florida, United States - Lox_Sample_2.5 | ecosystem: Environmental > Terrestrial > Soil > Wetlands | place: USA... | reverse complement strand
GAGGATCCGGAGTTTGCGCTGGCGTATTCGGGCATGGCGGTTACGAATTCCGCGCTGGGCTACGATTCGGTAGCCGAACAGGCCTCACGCAAAGCGGTGGAACTGGACGCGCAGCTGCCGTTGGCCGAGAAGTATTTGATCGAAGCCAACCACTATCGCGTGATGAAAGACACGAAGAAGGCGATCGAGAGCTACGAGAAGCTGGCCGCCAGCCGGCCAGGCGACGCAGAGGTGGAGTTCGCGTTGGGTGGGTTATATCTCGACAACAACGAATTCGACAAAGCATCCGCTGAATATGCCAAGGTGCTGAAAAACGATCCGCGGAACCTTTCGGCGCTTCTACAGAGCGGTTGGGTGTTGGTGCAGAACGGGAAGGCGCAAGCGGCGTTGGATCCATTGAGCCGGGCGCAGAGCCTGGCTGTGGAGATGGACAATCAGGAGCAGAAGGCGCAGGCGCTGCAATATTTGGGGATTGCGTATCAGGTGATGGACAAATACGACGAGGCGAAGCAGAGCGTCGAGCAGTCGTTGGAGATCAACAAGAAGCTCGGGAAAAAGACTGGCATCGCGGGGAACTACATTACGCTGGGCGACATTCAGGATGCGCTGGGCAAGCCGGACCTCGCGCTGGGGGATTACAATCAGGCGTTAGCGATTCAGCGGGAAATTGGCGCAACGAAGGATGCCGCGGGTACATTGATCAGCATCGGCTCGCTCTATGAAGACAATGGCCAATACGATAAGGCGCTGGATTTGTACAAGGAATCGTTGCTGGTGCAGCGCGACACGGGCGACCTGTCGATGCAGGCGTATTGCCTGAATAGCATTGGCGGCGTTTATCTTTCCAAGGGGCAGAACGACGAGGCGCTGACATATTACCAGCAGTCGCTGGAAATCCGCCAGAAACTGGGAGTGGCGCTGGATACCGCGGACTCGCTTCACAATATCGGCGAGATCTATACGCGAACGGCGCAATACGATCAGGCCATGGCTTCGTTCATGAAGGCGATCGAGATCCGCCGCGCGACGCATGATGCACACGGGATCGCGCTGGAGTCGCACAGCATCGGGATGGTGTTGCTGGCGCAGGGGCGTTTTGGAGCAGCGGTGAATTCGCTTGGCGAAGCGGTCAAGGGATTGCGCGAATCCAACGATCACGGCCGAATCATGACGCAATCGCTGGTGGACTACGCGGAGGCGCTGGCGAGGGCTGGGCGGAGCGATGAAGTGGGGAAATCGCTGGATGATGCGCAAGAATTGGCAAGCCAACTCAAGAACGACCGCATTCTGGCCGATCTTCAGAATACGCGCGGGGACATCGCGTTCTACCGCGGGGACATCAAGGCGGCGAAAGAGTTTTATCAGCGCGGCCTGCAACTTTCTTCGAAGACCAAGGGTTTCGAGATTCAACTGGCGTCGAAGATCGACTTGGCAAAGGTTGCGATCGCGGAAGGCCGTTCGCAGGCCGTGGTGGCCGATTTACGCGCGCTGATCCCTGAAGCCAATCGCGTGGGAATGAAATACCTGGCGCTGGTCAGCTCGGTGCATTTGGCCGAGGCGCTGATCAACGCGAAGGACTATTCCCATGCGCGGCCGGAACTGGACCAGGCGCTGAACACGAGTGAGAAGATTGGCACGCGGTTCCAAACCGCCACAATCTATTACTTGCAGGGAATGATGGCGAAGCAAGCTGGAGACGCTTCCGGGGCGGCAACGAAGTTCCGCCAGGCGTCAGCGGTCCTCGATGAGATCAAGAAAGAGCCTGGGTCAGAGAAAATCGCAGGGCGAGCTGACTTGAAAGGTATGTTTAGCGCCGTAAGCGGGGATTCCCAGCAGGCACGCAACTAATCCTCTCTGCGTAGTCTTTCTTCCCAGAGTACTTCTATTGCCGGTCCCCCACTCTCTTACTTTTCCTTCTTGCCAAAATAAAGCCCGGCCGCCGTACTCCGAGAGCCGGGCTTTATATGTTTCTAGATGCGGCTCTGCGTTACTTAGTGCTGACGGTGACGGCGTCCACAACGCTGTTGTTGCTGAGGTTCGGGTCGCCAATGACGTTGATGCTGCCATTGATGTTGAACAGGGTGCCGCTAGTTACCTTGCTCGAGACGGGAAGCGTCATCAGTACAGCGGCCGCGGTGGTTGTCTTCGACGTAGAAGCTGGCAGATTCGCGATATTGCAAGTGACGGTTGTCAGTCCGGTATTGGCGTTGGCACTCACACTGCAGCTCGCGCCTGTGGTGATAAGAGGGCACTGAGCGCCCTTGGTGAAGCTCACGACCCCGGCGATGGCCTTGACGGTTCCGCCCACGACACTGGTCGGGAACGATTCGGTGAGGGTCACGTTCGTTGCGGGTACTGCAGTGCTGAGGTTGGCTCCCCAATTGAAGTAAATCAGCGTGGCGCCGGGCTTTACCTTATCCGTCCGCGTATTGGCGCAGGGCGACGGAGAACCAGGCAGCTCGCAGAGTTGCAAATCAGGTCCGGGAGCGTTGACAGTGTAGTTAACGGAAGCTGTGCCGGGTACGTTGCCGGCCACGTCGGTGGCAGTCGCAGTGAACGAGAAGGTGCCCGCGGCACTTGTGTTAATCGTGCAGGTGGTAACGACCCCGCTCGTCGAGCAGGCTGTGCTCGGAGCCAGCGGTGCGCCGGTGCAGGAAGCCACGCCCGAACCGACGTCGGAACAGGTGAAGGTGGCGTAAACGACTTGATTCAGCGAGTACGGGCTGGCAGCCGAGAGAGTGATGCCGCTGACCGTCGGCGGAGCCATATCGACCGAGTAGGGCCCTAGCGAGAACACGGCAGTTGGGTTCAGCGCATAGTCCTTAAACTGCACGGTGCCGGTATACGCAGTCGCGTTGGCATTGCCCGCGCCAACGAACGTGCTGAGGTTGAAATAGGCAGTAGCGGTGGGGCCCGGCAGAGGCAGTCCGGTAGTGACCGTCGCTCCCTGAGGAGAAGTGGTTGCGGAGTACACGCCGGACAGCGCATCCGTAACGCTGCAACCTGTAATCGTCACGTCGGTAAGATACCAGCCGTTGTGACCATTCGGCGGGGGAATCGTCGTGCACGTGGGAGGAGTGGGTGGCACGCTATCGATACTGACGGTGGTGTTGAAGAAACGTGTGTTGTAGCACGGCGGCACGAGACCGGTTTCGTTGTCCGGGTTGTCGCAGGCTTTGCTACTGCCGATAGGCACCAAGTAGATGTTCTTTTCCGTGATGCCGACGGTGTCGATGGAAAACCAGTGGAGTGGCTGAGTAGGCCCATCGCCAGGGAACAAGCCGGCAGATACGAGTGGGGTCGATCCAGTAGTCCAAGTGCTGGAGTTATCGTTGAGATTTGGATTATACGCGAAAGTATCTGCAGTGGGGGTGCTGCCGGGGGCTGTGCCAAGGCCATAGGACAAAACCGCTGGAGGCGCCGGAGTAAAATTGTTGCAGGTTGTGCCATTGATGTACACGCCTGATGGGCAGACAAAGGCCTGCGGCACCTTGGCGGGATTCACGGCGAAGTACAACTGACATGAGCCATTGAACCATTGCGTGGTGTTGGCAGGGGTACCAAAACCGGGCAGATCTTCATTCGAGTTGTTCAGCGGTGTGTCGGTTGAAATCGATGGACACCCTGCGGCCGAGACTTTGACGGTGGCAATCGGCATCGGCACGCCAAACGCGGTGGCGAGTTTCGTGGCGTTCTTCGGAGGCTTCGAGCCCTTGGTCTGAGTTTGATCGCCCCAGACTGAGTCCAGAGAGTTGAGCAGGTAGCACGTAGTCGGAGTTACGACGCCGCCGTTGTTAACGCCATTGAGGTTCGTGCAGGCGCCATTGGTCTCGGTTGGGCCTGTTATCGTGTCGGGAGTCCAATCGATCGAGGAATCCGACGGATGGAAATCAATCAGGACGACCGTCGTGCCAGGTGTGATCTGAAGCTTACAACCCGTCGTTGGATCGGGGTTGTCGCAAATGGTGGGTTGGTCGAAAGTATCTGTTACGGTGATGTAGTTGTTGATGGTGCTGCCTTCGTTGGTAGCAACGGGGCACAGGGCGTCGGATGCGCTGGAGATGGGGACATTGCCGCCATAGCAGGCGTTGGCGAAGATGGAGCCGGGGGCAGTCGGGCCGTTCCCAGGCCGAGACGGCAGGACCGAGGTGGCATAGGGCGTGCCGATCACGTACTGAGGCCAAGTGTTCGGCGGGACCTGCAAGTTGTAGGACACCAGATTCGTGTTTGCGCAAGGCATCACCGGGCAAGTCTCATTTCCGTTTGTCGTTGAGAAATCATAGCTGTAGCCGTTCACGTTTCCGGGCGAGTTGCTGAACAGCGAGTCGACTGTGCCACCCGGCGGAATCGGATTCGTTACGGTAGTGGCGCTTCCAGCAGCGAACATCCAGCTGTTGATGACTTGCGTTTCCCAGGCACCGCCCGTGGCGCCGGTGAAACCCACGTAGGCGTCTCCATTGGCGTCCAGGCCCGTAAGATAGGCGAGATTAAAAGGCGCGGTGAGGACGGATTGGCCGTCAATCGTGACCGTGAGGCTGCCACAACCAGGGGCTCCAAGAGCGCTGCCAGCCGGGCAAGTGCCGGCAACTGCGGGAGCGGCATAGCTGACCTGGACGTTATGGGACTGGCCATCACCAATGTAGATTGGGGTTGCAATTGTGCTCAGATCGACGGTGCCGAATTGACACGATTTACTGGCATGGCTGACATCGTTCGCCGCGCCATTCGGGCAACTCACGATGGTGACTTGATCCGCGCTGGTTGGGCTGGCGGCTGCCGCGCAAGTGTCACCATATTCAGCGTTGTACCAAGTGTCTAATTCGACGCCAACGCTATTCGTGAGGCCGGTCAGGCCAATTTGTCCGCCTAGGCCATTATGCGGACCCAAAGCCGTAGAGCCACTGCCTGTCCCACCATTTGCGAAACTGCCGTTTTGCACGACGAATGCGATGCCGTCGGCGCCGCCTCTGGAAACGGAGCGGCCTCCGGGAATGGGGCTGCATGTATTGATCGAGCCCTGGTTAGTGTTTTGGCTGGATAATGTGAACGTGAAGGTGGTGTTGAAACCGTTGGCCAAGGGAACGGTGCCGCTGTTGTTGCCTTGCGTATTGACGTACCAAGCGCTGCCCACTTGAGTTCCGGCGTTACTGGTCAACTGGACCTGGCTGACGCTCGCGGTGGCGTTGCCGTTGGCGGTCAGTGCGGCATTAGCTCCGGTGGGAAAAGGAGGGTAAGTAAAAGTCTGCGCGTGGGCAGAGGATGCGAATGCCATGAGCACCGCGCTCCACAGAACGTAGAGGGCGATTCTCTTAAACGTACAGCTGGAATGGCAGAACGCTCGCATGGTGCCTCCTTCAAGGCATACACCTGAATCAGAATGTCGACTTTCGTCGTCTGCGGTGTTAAATTTAAGGGCCGACGCGGATCGGGGACACTTGCCTGGCTTCAACAGGCGCAAAAACAGTGGCCATTCTCACCTTATACGAAAACAGTGTCAAGCGAATAGACGCGAATATTGCAGGATCTTGACGAGAAAAAAGTACTGCGCGTTTGCGGTAGAACTACTGGTACCGTCCACAGGGTCGAAAAAAATCTCGCCAAGATTATTGCGCGCCGTCAAATACAAGTACTTTACAACGTGAAGGCGTGCAACATTCGCAGCGCAAGGTCGTACTCTGGTTATACCTATGCGACGACTCCGTTCTCCGCTGTTACTGGCAGTTTTGCTGGTTCTGGCGTGCAACTGCCACGGTCAGGAAGCTTCGAAAATCATCGATCAGTTCGTGAAAGCGGCGGGTGGCAGCAAGGCCCTCTCGCGCATCCAGAATCTGACACTCGATGGAGCGATCCGCGGTGCGGGCGATGAACCGGACGGGACCTATACGTTCATCGTGAAGCTGCCGAACCGTTATTACACCGAATGGCGTTTGGACGGGAAAACGCAGATCGAGGCGTACAACGGCAAATCCGCGTGGCACGAAACGGAAGGAGGCGAACTGGCGACGATGCTGGGCGCCGAGGCCGCGGAGATGGAAGCGGCGTCGCAGTATTACAACGCGCGGTTTCTGGTGCTTTCGAAGAAGAAGATTGCGGCAAGTGTGAAAGGACCGGCGACGATTGGCGGACGAGCCACCACACAGGTAGAACTGACGTTTCCGACCGGCATTGTGTGGGAAGTGTTCTTCGACCAACAATCGCATCTGATCGATGTGGAGAAGGCCAGCATAGCGGGGGTTGCGCGGGAAATCTACTACGACGACTACCGCGTGGTGAACGGCATCAAGGTGCCGTACAGACTTGAGATCCATCGTGGAACCAAGTCCTATACAGTGACGGTGACGCGCGCGGCAATCAACGGAACCGTGGGAGAACGCGTCTTCGATTTTCCGATCAAGGCGCAGGTGAAGCTTCCGGACCTGAAGCAACTGTTCCAGGAGATCGACGAGAATCAGAAGCATATCGACAAAATCAAGGAAAATTACGCCGGCACGCAGGTAGAAGAGGAAACGGAATACGATAAGAACGGAAAAGTGACGAAGAAAGAGGTGAACGAATACACCTTCTTCTACCTGAACGGTGATGAGATCACCACGCTGGTCAAGAAGGACGGCAGGGCTCTCAGCGAGCAAGAACAGAAAAGAGAAAACGAGAAGACGCAAAAGCGCATAGAAGAAGAGCAGAAGAATCAGCAGAAGAAAGAAGAGAAAGAAGCCAAGGCGAGGGAAGAAGGGAAGGACTCGAAAGAAAAAGACGATCCGGGAATCGAGATGTTTTTGCGGGTGAGCCAGTTCGTGAACCCGCGGCGGGAACGCTTCCGCGGCCAGGACGCGCTGGTATTCGATTTCGAGCCGAATCCCGAGTACAAGCCGAAGAATCTGGCGGAGAAAGTCGTTAAAGAACTGGCCGGAGTGATCTGGGTCGATGAAAAGGCCAAGGACGTGGTTCGGTTGGAGGGATATTTCGTAGGGGATGTGCATCTGGCAGGCGGATTACTGGCCAACGTGCAGAAGGGAACCGGATTCACCTTCGAGCAGGCCTACATCAATAACGAAGTGTGGCTGCCGACATACCTGGAAGCGCATATCGGTGTGCGTGTGCTACTCGTGAAAGGGATCCGCATGGGGGTGATCACCCGGTATTCCGATTACCAGCGGTTCAACGTAGAAACACTCAACTCCATCAGCAAACCAAAGGATGCGCCGGACGCGGCAGCCAAGCCGCAGTGAACTATTTCTTGATGGAACCGCGCGGGTGGGAGACAGGAGTCAAGGCTTCGCGGATTTTCTCCGCCAGAACTGCCGGAGAAAATGGCTTCTGCAGGAAAGCCAACCCTTCTTCCAGTAGCCCGCCGCTGGTGATGACATTTTCCGTGTAGCCCGACATATAAAGAACGCGAATGCCGGGCCGGGTTCGGAGGATGGAGGCTGCCAGCTGGCGGCCGCCAGTTTTGGGCATGACCACGTCGGTAAGCAAGAGGTGGATCTCGCCGGGATATCTTACGGCGATCTCCTGGGCGTGTTTCGGATCGCGCGCGACGATGACGTGGTAGCCATGCCCCGAGAGGATGGTCTTGACGAGGTCACGGACGGCTTCTTCGTCTTCCACGAGCAGGATCGTTTCCGTACCACGATGAGCCTGGAGAGAAGGTGGCTTGACCGTTTCGTGTTGCTGGAACTCTTCCACGCGCGGCAGGTAAATTTTGAAAGTGCTGCCCTTGCCGAGTTCACTGTAGACCCAGATGTAGCCGCCGCTTTGTTTCACGATGCCATAGACGGTGGAAAGTCCGAGGCCGGTACCGCGCCCGCTCTCCTTGGTGGTGAAGAAGGGCTCAAAAATGTGGGCCACGGTCTCGGAGTGCATGCCGATGCCGGTGTCGGAAACCGCGAGCAAGACGTAGTTTCCTGGTTTCACGGAGGCGTGCTCAAAAGCGTAAGCCGAATCGAGGGCGACGTTGGAAGTTTCCAGCAGCAGGCGGCCGCCGTTGGGCATGGCGTCGCGTGCGTTCACCACCAGGTTCATGATGACCTGCTCGATTTGCGCGGGGTCGGCTTTCACTTTGCCGAGATCGTCGCGAACGCTGGTGCTCATTTCGATGTTGTCGTCCACCAGGCGGCGCAGCAGTTTCTCCATGTTCAAGACAATGGCGTTCAAATCCAGAATTTTGGGCTGTAGGACCTGTTTACGGCTGAAAGCGAGCAGTTGGCGAACCAGTGCCGCGGCGCGCCCCGAAGCGTGTTCGATTCGTTCGATATCGGAGCGCAACTCGAGAGGGACGGCGGGCCGGCTGAGGGCCAGGTCGGTGTAACCGGTGATGATGGTGAGCAGGTTGTTGAAATCGTGCGCAATACCGCCGGCGAGTCGACCAACGGCTTCCATTTTTCGCGATTGCTGCAACTGAGTTTCGAGCTGCTTGCGCTCAGTAATGTCGACGATGATGCCTTCCATCACCGGATGGGCGTTGCTGCCCTGAACGACGACGGCGGTATCGTTCAGCCAAACCTCGCGGCCGTCTTTTCTTTTTACGCGGAACTCCGCCTGGAAGGGTTCGCCTTTGCGGCTGGCTTCTTCCGCGGCGATGACCGCGCTGCGGTCGTCGGGATGAATGCGGTGTGCCCAGTCCCTGGAGATGGCCAGCCATTCCTCCGGCTGATATCCGAGGATGGACTCGACTTGAGGGCTGACGTAATACCATTGGCCGTCGATGCCAATTTCGGCAATGTAGGTGATGGCGTTGACCTGCTCGACCAAGGTTCGGTACTTGGCCTCGGCCTGGGCCCGCGCGCGTTCGGCGCGTTCGCGTTCCGAGAGGTCGCGGCAAACGCACACGGTGCCGCCATCGGGCATGGCGGTGATGGTCAATTCCGCGGGTAGGGTGCTGCCGTCAAAGCGGAGGAGCGAAATAGCGGACGACCATCTTTGCGCTTGGGCCAGGGACCGGCGAATTTCCGGTTCGATCCGGTCCATATCCTGGAGAGCGAAAACAAGCCGCCACGGTTGACCGACGATATGCTGCGGCCCGTCAAAACCAAGCATGCGGGCAAAGGCCGAATTGGCGTAGACATGCTCGCCTTTTTGATCGATGAGCGCGAAACCATCAGTCGAAGAATCCATGGCCAGCGTCTGACGCCGGACCGTGTCTCCGTCTTTTTGTTTCTGAAATTGCGCCAGGCCGATCCGCAGGGCATAACAGATAAAGGAAAGTGCCAGCAAGTTGAAGCGGATCAGACGCCAGCCCGGGCCCAACTCCGAAACGAGGAATAAGATGGCCAGTGGAACGAAGGCGAACATGCCATTGGTGACCACAATGTTGGTGAGAGTCTGCTCGCGGCGCGAGCGCAACGCGGAAGCTCGTGGCGAAGGCTGCCAGGTGGCCGCCCAGATCGCGGCGAAAAACAAGGGAACCGTCCAACCCATGTCGGCCCAACTGGCTGACGGTGTCGAGAGTTCCGGCTGAAACTTCTGAGCGAAATACCAGCCCGCCGTGTAGACGGTGTGATAGAGGGCGAGACCGCCATACAGACGCCGCGTTTCGGGTAGCCGTCCGCGTCTCCATTGCAGAATCGCCAACAGGATGATGGCCAAGTCGCCGCGCAGGTCCACCCAAACTTCGCGTTCGAAAGCTGCGGAAGGTGTGAGGTTGAGCGCCGGAAGGTAGTACAGTCCGAAGTAGATCAGAAAAAAGAGAATGCCGATTTGGATGAAATCGAGGGCCTCTTCGATTTCGATTTTCGAAGTGGTCTTTTCCTGATCCAGGAAAACGGCCATCACGAAGAACATTCCCTGGGTGTCAAACAGGAAACGGATCATGGAGCCAGGCGGAGGTTCGCTGTGGAGAAACAACTCGTAGTAGGCCCAGCCAATATTGACGACTCCCCACATGCCGACGCCAAAGCCAACGAGAGTCCAGAACGATTGACTAAAGCCGGCTTCGCGACGGGCCGCCCGGATGCACAAGGTCGCGGCGAACAGGGCGATTCCACTCTGAAGGAAATTGACAAGGAGGATGCCCCAGAAGGAGAAGGGGAGATACACCACGCAGAGGCCGTGTACCGCTACGGTCAGGATGGCCAAGTAGGCCAGGGCGCGGGGGAAGGGCCGCAAGCTCAAGGCAGAGTCCTAGTACCTGTATCTGCCTATTCTAAGCGACCTCTAAGAGATGGGCGGCAATCTGGCCGACTGTGTGTCGGCCTTGTTATCGGCCAAAAGGGAACGGCAACTCGGAAGGCCGGATTAGCGGCCTTCGAACGGGTAGCGGTCTTGTGCCTGTACGGCCGAGGCGATTCGGCGGCGGAGAGCGATGGTATCGACGGCGGGCCGCTTAGCAAAACGCTTCAAGACGGCCATCTGGGTCATGAGCATGTCGCCCTCCTGGACAGCAGCGAGGGCGCGCTTGGCTTCGTGATCGACACGTTCGGCGGCGTCGGCCACAAACACACGGGCGGCGTCGATCAGGGTGGCGGCAGCAGCTTCGCCTTTTGCCGCGGCGGCTTTTTGTGCACGGAGCAGACTGGATTCCATGGCGTATATCTCCATGACGATGTTGCCTAGCGCGCCGACGAGTTCCTGTTCGTCAGCAAGCTTTTCGCGGAATTTCTGGACCGCGCCGCCCGCGGCTTGCAGAAACATCTTCTTGGCGTTGGCGGCGGTGCGCGCTTCTTCAGCCAGCACACCTTCGGGGGCCTCTTCGAACGACGGTCCAGCAAGAATCTCGTCGGCGAGTTTCATGGCGGCGGGAATCAAGGGCAGTTGGCCGCCCATGGCGCGCTTCATGAGCATCTGGATGATGAGCATGCGGTTGATTTCGTTGGTGCCTTCGAAAATGCGGTTGATGCGCGAATCGCGATAAGCGCGGCAGACGGGATAATCTTCGTGGAAGCCGTAGCCGCCGAAAATCTGGACGCCTTCATCGACGACGAAATCGAGCATCTCGCTGCCGTAGACTTTGGCGATGGAGCTTTCGATGGCGTATTCCTCGAGCGCCTTCATGGCGTTCTGCGTTTTGTTGCCGGAGCCTTCGGCGGCTTGCATGGCCGCTTCCATATAGCCGGCGCTGCGGTAGATCATGGATTCGACGGCGAAAATCTGGATGGCCATTTCCGCGAGTTTTTCCCGCATCAGGCCGAAATCGCCAATCTGCTTGCCGAAAGCTCTGCGCTCCTTCGAATACTTGGAGGCGGTCATCAATACGTGCTTCGCGCCGCCCACGCAGGAAGCTCCCAGGGTGAAGCGGCCGGCATTCAGGACGTTGAAGGCGACGATGTGGCCGCGGCCGATTTCGTGCAGCACGTTTTCCCTGGGGACTTTGCAATTTTCGAGGAATACCGGCGTCGTGGAACTGCCGTGGATGCCCATCTTGTGTTCTTCATTGCCGGGCTTGCATCCGGGGAAGCTTTTTTCGACGAGGAACGCGGTAAGCTTTTCGCCATCGACCTTGGCAAAAACGGTGAAGAGATCGGCAAATCCACCATTGGTGATCCACATCTTCTGGCCGTTCAGAATGTAGTGCGTGCCTTCGGGGTTGAGTTCCGCGCGGGTCAGGAGGTTCTGCGCGTCGCTGCCCGCCTGGGGCTCGGAAAGGCAGTAGGCGCCTATGAATTCGGCGCTGGCGAGTTTGGGCAGGTACTTTTTCTTCTGCTCTTCGGTGCCGAAATAGACGATGGGCAAAGTGCCGATGCCAGCGTGCGCGCCGTGGGTGACCGCGAATCCCCCGTAGATCGATATTTTTTCCGTGAGCAGGGTGGTGGCGATTTTATCGAGCCCGGCGCCACCGTACTCCTCGGGGGTAGCGCCGCTCATCAGGCCCAAGTCCGCGGCTTTGCGTACCAGTTCGGCCATCAAGCCGGGCTTTTTGGCTTCCAGATCCTTGGCCAGCGGCAAGACCTCCTTGACGACAAATTCTTCCGCGGTCTGGCCAATCAGCTTCTGGTCGTCGGTGAGGTCCGCGGGCGTGAAGACGTCCTGCGCGGCAGGCGATTCCAGAAGGAAGCTGCCACCGTTGGCAGCGGATTTGGTGAGAGCGGAGGTTGCCATGATTCGAGCTCCTTGCAGCCGGCCGGAAGCCGTCCGAAAAATTCAAACAACCGTTTGAAAATCAATTTGGGAATTTTACCCTCATCCGGAGTTCCACTGCAATAGGACTCGCACGACTCTGGAACGCGAAGGGGTAACCGGCCGCCGCGCGGGGAATCCGACACCGCAAATGAATTAAGCCGCCGGTTTGTTGCCACCGGCGGCGGCGCCGGGACGAACATCGGACAGGCGCTGGAGGCCGGAGCGGCGCAGAGCGTAGACGACGAGCCAGCCGATTGCCGCAGCCGACAGAGCGAGGGCGAGGATCACGAGAAAGGAAGTCACGGTGGAGAGGTGCTCGGGTTGAATCGGGCCGACCGGCGTACTGGTGGGCGGGAGCGATGCGGAAATCGCTTTCGCCTTTTCGATGGCCATGATGACGGCTACGAGAATGAGGGTCATCAGAATCCCAGTGGCTTTCGGAAAACGGAATTCAGAACGCATACGAGACCTCCTTGGAAAAAGGACGGGAGTGCGGTAGAAACCGGTGAGCTGACGCGCGTGCTCGGTGAACGCTCCGCTCAACAGGCCGCCGACTTCGCGGGCTCGCCACGCGATTCTGGCCCAGCGGTTCCCGCGCGACGCTTCGAGATCAACCTCTGCCAGGACTGACAACATCTCGCCGGCGTATACGCAGCGATAGGAGTGCGGATACAGAAAGAGCAGAGAGCGGTAGAGCCGGAGCATGGCTAGGTCTCCTTGCGGGCCACGCGTAAGCCGGCAACGCGCGCCAGTTGCTTGAGCCGACTCACTTCCGCCTGGAGGTTGCGGCGGCCGGCGGCGGTTAGCCGATAGGACTGCTTTCCCCGCGATTGGTCTTCACTTTCGTAACGTTCGATCCAGCCATCGTCCAATAAGCGTGTCAAAGCGCCATAGAGGGTACCGGTGCTGAGGCGCACGCGGCCGGCCGTAATTTCCTGAGTGTCCTGGAGAATGGCGTAGCCGTGCCGGGGGCGCTCGGCGAGGCTCAGCAGGATCAGGAGGACCGGCTCGGTGACGGGTGAATTGGCCAAAAGCTCCTCCATGACATGTCGTCAAGCGACATATTGGCAAGCGGAAGGAGGACTGTCAAGAGCGAAATTTGGCGCGGATTTACAGGCGCCCGAAGATGCCGGCGGCGCCCATGCCGCCGCCGATGCACATGGTGACCATGCCGAAGCGGGCATTGCGGCGCTGCAGTTCGTGCACCAGCGAGGCGGTGAGCTTAGCCCCGGTGCAGCCCAGGGGATGACCAAGAGCGATGGCGCCGCCATTGGGATTGACGCGCGCCGCATCCAGGTTCGCTTGTTGGATGACGGCGAGGGATTGCGCGGCGAACGCTTCATTCAATTCCACCACGGCGATATCGTTCAGCGAAAGTCCGGCGAGTTGCAGCGCTTTGGGGATGGCATAGAGGGGTCCGATGCCAAAGTCTTCGGGTGGGCATCCGGCGGTGGCGTAGGAAACGAATCTCGCCTGGGGCTTCAGTCCTAGCTCCTCGGCCTTCGCGTCACTCATTAACACGACAGCGGCGGCGCCATCGCTCATCGGCGAACTGTTGCCGGCGGTGACCGTGCCTTTCACATGAAACGCCGGTTTCAATCCCGCAAGTACCTGCATCGAAGTATCCGGCCGGGGCATTTCGTCGCGATCGAAGATGAAGGATTGCGTTGCGGGCTTCAGCGCAGATTTGCCCTTTGCACCATTGCCATGGGGCAGGGAGGTAATCTTCACTTCCACGGGAACGGTCTCGTCCTTGAATTTGCCAGCGGCCAGAGCAGCGACGGCTTTCTGGTGCGACTCCACGGCAAACTGATCGGCCTGTTCGCGGGAGATTCCAAATTTACGCGCGATGTTTTCGGTGCCGAGGCCCATGTTGATGTAGGCATCAGGGTAATGATCGACCAGCCAGGGATTCGGCGAAATTTTGTTGCCACCCATGGGCACCAGGGACATTGATTCGGTGCCGCCGGCGACGATCACTTCCGCGGCGCCGCCACGAATGCGTTCGGCAGCCTGGGCGATGGCTTGCAGGCCGCTGGCGCAAAAGCGGTTCACGGTCATGGCGGAAGTTTCTACCGGCAGGCCGGCGCGCAGTGCGGCGATGCGCGCGACGTTCATGCCTTGTTCGCCTTCCGGCATGGCGCAGCCAAGAATGACGTCGTCAATTTGTTTCGGATCGAGTCCGGGCACGCGAGCCAATGCTTCCTTAATGACCAGCGCGGCAAGGTCGTCGGGGCGGGTGGTCCGCAGGGAGCCCTTGTAACCACGTCCTACGGGAGTGCGCAGGGAAGAAACGATGACGGCTTCGGGCATAGCAACCTCTTTTCGACGGCGAACTCCCCGATTTTCAACCGCTGGTTTGAAAAATGCAAATCGCAAAAAAGAAGCGCCTCGCGGCATCCGAGGGGCTTCCGTGGATGTCGATTGTTGGGAGACTAGAACTGCAAGCGCAATCCGAACTGCATGACGCGCGGGCCGCCGCCGCCGAGACCGGGATTGCCTTGAGCCACGTCCGGCGTTTGGGTGATTTCGCCCGCGGTGTCGCTGCCCGGCGAGAGCACGTTGTTCGGCGACGCGAAATTCGGGTGATTGAAAATGTTGAAGAATTCGGCGCGGAATTGCAGCGTCAAGCCTTCGCGCAAGCGGAAATTCTTGGTGACGGAGAAGTCGATATCCCAAAAGCCGGGGCCATAGACCTGGTCGCGTCCGAGATCGCCGAAATAGCCGTAAGGATCGGCCGCGGTCACCGCGGGATAAGCAAATGCGGTCGGATTCAGGTAGCCGGTGGACGGCGTCCAGTTGGGAAGAATGGGATTGACACCCGGAACGAGGTCGGGCCGCTGGTTGTAGTTATAGTTCACGCCTCCGGCATCGGTGATGATGTTGATGGGCCGGCCAGACTGTAGGGTGATGATGGAATTGAGCTGCCAGCCCGCACCCAGGACGTGTGGCACTTTATCGAGCGTGGGCACCTCGTAGTTAATGGCTGTAGTCCAGCGGTGGCGGGTGTCGAAAGTGGATGGACCCTTTTCCGCGGGCAAGTTGGTGGAGTCTTGCGGGAGGGCAGCATTGGCAAAGTTGAAGTTGATGCCGTCGGACGCGCCATCGAGCGACTTCGCAAAGGTGTAGGTCGAGAAACCGGTGAAGCCGTGGAACTGCTGCAGGCGCAAGGTGGCCTGCAGGCCGTTGTAAGTGGAGTTGGCGCTGCCGGAAAAAACGTCGACGGCGGAATATTGCGGGTAAGCGGGATTGTCGATGGCATAGTCGCGGCCCTGGTTGGCGTCGTACAGGCGAGAGAGGCGGGTGCCCTTGCTGCCCACGTAGCCGACTTCGAAAGCCAGGGAGCGCGCCGCCTGCTGCTGGAGGTTCAGGCTCCAGCTCTGCACATACGGAGTGCGCAAGCCGAGATCGGTGACGAAAATGGATTGCGGATAGACAGTGGGAGTAAAGACCGTGCCGCCGGCGCTTCCGTTCCATGCTCCGGAGTTAAAGTCCTGGGCGCCGACGAAAAAGGGGCTGCCGCTCAGGGAATCCACGGGGTTGGTGGCGATGCCCGCGGAGTTGGTGTAATTGGCGATCAGGTTGTTCTGTGGCGTGTAGTCGTAATAGAAGCCGTAGGCGGCGCGCAGCACGGTGTTCTTGTAGGCATTCCAGGAGATGCCGAGGCGAGGCGCAAAGTTGTTGAGGTCGCGGTGATAGGCGAGCGGCAAAGTGGGGGAGCCCACCTGGACGAGATTTCCGTTGGCGTCGAAATTGGACAGCAGGTTGTTGTTTTCGGACAAGGGCGAAATGTACTCCCAACGCAAGCCGGCGGTGAGGGTGAGGTTGGAGCGCAGGCGAATCTCATCCTGGACGAAAAAGCCGAGGTTGTTGTTGAAAGTGAAGCGGTTGGTGTTGCCGATGTTGCCGAGGGCGTAGATGTTGCCAATATAGAAGTTCGCGAGTTCATTCACGATGGGATCGTCGGCAAGCGTGGGGCAGGTGTTGTCGTCGATAAACCAGCAAGTATTCACGTCGAGCAGGCCGCGCTCGAGATTGTCGTTGTAGCTCTGCACGTCGTAGCGATGGTATTCGCCGCCAAACTTCCAGGTATGGCGTCCGTTGATGTAGGTGAAATTGTCGAGGATCTGGAAGGTTTGGCTGACGCGGCCGCGCGGCACGCTGTAGGCGGTGGCGCCCAGGTTTTCGATATCGCCGTTGAAATCAATTTCCGGCAGGCCGACGTGCCCGGTGCCCATATCGAGGCCGAGAGCGGAAGGATCAATGTAGTAGGGATTGCCGGGAGTCGCGTCGGAGGAATTAAAACTGGTGCGGAAGCGGGAATAGCCGAAGCGGACTTCGTTCAGTTTGGTGGGAGAAAAGGTGGTCAGCCAGTTGACGCTGACGACCTGAACGCGGGTAGGCGAGATTTGCGTGAAGTTGGCGAGGCGCGAACCGCTGCCGAAGCCGCCAAGAGAGCCGAGAGGGAAGACCTGGTCACTCTGTCCGAAGGCATAGCGGGCGCTGAGGGAATTATTTTCGTTCAAGCGGTAGTCGGCCTTGGCGATGAGGTTGTTGTTGTCGTTCATGTCGCGCACAGAGTAGGCCAGGGAGTTGGAATCGCTGGTGGGAAACAGATTGGTGATCTGGATCAGCGCGGGGTTGACGGTAGCGACGGAGTAATACGGGTTGTCCGTGGCGATCTGTTGCGCCTGTTGAAGCTGCGCCTGGGAGGGAACTTTCAAGTTAAAGTCCGAGCCGACTCGCTCGCGCTGCCCTTCATAGGCAAAGAAGAAGAATAGCTTGTCTTTTACGATGGGCCCGCCGAGGGATCCGCCGAAATTATTGTTGTTGAAAGGGGATTGCGGGTTCGGGGAACCGTCTGCCTGGAATTTGGTATTGAAATAATTGCGGGCGTCGAAGAAGGAGTTGCGGTTGAACCAATAGGCCGAGCCGTGGAATTGGTTGGAGCCGGAGCGAGTGACGATGTTCACGACGGAACCGGAATTGCGGCCGTATTCGGCGTCGAACTGGGATTGCAGGTTGAATTCCTGGATGGCGTCGAGCGGCAGGAGAGTGGCGGGCGCGCCGGTGATGCCCACCTGGTTGAGCGCGGAGTTGTTGAAGAAGGGATCGTTGTTGTCGGTGCCATCGAGATTGTAATTGTTGGAGCGGTCGCGGTTACCGTTGATGTTGAACTGGCCGAATCCCTTCTCGGAACCGGCGACTCCTGAGCCTTCGACGGTGACGCCGGGAGTGAGGGCGACCAATTTGCCGAAGTCGCGGCCATTGAGCGGCAGTTCCTGCACCATGGTGCGATCGACGACTTGCGAAAGCGTGGTGCTCGAGGTTTCCATCAGCGGCACGCTCTCTATCACTTCGACCAGTTCCTGATGGCCTTTCACTTGCGATAGCGTGAGATTCACGACGGTCTGGACGCCGACATCCACGCGCACCTGAGGCGCGCGCACTTCTTCGAAGCCGCTGGCGATGGCCGAAACTTCGTATTGGCCGGCGGCTAACTCCAGGAAACGGTACGAGCCTTCGTTATCGGCCGTCACTTCGCGAGTTTCGCTGGTGCCGAGATTTCGCGCTACCACCTTGGCGCCGGCGACGTGTAGACCGTGCGCGTCGGTAATTTCTCCGCGGATAGCTCCGCGAAACGATTGCGCCGCCAGATTTCCGGCGCCGATTCCCAGCAAGACCGCCAGCAACAACACCCCTGCCCTGTTCAATCTCGCTGCCAATGCCCCTCGCGATGTCATGACGTTATTCCTTTTAAATAGGGAGCCACTGGAGATGGCGTCCGTGCGTCGGGTGTGCCCACGCAGCCGAAGAATAAGAATGAATTACCTGAGCGAAAACAAACTCAACACACGACGGGGCGGCGACATCGCCGGGCATGGCTACATTGCTCGACCTGGTTCGCCGTCGTGTTTTTCGAGATTCGCGCCATTACTTTCCCTTGATCGCCGACCCTTTCTTTGGAATCGTAAGCGAAACGGGCGGCGAAATCTTGTGCACTTGAGAGAAATTGCCTTCATTCACAGCCAAGCCGACTCGTCCGCGCGAATCGATGTACAGCAGCGGATCGCCGACAGGAACCTCCATGAAGGTCTTCTGGTAGGGAAGGGTGAACGGTTTCTTGTCGAGAATTACCGTGACTTTGTCACCGATTTTGTAGCCAAGGTCCTTGAATTCGTCTCCGGTGATGTCGGAAATCAGCGAGCCGAAGGGATCGTCGAGGCCGATGATCTGGCCCGCGATGCCTGTGTCGGTGACGGTGGCGATTTTCGGCGTCAGGTGGAGGAGCTCGTGAACCGCGGGGCCGGCCAGGGTGTAATCCCACCCGGCAGCGAGGTGTGCGCCGGCTGGGGAGAAGATGTCGCGGCCGTGGAAAGTGGAAGAAATTTTGTCACCGACCATCCAGCCGGTATTAGTAATCTCGTGCGCCGAGTCTAAGCCATCTCGCTCGACCACCGCGGAAACCAGTCCGTTGTCGGGCAGCACGAAATACTGGCCCTTCCTGGTTTTCACGATGACCGCTTTGCGGGAAGTGCCCACGCCCGGATCGATCACCGCGACGAACACCGTTCCCGCGGGGTAATAGGGCGTGACGCCGGTCAGGAAGCGGCTGGCTTCTTCAATCGAGAAGGGCGTTACCTGGTGGGTGATATCCATAATTCGGGCATCCGGAGCGATGCCGATCATTACCGCTTTGCAGATGGCGACGGCGTCATTAGCGGTTCCAAAATCCGTCATGAACACAATGCTAGGCCGGGCAGCAGCGTTCCGTGCCGCGTTCCCCGAGGTGCCGGCTTCCGGTTGGGGCCTGGCGCAGCCCAGGAATGCGAAGCACACCACGAATAGAAAAACACCCTTCCACGTCCTCGCTCTCACTACGTCCCTCTTTCCCTGACGTCCGCGCTTCCCGAACTTATAGGCGGGCAATGAGCGGAAACGCTTTGCAAAAACTTGCAGCGAATCAGGATTAATCGAGAATGGAATGCGCCGGTTGCGGCGCAGAACGTCACCCCTGATGCTTATGAATCAATTATAGGCGATAGCCAGTGTGGCGGGTCAACTCCCCCATTTCGGCGGGGAACGAATGATTGCGGCAGCAAGGTAGAATCATTAGAATGCTGACACCCTGGTAAAAGCAGAGCAAGCAGGGGCCTTCTCGTTCGCCCGCGCGAAGTCCAGCCCAATCATCAACGTTTTGGGAAGCAGCAACACTTAAGGAGGACGCAAATGCGTCGCAGTTTTTTGTGTGTGGTGGTTTTTCTATTTCTGACCATGGTCGCGGCAGCGGATCAGGTGACCCTCAAGAATGGAGACCGGCTGACGGGCACGATCGTTTCCGCCGATGGCAAGACTTTGATTTTGAAGAGCGAATTTGCGGGTGACGTCAACATCAGTTGGGACGCAGTCACCGACATCGAGTCCACGCAGAACCTGAATCTGACGCTGAAGGACGGCAAGAAGGTTTCGGGCAAAGTGACGACGCGGGACGGCAAGTTCGAGGTTGCGTCGGCGGCGCCGGTTGCGAAAGACACGATCACGGCGGTGCGCAACGACGCCGACCAGGCAGCATTCGACGCGGAGACCGAGAAAATAGCGCATCCGAAAATCAACTATTTCTGGAGCGGCGTGCTGGACACGGGCCTGGCGCTGACCAGCGGCAACTCTTCGACGCTATCCTACACGCTGTCCACCAAAGCGGTTCGCGAGACTCCGCGCGACAAACTGACTTTCTACACGGCCTACGTCTACGCCAACGATAATTCCACTCCTCCCTCGCGGACCACGGCCAACGACCTGCGCAGTGGCGTGCGCGGCGACTTGAACTTGTCGCCCAAGGTGTTCGTCTTCGCGTTTGCGGATTTTGAATCGAACCAATTGCAGCACTTGAACCTCCGCCAGGTTTACGGCGGCGGCCTCGGCTACCACGTGATCAAGAACGCGCACACAACCTTCGACGTGTTTGGCGGCGGCAGTTATGACCGGGACAGTTTCGGCGAATATTTCCTGACCGCTCCGCCACAGTTTTTCACGGGATATACGACAAATAGCGCGGAAATCGTGGCGGGAGAAGAGCTCAACACGAAGTTGGGCAGCCGCACCGTTCTCGGCGAGCGGTTCGTCTTCTATCCGAACATGTCGGACACGGGCCAGTACCGGTATCAATTCAACGTGAATGCGGCGACGGTGATCAAGAAGTGGCTCAGTTGGCAGGTCACCTTTGCCGATACCTACCTGAGCAACCCTCCGGTAGGGCTGAAGAGCACAGACATCCTGCTCTCGACCGGTCTGCGGGTGAACTGGGGGAAGAGCAAGCTGTAGGGCGGCAAGCTGGCACAAGCAAGGCGAAAACTGTATCCCGCGCGGGGTCGAAATGGGGTCGGGCGCGAGTGGTTTTGGAGGGTCACGGCGTGGCCCGAACCCTGTACTAAAGGGCAAGTTTTCCACAGGACCTGTACCAGGTAAATTTTTCGCATTTTGGAGTCCTCGAGTCCGTTTCCATAACATGCCTTATTTCTATCAGATAAGAGGAGTTTTTTGGATCGCCCACTAGGTACTAGGAGAATGGTTTTCGCTGGGTTTTGATGCTCCTGTACCATAGGTTTTGCTCACCTCATCCTGTCTAATAGGCCAGGGTTGGAGTTGGCGCTTTTGCGTCAGAGTCTTCTGAGAGCAGTTGGAGATTCTCGTCAACGGGCCCTGTGTAGGTCCTTGGTCCTTGGGAAGAGGGAGTGGAGCCAGGTAATGAAAGACAATCGCCGGAATTGGATGTGGTATCTCCTGGTGACTCTTGGGGCGGTGCAAATTTACGCGGTTCGGGAGCTCCTGGCGGCCTTCGCGCTATTCGTTCTTGGATTTGGCGCCATTGCGGTGTTTGTACTCTCCCTCTACTTCCTGCACAAGGCCTGGGAAGCGGCTGTCGCGCGACTCGCGGTGAGCCAGAACCGGTTGGTGCTGTCCGCCCGGCGAACTGTGGCGGCTCTGGAGGATTTGGCGCGGCGTCCGGTGCGGCGGCCGGATTCCGAACCCGCGCGATGAGTTCCCTTTGCTTCCTACGTTGTTAGCCAGAGCAAGCGGCCTTTGGATTTAGCGACAGATCCTGAAGCCGCGAGAGCAATGAAGGCCAGTCGTCCTGAGAGAGCGGCTGGCCTTTTCCTTTTGGGGTTCCGTCTGATAGGCTGGCCGCGTTCCGGAGGGAATTCATGATTAACATGCGGCGCATGTGGATGTTCGTGTTTTTTGGGCTGGTGTGCGCCTGGCCCGGTTCGATGGTGCAAGCCCAACAGGCGTCGAGCGCGCCGGCCAAGCGGTTGGCGATTCGGGCAGGCCGCTTGATCGATGGTAAGAGTGACACTCCGGTTTTGAACGCGTTGATTCTGATTGAGAGCGGCAAGATTGTGAGCGTGACGCCCGGCGGAACGCCGCCGGCTGGTGTTGAGGCGATTGATCTGTCGCAAGCGACCGTGCTGCCCGGCTTCGTAGATGCCCATACACACGTTCTGCTGCAGGGCGACATTACGGCCGAGGACTACGACAAACAACTGCTGAAGCAATCGATTCCGTACCGGGCGATTCTGGCGGCGCGCAATGCGCAGATCGCGTTGTCGCACGGCTTCACGGCGCTGCGCGACCTGGAAACGGAAGGCGCGATGTATGCCGACGTCGACGTGAAACAGGCCATCAACAATGGGGAGATTCCCGGGCCGCATATGCAGGTGGCCACGCGCGCGATGACCCCGACAGGGATGTACGGCCCGCTGGGCTATTCGTGGGAGATTCGTATTCCGCAGGGCGTGCAGTATGTGGATGGGGTGGAAGAAATCCGCAAAGCGGTGCGCGAACAGGTGATGTACGGCGCGGACTGGATCAAGTATTACTCCGACCACGGATATTTTTACGGTGATGGCGGCGTGCTGCACAGCCACGTGAACTTCACGGACGAAGAGGCGAAGGCCATCGTTGAAGAGACGCATCGGCTGGGCAAGAGAGTGGCGGCCCATGCGATTGGCAGTGACGGCATCGCGGCCGCGCTGCGGGCGGGAGTGGACACCATCGAACACGGCGATGGTTTGACCGAGGCGCAGATGGAAGAGATGGCGCGGCGGGGGATTTACTGGGTCCCGACGATCATGGTGGGTGCGTACGTGGCGAATGGCAGGCAAGGGAATTGGCCGAAGATGGTGGACACGGAAAAAGCCGCGTTCCGACTGGCGTTGAAGAAGGGCGTGAAAATTGTGCTGGGCACGGACGCGGGCGGGTTTGACTGGCGCGAACTGAACGAAGCCAAGGAATTCGAATACTACGTGAATTATGGAATGACGCCGATGCAGGCGATCCGCACGGGCACGTCGAGCGCCGCCGAATTATTGGGCTGGAGTGACAAAATGGGTACGGTCGAAGCGGGGAAGTGGGCGGATCTGGTTGCTGTCTCCGGAGATCCGCTGCAGGACATCAGCGAACTGCAGCGCTTGAAATTCGTGATGAAGGGTGGAGCAATCGCCAAGAATGATTTGCACTGAAATAGCGTTCTAGAAGAACGCGACGCCGCCATCCACGTTGATCGATTGGCCCACTATCGCGCTGGACATGTCCGAGCAGAGGAAGAGCGCGACTAGGGCGATTTCCATGGCGGTTTGACCGCGGCCTTGCGGAATTGAACTGAGGAAGCCCTTCAGTTGCTCTTCGGGACTCACTCCCAGACGTTTCGCGAGGGTTCGCCCCAGGTCCTTGCTCATTTCGGTTTCGGTCACGGGCCCGGGGCAGATGGCGTTGACACGCACGCCCTGGCGCGCCGCTTCCGCGGCCAGAACGCGCGTTAATCCGAGCATGCCGGCTTTCGCGGCGGCATAGGCCGAGCCCCAGGCATAGGCAGCCTTTGCGGAGAGGCTCGAAATGTTCAGGATCACGCCCGATTTCCGCGCGTACATTTCGGGCAGCACCAGCTTGCTGAGGAGAAACGCCGCGCGCAGGTGGACGGCGATGAGCTTATCGAACTCCGCGAGAGGGTATTCTTCGACCGGCACGACTGGGCCGTAGTGGCCCGCGTTGTTCACCAGAATATCGACGCGACCGAATTTTGCGCGTGCTGCCGCGACGACCTTTTCGCAATCTTTTTCATTGGCGAGATCGGCGGGCGTGGAATCGACCTCCCCGCCAGCGGTGCGAATCTCGGCGGCCGCTTCGGCCAATTGCCCTTCGGTGCGCGCCACGAGAAACACGCTGGCACCGTGCTCCGAGAACAGCTTCGCCGTGGCGCGGCCAATCCCGCGGCCCGAGCCGGTAATCAACGCAACTTTGTTTTCGAGCAGCATAATCCCATGACCATATCAGCCTTTCCTTCGCGGTGCACCATAGGTGCCAGTCGCGAGATGTTGATTTGCGTCCCTTTTCTATCGATGTGACAATGACGGAATGTACAGAACAACATTACGCACACTGACACTCTCCCTGGCCGGGACTCTGCTTTGCGGAATCGCGCTTGCCCAGCAATCGTCTGCCCCCGCATCGTCGCAAGCACCGGCTTCCCCTTCAACCGCGTCAAAGACGCAAACTCCGGCTAGCGGCACAGGCGCCGCAAAGAGCGGCACGGCCGCCGCGAAGAAGCCCGCCACCGCCACGCCCTTCACGCTGAAAACCCAGAAGGACAAAGCCAGCTACGCGATTGGCGTGAACATTGGCCGCAGCATGAAGAAAGATAATATCGACGTCGACCCGGACGTGATTGCCCGCGGGATCAAGGACTCCTTCACTGACAAGAAGCTGCTGTTAAGCGATGAGGAAGCGCAAGCCGCGCTGACGCAACTGAAAAACGACGTGCAGAAACACCAGCAGGAGACGTTCCAGGCCGCCCAAGAGAAGAACAAGCAACAGGGGGACGCATTTCTTGCGGCGAACAAAGCAAAGCCCGGCGTTGTGACTCTGCCGAGTGGCCTGCAGTACAAGGTTTTGCAAGAGGGCGCCGGCCCGAAGCCGGCGGCCACGGATACGGTGGTTTGCAACTACAAGGGCACGCTGGTCGACGGCACGGAATTCGACAGCTCCTACAAGCGCGGCCAACCGGCCACCTTCCCGGTAAGTCAGGTGATCAAGGGCTGGACGGAAGCGCTGCAACTTATGCCCGTGGGCTCGAAGTGGGAGCTTTTCATTCCGCCATCGCTCGGATATGGCGAGCGCGGCACGAGCGGCAGTCCGATCGGCCCGAACGCGACGCTGATCTTTGAAGTGGAACTGATGTCTATCCAGCCGAAGGCCGAAGCAGTACCGCCACAGGCTCATCCCCAACCGCAGGGGCAGCCGCAAGCTCAGCCGCAGACGCAGCAGACGCCACCGCCGCAGTCGAAACCCCAGTAGTCGGTTTCGCTAGCGGGTCTAACAGGTTGCTGAAAAGGGTCTCAGCCCGTGATTCCGCGCGAAGCAGGAATCTCTCTTCGGCGAAAACCCAAGAAGAGAGATTCCTCACTTCGCAGACTTCGTTCGGGATGACCGGTTTGCGAGTTTTTCAGCAACCGGCTAAGAATTGAAAGCCGGGATAGCGACAATCCCGGCTTTTTCCTTAGTTAGTCGCTGACCTATTGGACTTTCAATCCCTTGAGCAAATGACCGACGGCTTCTTCCGCGGTCCAGGGAGTGATGGTGGATTTGCTGCTCAATTCTCTTTGGCTGATGGCGCGATAGGCGAGCTTCTTAGGGTTGCGCAGGGCCAAATCGAACACAAAGGTTCCTGCGTGATACTGCACGGACCGGTATTCCACTTCCGGCGGACCCCATCCCCAGCCGGACCAGCAGCCATACGGCCCGCAGACCACACCGGGGTAGCCACCGGGATAGACAGACGGCACGACAGCGTTCTGTGTTTTGACCGCGACGTGATAATCCACCAGAAAATCTGCCGAAGCAGGATCATTCCCTTGCACCAGCCCTTTGCTCTTCAGCGCATGCTCGATAGCCTGCTGCAACTGCTGGCGATTCGCTTCGGTGTTCCAGTCGCGGTTGCTCTCCATGTGGGAGGTCGGGGAGCCGATTACGTCGCGCGAGACAATCGGCCGGGCGTCCGGAGCGCGATGGGCGTTCGCCGACGGAGGCGGTCCCATCGGCCTCCAGGCCCAGGTCATGCCCTTTGCGACTCGAATTGCCGGATCGCGCAGTATCTCGACATCGTCGTTGCACCCGCCAAGCGCTAAACCGCCTGCTAAAAGCGCCGCCATCCCTGCGGCACGAATCCTGCGTAGCCCAAGTTCCACGTGCGATACCTCCACACTATTGGAAACACCGGTGGAGGGGAAAAGTTGGCCTGAAATTAGGGGCTTTGCTTAACGCTGGAAGCGGCCCAATCGGCGGGAGGAAAGACGATGGGCCAGAAGTGCGGCGCAGGACGGTCAAATTCAAAGGCGATGTTGTAGAACTCCAGGCCCTGCTCTTCAACCCGGACGACCCGGCAGCTGGTTTCCACGCCGTTCTGCGGGTTGTT
>Ga0335076_10001137_pt1 | contig 25535 bp, 23 predicted proteins | sample Lox_Sample_25_FD_206717 | JGI IMG/M metagenome (GOLD analysis project Ga0335076, IMG submission 206717) | Soil microbial communities from Loxahatchee National Wildlife Refuge, Florida, United States - Lox_Sample_2.5 | ecosystem: Environmental > Terrestrial > Soil > Wetlands | place: USA... | reverse complement strand
ATCCGCCGGCAGGTGGGGTAGGGGCGCGGTCCGACTACACGCTAATTTTTCTTAGCCCCTCCCCCCTTGAGGGGGAGGTCGGCAGCGCGTCAGCGCTGCCGGGTGGGGGGTGCGGCGCCCCGGTGCGCGTTGTGAGCTGCGGCATGTGGATGACTATTTCTTTTTTGCGCGCTTCGCGCGCGTACCCCCCTCCCAACCCGAGCGCCGAAGTTAGTCCGAACGGTGCGGCTCCAGCGATTGCTGCGCAATCGCTGCCGCCGCCGCGGACGAACGCGCGCAGCGCGTTCGCCTTGGCCTCAAGGGGGGAGGGGCAATAAACATCTTGGCCATGCCCATCCTTGAAGGTGTCAGAACGCCGCCAGCCCCGTCTGTGCGCGGCCGAGGATGAGGGCGTGGATGTCGTGGGTGCCTTCGTAGGTGTTGACGGTCTCGAGGTTCATCACGTGCCGGATCACGTGGTACTCGTCGACGATGCCGTTGCCGCCGTGCATGTCGCGCGCCATGCGGGCGATGTCGAGGGCCTTGCCGCAGGAATTGCGCTTCAGCATTGATACCATCTCCGGTGTCGCGCGATGCGCATCCATGAGCCGGCCGAGGCGGAGACAGGATTGCAGCCCGATCGCGATCTCGGTCTGCATGTCGGCGAGCTTCTTCTGGATGAGCTGCGTCGCCGCGAGCGGCTTGCCGAAGGCGGTGCGGTTCAAGGTGTAGTCGCGCGCCGCGTGCCAGCAGAACTCGGCGGCGCCGAGCGCGCCCCAGGCGATGCCGTAGCGCGCATTGTTGAGACAGGAGAACGGGCCTTTGAGGCCGCTGACGCCGGGCAAGAGATTCTCCTCGGGCACGAAGACATCGGCCATGGCGATCTCGCCGGTGACCGAGGCGCGCAAGGAGAACTTGCCTTCGATCTTCGGCGTCGCGAGGCCCTTCATGCCGCGCTCGAGGATGAAGCCGCGAATGCCGTCATCCTCGGTCTTGGCCCAGACCACCATCACATCGGCGATGGGCGCGTTCGAGATCCACATCTTGGCGCCGTTGAGGATGAAGCCGCCATCGACCTTGCGTGCCCGACTTCTCATGCCGCCGGCATCCGAGCCGTGATCGGGCTCGGTCAAGCCGAAGCAGCCGACAGATTCGCCGGTGGCGAGCTTCGGCAGGTATTTCTGGCGCTGCGCCTCGGTGCCGAAAGCATAGATCGGATACATCACCAGCGAGGATTGGACGCTCATCGCCGAGCGGTAGCCGCTATCGACGCGCTCGACCTCGCGGGCGATGAGGCCGTAGCAGACATAGCCGACATTGGTGCAGCCATAGCCGTCGATCGTCGGCCCTAACAGCCCGAGCTCGCCCATCTCGTTCATGATCGCGCGGTCGAAGCGCTCTTCGCGGAAAGCGCTTTTGACGCGGGGCAGCAGCTTGCCCTGGGCATAGGCGCGCGCCGCATCGCGCACCATGCGCTCCTCTTCGGAGAGCTCCTCTTCGAGCAGCAGCGGGTCCTGCCAGTCGAAGACCGGCTTGGCGCTCTTCGGCGGCGCAGGCTTGCGGGCGGCGTGCGAAGTCATCGGGGATCCTCGGGTAGCGGGTCAGGCGTCGGGAATGACGGCGGTGGTCTCGATCTCGATGCGAGCGCGATCGGCGACGAGGGCGCGGACCTCGACCAGGGTCATCGCCGGGAAATTGCGGCCGATGAGGTCGCGATAAGCGGCGCCGATCTCGGCGATGCGCGCCATGTATTCGCGCTTGTCGAGCACGTACCAGGTCATGCGCGCGATATGCTCGGGCTTGGCCCCGGCGGCGGCGAGCACGGCAATGGTATTGGCGAGGGCCTGCCGAGTCTGGGCGACGAAGTCGTCGCTCTCGAACTGCTCCTCGGCGTTCCAGCCGACCTGGCCGGCGACGAAGACCAGACTGCCGCGGCCGACGACGCCGTTGGAATAGCCTTTGGGCCTCGCCCAGCCGGGCGGGTTCACCGCGCGCAGCCCGCTCATCCGTCGCCTCCCTGTCGAGGCGCCCCTCTTAGGGCGAAAACGCCGGCCCGGCAACCCTCCCGCAGCGTCGTGTTGCGCGATAGGATGGCGCCTCGCAAAGGGGGCGGCGTGGCCGGAGAGCGCGAGGTCATCTACGAGTTCGTCCGCATCGGCGGTGCGGTCAAGGTGACGGCGGTCGATACCGCCAGTGGCACCGAAGCGACGATCGTCGGCGACCCGCTCGCCGGCGAGGCGACGCTGAAGCGCCTCGCCCGGCAGAAGCTCGATTACGTCATGCGGCGGAAGACCGGCGGCTGAGGCTCCGAGCCCCTCACAAACAGCACCCCCAATAGTCGCTTTGCCCGCGAAAGAGTGTGTGAAGGAATCGCGGGCAAGGTGCTTTCGCTGACTATCGTGCGGCTCGGAAATGGACCCCCGCTTTCGCGGGGGCGACGAATTCTAAAGCAAAATCAAATTATTCCGTCATTCCCGCGAAAGCGGGAATCCATACGGTCTCAAAGCACCACCTTCGTCCACTTCGATTTCTGCACACGCTCTTTCGCGGGCAAGGCGAAGCCGAGCGAGAGCGCGCGACGGCGCGAGAGATTTGCCACGCGGTTTCACCGCGTTACACCCCGTGTCACTTATGCGTCCTTGGGCCAAGTTGCCGCTCCGCCTCCCTACAACGTGTTGAAGGAGGCGCTTTCATGCTGCACATTGATTTGGTGTCCGGCCGCATCGCGCGTCTAGAATGCGACGATGTCTCGCGGCACGGATTTGGCAACGCGGGGGCGTGATGGGAACGCTGCTGGTTGTCGATGATCGCGTCGACATCTGCGAGCTCGTCCAGGGCCATCTCGTCGAGCAGGGCCATGCCGTCGCCAGCGCGACCGACAGCGCCGCCGCCCGCGCGCTGCTGACGCGCGAGCCCTACGATGTCGCGATCATCGATGTGCTGATGCCGGGGGAGGGCGGTCTGTCGCTCGCTGCTTGGGCGGCGCGGCAGGGTGTCCGCGTGCTGCTGATGTCGGGCCACCCGCGGACCATCGATCTCGACGCGGATGGGCCGCATTACCCGCTCTTGCGCAAGCCTTTCCGGCTCGCCGATCTCGACGCCGCTCTCGCCGCGCTTCTCGGTCCGCCGGTCTCCGCGTCGCGCTGAAAGGCCGGCGCTCGCGCATCGAAATCGCCCGAGGCGGTGTTAGCAGGAGCAGGGTCTCGACGACCCCTAATCGGCCTCTGCCGGCTGCCCGCGCGCGATCATGCGCTGGCTCACTTGCATCACCGTCGGCACACCGAGCGCGAAGGAGCAGGCAATCGCCAGAAACACCGCATGCGGCGCTTTGTGGTCGAGCAGAAAGCCAAAGAGCAGCGGCGCGGTCGAGGAGCCGAGATCGAAGCCGGAATAGACGAAGCCGAACACGCTGCCGATGCCGATGCCGGCGGCGGCGCGCCGCACCAGCACGTCGCGCGACGGGCCGGTGATGCCATTGGCGATGCCGGCGGCGGCTGCGATCGGCAGGATCAATGTGCCGAGACCAGGCCCCGCGGCGATGGTCGCCATGAGCAGCGCGGCGACGGCGATGCCGCTCATTGCGACCCGGTGATGGTGGCGCGTGTGATCGGCAAGCACGCCGCCGCCGATGATGCCGAGCGCGCCGCCGACGAGATAGAGCGTGAGTCCGAGCGTCGCCAGCTGCAGATCGAGACCATAGCCGGTGGTGAGCGCGGTGATCGAGAAGGTCTGCATCCCCGACCCGGCGAACGAGGTCATGGCGAAATAGCCGAAGGCCATCAGCACCACCGGCGTGCCGATGACGGTGAGATAGGGCGTGCGGCGCTGGGTGGCCGTGCCTTCGGCCGCCACGATGTGGGCATAGTCGAGCACCGGCCGGTTGACCAGGATGAGCGCCGCGACGGCAAGCCCGCCCAGGCCCAGCGCCATCAGCGCGACATGCCAATTGGCGATGCTGGCGATGAAGGTCACCAGCAGCGGCGAGGTGGCGTAGCCCAGCGATCCAGAGACGCCATGCACGGCATAGGCGCGGCCGAGCCGCCCTTCGCTCACCCGGTGGCTCAGGATCGTGAGGTCAGCGGGATGAAAGACGCTGTTGCCCAGCCCGGCGACCGGCGCCAGCGGGAGCAGCAGCCAATAGGAAGAGGCAAAGCCCGCCAGCAGAATCGAGCCCGACAGGACCGCGAGGCCACCGACCAGCAGCCGGTGGGCGCCATAGCGGTCGACCAGCACGCCGGCTGCCGACTGGCCGAGGCCGGAGGCGGCGTAGAACAGGGTGACGAAGGCGCCGAGCTCGATGAAGCTGACGCCGAAGGCGGCATGCAGGATCGGGAAAAGCGGCGGCAGGGCGAGCTGCAGCATGTGGCTGGTGTAATGCGCCACCCCGACAAGCGAGATCACCGTCGCGTCGCGCTCGCCGCGCCGCGGTTCCGCCATCACCGCCATGGGTTTCCGCCCTTTTTGCCCATTTGAAGTCTACCACAGCTCGCGGGAAGCGGGCGGAATGGCTGCCATGCGGGGTAGGCGGGCCTCTATTCCTGCGGGGTACCGGGGGCGAGGTGGCCCAGGGGTAGCGGCGCCCCCACCTTCGCGGTCTGGATGGCGATATTGCTGCGCACCTCCTTGATCATCGTCAGGGCCAGCAGCCGATCGAGAAGAAAACGCTCGTAATGCTCGAGATCGGGAACCACGACCTCGAGCAGGTAATCCGCCTCGCCCGAGACCATGTGGCAGGCAACCACCTCGGGCATGGCGACGATCGTATCGCGCATCTCATCCGCGCGTTCATCGGCATGGGCATCGATCTTGATGCCGATGAAGACCGTGAACCCGAGCCCGATGCGCCGCCGCCCCAGCACCGCGCGGTAGCCCTCGATATAGCCATCGCGCTCCAGCCGCTGCACCCGGCGCAGGCAAGGCGAGGGCGACAGGCCGGCGCGTTCCGCCAGCTCGACATTGCTGAGCCGGCCCTCCGCCTGCAGCGCGGCCAGGATCCGGCAATCAATGGCGTCCAGGTCGTGATTTGGCATAAGTCACCATTATTGTCTGCTCTGACAGCACGTTATTGCAGCAATATCCCTTCCAAAAGCGTAATTCGCAAGGACCTGCTTGGCGCTGCCGGGCCATACTCCGCTCCCCAACTCCCTGAGGAGCATCCCATGACCGCGTCCCATGCTTTGGCGGGCCTGGCGGAGGCCGTGCAGCGCTATTTCGATCTCATGTACGATGCCGACATCACGCGCTTCGACCGTGTGTTTCGCCCGACCGCGCAGCTGCACGGCTTCCGTGACGGCGCGATGACGATGTGGCCGGCGGCGGCCTATCGCGACCTTCTCGCCAGCCGCCCGTCGCCGCGTTCGGCCGGCGCGCCGCGCGCGGAGGAGATCCTGCTCATGGATCTCGCGTCGGAGACCCAGGCGCTGGTGAAGCTGCGCGTCCGCATCCACGCCACCACCTTCATCGACTATCTCCTCTATCACCGCATCGAGGGCGACTGGCTCATCACCGCCAAGTCCTATCACGTCGAGCGCATCGAGCCGGCACCCGCCCGGTGAGCCGCGGCGCCGGCACGAGGCTGGCCAAACGCCGCGCGCGGCCGCACAATGTCGCGCGCTGCGCGATCCCGGGGAAAGGAAAGAGCGATGCGCCGGCTCCCCTCGACCGCTGCCCGGGCCTTGTCGCGTCGCGTGCTGCTCGGCGCCCTGCTGCTCGCCGGCTGCTCGACCGCCAAGGTGACGTCGAGCAACCAGCTGGACACCGCCGCTGCGCTGCGCCCCGCCGTCGTCTACGTCACCGATTTCGACATCGAGGCATCGCAGATCACCTCGGAGCCGGGGCTCATCGGCGCGCGCTCGCTCGGCATCCTGCCGAGTGGGCCCTTGACCCGTTTGCGCCAGGGCGACCCGCCGAGCAAGGCACGGCACCTCGTCGATCTCATGGCCGATACGCTGGTGAGCGACCTCGCCAAAGCCGGGCTCGCCGCGCGGCGCGTGCCGCCCGGCATGGCGCTCCCCAGCGAGGGCTGGGTGGTGCGCGGCGCCTTTCTCCAGGTCGATGAAGGCAATCGCCTGCGCCGCGCGGTGATCGGCTTCGGTGCTGGCGACACCCAGCTTCAAGTCGCAGCGGCAGTCGACGCGCTCTCGGCCGCCCCGCCGGCGCCGCTTTATACGGTCGACACCAGCGCCAAGAGCCACCCGCTGCCCGGAGCGATCGTCAAGCTCAATCCTTACGTCGTCGCCGCGCGCTTCGTCCTCGCCGGCCGCGATCTCGACAACAACGTCAAAGACACCGCCGGCGAGATCGCCAAGCGCGTCGTCGCCCGCGTCAACGCCACGCCGACGGTTGCTCATTGAATTTATTCGCGCCGCGAAGCCAAGTCTCAAATTTCGCCTTGCCCGCGAAAGCGGGCATCCAGCAGCCTCTGCCCCGATGAGCGGAGCCTATGGCTCTGGGTCCCCGCCTTCGCGGGGACGGCGGAAAAGACCGTGGGATCGCGGCGTTTTTCGGATCCAAGCTCCTACCGCCCCGCCCACGGCTGCGCCTCGAACCGCGCGAATTCCGCTTCGAGCCGCCACTGCGCTTGCGCCTTCTCGCTGCCGGCGAGGAAGCGTGTGCAGTCCGGCGTGGGATCGGCGGCGCCGGGCGTGCCGTTGGCGCAGGCCGCGCGCGGCACGAAGCTCGCGGGGCTCTGCCACAGGCTGTCGCCGGGCAGGAAGGCGTAGTCGAGGCTGTTGCGCGCCAGGGTTTTGAGATCGCCATAACTCAGGTGATAGGTGAGCGCGGCGCGCAGAAATTCTTCGCTGAGATCGATGCGCGAGACGCCTTCGTCATCGGTCGAGAGCGCCAGCGGCACGCCGAAGCGGCGATAGGTCTCGAAGGGGTGGCGGTCGCCTTTGACGCCGAGGATCTGGGCGTTGCTGGTGAGGTTGATCTCGACCAGCACATGGCGCGCCGCCATTTCCTGCAGCAGGCCCCAGGGATCGTCCTCATGCAGGATGTCGACGCCGTGGCCGATGCGGCGCGCGCCGGCGATCTCGACCGCCTGGCGGATATGGAAGCGGAGATCCTCCGGCGGCACCAGCCCCGGCGCGAGCTCGCCGGCATGGAGCGAGAGCTTCACCTCGGGCCATTCCTTGCCGAGGAATCCCAGCATGCTCATCTGCAGCGTGTAGTCACGCAACGTGATGGGATCGTCCTCCGGCGCGACGAGGTTGAGGCCGACGACGCGCGGATCGGCCTTGGCCAGTTCGAAGGCGAGCAGCGATTGGGCGAATACCTGCTCGCGCGGGAAGGTGCGGATGACCTGCGCGAGATAGCGGATCTCGACCTTGCAGCCCGGCTTCGGCGCCGCGCCGTCGCAGCCGAGCCGCTGGCGCAGGGTCGCCTCGTTCCGATCGAGATCGGCGCGCACCGGTGCGATGATCTCGGCGAGCCCCGCCGCCATCAGCTTGTCCTGCAGCCGCGTGAGATCGCTGTCCCAGCCGACCAGCGCGCCGAGCTTGCGCGCGGCATCCATGCCCGGCGAGACCATCAGCTCGAGATAGGAGACATGGTCCTCGGCGGCGCGTTCGGCCGCTTCCGCCAGCATGTCGCCGCCGCGGCGCTGTTCGACGGCGTCGAACTTGGCGAAGGTGGCGAAGAAATGGTCGTGGCCGGATTGCCGATAGAGGCGGTAGTTGCGCATCGACAGCGCGTCGATGAGCTCGGAGTAAAGCGCGCCGTCGCCATAGACCTGCGCCGCCGGAATCGCCCGCGGCGCGGCGCAAGGCGGCCGGGACAGCGCCATCGCCTGCTTGTCGACGCAGAGCCCGTCATGCGCCGCCCAGGCGATATAGTTCTCAGCGTAGATCGCGCCCGAGAGATGATTGTGCAGATCGCCGCCTTTCGGCATCTGCCGCAGGAAAGCGCCGAGCAGCGGCGGGTCGTTGCGGATCGCGTCGAAGTACTGCGCGGTGCGCGCTTCATCGCCTGCTGACGGCAGTGGCGCCGGGGGCGCTGCCGGGGCAGGCGCTGCCGGTGCGGGAGCCGCCATCGTCGTCGGCGCGGCAGGCGGTGCAGGCGCGGTGCAAGCCGCGAGCAGCGCCACCGCGAGCATCGCCGGGGCCAAAGGGAAGATGCAGGCTCTGTCGCTCGCCACGGGTTCACTCGAAGGGCTGCGGTTGCGCCGGCTCGGCCTCGCGCCGAGCGGCGGCCAGGATAGCGGCAAAGATCCGAGGAGGCGACGGCGGCGTGACGGATGGATTACCGCTTTCGCGGGAATGACGCAATAGTCTGCTTTTACAGTAAAATCCGTCTCCCCCGCGAAAGCGGGGGTCCATTTCACCGCCGCGCGATGCCGACGGATTGTCAATCTCCTTGCGCTCCCTTCTTCGCACCCGCTCACCCGCATCCCCCTCTCCGCCGGCCGCTGGCGTTTCCCGGGAAAACCGGATATTGCTTACGGTTTACCCGCACTCTTTGCGTGCGTTGTGAGGCGATGATGGCACAGCGATGGAGCCCCGAGACCTGGCGTGGCAAGCCGGCAAAGCAATTGCCGGGCTATTCCGATGACGCGGCTGTTGCCGCGGTCGAAGCGACCTTGCGCAACTATCCGCCGCTGGTCTTTGCCGGCGAGGCGCGGCGCTTGAAGAAGGGTCTGGGCAACGTGGCGGAAGGCCGCGCGTTTCTGCTGCAGGGCGGCGATTGCGCCGAGAGCTTCGCCGAGTTCCACCCCAACAACATCCGCGACACTTTCCGCGTGCTGCTGCAGATGGCGGTGATCTTGACCTACGGCGCCGCTTGCCCGGTGGTGAAGGTGAGCCGCATGGCCGGGCAGTTCGCCAAGCCGCGCACCTCCGACCAGGAGACGCAGAACGGCGTGACCTTGCCCGCCTATCGCGGCGACATCATCAACGCCATGGAGTTCTCGGCGGCGGCGCGCAAGCCCGATCCGCAGCGCATGGTGCAGGCCTACAGCCAGGCGGCGGCGACCTTGAATCTGCTGCGCGCCTTCGCCCAAGGCGGCTATGCCGATCTGCACCGCGTCCATAGCTGGAACCAGGGCTTCGTCGCGGAGAGCCCGGCCGGCGAGCGCTATCGCGAGCTCGCCGACCGCCTCACCGAGACGCTCGACTTCATGGCCGCCTGCGGCCTCACCTCGGAGACGACGCCGCAGATCCGCGAGACCGATCTCTTCACCTCGCATGAGGCGCTGCTGCTGCCCTATGAGCAGGCGCTGACCCGCGTCGATTCCACCAGCGGCGATTGGTACGATTGCTCGGCGCATATGCTGTGGATCGGCGACCGCACGCGCCAGGCCGACGGCGCCCATGTCGAGTTTCTGCGCGGCGTCAAGAACCCGATCGGCATGAAATGCGGGCCGAGCCTCGATCCCGCCGATCTCCTGCGCCTCATCGACGCCCTCAACCCCGAGAACGAGCCGGGGCGGTTGACGCTGATCGCGCGCATGGGCGCCGACAAGGTCGAGCAGAAGCTGCCGCCGCTGATCCGCGCCGTCGCGCGCGAGGGACGCAAGGTGGTGTGGTGCTGCGATCCCATGCATGGCAACACCATGGTCTCCTCGATCGGCTACAAGACGCGTTCGGTCGATCGCATCCTCGCCGAGGTCAAGGGCTTCTTCGCCGTCCACGAGGCCGAAGGCAGCTATGCCGGCGGCGTCCATTTCGAGATGACCGGGCAGGACGTCACCGAATGCATCGGCGGCGCCCAGGCGATCACCGAGACGTCGCTCGCCGACCGCTATCACACCCATTGCGATCCCCGGCTCAATGCGAGCCAGGCGCTGGAGCTCGCCTTCCTCATCGCCGAGGCGCTCAAGAAGAAGCGCGTCGGCGAGGTGCGCCGGCGCGCCGCCGCGTCCTCCTGAGCGCCGGCGCCGGAGGAGGGGGGATCTTGATGCGGCCCGAGCCCAAGGACCTGTCGCGCCTCACCGACAGCTATTTCCTGCGCACCAAGGAAGTGGTGCGGCATTTCGGCGACCGCGAGGCGAGCTACGCCATCTTCATGCGCCGGCCGGTGATCTGCACGCCGAAGCTCATGGTCGATTTCCTCGACGCGATGGCCGCGGCGCGGCAAACCGAATTCACCATCGAGCTCAACTACGCCGAAGGCGACTGGGTCGGCGCCGGCGAGCCGATGATCTACGTGACCGGCTCGCTCTATCACCTCGTCGATCTCGAGACCGTCTACCTGCAGAAGCTCGGCCCGGCCTGCGTTGCCGCCTACAACGCCTATGCCATGGCCGTCGACCTGCCGAAGACGGCGTTTCTCGCCATGGATGCGCGCCACTGCGCCGGCGCCGAGATGGCGGAGATGATGGCCTATGCCGCGTCGGTCGGCTCCGCCGCGGCAAAACGCGAAGTGGGCGCGCGCGGTTTCGTCGGCAATGCGACCGACGCAACCGCGCATTTCTTCGGCAACGAGACCGGGCTCGGGACCATGCCGCACGCCCTGGTCGGCTATGCCGGCTCGACCTTGCGCGCGGCGGAGATGTTCCACGAGACCTTTCCCACGGAGCCGCTCACCGTTCTCGTCGATTATTTCGGGCTCGAGACCACCGACGCGCTCGCCGTCTGCCGCCGCTTCCCGGAGCTTGCCGCCGCGGGCCGGCTCGCCATGCGCATCGACACCCATGGCGGCCGCTATGTCGAGGAGCTCGATCTCGCGCGCTCCTACGACGTGCTCGAGCGCCACGCGCCGCAGGCGATCCGCGGCTACCGCACCGAGGCCGAGCTGCGCTACCTCGTCGGCACCGGCGTCAGCGCCGCCGCCATCTGGCATATGCGCCAGCGCCTCGACGCCGCCGGCTTTTCCAAGGTCAAGATCGTCGCCAGTTCCGGCTTCACCCCGGCGAAATGCCGCATGATGTCGGTCGCCGGCGCGCCCATCGACGTCGTCGGCACCGGTTCCTATCTGCCGGAGCTCTGGACCGAGACCTACGCCACCGCCGACATCGTCGCCTATGACGGCAAGCCGCTGGTGAAGAAAGGCCGCGAGTTCCTGATGCGGAAGCGGGAGGGGTAGTTTTGTTAGTTGTCAGTTATCAGTTATCAGTCGTCAGTTCGGCCTCTAGCTGATAACTGACAACTGAAAACTGACGACTCATGCTTGCGCTCTACAACACCCTGACGCGCCGCAAGGACCCCTTCACGCCGCTCGATGCGGCGAATGTGCGGCTTTATGTCTGCGGCCCCACCGTTTACGACCTCGCGCATATCGGCAATGCCCGGCCGGTGATTGTCTTCGATGTGCTCTACCGGCTGCTGCGCCATCTCTACGGCGTTCCGCATGTGCGCTATGTCCGCAACATCACCGATGTCGACGACAAGATCATCGCCGCGGCCCATGACAGCGGCGAGGCGATCCGCGCTCTGACCGAGCGCACCGCCCGCATCTTCCACGAGGATGTGGCGGCGCTGCTCTGCTTGCCGCCCGATGTCGAGCCGCGCGCGACCGAGCATGTGGCGCCGATGATCGCCATGATCCAAAAGCTCATCGCCTCGGGCCACGCCTATGTCGCCGATCATCACGTGCTGTTCTCGGTGCCGAGCATGGCCGAGTATGGCCGGCTCTCCGGCCGCTCGCGCGACGAGATGATCGCCGGCGCCCGCGTCGACGTGGCGCCCTATAAGCGCGATCCCGCCGATTTCGTGCTGTGGAAGCCGTCGACCGCCGAGCAGCCGGGCTGGGACAGCCCGTGGGGCCGCGGCCGCCCCGGCTGGCACATCGAATGCTCCGCCATGTCCGAGGCGCATCTCGGCGAGACCTTCGACATCCATGGCGGCGGGCTCGACCTCATCTTCCCGCATCACGAGAACGAGATCGCGCAAAGCGTCTCGGCCCATGGCGGCACGCCCTTCGTGCGCTACTGGATGCATAACGGCTTCGTCATCGTCGAGGGTGAGAAAATGTCGAAATCGCTCGGCAATTTCCGCACCATCCGCGATGTGCTCGGCGAAGCGCCGGGCGAGGCGGCGCGCTATGCCATGCTGATGAGCCATTACCGCGACCCGCTCGACTGGACCTCCGACCGCCTCGCCGAAGCCAAGCACGCGCTCGACCGCTTCTATTTGGCGCTGCGCCAGGAACCGGCGCCGGCGGCAGCGGCGGCGCCGCCCGTGCCGGTGCTGGCCGCGCTCGAGGATGATCTCAACACACCGCTGGCGCTCGCCGCGCTCCATGACATCCTCTCCGCACTCAACAAAGCCAGCGCGCCCGAGGAGAAGCGTCGCCTCACCGCCGAGCTCCGCACCGGCGGCGCGCTGCTCGGCCTGTTGCAGCAGGATCCTGAAGCCTGGCTTAAGGGCGATGCTAGCGAGGCGCAGGAGATCGAAGCCCTCATCGCCCAGCGCAACGCCGCGCGCAAGGCGCGCAACTTCGCCGAGGCCGACCGCATCCGCAACGCCCTCGCCATCGGCGGCATCCTCCTCGAAGACGGCCCCGCCGGCACCACCTGGCGCCGCGCGACGTAGTTGTGCTTTGCCCCGACCGCTGTTTTCTTCCCCCTCCCCTCTTGAGGGGGAGGGAGGGGTGCGGGGTATATCTCCGTAGGCCGAGACCTGAGACCACACCATGACCCGCGAGCGCCTCTACCTCTTCGACACGACCTTGCGCGATGGCGCGCAGACCCAGGGCGTCGATTTCAGCGTCCAGGACAAGGCGACCATCGCCGAGGCGCTCGACCGCATCGGCATCGACTATGTCGAGGGCGGCTGGCCCGGCGCCAACCCGACCGACAGCAGCTTCTTCGGCGCGCCGCCGGCGCTGGCGCGCGCCAAGCTCATTGCCTTCGGCATGACCAAGCGCTCGGGCCGCAGCGCTGCTAACGATCCCGGTCTCGCTGCGCTGCTCGACGCGCGCGCCCACGGCACCTGCCTCGTCGGCAAGAGCTGGGACTTCCACGTGACCGTGGCCCTCGGTATCGGGCTCGAGGAGAATCTCGAACTCATCCGTGAATCGATCGCCGCCGCTGCGGCGAAGGGCGAAGCGATGTTCGACGCCGAGCATTTCTTCGACGGCTACAAGGCCAATCCCGACTATGCGCTCGCCTGCCTCAAAGCGGCCGAAGCGGCCGGCGCCCGCTGGCTCGTGCTGTGCGATACCAATGGCGGCAGCCTGCCGCATGAGGTGGAGCGGATCGTCGACGAGGTGACACGGGTGATCCCCGGCGAGAAGCTCGGCATCCACGCCCATAACGACACCGAGAACGCCGTCGCCAACAGCCTCGCCGCGATCCGCGCCGGCGTGCGCCAGGTGCAGGGCACCTTGAACGGTCTCGGCGAGCGCTGCGGCAATGCCAATCTCGTCTCGCTCATCCCGACCCTGATGCTGAAGCCCCTCTATCGCGAGCGCTTCGAGATCGGTGTCAGCCCCGACCATCTCCGTCAGCTGACACAGCTCTCGCGCCTTCTCGACGAGCTCTTGAACCGCGCGCCCAACCGCCACGCCGCTTATGTCGGCGATGCCGCTTTCGCGCATAAGGGCGGGCTCCACGTCTCCGCCGTCGAGAAGGATCCGCGCACCTACGAGCACGTCCCGCCCGAGACCGTCGGCAATCGCCGGCACATCCTCGTCTCCGACCAGGCCGGCCGCTCCAACATCCTGGCGCGGCTGCGCGAGGCCGGGATCGAGCTCGACCCCAAACATCCCAAAGTGGCGCGGCTTCTCGAAGAGGTGAAGGAGCGCGAGTTCCAGGGCTATGCCTATGACGGCGCCGAAGCCAGCTTCGAGCTGCTGGCGCGCCGCGCCATCGACGGCGTGCCGGAGTATTTCCGTCTGCAGAGCTTCCGCGTCATCGACGAGCGGCGCTGGAACGCGCGCGGCGATCTCGTGACGCTGTCCGAGGCGACGATCAAGGTCGAAGTCGGCGGCACGCCGCTGATGACCGTCGCCGAGGGCAACGGCCCGGTCAACGCGCTCGACACCGCGCTGCGCAAGGCGCTCATCCCGGTTTTCCCCGAGCTCGAAGCGATCCGCCTCACCGATTACAAGGTCCGCATCCTGACGCCGCAGGACGGCACCAAGGCGGTGACCCGCGTCATGATCGAGACCAGCGACGCCGAGATCGGCAGCTGGTCCACCGTCGGCGTCTCCACCAACGTCATCGACGCCTCCTACAACGCGCTCCACGACAGCCTGACCTACAAGCTCTGGCGCGCGGGCAGGCGGGGGTAGCCAGTGACGCCGCGTTTGCTGCGATGGCTCTTCGCGCTCCTCACTTCCCCCTCCCCCTTTGAGGGGGAGGGAGGGGTGGGGGGAAATGCCGCGTAATGGCCGGAACGGACCGTCGCCGCCGCGGCACGACCGGCGGCCCCGCGATCATCCTGGTCGAGCCGCAGCTCGGCGAGAATATCGGCGCCGCGGTGCGCGCCATGTACAATTGCGGCCTGACCGATCTGCGCCTTGTCGCGCCCCGCGATGGCTGGCCTAACGCCAAGGCGGTGGCGATGGCGAGCGGTGCTGATGTCGTCTTGCGCGAGGCGCGGCTCTTCGACCGCGTCGAGGACGCCATCGCGGATCTGCGCCACGTCTACGCCACCACCGCGCGCGACCGTTTCATGGTGAAGCGCGTGCTGACGCCGCGCCTTGCCGCCGCCGAGATGCGGCAATTCACCGGAAGCGGCGAAGCCTGCGGCATCCTCTTCGGGCGCGAGCGCACCGGCCTCGTCAACGATCATGTCGCGCTCGCCGACACCGTGCTGACGGTGCCGCTCAACCCCGCCTTCTCCTCGCTCAACCTCGCCCAGGCGGTGCTGCTCGTCGGCTATGAGTGGTTCACCGCCGGCGATGAAGGTCCGGCCGAGTTCCTCGTCACCGGCCATTCCGCGCCGGCGACCAAGGAGGAGCTGCTGCGCTTTTTCGGCCATTTCGAGGAGGAGCTCGACCGCAGCGGCTTCTTGCGCAACGCCGAGAAGCGCCCCGGCATGATCCGCAATTTGCGCAACTTCTTCCAGCGCGCCGCTCCGACGGCGCAGGAGCTGCGCACCCTGCACGGCATCCTCACCGCCTTCGTCGGCCCGCGGCGGCGCCCGTCCGCGCGTGGTACCACGAAGAAGCGCGCCTCATCCTGATACCGCGGCGCCTCGTTGTGCTGCTACGTCACCACTGCATCACGCTGAGAATGTTCGAAAAATCATCGGTCCAAGGGGCCAGGGCGCGGGTCGGGACATAGGGTTGCCAGCCCGGGGCTCGGTCGAGGAAGGCGAGATCGGCATCGCGCCGGGCCAGCACCACCCATTCCGACCCGATCGCCATACCTGCTTTCTGCTCGGCCGACGGCAGAAACAGCTGATGGCGCTGCACCAGGCCGAGCTCGCGCGCCGTCGCCGCCAGCTCCGGCGCGAGTTTCAGGTGCTGGTTGCTGATATGGATCAGGATCACGCCATGGTCCGTGATCTTGTCGAGGTCGAGCAGCAGCGCTTCACGGGTCAGCAGATGGATCGGGATCGCGTCCGAGCTGAAGGCGTCGAGGATCAGCACGTCGAAATGATCATTCGGCTGGGACTTGAGCGACAGACGCGCATCGCCGAGGAGAATCCGTGCGCGCTGGCCGCACAGTTGCAGGTAGTGGAAGAAGCGCTGGTCGCGTGCGATCTCCACCACGAGCGGGTCGATCTCGAAGAACGTCCAGGCTTCGTCGGGCCGGCTGTAGCAGGCGAGCGCGCCGGTGCCGAGACCGGTCACGCCGATCTGCAGCGGTGTCGGCCGTGCTGCTCGGAGCGAGTCGAAAAACTGCCCCAAGGGACCCGCGTCAACATAGTAGCGCACCTCATCGCGCCAACGGCTGGGATCGATGAACTCCGCGCCGTGCAGCACGGTGCCATCGATCAGGTCGAGCATCGGCGCGGAGGGATCCACCTTGACCCGATAGACGCCGTAGAAACTGCGCGCCTGATCGAGAACGCCATCCGTGCTCCGCGCCACGGTCACGGGGACGAGCACGGCCGCCACGGCCAGCGCGAAACGCACCGCTCGACCGCGCAGACAGAACACGGCCGCAGGCACGGCAATGACCGCCAGCCAATGCAGGACTTGGCCGGCGGCGTCGATCGACGACCAGTACCGGATCAGCACGACGACGTACACAAGCAGCGCTGCCGGAAACAAGATATCGCGTCGCTTCAGCCGCTCGGGCCGGCCGAGCGCCGGCAGGCGCAGCAGGCAGGCGAGAATGAGCACCAGCGGGTATTCATAAGTCGAGGAAAACAACAATGGCGCCAAGAGCGCATTGAAGATGCCCCCCAGTGCGCCTCCGAGCGACAGGCAGAAGTAGAAATCCGTCAACCGTGACGGCTCAGGCCGTCGCGCCGCGAGCGCACCGTGGCACACAAGCGCGGTGAGAAAGAAGGCGATGTAATGCCCTTCCATGGCAAGGCCGACCGGGACCGCCGGTACGATGAACAGCAGCGCGAGGAAGGCCATCTGGAAAGCTTGGCCGAAGAGCGACCACGACGTCGAGACGATCGGCCGGCGCGCGAAGGTGATGACAAAGGACAGAAGGTAGAGTGTCAGCGGGATGATCCAGAGCAGCGGTACGGAGGCGATATCGGTGGTGGTGAACGAGGTGACGCCGAGCATCAGGCTCGACGGCACGAACGCCAGCGCGACCCAGAGCCCGCGCTCGCGCAGCGTAACGGCGCCCACGACCCGCGCGTTTTGCTGGACGGCGGCGTCCTCATGCCAGCCATCGGCCTGCGAGCGCAGCGCACAGACGCCGATCAGCACGACGAGCAGGCCGTAGAGCAGGAGCCACAGACGACTCTGCGTGCCGAGCGTAAGCCACGGCTCAAACACCAGCGGAAAGGCCAGCAGCGCGAGCAGGCTGCCGAGATTGCTGGCGCTGTAAAGGAAGTAAGGATCGCCGGCGCTACGGTCACGACTGCGGGCGAACCAGCTCTGGAGCAAAGGCGCCGTGCTGGAGACCGCGAAGAAGGGCAGACCGACGCTGACGAAGAGGTGGCGAACCAGCCAGAATATGGGTGTCCCCTCGACGGGCGGCACCGCGTTGCCAATCGCGATGGGCAAGGCGGCGAAGGCGCTTACCAAGACCGCGCCGTGGACCCAAGGTTGTTTTGCGGCAGGCACGCGACGGCTCAGGAGATGGGCATATCCGTAGCCGGCAAGCAACATCGCCTGAAAGAACATCATCGCCGTGTTCCAGACGGCGGAGGCGCCGCCCAGTAACGGCAGCATGAGCTTGGCGACGAGCGGCTCGGTCCAGAAGAGCAGAAGCGCACCAACGAAGAGGGTCGCCGCATAGACGGGCACGGGCGACCGGTGCAGAGCAAAGGCGAGGCCGCTGAATCCCGGGTTGGCCGGTTTGTGCGTGGAGTTCGCCATTCTTCGCCGCCTCCTGGGAGTCGGCGCTGTCGACCGACCTTTGGTGGAGCGGCAAAGCTAGGCGGCTTACGTTAACAAAGGGTATTGCCCGAGAAGGCGCCACCGAACAGGGTCCCGCAGGGGTGTTCTTTCGAGCCGGCGATGAGGGTGAGGGGGGCGCCGCGATTGACATGGCCGCCGTCTTGCCTATAGTCCGCGCCCTTCACTCCCAAGAAAGCGGGCCGATGGCCCCGCCGCGCCGCGAGGCGGCGGACTATTGGGACAACAACAACCACAACGGGTTCGAGGCATCATGAGCAAGCGAGAAGGGTCGAAGTTCAAGATCAACCGACGCCTCGGCGTCAATCTCTGGGGCCGCTCGAAGAGCCCCTTGAACCGCAATCGCGATTACGGCCCGGGCCAGCACGGCCAGCGGCGCAAGAAGCCGAGCGATTTCGGCACGCAGCTCCTGGCGAAGCAGAAGCTCAAGGGCTACTACGGCAATATCGGCGAGCGTCAGTTCCGCCGCCTCTACGAAGAGGCCGCGCGCCGCAAGGGCGACACCGGCGAGAACCTGATCGAGCTGCTCGAGCGCCGCCTCGATGCCGTCGTCTACCGCATGAAATTCGCGCCGACGCCCTTTGCCGCGCGCCAATTCGTCAATCACGGCCATATCCGCGTCAATGGCAAGCGCGTCAATATCGGCTCCTACCTCGTGAAGGACAACGACCTCATCGAGGTCAAGGAGAAGTCGAAGCAGCTTGCCGTCGTGCTCGAAGCGGTGAAATCGACCGAGCGCGACGTGCCCGACTATCTCCAGGTCGATCATGACGGGATGAAGGGCAGCTTCGTGCGCGCGCCCAAGCTCGCCGACGTGCCTTACCCGGTCTCGATGGAACCCAACCTCGTCGTCGAGTTCTACTCGCGCTGAGAACGCGTCGCGCGATCCGCCCCGGGCGTTGACATCGCGCCGCGGGGATGGATGGATAGCCCGGTGACGCCGCCTTTCGTCCGTCATCACCCCGCCGGTGTGACGATGGCGCAGCCCACTGCAATTGGCGTGGTGCGTCCTGCGACCTCAGGATGAGGTGAGTTCTTTATGGCACAAAGAGAATTTCCTCATCCTGAGCGCGAGCGCAGCAGCGAGCCGTCGCAGGACGCAAGTTGTTCGTCCGGCGCCTCTGTCGACGGCCCGGCGGTGGCAAAGGCGGATCGCGCCGCCAGGACGTGGCAAGGAGCGATCGCGGGACCGATCCCGATCGGCAGCGAGGCGCACAAATCGCTCTTCTGCCGCATGCTGCTCGACACCTTCAACCCCTACAAGCCGGCCATCATCGATTGGCCGGCGCTGAGCGAGGCGGAGCGCGCGCGGCTCGTCAGCCTGCCGATCTGGGACATCGCGGTCGCGACCGAGGGCAAGGCGAAGCTGCGCGTGCTGAGCTATGGCGCGCAGGTCAAGGATCCGCTGCTTGCCGAGGCGATCCGGCTCAACGGCTTCGAGGAGGGCAGGCACAAGGACGTGCTGGCCAATCTCGTCGCCGCTTATGGCATCGTGCTTGGCGAGGAGCCGCCCTATCTCACGCCGCGCGATGCCGAATGGGCGTTCATGGTCACCGGCTTCAGCGAATGCATCGACAGCTTCTTCGCCTTCGGTCTCTTCGAGGCGGCGCGCCGCTCCGGCTACTTCCCGCCCGAGCTCGTCGATACCTTCGAGCCGGTGATGCAGGAGGAATGCCGCCACATTCTCTTCTTCGTCAATTGGGTCGCCTGGCATCGCCGCAATCTCAGCTGGTGGCAAAAACCGGTTTTCGCCGCACGCGTTCTCGCGGTCTGGGCGTTTCTCGTCTGGGAGCGGGTGCAGACGGCGCGCAGCGTCGGCGGCGGCGACAACTTCACCATGACCGGGCATGAGTCGATGGGCATCGATCTCGACGCTGCCGGGCTGATGCGGCTCTGCCTCGCCGAGAATGATCGGCGGCTCAAGGGCTATGACGCACGCCTGCTGCGCCCGACCGTGATGCCGCGTCTCGTTCGCCTGGCACTGCGCTTCATGCGCAAATCGGCGGCGACACAAGGACCCGCCGCCGCGGGAGCGGAGTGAGCCATGACGCTCGCGCACGATCTCATGTCAAGTCGCAATTCGAGTCACAATGAGAATCGCCCCTCCCCCCTTGAGGGGGAGGTTAGGGAGGGGGGTGAGGCAGGGCGTAGACAAGTATCCGCTTGCGCACGATCCGCGCTGCCGCCGCGCCTCGCTTTACGAGGCGCCCTATGAGGATCGGCTCCGACGCGCATCGCGACGCCTTCTGCCGTCAGTTCAACGACAGCTATACCGACTACGTGCCCGAGCGCTTGCCCTGGCCGGAACTCGACGACGCGGCGCTGGCCCGGCTCCGCGCCATCCCGTTCTGGCAGGAGGTGCTCCATACCGAGCGGCGGGCCGGCGCCATCGTCGACGCCTTCGCGGCGACGCTCGACGATCCCGTGGTAAAGGCCGCCGTGGTGCTGCAAGGGCGGGAGGAGACGCGCCACGCCGAGCTGCTCCGCGTCATGATCCACCGCTACGGCATCGACGCCGTGGAGCAGCCCCTGGAGCCGCTCGGCGGCGATCTCGAAACCGCTTTCATCGATTTCGGCTATGGCGAATGCGTCGATTCCTTCTTGGGCTTCGGCGTTTTCAAGATCGCGCGCCAATCGGGCTTCCTGCCGGAGTCGATGTTCGAGATCTTTGACACGCTGATGTACGAAGAGACGCGGCACATCGTCTTCTTCATCAACTGGATGGCTTGGCGCGAAGTGCGCCGGGGCAGGGGGGCGGCGTGGCAGCGCGCGCTCACCTCGCTGCGCTTCTATCTCCGCGCCGCCCGCCGCCTCGCCGGCACGGTCCGGCAGGGGCAGCAAGCCAATGAGGGCCGCGACTTCTCGGCAACGCAAGCCGGCGTCTTCCTCGACGGCTTCACTTTCCGCCGCTTCCTCGCCGAGTGTCACGGCGAAAATCTGCGGCGCATGGCGGCGCTGGAGGGCGATCTGCTGCAGCCGCGCCTGCTGCCGGCGCTGGCCGGCGTCGCGCTCTCGGCCTTGCGCTTGTGGAACCTGCGGCGACCGTCGGAGCGGCCGGCGTGAAGCGCGCCGCGATTTTGAGCGTGCTCGGCGGGCTCGCGCTCGCGACCCTCCTCGTCCTCCATTTCGGCGTCTCTGAGGTAGCCGCGGCCTTGCGCGCCGCAGGCCTTTTCGGGCTTCTCGCCATCACCGCCATCCATCTCGCCTGGATGGCGGTGATGGGGATCGCCTGGTGGGTGATCGCCGGCGGCCGCAGCGCCGCGGCCGGGCCCGGCGTCTTCGTTTGGGGCCGGGTGGTGCGCGATTCCGCCTCGGAAGTTTTGCCGCTCTCGCAGGTCGGCGGCTATGTGCTGGGCGCGCGCGCCGTCGTGCTGCACGGCCTTAGCGCCGCCGTCTCGGCTGCGACCACCATTGTCGACATCACCCTCGAAGTGTGCGGCCAGCTCGGCTACATCGCGCTTGGCCTGGTTCTGCTGGTCGAGCTGCGGCCCGGGGCGCGCCTGACGCTGCCGGTTCTGATCGGGCTCGGCATCGCGCTCGTCGCCGTCGCGGGCTTCGTGGCGACGCAGCGCCGCGGCGCCACGCTGCTCGACCGCCTCACCGCCCGGCTCGCGCGCGACTGGCTCGCGACCCTCTCGGCCGGCGCCGGCGCGGTGCAAGCCGAGATCGACAAAGCCTATGCGCGCCGCGGCGCGGTCGTGCTCTGCTTCCTGCTGCATCTCGTGGCCTGGATCGGCACCGCCACCGAGGCCTGGCTCGCGCTGCGCCTGATGGGCGTGCCGCTCGGCTTCGGGCCCGTCCTCGTGATCGAGAGCCTGCTCTACGCCATCCGCAGCGTCGCTTTCGCCGTGCCGAACGCGTTCGGCGTGCAGGAGGGCGCCTATATCATGCTCGGCGCCGCCTTCGGTCTGTCGCCGGACCTGGCCTTGGCGCTGTCGCTGCTGAAGCGCGGTCGCGATCTCCTCATCGGCATTCCGGCGCTGCTGGTCTGGCAATTCGTCGAAACCCGCCGCTTCTGGGGCACGAAGCAACCGGCGGTCGCGCCGGTGATGGCGGAGGAACCGGCCGAGCCCACGATCCGCGCCACCGACTGACCCGCTCAGGATAGGGGCCGGCAAAACCCGGCGATTTTGCGTATCCTGGTGCGGGGACCCAACCGCGCCGGACACCGCCATGCTGTGGCTGCAGATCGCCATCATCTTCTTGCTCATCCTGCTCAACGGCTTCTTCGCCATGGCGGAGATGGCCGTGGTCTCGGCGCGCAAGGCGCGGCTGCAGCATGCCGCCGAGCTCGGCCGCGCCGGCGCGCGCCTCGCGCTCGAGCTGAAGCGCGATCCCGGCCGTTTCCTCTCGACCGTGCAGATCGGCATCACCGTGATCGGCGTGCTGGCAAGCGTGCTCGGCGGCGCGACTTTGGCGGACGCTCTGGCCGAACAGCTCCAGGCCTTTCCCGGCATCCTGGCGCGCTACGCCACCTCGATCAGCTTCGTCGCCATCGTCGTCGTCATCTCCTATGTCACCCTGGTGCTGGGCGAGCTGGTGCCGAAGCGGCTGGCGCTCGGCCGCCCGGAATTCATCGCCGCGAGCCTGTCGCGGCTGCTCCAGGCGATGGCGGCGCTGACCCGGCCCATCGAGCGGCTGCTCAGCCTCTCGAGCAACCTCGTGCTGCGCCTGGTGCCGGGCCCCACCGCCGAGCCGCCGCCGGTGACCGAAGAAGAGATCACGCTGATGCTGCGCGAGGCGACGGCGGCCGGCCATTTCCAGGCGGCGGAGACCGCGATTGCGCAGATGGCGTTCCGCTTGGGCGATCGCAACATCAGCGCGGTGATGACGCCGCGCACTCAAGTCGAATGGCTCGATCTCGCCGACAGCGAGGAGGAGAACCGGCGCAAGATCCGCGACAGCGACTATTCGCGCTTTCCCGTGGTCCAGGGCGGGCCGCAGCAGGTTCTCGGCATCGTCCAGGTCAAGGACCTTCTTTCCCTGCTGCTCGCCGGCCGTCCCTTCGACATCAAAAGCGCGGTGAAGCCGCCGATCTATCTGCCGAGCACGGTGACGGCGCTGCGCGCGCTGGAGATTTTCAAGAAGTCGGGCGCGCCGATGGCGCTGGTCGTCGACGAGTACGGCGATTTCGAAGGCGTCGTCACCTTGCAGGACATCCTGCAATCGCTGGTCGGCGACATCGCCGACCAGACCGCTGCCGGGAGCCAGGCGGTGGTGCGCCGCGATGACGGCTCCTGGCTGGTGGATGGCATGGTGACCGTCGACGAGGTCAAGGATCTGACCGGCCTCCACCAGCTCGTCGGCGAAGAGGAGGGCGCCGGCTTCCACACCCTCGGCGGCTTCATGATGGCGCGCATCAACCGCGTTCCGAGCGTCGGCGACCGCTTCATGGCCGACGGCTTCCGCTTCGAGGTCGTCGACATGGACGGCCGCCGCGTCGACCGCGTGCTGATCATCCCGCCCAAGACCCGGGGACCGCGCCGTGAGCCCGAAAAGACCGCCTGAGCTGCGCAGGAATGACAGAACGCTCCGATGTTGCTTTAGTCTTCCGCCACCCTCTCGACGCCAACGGTGAGGCACCATGACCGCTGCCGCTTTGCCCAGCCTCTTTCTCTCTCATGGCGCGCCGACGCTGTCGCTCGATCCCGGCGCGACCGGCGCATTCTGGCAGCGCCTTGCCGCCGAGCTGCCGCGGCCCGCGGCGGTGCTCTGCGTTTCCGCGCATTGGATGACCGAGGAGCCCGCCGTCTCCGCGCCCCTGCGCAACGACACCATCCATGATTTCTACGGTTTTCCCGAGCCGCTCTACCGCATGACCTGGCCCGCGCCCGGCGCGCCCGCCCTGGCGACTCGCGTTGCGGCGTTGCTCGCCGAAGCCGGCATTCCTTGCGCGACCGACACCGCGCGCGGCCTCGACCACGGCGCCTGGGTCCCGCTGCGCCTCATGTATCCCGCGGCCGATATTCCGACGATCCAGCTCTCGATCCAGCCCTATCGCGACGCCGCTTGGCATGAGCGGCTGGGCGCCGCGCTGGCGCCGCTTCGCCGCGACGGCGTGCTGGTGCTGGCGAGCGGCGGCGCCGTGCACAATCTGCGCGCGCTCATGCGCCAAGGCGGACCGGTAGCGCCCTGGGCGAAGGCGTTTGACGATTGGCTCGCCACGACGCTCGCCGAAGGCCGTCGCGCCGAGCTCCTCGACTGGCTCGACCGCGCGCCCCACGCCCGCGACGCGCAGCCGACGCCCGACCACTTCCTGCCGCTCTTCGTCGCCCTGGGCGCCGCCGGCCCCGACGCCCGCGGCGAGCGCCTCCACCAAGGCTTCACCCTCGGCAGCCTCAGCATGGCGGCATTCCGGCTGGAAGCGTCTTAAATCTCAATAAGTTGGATTTTGATATCCAAAAATGGTCCGAGATCGCACGGACATCGGCAGCGACTTTGATCGTCAAAAGGTGAGCCGAGGGCGGTAGCCCATTGGGCTTGTAGTTTGTAGCCCAATGGGCTACATAATCGCATGACGCCGCTCATGCCTCGTCGCTGTCTATCGCTCGTCGGCGTTCGAGCGCTACGCGCCCGGACTGCTGGGGGCGCAAGGCACAGAGGAGTTCGTCGACTTCATCGCCGCCAACCCCCTGGCTGGCGACGTCGTCGCGGGGACGGGCGGAGTACGCAAAGTCAGATGGGCGCGCCCCGGCGGAGGAAAGCGCGGGGGCGCTCGCGTCCTCTACTACGATCACGACGGCGACAATCCGATCGGGTTGCTGACCATCTACGGAAAGGGCAACAAGGACTCGCTTACGAACGAAGAGAAAGCCGAATTCCGCAAGTTGACCGCGGCCATCAAACAGCAGATCGCTTCAAAACGAAGACTTACTGACTCCACTCACTCACTTAGGGACGTTAGCCATGACCCGCCGCAACATCGCCAGAGAGGCTCTTGACGGTCTCAAAGAGTTCTCCGACCACGTCGCCGGCAAGCGCACGAGGGGCCGCACTACCATCGTTCGCATCCCCGCCGATATCGACGTGCGCGCGCTGCGTATGCGCCTCGGCCTGACACAGGAGGAGTTCGCCAGGACCTACGCGATTCCGCTTCACACACTGCGCAAGTGGGAGCAGAGGACGCGCAAGCCGGATCAGGCGAGCCGCGTCTTGCTAACGACGATCAGCCGCGATCCGAAAACGATCGAGCGACTGCTGGCCTCGGCGTAAGGCCTGGTATCGCGTTCACCAATCGCCGAGCGCGGAGGTGACGGCCAGCGATCGATGCAACCGGACCTTGGCGTTAGGAGCGACAGGGAGCGCCAAGTGTGGTGCCGCGGCAAGTGCATGCCCTTCATCTGAACTACGAACCGGTTCCTCCGGCCTTCATCGTCTCGGGCACCGCAAGCGCAAACAGAACCAGCGCCGCCAGCGCAAAGCCGCTGAGCACCAGAAAGGCGGCGGAAAACCCGAGCCGGTCGACGATCTCTCCCGCGACGCCATTGCTGAGCGCGGCGCCGAGCCCCCAGCACGCCGAAGCGGCGCCGAGCGCCAGATTGTAGCGACCGGTGCCGCGGGTGAGGTCGGCCACCACGATCGGGAACAGTGCGCCGAAGATGCCGGCGCCGACCCCATCCAGCACCTGGATGGCGAGCAGCCCGCCGGGCGCGCCGACCAGGGCGAACAGCAGGCCGCGCACCGGCAAGGCGCCGAAGCCGATCAGGAACAGCCTCTTGCGGCCCCAGCGATCGGCCCGGTGCCCGACCAGCAGCGATGCCGGGATCATCACCAGCTGCGCCAGCACGATGCAGGCGGCCATCCAGACGGTGCCGGTGCCGCCATCGGCGCCGCTCGACAGCCGCTCTCCCGCCAGCGGCAGCATCGCCGCATTGGCGAAATGGAAGAGGGTGATGCTGAGCGTGAACAGCAGGAGCGGGCGGCTGCCGAAGAGGGCGCCGATGCCGTTGGCCGCGCCATCCTCCCGGCCGCGCCCGTCATCGGCACCGCGCGCCACCCGATGGTCGATCGCGCCCGGCTCGATCAGCAACACCGCGGCGATGCTCGCCGCCGAGAACAGGGTCACCGTCCAGAGCACGGCGACCGGCGCGATGAGCCAGCCAGCGATGCCCGAGAGCGCTGCCGTCGCCACATTGCCGGCGTGATTACAGGCCTGGTTGCGCCCGACCCGCGCGGTGTAG
>Ga0335076_10001136_pt1 | contig 25538 bp, 17 predicted proteins | sample Lox_Sample_25_FD_206717 | JGI IMG/M metagenome (GOLD analysis project Ga0335076, IMG submission 206717) | Soil microbial communities from Loxahatchee National Wildlife Refuge, Florida, United States - Lox_Sample_2.5 | ecosystem: Environmental > Terrestrial > Soil > Wetlands | place: USA... | reverse complement strand
GGCTTCGATATTTTCGGTCGGATGGGCGGCGGCAGCGGAAGGTGCGCCACTTCGCGGTTTCAGGTCCAACGCGTCGGAGAGTTTGTCATAAATCTGATCCTCAACGGTGAGGAGATCGCCCGTCACGCCCGTAAACTCCTGACTCCATTGAAGGCGATTGTCCTCCATATTTTCGAGGTTTACGATAATTCGTATTTGGTTTCCAGAGCCTTCCACCAGGCCATGGACGATCAGGTTGACGCCAAGATCTTTGGCGATCTGCGGCAGTGGAGTCTTCTGATCGTTTTGCTTGGCCGCATCGGAGGGCGAGGCGATCTTGACATCGCTTAGCTGAAACAGCTTGGCGGATAGGGCTTCATCGAGCCCTTCCGCGACATAACCAAGCGAATTCTCATTACCAAGCACGCGGAAGGGAAGTATGGCAATGTACTTGCCAGCGCTTAGAGGCGGAAGGCCAGTTCTCGTTTCGATTCCTACCCCGGAGCCCTTGAAAATCAGGTGACGCGTCGCGGGAATCGCCAGAAACAAACCAGCAAGAAGTGCAACCACTGTTGACCCACCGATCCACCACCTGGCGGCAGGCGAAGGGAGACGTATCAAAAAACCGTGGGACTGGGAGGGGCTACGATGCGCGTCAATATCCGCCAGAATCTCACGCGCGTGATGATAACGGTTTTCCGGCTCTCGCTCGAGGCAGTGTAGAACTACGCGCGACACCCAATCCGGCAGATCCGGCCTCAGGAGCTTTGGATCTTTTGGTTTTTCCTTGACCCGCTGGTACATCAATTGCCAAGTCGAATCACCTGTAAACGGCAGATCCCCCGTCACCATCTCGAAGATTACTAGACCAAGTGAATAGAGATCGCTGCGATGATCTACCTTGCTTCCCTCCACTTGCTCGGGCGACATGTAACGGGGCGTGCCAACGAACGCACCCGTGCGCGTCATACCCATCTTGGCAGTTTCGAACGAGGTAGCCAAACCGAAGTCGGAAACATAAACATGATCGTTCTTTGCCACCAAAACGTTATGAGGTTTGAAATCCCGATGAATGACTCCTTCCGCGTGCGCAGCCTCCAGCGCTTCGCAGAGCTGCCGTGCAATCTTGAGGCTTCTCTGCAGCGGGAGTGGGCGCTCCCTTTTCAATAGATGGTGCAGATCCTCGCCTTCCACAAACGCCATGGAAATGAATTTGACGCCCTCAGCTTCGCTCAGATCGTGAATGCGGAGGATGTTCTTATGGGAGATCTTGCTGGCAAGTAAGAGTTCTTGCTTAAAACGCTGGATAATCTGGGGATCGCTGGTGAGTTCGGGCTGCAAAACCTTAAGCGCGACGTAACGATCTAAGTCGCGGTCATAAACTTTGTACACACGGCCCATGCCGCCCTCGCCGAGCAACTCTTCGATTACAAAGCGTGGACCGAGTTCCGCACCCTTTCCTAATACTCCCGAACGGCTGCCCCGAGATCCTGGCGATTTGTTCGGCGAGGGTGATTTACCGGTTGGGGTTCGGACGGGTGGCGTTCCGCCAGCGGCAGAGCTGTCCTTCGGAGAATCTCCCACGATCTCCTCTCGCTTGCTATCGAGAGTTAGATCGTCCCCACTAGTCGGGAATGCGAATCCGCAATGAGTACACTGGGTGGCGGATTCCAGATTCTCGCGTCGGCAAGCCGGGCAGTTCATGATTGAGGGCGGTCGGGGTGAGTCGCCAAATGCCAGATTATCCTGTACGCTCAAGATCTCTACAAGCCCTTTCGACGACAATCGCGTAGCAAGGGCACCAGAAACCTATTAGGCAACATTGATTTGTTGAAATGAGTATTTTTTGAATGGATACTCAAGAGCTACTTCTGCAGGGGAGAAAGAATCTTGACGAGACTGAATGGATCGCACTTTTCGGGCATCGTATTTGACAAGTACTGAACGAGTCTAACGGCTTCAAGAAGAGACGTCTTTGTACTACCTACAGTATGTCGTTGGCTAGGTTGCTCTGGGGTACCGACCAATAATGGTATTCCAGCGAATTACGAAGACGTCCATGAACATGAGTGAGCTGTCTCTCATCATGTTTACTTTTGTTGCGGGCGAATGGGCCCATCGCACTGGTATTTCCTTCGTTCTTAATTGGTGTCGCTGAGCTAGATAGAGCAGTTCTGGGTCGAATCCAAATCGCTCAATCCGCTGCTGTGCAAAGATGATTTGGCAAAGTTCCCGCCGAAAGGCCTTGAATCCACATTGCGTATCCACGAACGACAACCCCAACACAAACCGGACGATCCGATCGAATACGATACCAGCAAATTCGCGAAAAACTGATTCATGGACGGCGATTAGGCTCCGATCCAACGCGCGCGAACCGATTGCGACATCGCAAGTTTCCAGCGTTTCGATAAGTTTGTCGGCCTCTTCAATGGGGGCTGAGAGGTCCGCGTCAGAAAAGAGAACGACAGGGCCGCGCGCTTCCCGCATCCCATGTCGGACGCTGTACCCCTTCCCTCGGTTGCTCCCGTTTGCAATAAGACGCAAACGCGGAATTCGGTCACGATATGATTCAGCCAGAGCAGCAGTGCGATCTTGCGAGCCGTCATCCACTACAAGCACTTCAGTCATGCGCCCGCTCTTGAGGATGTAATCGGAAATTCGTTCAAGCGTGCCCGGCAGACGCCTCTCCTCATTAAAAGCTGGAATAACGATGGAGAGACCAGGAATCTCATCTGCTTCGTCGAAATGACTCACAAGTCTCCTCCCTTGTCCGAAATCCCCATTTTGCTGACTGACATTTTTACACACCTAGTCGCTTTACTGACAAAGAGAACTGATCTGGCTGATAGCCTGTAAGGAACTATTTGCTGGAGTGGACTTGCCTTCCAGGCAGGTCGAACTCTTGTTTCGCCAGATTTCTGAAAGGGGCGGCCCTCCGTATCGATTTTTGCCAGGTTCACTCGTGGCAGTTCGGCTCAGCTATCAGCAGAAACGTAGTCCGCGAAGCTTTACTTTCTCACAAGTCGCGCCGGAAACTAAGATTGATCTCAGCGTCTTTAGGCGTTCACCCGGTATCGTTGGAAAAGGTGCAAACTCTTGAGTGGATTCGAGGAGTGTTCACATCCTTGTCAAAGCAACAACCCAAAAAGAAGAATAGCACTTGGGTCGACGTGGAGTAGAATTTGTAGGGCGACTCAAGAAAAGCGCATGAAAGTAGGCTCCAATTCTTGGTCTGCCAGGTTAAAAAGCACCAGGCCCTTGAAGTCGAGCTTTTTCGGTAGTTGACATGCTTCAATAAAATCTACTCAACTCGACAAATGGTTACGAGGCCCCATTTTCCCATCTTGGCAATTTTAAGCTTGGCCATATGTCTCGGGCCATCTGTTCTGCGTTCGGATGCTCAGATTCAATTAGCCCAGCCCAATGAATCTGCTGGAAATGTCTGCCCCCGACAGGCGGAAGGCAGCAAGGTCATTGAGCCTGTTGATCTGCGGAGCGAAAACGGAGTGTTGAGGGTCCACATAGCGTTTGAAGATGTGCGTGAGCCAAATGGCCGGGTGCGTTTCTGCTATATATACGACAAGGGAATTCAGGCACCTACCCTGCGCGTGCATCCCGGCGACACTCTGATCCTGACCCTCAAGAACGAGGCAAAGATACTCACAAACGCGACTCACGAGTTCTCGCTACATACAGGGATGTCTAAGAAGCATGTGGGCCCAAATCCTTCCTGGGATCCGTGCGCTGGCGGTGCAATGACCGAGGCTACGACCAATCTGCATTTTCACGGAATGGTTGTGCCTCCCACCTGCCACCAAGATGAGACAATCAAGACTCTCATCCAGCCCGATTCCGTTCCGTTCGAGTACAAGCTTCATATTCCGAAGGAGGAGATCCCCGGGCTCTACTGGTATCACCCTCATCCTCACGGATTTAGCGAAGAGCAGGTCCTGGGGGGAGCTTCAGGAGCGCTAATCGTTGAGGGCATAGAGAAAATCGATCGAGCCGTAAGCGGTTTGCCTGAGCGGGTCCTTATTATCCGAGATCAGCTGATGACCCATCCCTCTTTGCCTTCACAGATCGACCGAAACAAGCCTACGAAGGATCTTTCACTGAACTATGTGCCGATTCGCTACCCAGATCTCACGCCAGCCGTCATAGAAACGAGACCGCATCAAAAAGAATTTTGGCGGGTGTTGAATGCTTCGGCCGACACGTTTATAGATCTTGCCATAGTCACTGACAGTAAGAATCAGCTGATCGGTGTTGTCGCATTGGACGGCGTGCCCGAAGGCTACGACGAAGGAAATGCGCAAGATAACGTTGTCTGGAAAACACATGTTCTTCTGCCTCCAGCGGGACGCGCGGAGTTCATTGTGACCACACCCTCAATGAATGCGGATTCGAAGCTGATTACTCGTGCTGTCCCTCGAGGGCCAATGTTTGATCCCGACCGCATAGGCCCTGCCGGTACTCTTCCCGGACAAGCGGACCAGGATGACAATGACCCCACCAGGACCCTCGCTGTAATCCGCGCTTCTCTCCAAGCGCCTCGGCTTCATTCCGTCCTTCCTGAGTCGCCAAAAATATTGGAGAATTCCCAAATTGCCTCTCTGGCGAGCACTCGACCGGTGCGGACTCGCAGGTTTTACTTTTCTGAGGAACTCGTAGATCCGAAGAATCCCCGGGGGCCGAGCTATTTCTACATTACCGAAGAAGGTCACAAACCCAAAGTCTTCAATCCCAATGACCCACCTGACGTCATAGTCCATCAAGGGGATGTGGAGGATTGGATCATCGAGAATCGAAGCAGTGAGCCGCATACCTTTCATATCCATCAGCTCCATTTTCTGGTGATCGAGCGAAATGGAGGACCCTACGAAGACGTCACCCTTCGGGACACGATCAATATTCCGTATTGGAACGGGTTCTCCAAACCCTATCCTAGCTTGAAACTGCGCATGGACTTTCGCAGCCCTTACATCATCGGGACATTCCCCTACCACTGCCATATCCTGCAACATGAGGATGCTGGCATGATGGGCTCGATTCGCGTGGAACCACCCATAGGGAAAAAGAAGTAGGGAAATCCCGCAGAGGTCTTCAGCTCACGGGATATGTAAAGGCGGCGCGCCGAGGGCGCTCGGAGCTCCGGTACTCGAGAAGGTCGCAGTATGGACTCGTTGCGAGGCCTTACTTTCTTGTGATCTGCTCCCCGCAATTCGCGGTAGGAGTGGAGGGTTTTGGGCAGAGGAGGGAGCGCAAAACGGAGCAGACCATCTAGGCCATGTTGCAACTTGAAGCCGCGAATCTGAATCACAACCTACATATGTCAAAGCATCGGATCTGAGTCTGTCGGACCTGCAATAGTCAGTAATGTGAACTAGTCAAGAAAGAATCGGTACAGGTTCGGGAGGCTGAGGGAGCCCGCGAAGGCGCTCAGCAGGAGTCTTGCTTTTCAGCGCGAGAAGAAGGCGATCCTCGTTGTATTAGGTTTCCCAGTGCTTGAGTTTTCGAACCAGGTCCTTGCGGTGCTTGAAGTGTGTTCCTCGACAGAATTCTTCCGAATTGGTCTTGTGGCTCCGTTTCACCTTGCCGCTGGGTTCCGGGCAGGCAGGCGGAGTGTGCTTGAGGGCGATGCCTAGGTCGGAAAGATGCCAAGTGAACCGCGGACCGAAGGACGAATCGTTGCCGGTTTGGATGTAATGGACGGCAAACGGGAAATGCTCGCGGACTTGCTGGAGAAACCCGATCGCCGTCCGCGTATTGTAGTGGTCGTGGATGGGCAACACCAAGTACTGAGTTGCTCCGTCAATGGCCGTGAACTGGTACAAACTCTGCCTTGCTCGGGGCGCACGCGGGACAAATTTCGTACCGAGCTGCACCCAACGACCTGAGATTCGGAAGGGCGCGTCATCTGGTTTTGGCCCGGGGCGATACTTCTTCTTCGAGACGGGACCCACATGGTGACGATGAAAGGGCATATGAATCGTCGTCGGTGAAACGTAAGCGTGTTAATGCCGTTGCAGGTAGAGGCTCGTTCGGACCGCGCCATAACGGCGTTCTTTGCGAATCCGCAAAACCAGGGAGACAACTCCGGCGGAACGCGATACCGAATGTGGTGAAGCCTGCGTTTGAGGTCACGAAGGCCGGCTACGCCATTCTTTTCGTAGCGTTTCTTCCAGATGTAGAACAGCGCCCTAGATGCTCCGAAAAAGCGGCACCTCCGACTGACGTTACCGCTCACGCGCTCCGCATGCTGCAGCATGCGGAGCCTCGCCTTCACTTTCCTTGCCTCGATCTGCTCGTAGGCTGGGTTGTGCATCCCCGAGCCCCCTTCGGAAGGCAGAGAGCATATCCCACCTGTCCGTGATGTCTATATACCAGCTACACCAACCTTCAGTGTGGAGGAACCGGAATCGCACCTCAGGTAAATCCAGCGACCTAAACAAATCTATGTGCAAGGCTTTGCAGTATTCTGCCCAAGAAATTCCGCGGAAATATTTTTCACCGCAGCCTTCCGTTGAAAATAAAGGACTTAAGCGCATAAACTACGGCCACTGAGTTGCCCCGCGAGTGGGTGGGCAAAAGGCAGTGAAGTTACCCGCATTGTTCAGCGAGCCATGAGAGTTTTCAAGACCATATCCTCGGTCATCTTTATTGTAATCCTAGGGATGACTATTCCCCTAGGAGACACTATGGCTTCCTTGGGGACGTCCCCATCGAGTCATTTTGCGGGGTCAGTTTTTCTACTCGGGTGGGTTCAACAATATATTCTATCCGCCAGAGAGCCTTTTAAGCTCATGATTCTGGGACTTACGTTTATTATGCTCGCCCTCAGGCTGCGCCAAAGAACTTCCCCGGAAGGTGGCGAGTCTCACGGGGATGCATCTGTAGGTGGCACTTACTAGATTCACCTCGACCTCCTTGATGTCCCCTCCGACCTCATTGGCTGGTTGGCTTCAAAACCTAATTTTGGGGCTGGTCATTTCCAAGCTCAAAATCGTGTGCGTCGCGAAGTCGATGATTCGTCCATACCGAGCGCGGCACTATTGTCTCGACGTCCGAATGAAATCGTGCAGACAATAAGCAGTGCAAGGGCTCTGATGTTTTCCACGCGTAAACTACAGAGGCATTGGTGAGACGAGGAAACTGGCTGGTCCTGGTGACGATTGCATTGTTTTTGGCACTAGGAGTGGCTTTGTCCAACAAGCATGTTCTGGGTGCGAGAGTGACTGTTAGTTGGTCTTACGATTACACGTCCCAACCTGCCTGCGACGGCAAAAACATCGCTATATGTATTGATCACTTTGAGATCATTGACTATACAAATGCTGAGAGACCCCGCTTGTTGCGCATGGTTGCAAACCCCGAGCATGCTGTCGGAGCAGTAGACAACATATCCGAGACATTTATTTATGGTCCGCCTTTTGGACTTAGAACAATCGTTGTGGTCGCAGTGGGACGCGATAAGAGGGGCTCACGCGTTAGTTCAAATCCGTATGCAGCCCGGAAGGAGCTGGATATCAGGCCAAGAATTCTTGCACGGTGAGCACTGGTCGACTCAGGCTGACATTCACACGACCGACGTGAATGAACTCAAACGTTAGGGGGATGCGCTGCGCTACAAGCGCTACGCATTGTCTCAATCCCGCCAACGGAATGAGGTGATCAGGAGAAGCAGGCAACGCCACAAATCTGCAAGCTAAGCACGACTTCTACTGAGGATCGAGATGGACGAATCTGGCCATCCCAGTTTCGAAAGGAACTGTTGATACGAAGTTACATCATACGGCGCACGACACAGTCTGACCTTGCCAGTTTCGATGTCGACGGTCGCATAGCTCGCAGCCGAGTCATAATCTCGTGGTTGTCCTACTGACCCAGGATTGATAATGTAGCCCCCCCCCGCTTCGACAACCATGGGCCAATGAGTGTGCCCAAACACGTAATAGCAATATTGTTCTAATTTAATTTCTGAAAGACGCAAAGAATTCGGGTAAAGGTACGTCTCTTCATCCCACGGACTCGCATGACGAATCATGAATTTCTTGTCTTCAAAATTGAGATCGAGCTGGACGGGCAAAGAACTGATCCAGGCAAGGTGATGGGGTTCAAGATTCTGCCTCGTCCAATCTGTACGGTACACTTGCCTGTTTTCGGGTTTCGGAATCAGGTGGCCAGCAACGTAAGCGTCGTGATTTCCCCTTACTGTTGAAACGCCGATTTTCCGCAAAGTTTCGCATACTTCATTGACATCCGGATAATAGCCTACGATGTCGCCATCGCATATCCATATATTTACCTCGGGAGTCGATTTCAGCACCGCGTCCAAAGCCCGAGCGTTACCGTGGATATCTCCAATTAAGCCCACTTTCATGGTATTTTTGGTGTTTAGCCCAAACTTTCTGGCAGGGAGTTAAGCTCGTTTATTGGCACGACAATATTCGAAAATGCTCGAATAGCAGCTACATCCGTCCGGTAATAAAGTCTTCCGATGGACTCGTTCAAGTGAAAGTTTCTGATCAGAACATCCGGTTCATTGAAGCCAACGTCAGCACGAAAAGAAGAGCTTCCCGAAAAACGTGGATGCACCTCAAATATATATACTTTGCCGCGATCAACCCGACATTGAATGTTCATCGGGCCGCGTGCGCCCATTTTCAGAGCTAGTTCTTCGCACTTGGACTGAATCAACATATTCTTGACGAAGTAGCCTTGAGAGTAGCCCGTGGATAGTGCGTACCACTTTCCATCGATCGTCCGATCCAACCCCAGTGATAGCCCGACTAGATTTCGTTTCATTACAATGGAATCGACGATTTCACCAGACTTCGAAATCATAACCCCCACCGTGTACTCGCTCTCTGGCCCTTCCACATATTCTTGAAAAATGGCCTCCCGGCCTGGTGGAAGGAGGGACAGATACCGCCGGATCTCAGCCTCACTATTCAGGATTTCAACACTGCGAGAGGCTCCGCTCTCTGATGTAGGCTTAGCTACAATCGGGAATCCACAATTCTTAACAAGGTCCTCCCACGCATCTGGTGTGCAGGATCTCGGAACATCGAATCCATTCCCTTCGAGCCAACCAGCCAACACACGTTTATTGGAGCAAATCTTCACAACTTGGGACGGGTTCACAACCACGGTACACTGCAACGCTTCAAATTGTCCCCGCGCTGCGGCAAGAATCCCCACTTCCGCTTCGGTACCCGGAATGATGACGTCCACCTTTTCTTGTGCTACGAGCGATCGCATAGCCCCGAGATAGTTGGAAGAGTCCGCTCGAGGTATCTTGTAGCGATTCGGGACTTGATAGAGACCGTAAGAATAGTTGCTGGCGTCACAAGCAACCACGCGATACTTGGCACCGAGGAGCAGAAGACCGTGCAGAACCTGATGTCCAACCGATCTGCCTCCGACTCCTGTGACGAGCACACAAATTTGGCTAGTCATTCAGCTGTGTCTTTCCCGATTCCATTCGAACCCAACTTCACAATTGCTTGAGTCAATGCAATTCATTATCCGACGCTCAAAGCTTGATTTACAATCGCCGTACATATTTTGGTGTCCAGAGATACCTCGGAAGGTTAGCTGGAGTGCTTGTATCTCAACTCTTCTCGTGGATTCATGCTCGCGGGGCACTTCTTTCCCGCGACGGTTGCATCGCATAGGAAAAATGTTTTTCGAAAATGACAGAAACTGCGCAACGATGAGTGGACATAATCGAATAAGTTCCCTGGAGCTTGATCACACCGTACCCGATGAACGAAGGCAGGCTGCTTCTATCTAAGGGTATTTTCTGCACAAGTTCACCACCCCTGTCATAGCGACATTTATCGATAGCTCCGGCGGCCAACAAGGTGCGAACAGATTTTGCTGCTTCCCCTTGGTTGTGCGCATGCCTAGGGTAACGAGATAACGGTCACATTTTCAAACGTGACCGGCTGATTTGAGACATCCAATGCGATCGCGCCTTGCGTGTAAGTTGAATCGGTGGCACTAATTACCAGCACCTCATCATAATAGACGCTGATTTGTGACCCAACAAAACTGAGGCGTAGCCGATGGACGTTGGTGTCCATCTTGAGAGTGCCCGATTGCCCGAGCAAGGCGTAACCATTGTCTATGTACCACTGACTAATGCGGTAGAGCCGAATGATGCCTTCCGCCGGGTAGATCCAGGCGCCGTAGGACGCACCAGTCGACGGATTCACGCGGCCCCGGATGCCGCCGGGATAGTCATTTAGCGAGGAGAGCTTCAGATCAACGCCTAGAGTGTAATCCGTCCAGGCAGCGTTGCCAGCATAGGACTCCGAAGGACCTGCGCCACTAAAGACGTAAGCCCCGCTGACGATGGACCACGAAGAGGGATTGCCGAGCGGGGAGATGGTCCAATTACCGGATCCGCCGCTGAAATTGTCGCTGAACAACAGATTCCCGACTTGCAGCGAGACGGGGACTGCTGCCGGACTATTTGCTACGTCCGGAGAGGTGATCGTGACGGTATCGCTGTAACTACCAACCGAAAGGCTAGTCGTATTGGGCGAAACGGAGATCGTGGAGGGAGCAGACCCCGAGACGGGGCTCAAGTTCAGCCAATCGGTAGTAGCGCTCGCCGTCCACCCCAAACTTCCGGTTCCCGTATTCGTGACTTGAATCGCCTGAGCTGTGGGGTTTAGTCCGATCGCGCCGAAGAATGTCAGCGACGACGGGGTGACCGACATCGCCGCAGTCTTCAAAACGAAGGTCACTGGGATGGCAAGCGGAGATTGTAGCGCCCCGGGAGCATTGACCGTGATCGTTCCACTGTATAGGCCCTGGGGCAAACCTGCCGGATTTACGCTCACAGTAAGGGTGGACGGAGTGACTAAGGACGACGAGGTTACCGACAGCCACGGTTGGTTACTCGAAATGCCGATGGCCGTAGTAGCCGAGCCTGCGCTGAGGACAACAGTTTGCGCCGGGGGTATAGAACCCGTCAAACTACTGAACGACAAGTTTGCTGGCGCAGCGCTCAGCGACGCTTGGCTTTGAACGGCGGAAACTCGGACATTGGAGTAAGAAATGGGCTGGTTGTCGCCATCCATGCAAATGAAACCGCCGGAATATGTCGAGTCCGTGGCGCTCATGAGCAGGGCGCCGTCCCAATACACTGAGATTAGACTTCCACTGAAATTCAACCCCAGATCGTGAAAGGAAGTGGAATCAAAGGTCCGAGAAGCCTGGGCAAGCAAGCTCACGCCGCTTCCGGTTACATCCCACTGCTGGACCTTGTAAAGCATGATTTGATTCGTTCCAGGATAGAGCCAGACAAGGTACCCCGCTCCTGTAGCCGGATTGACCCTGGCGCGCACACCTCCCGGCCAGCTGAAGTTGTCTGACAACTTGATGTTGGTATCGAATGCGTAATCAGTCCAAGAACTGTTGCCCGAGCAGGACTGACTCAGACCGCCACCGTTATAACTGTAGACCCCATTCGAGACGGTCCAACCAGAAGCATGTCCCATCGGAGAAATAATCCAGCCGCTACCCGCGTCGCCAAACGTTTCAGTCATGTCTTGAGACAATACCTGCAAAGCGATGGGGACGGATTGAGGCGAATTAGCAATGCCTGTAGATGTGATAACCACGTGGCCCGTATAAGAGCCCGTTGCCAAGCCTGAAGCATTGACGCTGACGCTCACCACGCCTGGCGTTGAACCCGAAGCCGGGGTGACGGAAAGCCAAGAAGAGTCGCTCGTGGCGACCCAAGAAAAGCTGCCGAGCGAAGCGTTGCTGACAGACAAGGCTTGTGATGGGGGAGCGGCCTGCCCCAAAATGGCTTCAAAATTCATGGAGGAGGGTGAAACGGCAATCAGGGGTGGCGGGACTTGCATCGTCAAAGTAACTGGTATCTGCACTGTGGATTGAACTGCACCGAGAGACACAAGAGTGATGCTCCCAGTGTAGGTTCCGCCCAAGAGTGCCGAGGTATTTACTGAAACCTGAATATTCCCAGGCGTGTTTCCATATTGAGAGGTAACGCTCAGCCAAGACTGGCTGCTCGTTGCCGTCCAGGCCAAAATGCCTCCGCCACCCCCTGTCAGTTGAACCGACTGCGAAGCGGGATTTGCGCCGCCATAAACGCCGGCAAACGTCAGCGCACCAGGATTTGCCGCAATCGAACCAGTGTTGGACGTATTGGAAGTGATAGTTATGTTCGTAAAGTTGATAACCTGGGTCGAAGTGTCAAGTGCCACCAAACCGCTGGTATAGGTGGTGTCTGTAGCGGAGATGACTGAGTTGCCGTCATATGACACTTGGATCGAACTGCCATTAAAGGTCAACTGGACTGTGTGGTAGTTGACATTGTCAAAGCTAACGGAAGCTTGCCCGAACTGTGTGTATCCAAGACCGATATTCCAGGCAACCACCTTGTAGAGTCTGACAAGCCCCTCGGTTGGATAGAGCCAAACTGCATAGCCGGCTCCGGTGGACGGGTTGATGCGTCCACGAATTCCGCCAGGATAGTCACTCAAGGTTGCCAGCTTGACAGCAGCGCTAACCGTGTAATTGGACCATGCAGAGTTCCCTGCGTAGACTTGAGTGTGGCCATTTCCGTTATATTGCAGCGACTGGTTGATGACAGACCAATTGCCATTCAGGCCGAGCGGTGAAAAGGCCCAGCCATTCATGGTGCCATCCGCAAAATTAGAGAAGAGAAGGAGATTCGTGACGGTCAACTGAACAGAAATGGTCTGTGGAGAGTTCGTGGCTCCAGCGGCCGACACGGTAATCGTTCCCTTGTAGGTTCCAACAGCAAGACCTGCGGTATTCACAGATACCGACATCGTCTGGGGCATGGCACCAGAGCTTGGCGTCATGCTTAGCCATGGCACGTTTGCGCTAGCCGTCCAATGCAGCGTTCCACTCCCTTCATTGTAGATCGAAACAGTTTGCGGCTGCGTCGCCACGCCAACATAGGCGTTAAAGTTCAGGTTTGCAGGGAGTGTGATCACAGCAGGTGGGGCGCCCGGCATGGAGGAAGCAGGGATGAAAACGGCGCCGACCCAATAATTCGTCGCACTGTATGTCTGAGTTGGAAAACTGCTGGAGGCGCCGACACTAAACACGCCGTCGGGACCATCGACTCCGTTGGCAAGATAGTGCATAGGGGGATTGTCGAGTCCCGAAGTCTGAAAGTAGTTCACGTCCGCAGAGTAGTGGCCGTTGGGAGCGTGGTAAGAGGCTATGTACGTTGTGTTCGCCTGAACCGAAACCGGGTTACTAAAAGTAACTTGTTGCCAGCCGGAAGCGGTTTCATTGGTAAAAACGGCAGAAGCCAACAACGTTCCGTTGCTGCTCCATAAGTTCCCGACATGGGTTCCGGTATTGGCAGCCGCCTTGTAAAATCGTATGCCCGTGATGTAGCCGCTGTAATCGGTTCGAAACTTGACACCGAGTTCGACGTTGGTGCCATCGCCACTGTCCACTTGGGCTGGATTCGCGGACGAGCTCCAGCCTGTGCAGGGACAGTCGCCAGCAGCAACCGAGACCGAGAGGCCAGCTGACGGAGTCTCCAGATTGCCGCTGTCATCGACAGCGCGACTCCTTATGCTGACATTTCCCAATTGAACGGGTGTCCAGGTGTAGCTCCAAGTTCCACGTCCGACAGCAGGGTGCCAAGATGAACCCCCGTCAACGGAGACTTCAACACCACCAACGACACCTCCACCGGAATCCGCGGCAGTGCCCGAGATGGTCGTAGCGGTTCCGGTAATTATATTGGAACCCGCCGCCGGGGACGAAATATGAGAGGTAGGTGGTGTCTTATCACTCGAGGCGATTGCGGCGATAAGTCCACTTTGGAGCGTGGAAGGCTGGACTCCCATATCGGCTAGAAGATTGACGGTTGCCTGTTGCATATCCGGGTCCGGCGGCGTGTTGCTCTCGAAGGGATTGTCATGATTGTCGTCGAGTCCCCATGCCCACTGGATGGTACCCGCACCAAAGATCAGCGCGCCGCTCGAAGTCCTGTGGAGGGTCATATGATGCGTGGCCGTGCCTGCTCCGGTGACGGACCCGTAATCGAGCAGAAGATCAGTGGTCAAATTGTAGGTAGCGGTAGACAGATCGAAAGTGCCGGCAGGACGTGAACCGTTGTCCAGATCTTCGTCCCACTCATACCCAAGAGTTCCCGGAGGCAGCGCTGCCGTTTGACCTGGTTTCAATTGTGCGATGGTTGTGTTGCGCCAAAATCGCATCTGTCCATCGGCATAGGGGACCTGGATTGAAAGTGTGCCCGGGTCATCATCGCCAGGACCACTCACCATCCAGATTGTGCCGGTCAGCGCGTTTTCCGGCTGTCCGCCATCCGCGGGGGGACTAAATCGGGGATCACGCCAAGTGCCAGTCCAAGTTGGCGGATCGTCCGGGTCAATGGGAGCACTTTCGTAAGACTCCTTGTAACACACTAAAGTTCTGTAAGGAGTATTTGTTCCATCAATGCTATTTTCCCAGCGCGTTTTTTGATAGACCTCATTGCCGCTAAAGAATGCCATGTTGACGCCTGCATTCTGAGCGGCTTGAACATTGGCCCTCTGCGGTCCCGACCAGTATTCATCATGCCCGGACGAAACATAGACTTTATGGTTTTGAATCAGGTTCCCACTTCGTGCCGCGTCCAGCCCGGTAAAGTAGGTAACGTCGTACCCATTTGCTTCAAGCCAACGAACTAACGGATATTCGCTGCCGAAGACCCAACTCGCAGCTTCGAACGCAAAACCGCGAGTTATAAACGGACGATTATAGCTAACCTTAAAGGCCCGATTGCCAGTGTCGAATTCTCCGTTCGGTCCGTAGAGGCTTCCGCCACCGTAGCCATTGTACGCCTCCCAAGTTTCATCCGACGTTTGAACCAGGATGGCCGAATGGCTCGAGTCGTTCCGAACAACAAAGACTATATGGCTATCTCCGCCTGTATCCGTCCGGATTAGATGGGCAAAATATATTCCCGAAGTGGCATTACTCGGAACCGCCCAAGAAGCAGAAACCGCCCAATTGCCGCAGTCAACCAGACTTGTGGTGGCATTGGTAATGCAATTTGGCTGAGATTGGGGCAATTTCGCCGAAGGCGTAACGGAGGCAACTTTGCGAGCACCCATGCCTCCGTAATACCCCATGCGGTAAATATCAATTGTGTAAGCCTTGGCGTTTGTATCGATTTTGAAATAAATCGTTTGACCCTGATTTACGCTAATGTCCGACGCAAACCCTTGAATGGTCAGATCACCTGCGCCTCCCCCCACAACATCCCATTGACTGGAAGGAGTTCCTGGCTTTGAGTTCTCACAGACAATGTCATTGGCCATGGGAGGGTTACAACCGAAGGTCTGGGCAGAAGCTGGCCGGCCTAAAATCAAAGTGCCAAAAATGAGCAATACAAACAGCGGTAAGACAGAATTAGGCGCAGATTGGACTATCCGTCGCAGGCTCAAAGTTGAAAAACCAGTTGCAGACGACACAAATCTGCGGACGTTCTGTGAGCGGTCCGCATCATCGGCAAGCTTCATTACGCCACGCCTCCGGCGAACGCGGTGCGCAGTAAATACCAACGATCGACCCAAGTCCTCGGTCTTCGATGGCTTTTCCTGAGAAATGCCAACCAGTCAGCATTCAAGCCGCACCTAGCCGGGTATATGCTTGCACCTGAGGTACCGATCTGAAACTTGGGGAGCGAATAGAACAAGACGGAGAAATGACAGCAAGCCACTTTGATTTCAATGAGTTAGCGGCTCTTCCTCCTGCAAGTTCGCACTTGTGGTCCCCCAATCACTCCCAGCGCTCACTAGAATGGGAAAGGAAAAAGCTTGGAGTGTGCAAAATGTTGCCTAAATCTTCCAGCCCAAGGAGCGAGAATCATGAAGGAGAGTTCCATCAGCATCGGCCAAGCCGGGCTTCATTAGACTAATGGGCAACGGAGCAAATCCCCACACAGCGTGGCACCAGATACAAGACCTACGCCACTATCGGCAGGTAAAAATTTCGCGGATGCCATCGAGAACAAAAGTTTGCTCCTGATCGGTCATTTGATGAAAGAGCGGAAGAACTATGCAATTGTTCGTGGCCACGTTGGTCTGTGGGAGCAATGGATCCCATTTTGGCTCCAGATAAGGCTTTTCGCGATGGGTAGCCATGATTCCACGACGGGTGGAAATACCAAGGTCGAGCAGGCCCTGCATGAGTTTGTCTCGTGAAAGAGGGGCTTCGTCAGCGAGTCGCACCATGTAAGACTGGAAATTGTGGCGTAGCCCCACAGGTTCAAAAGGCGGCTTTAACCAAGGAATCTTAGAGATTTCTTCAGTGTAACGTGCCGCCAAAGTGCGGCGCCGAGCAATGAAGTTGTCTATGCGACTGAGCTGAACGATCCCGACAGCAGCTTGCATATCCGTCATTCGGAAATTGAAACCGACTTCATCGTAGCGTTCTATCATAATGCTCTTCGTGTTGTGGCGCGCGAGATCCGAGATAGTCATTCCGTGCTGGCGCAAAAGGCGGAGTTGAGCGGCGATATTGTCATCATTCGTGGTGATCATTCCACCTTCGCCCGTGGTGAGAATTTTCCGCGGGTGAAAGCTGAAACAAGCCATCAAAGAATGAGGAGCGCCGATACTCTTTCCCCGATACTCGGAGCCGATCGCACACGCCGCGTCCTCAATGACCAACAGATTGTGTCGGTGAGCGATTTCGTTAATCTCACTCAAAGCCGCAGGCAATCCGATTTGGTGTACAGCAAGAATACACCGCGTACGCGGAGTGATGGCGGCTTCGATTCGGCTGGGATCCAAATTGAACGTAAGTGGATCGATGTCCACAAATATGGGAGTGCCAAGGACGTACCTGATGGAGTTAGCTGTTGCGATGAACGAGAGGCTGGGACAAATCACTTCATCGCCAGGACCGATCCCCGCAGCGATGAGCGCGAGGTGAAGAGCCGCGGTACACGACGATACTGCCACTGCATGCTTCGCACTAACAAAGGCGGCAAATTCTTTTTCGAATTGAGCCACGCGAGGACCCTGACTCAACCAACCGCTTCGAAGAACTTCAAGCACTGCAGCTTCCTCTTCAAGGCCGACAAATGGCTTCGCTATCGGAATCACCTGGTGCACGAGTGAGGTGGCTTTCATACCTTGTTTTGCCCCATTGAGGAATTCACGATCTGCTCTGGACTCTCGCAACTTGAGCGAGTTCCCCTGTCAACAGCTTCGTTAGCTAACTTTGCGTTCAAGCTTTCGACGCCTCTTCCAAGAGCCGACTCCCCTGCCACCATCTAACTAGCCGACGCAATCCTTCTTCGAGTCCTATTTCTGCATCAAATCCAATGGCAATTCTTGCCCTGCGAATATCTGCGAGACGCCGTGGTACTGCGTTAACTCGGCGAGCCGGCCCATGTTCAGGCTTCAGATTAGAATTCATGACCTTCAGAAGTGAGGCCGCGAGATCGTTCAGGCTTGTCTCACTTCCGCTGGCTATATTGAAAACCTCGTCCGTCACATTTGAACTTGCCGCGAGAATGTTCGCGCGGGCAATGTCCTCAATATAAATGAAGTCCATCGTCTGCTTGCCATCGCCCAGGATGAGCGGAGGCTGCCCTGCGGCAATTCGATTCATCCAGCGAATGAGGACTTCTGTATAGGCTCCATAAATATCCATGCGTGGACCGTAAACGTTGAAGTAACGGAGCGCGACGTAATCAAGACCATACATTTCGTAAAAGCTCCGTAAGAGGCCCTCGTTGAACACCTTCGCCGCGCCATAAAGCGTTCGGTTCGAATAGGGATGATGCTTTTCGGTCGTCGGAAATTCTTCAGCCATCCCATAGACCGAAGCCGAGGAGGCTGCGACGACCTTCTTAACTTTTGCCTTGACGGCTGCTTCTAGGACGTTGAAGGTGCCGTCCGCTAAAACCTCGAGCGCGAGGCGAGGCTCTTCCGCACACTGTGTAATGCGTATGGCCGCTTGATGAAAGACGACATCTACATCGCGCATCACATCGCGAAGAAGCACTTTGTCCCGAATATCTCCTTCGACGGTGCGAACATTGCCATTAGAAATGGCCCATTCAAGATTATCTCTCCGACCGCGCACAAAGTTGTCCAAAACAATGATTTCGGACACTTCTTGCTGTACAAGTTGGTCGGCGATATGGGACCCGACTAAACCAGCTCCTCCGGTAATTAGCACCTTCTTCATCTCAGGGATATCTCCTATAACTCAACATTGTCCATTTACGCGTCAATTTATCGTCAATTTCAGTTGTCATCTTTCGCTCCCAGGCCGACATTTGATCAGTTCTTCTCGTCCCAACTAACCGAGAAATTAGGGATTTGATTTTCGCCCGGCAATCCGATGCCGATAGGCAAAGACGTTATCGCGTAGATATGCACCCAGCGCACCCGATCGCAATAGCCAATATTTGGCAAAGATCTTCGGCATCCATTTAGATTGTGAAAGAGCTTGCTTGTAAAAGTGAAGAGACCTCTCAAATTGGTTGTGCCTGTAATACGTGTCGCCAAGGCCAGCATAAACTTTAGCACGAACTTTTCTGGTCTCTTCGGAACTACGAGCGTTGCTCTTGATAGAACTCTCAAATTCCTCCAGCGTTATGCCAAATATCGAGGGATCAAAGCTTTTGGCTTCGACTCTATGCCTATAGAAGTTTGCCAATCGATCCGAGCACTTTGAACCGACTGCCCCCCATCCACCATTTTCCGCTTCACGTTTGATCCGCCACAAGACGGCGAGATTATCGGCAAATAGAATCCTCGGATCCTTACGCTTCAGAGTAGCTTCCATGCCCGCATCATGGCGGCGATAACTGACCATCGGATCGGAAAAATAGCCAACGTCATATTTAAGTGCAAATAAGCTCCACAGATAGATGTCACCCTGATGTGGCATATCTAATGGGAATAAGCTGATTCTCTCGTAGCACTCTTTTCGCGCCATCGCTGTTGGGGCAACTATACAGCCTGTCCCCAGAAGCTTGGACAAAAGGAAATCCCGTCCTCGGAACACGACATCGTTAGTCCCTACCGAAGAGTACCCAAGCAAGCCAGTTTCTTTACCATCTACAAGCCCTACGGCAGGGCAGAAAACATAACCTACGTTCGGCCGCTGCTCCATCAGATTTACATATCGCTCCAGCGCGTAACTCCGCCGTATGCAATCGTCCGCAGAAATCAGCCAAATATACTTGCCTCTCGCCAGACCGATACCTTTGTTGTAATTCCGCAAGTGTCCCAAGTTGGCTTCGTTACGAACATATTTAACTTTGGAATTACGATAAGAACTGGCTATGTCTGCAGTGTTGTCCAGTGAGCAGTCGTCCAGGATCAGAATCTCAAAGTCTTGATATGTTTGGAAAAGTATCGAATCAATGCACTCCGGAAGGAAATGCGCTAATTGATAACAAGGAACAATGAATGTAACCTTGGGATTCAAGCGTCCACCTCGACCGCTTCTCCCTGAAGAGTCCATCGGTTTTGGAGCAAGAATGTGCCCCTCGTCGGTACTACCCCTGTCCCATAATAGTCCAAATACATCACATTCAAACGAGTAGCTTCCTCAATCCAATCCACCTCACGTCGGGCGATGTCCAGTCCTACAGCGACTTTGTACTCTCCAGGTACAAGGGGGAGACTCGGAATATCACACACGAACACTTGATCCCCGATACGCTGCTCGTGTACGCGGTCAGGTTCATACGCGGAATGGGCAGTGCAAACCCGCTGACCTGATGTGGTATCGAAGGCAACGCAGCCATCAAAATTCATGCACGGCTCGTCCAAATGGAAGCGGATAATTGCCTTAAGCGGCGCCCCAACAGGCAGGCTACCCCGAACGGGTTTGTCATCCTGGGTATAAAGCTCCAGGCTTTTCAGCAATGGCCGATATTTCTGCGATCTACTGGGGGAGGAAGTCAAATCTATGATGTGGCAATTTGACGACGAGTCCCCGACCGACGAAGCGTGCAAATAGTACTCGACCGCTTCTTTCGCAGTGCCGCTGAAAGCGACCACGCCCTGTTGCAATACGATGCCACGGTTGCAAAGGGCTTCGACTGCCGCTAAATTGTGGGACACAAACAATACCGTTCTGTCCCTGGCACATGCCTCTGCCATTTTGCCCAGACATTTCTTTTGAAACGCGACATCACCGACTGCCAGCACCTCGTCAACTATGAGAATCTCAGGATCGAGGTGGGCTGCAATCGAGAATGCAAGTCTCACATACATCCCGCTCGAGTAGCGCTTCACTGGGGTATCAAGGAACTTGCCGATTCCGGCAAAGCTGACAATCTCATCAAACTTGATGTCAATTTCAGCCTTCTGCATCCCCAGAATCGCTCCGTTTAGGTATATGTTTTCTCTGCCGGTGAGCTCAGGATGGAATCCTGTCCCGACCTCCAGCAGGCTTGCCAAACGGCCTCGTATCCTCACGTGTCCCTCAGTGGGGTCAGTAATCCTCGAAAGAATCTTGAGGAGAGTGCTTTTACCAGCGCCGTTTGAACCAATGATGCCGACGATGTCTCCCTTCTGGACTTCCAAATTGACATTCCTGAGAGCCCAAAAGCAGTTTTGATCCTTCCTTTCTCGGTAGTCCCCAGTCGCGTGGCGGAATGCGTCCCAAGGTTTGCGCATAGCAAGAAGGATTGCCTCCCTCAGGCTCGCGTACGCTGGGTCGCTTTCACCAAGAACATACCGTTTTGATATATTATCAACTTTTATAATTGTGGTCATGTGGGTTGCTATATTACGTCAGCGAAACTGCGTTCTGTTCTGCGAAAGAAAATCAGGGCGCCAGCAAAAAGCACGAGGCTTAAGCTCATGGAAGTCCAGACGAGAGGCCAAGATATGGGGGTACCAAGCAGCGCATATCGAAAACCCTCTTCGACGCCAGACATTGGATTTATTAGCAGTACGACTCTCAGTTTGCCAGAAATGTAATGCATCGGATACAAGACTGGCGTCAGGAAGAATGCCATTTGAACGAAGAACGGAACAACGTATTTGACATCTCGATATCGAACGTTTAAGGCCGAAAGGAACAGTCCCAGTGCGCTGGCCGCGAAGAAACTTCCAATCACAAAAATCGGTAGAGAAATCAGACCGATCGAGATATGCCTGTGGTAGAACGCCATCAAAACCACCATAAAAGAGAGGCTAACGAGCACGTCAAGTCCAAATGCTCCGATCGCGCCTAGCGGAACGAGAACGCGCGGAAAATAAATCTTGCGGATCAATTGCTCGCTTCCTAATAGACTGTTACTCGAGAAACTTACTGCGTTCTGAAAAAAGGTCCACGGAACTAGTCCGGCATACACAAATAGCAGGTAGGGCACATGCTCGCTTGGGATGTGAGCAACGCGGTTGAACAGAGTACCAAAAATCAACATCGCTACGAGCGGTTGCAAAATTGCCCAAAGCCCTCCGAGCGCGGTCTGTTTATAGCGAATCTTGATGTCACGCCAAACTAGAAACCCGAGAAGTTCACGATACTGCCAAATCTCGCGCAATTCGACCGGTTGCCACCCCTTTCGAGGCCTGATCACCAACTCAAAAGCAGAAGTCACGATTCGCCTTTCACTCCCCGTAGTCTAACTTCTTGCGCGACCGTAGTATCCTTGCTGGGACGCCCGCAACAATAGAGTACTCCGGAACTTCTTTCGTAACGACCGCGCCAGCACCCACGATCGCGTTTGCACCGATCCGCACACCTGGTAAAACGCTTGCGTTCATACCAACATCGGCCCCGAAGCACACAGTCACAGGCTTGATCAAAAGCCCTGATGAGATAACCGGTACTTCAACAGGCTCTCCCGTATGTGCAGACCCAAGGACTTTGGCGCCAGGACCCCAACCAACGTAGTCTTCTACTTTAAGTGCACGGGCATCAAGATAGGCCCGGGGACCAATCCATACGTGGCTCCCAATATCGCAAGTCCCTTCGCAGCGTCCTTGTATCATCGTCTGGGCCCCGATGAAAACTTCATTGCCAAACTCCATGGTCTCCGGGTGCTTGAAGACCACACCGGGACCGACCTCCATGCCGCTACCGACGCTTCTGCACATCGCGCGGACAAGTATACGGCGCATCAAGTAATCGAACGGGTCTTCTCCTTCGCGGTGGCGCGAGTAAAGCGATTGTAATTGCTCGACTGCGTATCCCCCCTTAAGCGCGGCTGCAAACTCAATCTCCCAACCTGGATCGGGCTTGATCTCTTTCCGGCCGAAGATGGCAGAAACCGTGCGAACTGTTAGGTCCGCTCGCCCGGTCCCAAAACTGGATGGCATTCGACGATCTCCCGCACGGTCTTCGCTACATAGTCGACGTGCTCAACTGGAAGTTCCGCATACATTGGCAGAGAAACGTGATTTGCCGCGACATGCTCGCTGACAGGTAAATCTCCCTGCTTATAACCCAGATACGAATAGGCCCTTTGTAGATGGAGCGGGACCGGATAATGAAGACCATTCTCAATTCCTTGTTCAAAAAGAGCCTTCTTTAGGAATTCGCGGTCCTCGACGATCACGACATAGAGATGGTAGACATGCTCAGCGTAGGACATCTGTTGAGGTGCAATAACCTTGGTATCCGCGAATAAATCACTGTAGCGCTTGGCGAGCGCACGACGGTTCTCATTCCAGCGGTCAAGACGGGGCAATTTTGCGGCCAGGACTCCGCCCTGGATTCCTTCTAGGCGCAGGTTGAATGCGGGGAAATCGTGCTCGTATTTCCTAACCGCCCCGTGATCACGGAGCATCCGCACTTTCTTGGCAAGGACAGCGTCGTTCGTGGTTACCGCTCCGCCCTCGCCACAAGCACCCAGATTCTTGCTTGGATAGAAGCTGAAGCACGCAGCTGTTCCCAGCGAACCTGCTCGCTTCCCCTTATATCTGGCGCCGTGTGCCTGGCAAGAGTCTTCAATAACGTGAATGCCATGCTTTTCGGCGACGGTATTGATGGCATCCATGTCTGCAGGTTGCCCGTAAAGGTGGACAGGGATAATCGCTTTTGTCTTACTTGTCACGGCTGTCTCAACCTTTGCTGGATCCATTGTGTAGGATAGCGGATCGATGTCGACAAAAACAGGTCGCGCTCCGACAGCACTTATGGCTTCTGCTGTTGCAATGAAAGTATGAGCAACAGTTATCACTTCATCTCCAGACCCGATTCCCAGTGCTTGCAGCGCGAGCTGGAGGGCGGCGGTCCCGTTCGAAACTGCAACGCAGTGATCTACACCACAATACGCCGCAAACATTTCTTCAAACTTCTCAACTTCGGGGCCCAGGACGAAACTGCATTTTGTCATGACCCGGTCAAATACTGCCCTTAATTCTCCTTCAAGCGGCTTATGTTGAGCCGACAGATCTACAAAACGAACCTTCATGCTGCCTCCAATTTCCGCAAGATCCTCGCTGGATTTCCGGCAACTACAGCATTATCCGGGACATCTTTAGTAATCACGCTGCCGGCCCCGACGATTGCATTCTCACCGATGGTGACACCACAAAGAATTGTTGCGCTTGTGCCGATTGAGGCGCCTTTTTTAACCAACGTCGAAACGAGGTTCCAATCCGCTTCGGTTTGGAGCGACCCGCCCGGAGTGGTCGACCGAGGGTACTTGTCGTTGATAAATGACACGTTGTGCCCGATGAATACGTCGTCTTCGATCTTGACACCTTCACAGATGAATGTGTGACTGGACACTTTCACATTCCGACCGATTACCGCGTTCTTCTGAATCTCCACAAACGTGCCAATTTTTGACCCATCCCCGATACTGCAACCGTATAGGTTTACGAACGCAAAAATCCTCACATCTTTTCCCAGCTTCACATCTGGGGCTATACGGCAGAATTCCATAGACTAGTTCCTCAAGTTCTCGATAGTCACGGGTGGGTGGTACGCGGCATTCATCTCCCTGAGAAAAACCTCTCGGCCGCCAGCCTCTAGCGATCTCTGCGCTGCTTCGAGAAGACAAACGACTCGATACCCGGCTGTTCCGTCGGTTAACGGCGTTCGATTTTCCTTTATCGATGTTATAAACTCCTGAGCAACCCGTTCGAGCGCCTCCGTCGTATCAATTCTGGGAATCAAAATATCCCCCGTTCGATATCCCACCAGCGTCTGATAGCGCTTTTCCGGCGAGCCATTGATTACAATGCCCTTGTCATAGACGCGCACTTTGTCCGTCGGCTCAAGATCGTCGTAAACTAGCATTTTCTTTGAGCAGCCGATCAGAGTTTGCCGGATTTTTACCGGCGCTAGCCAGTTCACGTGGAAATGTGCAATAAGATTTTCCGGGAAGCGCAGAGTCATGTACGCAATGTTCGCAATCCCATTGCCTGCATGGCTTGCTCCTGTCGCCGAAATAGCGAGGGGTTCAGTCCGCAACAGATAATCCATTATGGAAAGGTCATGCGGAGCCAAATCCCAAATGACGTTGATATCTTTCTGGAAAAGTCCGAGATTGATCCTCACAGAGTCGAAATAGAGAACTTCGCCGAGTTCACCGGAATCAATCAAATCATGGATTTTTCTGACCGCGCTCGTATAGATGAAGGTATGGTCCACCATTAGAATTCGCTTGACTCGCCTGGCAAGTTCGACAAGCGCGAGAGCGTTCTCAGAGGAATCTGCCAAGGGCTTTTCGATCATGACGTGCTTCCCGTGCTCGAGGGCAGCCCTCGCTATGGGATAGTGAGTGGAGACGGGCGTGGCGATAACAACAGCATCAACGTCGGGGTCGAGGAGCAACTCCTCGAAGTTGGTAGTACACTTCACACCGGGATAGCGCTTAGCAATTCTCTTCAGACGATCCTGGGATAGGTCCGCGCAAGCTATTATCTGCGCCTCATCCAAACCACTGAAATTTCGGATGAGGTTTGGGCCCCAATATCCAACTCCAATGATTCCTATATGGATCAATGTACTTTCCCCTGAAGCCCTAATGACTCGATATCTGGCTCCCAAATCAAATAATGGCAAGATTTATGCCATTCGGGGCTTTGGGTGCCTAGCCGTGTTATGCTCACACCTTATTGATTCTACTCATGTTAGGTGAATGGGGATGGTTCACAGTTTCGCCTGACTAGTTATTGGAGCGGCGTCGAGGGAGCACCGCTCCAGTGGCTTTCCACAAGGTGGAAGAGTTTTTGATATATATAGTACCAAATTGGGTTGCGTGTCCCCTCCGCAAGTACGGCCGGCCTCTGAGCTTATCGTGTCGCCGGAGCCTAAGGTGAGCGAAGAACCGAACGATGGAAAGAGAACAGCATCCCCCTAGTGACAGCTTATCCCAGTAGCCCCAAGTGATCCGACATCTGGCAACTGCCGTGCAGTATGAGTGGAGGCAGTACGATCAGTTTGAAGGTATAGGTCGAAGTGACCTGCCCCCTGGGTCCCAAGGTGGATCATATGACATTCGATGCCTGTGAGAGGCTTCCGTCGGCCGGCGTAGCCCCGTAGTTTGGGGCGGAGCCGGGCGACGGAACGAACTGCCG
>Ga0335076_10001135_pt1 | contig 25542 bp, 17 predicted proteins | sample Lox_Sample_25_FD_206717 | JGI IMG/M metagenome (GOLD analysis project Ga0335076, IMG submission 206717) | Soil microbial communities from Loxahatchee National Wildlife Refuge, Florida, United States - Lox_Sample_2.5 | ecosystem: Environmental > Terrestrial > Soil > Wetlands | place: USA... | reverse complement strand
AGCGATGACGATGCTGGCGCTGGCGCAATTCTGGAACCTGCTCGCGGGCTACGCGGGTCTGGTCTCGGTCGGACAACAGGGCTTCGTCGGGCTTGGCGGATATTTTCTGTTCGCGGCGGCGACCTTCGCCGGAATCGATCCTCTTCTCGCAGTGCCTCTGGCCGGGCTTTTCGCCGCGCTTGTCGCGTTGCCGTCGGCCTGGCTGATCTTCCGATTGCAGGGCGCCTATTTTGCGATCGGAACGTGGGTTCTCGCGGAGGTGTTTCGGCTCATCGCGGCGCAGATCAAGCCGCTCGGCGGGGGAACCGGCGCCTCGCTGTCAAAGGCGGTGGCGGACCGGGCGGCGCTGACCCAGGCGATCGTCGATGCAACCGGCATGCGCGCGCCCGCGGCGCGCGACGTGGCCGCCTATTGGCTCGCTTTAATTCTCGTCATTCTATCGACGGCTCTCGTCTATGCGCTGCTGCGGTCGCGTCGTGGCCTGGGTCTCACCGCGATCAGAGACGATCAATCGGCCGCGAGTTCGCTCGGCGTCGATCCGTTCCGGCTCAGACTGATGGTCTATGTTCTGTGCGCCTTTGGCGCGGGGATGGTCGGCGCGCTCGTTTATCTGCAGAAGGCGCGCATTTCGCCCGACGCCGCTTTCTCTGTCCTGGACTGGACGGCGTATATTCTATTCATCGTAATCATCGGCGGGGTGGCGACGGTTGAGGGCCCGTTCGTAGGGGTGCTCGTCTTCTTCATTCTGCAGGAGCAATTGTCCGACTTTGGAGCCGGCTATTTAATTCTGCTTGGCGCCGTCGCCATCGCGGCGATGGTGTTCTTCCCAAGGGGTTTATGGGGCTCCTTGGCTGAGCGTTTCGATCTCCACGTTTTTCCCGTGCGCAGGCGACTCACGTGGACAATGGAGCCGCCCGGAACGCCAGCGTCAGCCCAGGCGCTCATGGAAAGCGATGAAACCAGGAACGGCGCTGGGCCTTAAGAACGCATGTCGTTGAAGACCACAGACTGGGCGCCCTGTCGGCTTGAGACCCGCCGATGGCCGATTCAAACCTTTTCAGAGCGCAGGAACCCTGCGAATTTCTTCGTATCGCGAGCTAAGGGCATGAGTTCAAAGGGAAGCTTTACATGAAACATGCAATTCAAACACTGATTTCGGGAGGTCTCGACAAATGAAGGCGCCACCCAAGGCGCGGCTGACGCTGGACAAGGTCGTGGTGCGCGTCGTCCAGGTTCCGTTGCGTCGCCCGATCGTCGCCAAAATCGGCGAGTTCAAAAAATGGCCGTTCATCCTGATCGATGTGCAGACGAAAGAAGGCGTGATCGGCCATAGCTATGCCGAGCCATACCGGGTTACCGCCGCCAGATCGGTCGTCGCGCTCATCGAGGACATGGCGGAAGAGCAGCGCGGAAAGCTGGTCGCTCCGTTCGATCGATTCGAAGAGGCAATGCGCTCGCTGCATCTCATGGGCCGCCAGGGCGTGATGCTGGTCGCCATCGCCGCGCTGGACATGGCGATGTGGGACGCCTTGGCCAAAGCCTCGGGGCTACCCCTGGCCGTGCTGCTCGGGGGCGCGGTTGGGCCGGTCCGAGCCTACAATACGAACGGACTTTGGCTCACTCCGATCGACCGACTCGCGGATGAAGCAAGCGCGCTCATCGCCGAGGGAGACTTCACGGCGTTGAAAATCAGGCTCGGGCGCGACGCCCTCAGAGACGACCTCAAAGCGATCGCGGAAGTGCGCCGGGCTGCGGGCGACGACATTGTTTTGATGAGCGACTTCAACCAGGGGCTGTCGTTCAGCGCCGCCAAGCGCCGGTTGCACCAGCTCGACGATCAGGGACTCGAATGGTTCGAAGAGCCGATCGTCTTCGACGACCTCGCAGGCTCCGCGCGGCTTGCGAGCGAGCTGAAAACACCAGTGCAAATCGGCGAGAACATTTATGGCCCCAGGCATTTCCTCCAGGCGGTCGAAGCTGGCGCGGCGGACTGCTACATGCCCGATCTGGGACGGATCGGCGGCGTCACGGGCTGGCTAAGGTCCGCGGCGATCGCCGGCGCCGCAAACTTGCCTCTGTCGACGCATCTCTATCCCGAGTTTTCCGCCCACCTGATGCGGGTTACGGAAACCGCCGACTGGCTCGAATGGCCCGACTGGGGAAATCCGATCCTGGCGGAGCCGTTCGAAATACGCGACGGCGCGATTCACGTTCCCGACCGGCCGGGCGCAGGAATCGCATGGGACGAGGCCGCCGTGAAAAAGTTCGCGATTTAGGCTCGCGACATCAAGAAGGGGACTGACCCCATGAACGCGCCCGGAATTTCCATCCCGACCTCGCCATCCCTGCCGAGTTTCGGGCCTGCTTCGCCGCGCAGCGCGCCGCCTTCCTCAAGGCGCCGGAGCCGTCACGCCGAACGGCTCGCCGACCCAACACGCTGACGCGACTCCTCAAGGACAACCAGGACGGCATCATCGCAGGGATGGACTTCAATAATGGTACCGCCACCCCGCTTCGAACGGGGGACCTCTAGATCCACAATCTAGCGCTCTAACCATCTGAGCTATGGCGGCACGGGCTCGGGGCGGCCGGGAAACTAGTGTCAAAGCGGAGGGCGCGCAAGGCCGGGATTCGCCTGACGGCGAGCCGTCTCACATCTGTCTGAACCCCGGACAGGCGGGCCGAGGAGCGGCCCGCCGCCAAGCGTTAAGCGGACGCCGCCCGCAACTGCGGACGGCGTCCGTTGACAGCGCGAGGGAGGAGCGCGCCGCCAAAGGGGCAAGTCCCGATCAGACAGCGATCTTGAAGGACTTCGCCACCTGTTCCTTGATCGGCTCCACCGCGTCGGCCATCGCCTTTTGGGTCAGCGCGCCGATGTCCTTGCCCTGGCTGGTCATCGTTTCAACCTGCTTGCGGGCAAACTCGGTCTGAAGCGCGATCACGTCGGAGAGCGATTTGGCGGCGAACACCGACTTCAAGAAGTCGAAGTTCGCGTCCGCGTTGGCGCGGAGCGCTTCGAGCGCCTTGGCGTTGATGGCGAGCGCGCCGTCCTTGGCGGCGGTGAAGCTGACCTCGAAGGCGCTCGCCGCTTCATCGGCTTGGGTCTTGGCTTTGGCGAAGGCGGCGCGCGATTCGGCGACGCTCTTTTCGAGCGCGCTGCGGAAGCTCTGCTGAATCTCCTCGGCCGGGGCGGCGACTTGGGGGGCCGTGGGCATGACGGCGTTAATCGTTGCAACAGCAGCCTCTACAGGCGCGGTTGCGGAAACCTTCGGCGACGCAGCGCTTCTCTTCGGTGCGACGAAACCTCTCTTCTTTGTGGCAGCCATGACAAAACCTCGACGTTTGATGTTGACGATAGACATACGGTTCGATGACTAGACTTGCGGCATGACGGGGACGGCGCTCAGGTCGAGCCCGGCGTCACGCTTTTCTGGATGATGGCGCTGAGCTCCTTGGCCTGCTGCTGCAGCGCCGCGAGCTGGGCCTTCATATATTCGCTCTGCAGCGCCAGAGCCTCCTGGGGATCCTTTGCCTTCACCAGCTTGTGGGCGAGATCGAATGCGGCGTTCACGTTCTGCTCGGTATAGGCGAGGACATGCGCGCTGACCGATTTCGCGCCGCTCTGCGAAGTGTGGGTTGCGTCGCCGGCCACGCCCGAGGCTCGCTGGGCAACGGTGAGGAAGCCTTCGAACGCCTTGCGCGCCTGCTCGACGCTGCGCTCCGCGAAGTCGCGTAACTCATTTGGAATCTCAAACGGCGAATTGGACATTTTCTTCCCTTTCGGCTCCGAAGCGAATCGGCGCCCGCTGTTTGGGCGCCATATAGCGGGCCTTTTGCTGCAGTGCAACATAATTCTGCGCCGCACCCAATAATTTTAACCTTGCCCCTAATCGGGGGTGCTCACGCCGTGGTGAAATCGCGTCGGTCGCGTTAAGCTTTCGCTAACTCTAAAGCCCGAGTCGTCGGCCCGATTGGGCTCTCGTTCCGGGCCGATCGCACCGTCATGCGCGAGCGCCGACTTTGACCCAATCGCCGCCGTCGTCCGCCGCCGAACAAGCCGGCGCGGCTTTCGATCCTGAACTCGCGCCAGCGGACTGGCTCGCAGACAATGCGAGACTGGCGATCGCCTTTCCCGCGGGCCGAATCGTCGATGCGAGTCCAGCGATGCTCGCCATGTTCGGCGCCAGCGACGCCGATGGGCTCGAAGCCCGATTGCTGCGAGGCGACGGACCGAGCGCGCGCCGCCTTCGGCATCTGGCCGCGAACCTGCTCATCGGTGAGCCGCCCCGGCTCGAGGGCATGCGTCTTGTCGTCGACCGGCGGCCGATGAACGTCAATCTGCGGTGCGTCCGCATGTCGGCGCCCGGAGGCGCGACTTGGCTATTTGCGTCGATTCCCGCCCTGGGCGCGGCGCCCGCCGATCCGCCCCGGCCATCCGGCGACCGCGCCGCTCCGCGGCTTGAGGAAGCCCCGGCGCCGGATGCGGGCGGACCGCCGCCGCCGAATTCGCGCTTCTTGTGGGCGCTTGACGAACAAGGCCATTTTGGCGGGGCTCATCCTATGCTTGCCGCCGCGGTCGGCGCCAACGCGCCACGCCAGGGCGAGTCGATCGAGGCGTTGCTCCGCCGCGCCGACCTCGACGGAGGCGACGAGCTTGTTCGCGCTCTCGCCGGGCGAGAAACATTTGCGGGGATCACCGTCGGCTGGCCGCTCGCGGACTCCGATCGGCGCCGGCCGGTCACGCTTTCGGCCGCGCCGCTGTTCGGCCGCGATCGGGAGTTCTTGGGCTATCGCGGGTTTGGCGTCCTCGGCGAGGAAACCGACGCAGCCGCTTCGAACCATACGGAGCCGGCGCCGGCGCTGGCCGAATGCCCTCAACCCCCCGAGGCCTCGGCGGTCGAGGCCGCCGGCGCGCCTATCGGCGCGGATTCCCTGGGAACGGACTTTGCGCCTGCCGCGGCGGACGCGCCCGAGGCTGCTCTCGAGGCGGACGGCGGCGAGTCCGTTCCGGCGCTGCCCGAGGCGGGCGAGACCGACGCTCCGCCAGCCGACGGTTCCGCGCCGGACTTCGCCGAGCGCACCGCCGAAATCTATGTCCTCCGCCAGCCCGCCCTTCCGCCCGCGTCCAACATCGTTCCGATCCGTCCCGGCGCGCTCGACGGGCTGAGCCCCCGCGACCCCTGGCACGGCTCGTCCGCCGAGAACGTCGAACTCACCCGGAGCGAGCGCGACGCCTTCCGCGAGATCGCGCGCGCTCTGGTTGGCCGGGCGCCGGCTTCGCGTGACGAGAGTCCGGGCGGACGGACGGAGCTTGGGACCGTCGCCTCCGCCGAGCCGCCGCTGGGACGGGAGAGAGAGCCTGCCGCTCCTGGCGGCGCCGATAACGAAGAGGTCCGGCGCAATGCAGGCGCCGTTCTCGATCGCCTGCCGATCGGCGTTCTCATCGTCCGCGACGCGCGCCCGCTCTACGCCAACCGGACGCTCCTCGATCTCATCGGCTATCGCGATTTCGCGCATTTCGAGGCGGAGGGCGGGCTTGCCGCGATGTTTCGCGACCGCGATCCGCACCGGATGGCGGAAGACGATGCGGGCTCAGTCGCGATCGTAAGGGCGGACGGCCAGATCGTGTCCGTAGACGGCCGCGCTCAGGCGATCGCGTGGGACGGCGCCCCGGCGACGCTGATTGCGCTGCGCCGCTCGCCCGAAGCTGAGTTGCAGGCGAGGCTGCGCGCGGGCGAGCGCGGGGCGCCGACGCGCAACGGCTCGGCGAGCGATCTTCAGTCGATGCTCGACCGAGCGACCGACGGCGCGGTCACGCTCGACGCCGCCGGCCGCATCCTGTCCCTGAACGACCCGGCCGAACGGCTGTTCGGCTACAACCAGAACGAGATCGCCGGCGAAAGCGTTCTCATGCTGCTCGCGCCCCAGAGCCACCCCGAGACGACCGCGAGGCTCGAAGCGTTGAGCCGGGGCGCCGAGGCCGAGGCGGCGTTTCGACCGCTGCAGGCGCTCGGGCGCGACCGCGGCGGCGGTTCGATTCCGCTGGCGCTGACGCTGGCGCGGATCGGTCTGGGCGAAGCGCCGCATTTTTGCGCCCTCGTCCGCGACCTCACCCGCGAACGCGAGGCGGAGCGGCGCCTCATCGTTGCGCGCGACGCCGCCCAGGCGGCGAGCGCCGCCAAGACCGATTTTCTCGCCCAGGTCAGCCATGAGATCCGCACCCCATTGCAAGCGATCCTCGGCTTCGCCGAAGTGATGATGGAGGAGCGTTTCGGCCCGGTCGGCAGTGAGCGCTACAAGGACTATCTCAAGGACATCCACGCTTCCGGCAGCCATGTGACCAGTCTCGCCGACGACCTGCTCGATCTGAGCAAGATCGAGGCGGGCAAGCTCGAGCTTGCGTTCGCCGCCGTCGACGCCAACAGCGTCATTCGCGAGTGTGTGTCGCTGATGCAGCCGCAGGCGGCGCGCGAGCGCGTGATCATGCGCGTCTCGCTCCACGACCGCCTGCCCCGCGTGATGGTCGACGAGCGCTCGCTCAGGCAGATCATGCTGAACCTGATGTCGAATGCGGTGAAGTTCAACGAGCCGGGCGGCCAGGTGATCGTCTCGACCGCTGTCGACGCCGCCGGACAGGCGGTGATCCGCGTGCGCGACACCGGCGTCGGCATGAGCGAGAACGAAGTCGGGCTCGCGCTTGCGCCGTTCGGCCGGGTTGGCAAGGCCGGCGCCAAAGGCGGCGCCGGCCTCGGCCTGCCGTTGACCAAGGCGCTGGTCGAGGCCAACAAGGCCGAGTTCTCGATCAAGAGCCGCCGCGAGCAGGGCACGCTCATCGAGATTGCTTTTCCTAACGTCCAGGCGGCGCAATAGAACGGGAGCTCGGCTGATCAGTCGAGACGAGGCATCGGGCGTCATCGCAGTCCGCGAAGGGATGTTCAGAGTGGATCCGACCGATCGGCCGCCGCTGCCGCCGTTCACGCCGGAAATGGCGCCGCAAAAGGTCCGTCTCGCCGAGGACGCATGGAACACGCGTGATCCGGCGCGGGTATCGCTCGCTTATACGGTCGACAGCCAATGGCGAAACCGGGTCGAGTTCCTCGAAGGCCGCGAGGCGATCCGGGCGTTCCTGACCCGCAAATGGAACAAGGAGCTTGACTATCGACTCATCAAGGAGCTTTGGGGGTTTCGCGAGAACCGCATGGCGGTGCGGTTCGCCTACGAGTGGCATGACGACAGCGGGCAATGGTTCCGGTCCTACGGAAACGAGCTCTGGGAGTTCGACGAGCACGGGCTCATGCGCAGGCGCATCGCCAGCATCAACGATCTGCCGATCGCCGAGACCGACCGCAAATATTTCTGGCCCGCGGGCCGACGTCCCGACGACCATCCGGGGCTAACCGAACTGGGTCTGTAAACAAGCGACCGCTACTGCGTGACGATTTCCGTCCCATTCGCGCCATTCAGAAGCCGCTTGAGGTGATATTGCGCCAGGGGATCGGCCGGGTTCAGCCCGACCAGCGCTGCGAAGGCGGCGACCGCCGCGGGATCGCGCGTTTCGAGCTTGGCGAAGGCGTCCTCATAGGCCTTGGCCGCCGGACTGCCAGCGTCTTCCGCCGCCAGCGGTTCGTAAGCGCGCAACGGCTCGCTCCGGCCACGCAGCCTGAGGTCTCCGACTGGACGGCCGACGAACCCCGGCGCTCGCTCCGCGGCGGCGGCGCTGACGCAAATGCGGGTGCCAAGTTGCTTGTTGACCGCTTCGAGCCGCGCCGCGGTATTGATGGTGTCGCCATAGGCCGTATAATCGAACAGCCGCCCGCCGCCGAAATTGCCGACGATCGCCGGTCCCGCGTGAACGCCGATACGGGTCACGCCTAGGGGCGCGCCGCGCGCGATCCAGTCGCGGCGGTATGCTTCCGCGCATTCGTCGAGCGCCAGCGCGCAGGCGATCGCCCTTTTCGCCGCGTCGGGCTGCTCGGCGGGGGCGCCGAACAGGACGTGGATCGCATCGCCGATGATCTTGGCGACCGTGCCTTCATGCGCGAACACGATTTCGGTCATGCCCTCGAGATAACCGCTGAGCAGGCTCGCGAGCTCTCTCGGGTCGAGCGACTCAACAAGCGGCGTAAATCCGGCGATGTCGGTGAACAAAGTCGCGATCTCGCGCCGTTCGCCGCCGGGCGCGAGCGCGTTGGCGTCGGCGGCGAGGCTCAACGCGAGATTGGGCGAGAAATAGCGCGACAGCGACGCGTGCGCGCGCTCCGCCGCGGCCTGGCGCGCCCGCGCTTCCTTGAGGTAGGCGACATGGGCGATCGTCTTGCGCATGGTGGCGTCAAAGTCCGCGAAGTCGATCGGCTTGGTCAGGAAGTCGAAAGCTCCGCGATTCATGGCGGTGCGGATATTGGCCATGTCGCCATAGGCCGAGACGATCACTGTCGAGAACTTGGTCGTCTTCTCCTGCAGTCTGGCGAGCAGGGTGAGCCCGTCCATCCGTGGCATGTTGATGTCGGAAACGATCATGTCGAAATCGCCGCCCTCGTCGAGGAGCCCGAGCGCCTCGACCCCGTCGCGGGCGAAGCCGAAGGCGACCGAACCGTCCTTGATCTGACGGCGGAACTTCTGGCGAACCAGCTCTTCGACGTCGGGCTCGTCGTCGACGACGAGGATTTTTGCCGTCACGAGAGACCCGCTGGAGCTTTCAGCCAGCCGATTTCGCCGCGCAATTCGGGAAAGTCGCTCATTTTCCGCCTCCCGACCGCGGCAGCGTGATCCTGAACTCGGAATAGGCGCGAGGCTCGGTCGAAACCTCGAGCGTCCCCCCATGCTGCTTGACCACGATGTCGTGGCTTAACGATAGTCCAAGTCCGGTCCCCTCGCCAGCCGGCTTGGTGGTGAAGAACGGGTTGAACATTTTCTCCTTCACCGCGTCGGGGATGCCGGTTCCGTTGTCGCGAATGGCGATCTCCACGCTTTTGCCCAGATCGCGCGTCGTGGCCGTCAGCGTCGGCTCGTAGGCTCCGTCTGGTTCGGCCTGCTTGCGCTTCATGGTCGCGTAGAAACCGTTCGAAATCAGGTTCAACAGAACGCGGGTCATCTCCTGGGCGTAGACTTCGGCGTTGCCGGCGCCGGGGTCGAGCGACTTGACGATCGTCACGTTGAATCCGGGCTTCTCCGCCCGCGCGCCGTGATAGGCGAGATTGAGCGCCTCTTCCACCATCGCGTTGATGTTCGTCTCCGAGCGCTCGCCCGAGCCCTCGCGCGAATGCAGGAGCATGTTCTTGACGATCGAATCGGCGCGCTTGCCGTGGCTCACGACCTTGTCGAGATTGCCGGCGATGGTCCCGATCAGCTCCTCCGCCTCGTCCCGCAGAGAGTCGCCAAGCGGCGCGGCCTTGATCACGTCGGCCAGTTCGCCGACGAGCTCCTGCGACAGCGCCGAGAAATTATTGACGAAATTGAGCGGGTTCTTGATCTCGTGGGCGATGCCGGCGGTGAGCTGGCCGAGCGAAGCGAGCTTTTCCGACTGGATGAGGCGATCCTGCGCCTTGCGCAGGTCGTCGAGCGAAGCGGCGAGCTCTTTCGTGCGCGCCTGCACCTCTCCGAACAGCCGCGCGTTCTCGATGGCGATGACGGCCTGGTCGGCGAAGGTCTTGACGATCTCGATTTCCCGGTCGGTGAAAGCGATCGGCTCGTCTCGCGGAACGCCGAAAACGCCGATCGTCTGGCTTTCACCGATCAAGGGCACCCATAGTCCCGCACCGTAAGGCGCGCGTTTCCTGACTTCCCGTGTGCTCTCGTCCTCGAGTTTCGACAGATCGGCGATATGGACGACTTGTCCTTCGCGGGCCGCCTGGGCCGGCGGAGTGTCTCCGTCGAGCCGCCAGGACGCGTTGGCAAGGTATTCGCGAAGCCCGTCAGGAACATTGCTGTGAAAGGCGCTCGCAACAAGAGCATCGCCCTTCTGCAGAAAAATCGTGCCTCGACTCCCACGCGCGAGACGAACGGCGGTGTCGATCAGCGTTTGTAGGACCGAATCAAGATCGAGCATGGACCGGCTGATGACCTTGAGCACGTCTGCCGTCGCCGTCTGCTGCGCCAGCGCCTCTTCGAGATCGCGCGTCCGAGCCTGCACCTCATCGAACAGGCGCGCGTTCTCGATTGCGATCACCGCCTGATCGGCAAAGGCGCGAACCATTTCGATCTGGCGGGCCGTGAACGCGCCGGGCTCCGGGCGCATCAGGGAGAAGACGCCATCGACCTGACCACCCCGCATGAGCGGCACTCCGATACCTGCGCGATAGTCTCCGATTTTCGGTCCGGGGCCATAGTTGTACGCAGGATCAACGCCGACGTCCGGGATATGCACTGTCTCCCCGGTCAGCATGACGCGCCCATCAAGGGTTTCCATACCCGGCCGCGTCGGATGGATCTGCATGTAGGCGACGAATTCGGGAGCGCATCCTGATTCCGCGCGAAGGTGCATGACGTCGCCGTCACGCAGGAACACCACCGCAGTCGCGGCGCCGCTGAGCGCGCGCGCAGAATCGGTTAGGGTTTTCAAAACCGCGTCCAAATCGAACGCCGAGCGGCTGATGACCTTCAATACGTCGGAGGTCGCCGTCTGCTGCTGCAGCGCTTCCTGAAGATCGCGTGTCCGCGCCTGGACCTCGTCGAACAGCCGCACATTCTCGATCGCGATCACCGCCTGGTCGGCGAAGGTCTGCACGAGTTCAAAGTGGCGGGGGGTAAAGGCGTCCGGCGTTCCGGCGACGAGCGTCAGCGCGCCTTCCGCGCGGCCATCCCGTGAAAGGGGAACCGCAAGAGCGGACCGAGCTGGAGCAGACGCCGTCACACGGACGTAATCGGGATCCTTGTCGATGTCGGGCACGTATTCCAATCTTCCCGACAGGATCGCCCGGCCAGCCGCGGTTGACCGGTCTAATGCAGCCAGGCGTCCTGTGACCTGACGGGGCAAGCCGTGATCGACGCTGACGCTCGTGCGGAAGCGAATCTGATCGCCCTCGCGCACGGAGATCGCGCCGCCGATCGCGCCGACCAATTCGACCGCGGACTTCAACAGAGTTTCGAACACCGCCTGCAAGTCGAATGCCGAGCGGCTGATGACCTTGAGCACGTCGGCGGTCGCGGTCTGTTGCTGCAACGCTTCGGTGAGGTCGCGCGTGCGCGCCTGGACCTCGTCGAATAGCCGCACGTTCTCAATCGCGATCACCGCCTGGTCGGCGAAGGTTTGCAGGACCTCGATTTGTCGAGGATCGAATGGTCCTGCCTCGGCTCGCCCCACCATTAAGGCGCCTTCGACCCTGTTGTCGCGCAGCAGGGGCACGCCCGCCACGGAGCGAGAACCCGCAAGAGTGTGGACGGGCACCTGGAAGTCGCTATCCAGAAGAGTGTCGCTGATGATTTCTGGCTTGCCGGAGAGCAAGACCCGGCCCGCCACCGACGACCGGCCCGGCGTCGGGGGATGCTCCGAAAGATATCGCCACATCGCCGAGTCGCGGCCCTCGGCCACCGCGCGATATCTGAACCCGTCCCCTTCGCGGACGCAAATCGTCCCGGTCCTGCTGCCGACGAGCGAGACGGCCGAAGTCAAGAGCGCCTCAAAGACGACATCAAGGTCGAACGCTGATCGGCTGATGACTTTGAGCACGTCGGCGGTCGCGGTCTGTTGCGCCAGCGACTCCTCGAGGTCGCGCGTCTTTGCCTGGACTTCATTGAAGAGCCGGGCGTTTTCAATTGCGATCACCGCCTGGTCGGCGAAGGTCTGCACGAGCTCGACCTGGCGCTGGGTGAACGGGCCTGGTTGAGCGCGGCCGAGGGTAAATGAGCCTTCGACTTCGCCGTCGCGGAACATCGGCACGCCGAGCAGCGCGCGAAAATTGCCGAGCCGCGGCGCATCGCCGTAGACATACTCTTGGTCCGCGAGCACGTCCGGAATGGTTTGGACCTCGGCATGCAGGAAGACGCGCCCGGCGACGGTCTCGCGGCCCGGCCTCTGGGGATTGTTCACAAGAAATTCGATCAGTTCCGGCGGGCAGCCGAAAGTCGCGTCGGGACGAATCGAATCGCCGCGCTTGAGGTACATGACGGCGAAATTGGCGCCGATCAGACCGGCCGCCGACGCAGCGAGCGTGTCGAGCACGGTCTGCAGGTCGAACGCCGAGCGGCTGATGACCTTGAGAACGTCGGCGGTCGCGGTCTGCTGCGCGAGCGATTCCTGGGTCTCGTTGAACAGCCCCACATTGCTGATCGCGATAACGGCCTGATCCGCAAACGATTCGACGAGCTCGATCTGCCTCGCCGTGAACGCCTCGACCCGCCGGCGGCCGAGCACGATGACGCCGATGACATCTCCATCCCGGATCAGCGGTACGCCGAGGGCCGTGCGCTGCCCCGTGAGGCTGGTCGTTTGCGCGAGCGTATATTCGGGGTCTGCGCGAACATCGAGGATCTGAACGACCCGTCTCTCGAGGGCGACGCGGCCCGTCACGGACCCTCTGTCGACGCTGATGGGGTGGGACAGGAGATAGTCCATGTATTCGGCTGAATGGCCGACTGCCGCCCCTGCTCGAAACACGTCGCCATCGCGGCGCAGGATGAACGCCATTTCCGTGTCGCACAGCCGCGCTGCGCTTTCGACCAGGGTGTCCAGAACCGGTTGAAGATCGAACGCCGAGCGGCTGATGACTTTCAGCACCTCGCTGGTCGCGGTCTGCTGCGCGAGCGCCTCCTCGACCTCGCGGGTGCGCGCCTGCACCTCGTCGAACAGGCGGGCGTTCTCGATCGCGATCACCGCCTGGTCGGCGAAGGTCCGCACCATCTCCATCTGACGCGGCATGAAGGCGGACGGCTTGGGATGCATCAGCCCGAACACGCCTTCCACTTTGCCGTCGCGAATCAGCGGCGCGCCGAACAATGCGCGATAGTTGCCGATGTCCGGCCCGACGCCATAGTCATAGTCGGGGTCCGCCAGCGCGTCGGGGATGAGCACCGCCTCCCCGGTCATCGCCACCCGTCCGATGAGGGTAGCCTTGGCGGGCCGAGCCGGATGCGCGTTCAAGTACTCGAGAAACTCCGGAGCAACCCCCGACTCGGCGCGAACCGGAAAGAGGTCGCCGTCCCGCAGGAAGACCGCCGCGGTCGCGGCGCCGCTGAGCGACCGCGCGGAATCGGTCAGGGTCTTGAGTACCGCGTCCAAATCGAACGCCGAGCGGCTGATGACCTTGAGGACATTCGCCGTCGCCGTCTGCTGCTGCAGCGCTTCCTGAAGATCCTTCGTGCGCGCCTGCACCTCGTCGAACAAGCGCACGTTCTCGATCGCGATCACCGCCTGGTCCGCGAAGGTCTGCACAAGTTCGATCTGGCGCTGTGAGTAGGGGCCGGGCTGCGCGCGGGCGAGGACGATGCCGCCCACGACTTCTGAATCCCGTTTCAGCGGGACCCCGAGCATAGAGCGATTGAACTGGACCGCCCTTAGCGCGGAATCGTAGTCCGGGTCCCCCTGGATGTCGCTGACGTTCTGCACTTCCCCTGTCAGCAAGATACGCGAGCCGACCGAGCCGCGGCCGGGTTTCGGCGGACGTTCCCTGAGAAGCCGCACGACCTCCGCTTCTTCGCTTTCGATCGAGACCGCCTTGACCGTGAAGGCGTCTCCGCTCTTCAAATAGATAACTCCGTTTCCCGCGCCGCACAGCTTGACCGCGGACGTAACCAGCGTGTCGAACACGACCTGCAAATCGAACGCCGAGCGGCTGATCACCTTCAGCACATCCGCGGTCGCGGTCTGTTGCGCGAGCGCCTCCTCGACCTCGCGGGTTCGCGCCTGCACCGCGTCGAACAGGCGGACGTTTTCGATCGCGATCATGGCCTGGTCTGAGAAAGTCTTAAGCAGCTCGATCTGGGCTTCCGAGAACGCCACCGGCTCGGCGCGGCGAAGCCCGATCGCCCCGATCGCCTCGCCCTCGCGCATGAGCGGCATGACGACGGTCGCGCGCCAAAGCATTTCTCCCGATCCGACGGCCGAGGCGAGAGCCGGGGCGACCGGATACTCGTCGGCCTGTTTCGCGAAATCGTCGATATGGATCGTCCGGCCCTCGATCACGGCCCGGCCGCCGGCCCACCCGCGACTGATTTCTTTCGAATCGAAGGTGATCGGAATTGGCCCGTGGTGCGCGGCAGGCCGCAATCGATCGCCCTCACGCAAGAGGACCACGGCGTCATAGGCGCCGCACAGACGGCAGGCGGTCTCGACGATCTTGTCCAGCACCGGCTGGAGGTTGCTGGGCGACGAGGCGATGACCGTCAGAATGTCGCTGGTCGCGGTTTGCCGCCTCAGTGCTTCCTGCGTCTCGTTGAAGAGCCCGACATTGCTGATCGCGATCACCGCCTGGTCGGCGAAGGTTTGCAGCAACTGCACATGATTGCCGGGGAACGCTCCCGTCTCCCGCCGCGTCACGCTGATGGCGCCGATCGGAGCGCCCTTGCTCGTGAGCGGCGTGATAAGCATGCTGCGGAAGCCCCGCATGCGAGCGAGGTCCCGGATCGCGCCGTCGAGCTCGGTATCGGCGATCTGCGACGCATGGCCGGCCAATATGGGTTCGATCGCAGGAAATCGCGCGAGCGGCAGCGGGAACAACGCCTTGAGCGCTTCGTCTCCTCCGGCGCCGGTTGAGGTGAACGCCTCCAAGTGAAGGGCGTCGCCGTAGATGCGGAACACCGCTGTTGAAAACCCGCCCAGCAGACTGTTGGCGCGGGTTGCGATGGCCTCGAACACCGGCTGAACATTCGTTGGCGAACTCGCGATGACTTTCAGGATGTCGGCGGTTGCGGTCTGCCGCTCGAGCGCTTCCTGCGTCTCGTTGAAGAGGCCGACATTGCTGACCGCGATCACCGCCTGATCGGCGAAAGTCTTGAGGAGCTCGATCTGCCGGCCGGAGAATGGTCGAGCCTCCAGGCGCGTGACGTTGATGGCGCCGATCGGCTCGCCGTTACGCAGCATCGGCACGGAGAGGGCGCTGCGAAATCCCGCCTCGATGACAGAGGCAGCCGAGTATTCGGGATCGGCCGCGATGTCGGGGATATGGACGACGCCGCGGCTCAGAATGGCCCTTCCCGAGGCCGTCCCCCGATTGAGGGGCGCAGGAAAAGATTGAAGAGCCAGCGCCAGTTGCTTGGGCGGCAGATTGGCGTGTCCGACATAGTGGATGAGACCGTCCTTGACCTGGAATACGCCGCTGTTGTCCGCCTCGCACAAGGCCGTCACGCTCTGCGCGATCGCGTCGAACACCGGCTGGACGTCGGTTGGAGAGTGCGAGATCACGCGCAGAATTTCAGCGGCCGCGGTCTGCTGCTCGAGTGACTCCTCGAGATCGCGAGTGCGCGCCTGCACCGCGTCGAACAGGCGGGTGTTCTCAATCGCGATAACCGCTTGGTCGGCGAAAGTCTGGAGGAGCGCGATCTGCGCCTCCGTGAACGGCCAGACTTCCGTGCGGCGAAGCGCGATGACGCCGACGGGCTCGCCCTCGCGCAGGAGCGGTACAGAGAGCACAGACCGCCATGCGATGCCGCGCGCGCGCGCGGCGTCCTTCGCGAACTGAAACGCCAGCGGATATTCGTCCCCAGCCGCCGCGAGGTCGTGGACGTGGATTGTTCTGCGCTCGACCATGGCGCGCCCCGCCGGCCAGTCGCGCGCGATTTTGCCTTTGCTGAAATCGAACGGAAACGGAATGAGCCCGTAGTGGGAGGCTAACCTGAGATCGTCGCCGTCACGCAGAAAGATCAGCGCGTCATAGGCCTCGCACAGACGGCAGCTCGTCTCGGCCAGCCGGTCCAGCACCGGCTGAAGGTCGCCGGGGGAGGAGGCGATGGCGCGAAGGATGTCGCCGGTCGCGGTCTGGCGCCGCAACGACTCCTGAGTCTCCTTAAACAGCCGCGCGTTCTCGATCGCGATCGCCGCCTGATCGGCGAAAGTTTGCAAGACCTCCTGCTCTCTGTCGGAGAACGGCCGCGGCGGCGAGCGGGCGACGACAATCGAGCCTAGCCCCCGGTCTTCCCACAGCATCGGCGCGTAGAGGAGCGATGCGCTTCCGAGGCGCTCGACCCTCTCGCGGACTGTCTCGGACAGATTGGGCTCGTCCCGGAGATCGGGGATGTGGTGGATGCGGCGGTCCCGGATGATGCGGCCGGTCACGCTGTCCGCAAGCGGCGTCACGTCGCGCCGGACCTCTTCGGCCCGCGGGCCGAGCCACGCCGCGACCCGCACCATTTCATCGTCGCCGATTGTATAGACGCCCATCTCGTCTGACGCGAACAGCCGGCGGCAGGCCTCGAGGATCGTTTCGAACACCGGAGCGGCGTCGGTCTTTGAGCGACTGATGACGTGCAGGATTTCCGCAGTCGCCGCCTGCTGGCGGCGCGCTTCCGCCAGTTCCGCTTCGCGCTCCGCCAGCGCCACGGCGAGATCCTGGCGCGGCGCCTGCGTTGGCTTTTTTGCTGCGGAGGATGCCTTGCGCGTCAGAGACATTGCCCTTCGCCTAGTGGACCGATCGGGTCCAGGCGAAGCTATTCGACTTGTCGGCAAAGGGAAAGGTTCGCTCGCTCCCCAAGTTGCCCCCAAAGGCCGTCAGGCGAGGCGCGCCTTGAGCCGCGGCGTGGCGAAGTCGAGCAGCATCCGCACCTTGAGCGGCATGAGCGCCCGGCCGGGGTGGATGAGATTGACGGGCAGGGGCGGCGGCTCATATCTCGCGAGGACGATCTCAATTCTCCTCTGCCTCGCAGCCTCGGCGACCTGATAGGAAAGGACGCGCGTCACGCCGACGCCCGCCGCCGCGGCGTCGATCGCCGCCTCGGCGGTGTTGACAGAAAGGCGCGAGCGAATTGGCGCGCGGAGGTCGCGGTTCGACTTTTGCTCCCGGAAATCCCAATGGTCGGCCGGGGAGAACGGATCGAAAGTCACCGCGGGAAGCGCGCCGAGGTCTTCGGGGCGCTCTGGAACGCCGCGCGCGGCGAAGAAGGCCGGGCTGCCGCAAACGACGAGCCGCACTTCACCGACCCGGGTCGCCGAAAGCGCGCTGTCCTTGAGCGCGCCGATCCTGACCGCGATGTCGAGACGGTCGTCGATCAGGTTGAGGTTGCGGTCCGACAGAATGAGCCGCACATTGATGTCTGGCCATCGGGCAAGAAATTCGCCGATGGCCGGCAGCACATGGAGCCGCCCGAACACCACTGGAGCAGTGACGATGAGCTCGCCCCTCGGTGCGGCGCTCGCCCCCGACGCCGAACGCTCGGCTTCGCCGATCTCGTCGAGAATGCGCTTCGCCGCAGCGAGATAGGCCTGCCCGGCGTCGGTCAACGCCAGGCGGCGGGTCGAGCGGGTCAGCAGCCGCGTATTGAGATGAGCCTCGAGTTCGGAGATTTTCCGGCTGACCGTCGGCAGCGGCACGCCGAGCTTGCGTCCGGCGGCGGACAGGCTGCCGGCGTCGGCGACTGCGATCAGGAGGGACATGGCTTCGAGGCGATCCATTCTTCCGTCATCCGAGAGGATGTCTTCCAATGATGGCAGATTATTGGACAAGCTGAAAGCCGCTATGTTTCGCGCAGGCGGTAGATTCCGGCCAGGAGAGCGGAGGGCGTCATGGCTTATGATTTTCTCGACCTCGCCTCGACGCCCGCCGTTCGCGCGGCGCAGGAGGCCAATGGGAGCGGCGAGTTCTGGGCGAACTTCAAGGGCGACCGGCCGTCCGGCCGTTTCACCCCGGCTGAAGCGGCGTTCATCGCCGAGCGCGACAGCTTCTATATGGCGACCGTCTCCGAGAACGGCTGGCCCTATGTGCAGCACCGCGGCGGCCCGCCCGGGTTTATCCGGGTGCTGGACGACCGAACCCTCGGCGTCGCCGATTTTCGCGGCAACCGCCAGTACATCAGCGCCGGCAATCTCGTCGCCAGCGACCGCGCGGCGCTGATCCTGATGGACTATCCCCACCGCCGCCGTCTCAAGATCTACGCCCACGCCGACATCAGGGACCTCGCCGCCGACCCGGAGCTGGCCGCGAAACTGACAGAGCCCGGTTACCGTGCGAAGGTCGAGCGCGGCCTGATCCTGCGGCTCGCGGCGTTCGACTGGAACTGCCCGCAGCACATCACGCCGCGGTTCAGCGAGGCCGAGCTTGCTCCGGCGCTTGCTCCCATTCGCGCGCGCCTCGAAGCGCTCCAGGCCGAGAACCGGGCCCTGCGCGAGCGCCTCGGCGAGAAGGCCGATTAGGACAAGCGCTCAGCCGCTCGCGAGGCTGGGGATGGCGACGCCGAAGGTCTGAAGCAGGAGGATCGCGTTCAACGCTAGGATCAGCAGCGCGCCCGCGACGGCCGCGGCATTCGTCAGCCGGCCGTTGGCAAAATCGCCCATGATGTCCTTGCGGCGGGTAAAGATAAGAAGCGCGATGACCGGCGCGGGCAGCGCGATCGAGAGCACGACCTGGCTCATGACCAGCGCGCTCGTTGAATTGACGCCGAGCCCGACGACGACAAACGCCGGAATCATCGTCACCAGACGTCGGACGATGACCGGGATGCGAAAGCCGACGAAACCCTGCATGATCATCTGCCCGGCCATCGTGCCGACCGCCGAGCTCGACAGGCCCGAGGCGAGAAGCGCGGTCAGGAACGCGCCCGCGGCGGCCGGGCCGAGCAACGGGGTCAGCGTCGAATAGGCGGTCTCGATTTCCGCGACGTCGCTGTTGCCCTCGTGGAAGGCGCTCGCCGCCATGATCACCATCGCCATGTTGACGAGGCCGGCGACGCTCAGCGCAACGAGGACTTCGACATTCGAGAACCTGAGCAGCCGCCGCCGCTCGTCGTCGTTGCGGGCCGGCGCCCGGTTCTGGGTCAGCCCCGAATGGAGGAAGATCGCATGCGGCATGATCGTCGCGCCGACGATGCCGACGGCGATCGTCACCGCGCCGGCGTCCGGCAAGCTCGGAATGACGCTGCCTGTTCCCGCCGCGGCCCAGTCGATCGGGGCGACGAACATCTCGACGAGGTAGCAAAGGGCGATTGCGGCCACGAGCGCACCGATGATGAGCTCGATCGGCCGGAAACCCCGCCCGTCGAACATCAGAAGGCCGTAAGTAAGAATGGCCGTGACGCTCATGCCGGCGATCAGGGGAATGTGCAACAGCAGGGAAAGACCGATCGCGCCGCCGAGGAATTCGGCGAGGTCAGTCGCCATCGCCGCGACTTCGCTCACGCCCCACAAGCCCCAGACCACGGGCTTGGGGAAATGGTCGCGGCACATCTCGGCCAGATTGCGCCCGGTGACGATGCCGAGCTTCGCCGACAGCGCCTGATAGAGCATGGCGGCGGCGTTGGCGATCACCACCACCCATAAGAGGGCGTAGCCGTATTTCGCCCCCGCCTGGATGTTGGTGGCGAAATTGCCGGGGTCCATATAGGCGATCGATGCGATCACCGCCGGGCCGGCGAACAGAAGCGGACTATGCCAGCGCATGCGGCCGCCCAACACCTCGCGGATGTCAGCGACCGTCCGGTCCGTCAGACTCATTCCCACGCGGGCTACCGCGTCGCTCACCGCTTCACACTCCAGTCTTTCTCGCCTCGCCTGCATAATGTATCCATGGCTACGTCATAGTCAATAGGCTGAAAAAGCGCGCAAAGGCTGGATGGACGAGTCCTGACGCCGGTTGCATTTTGCAGCCAAGGCTGCATAGTAAGACCGGCAGCGATATTGGCTTTCGGTGGGGCGAGCGAGGGCGTATTGACGACCAGGCAGCGCGGCAAGCGGCCGTCGTCCGGAACCGCGGCGCTTGCGGCCGAGCCCGCCCAGGCCGACCGCTTCAGCAAGGCGCGCTCGGCCCGCTCGGCTTCGATGCTCGAAGACTATACCGAATTGATCGCCGATCTGATCGCCGTCAACGGCGAGGCGCGCACGACCGATATCGCGCGCCGGATGGGAGTCGCCCACCCGACCGCCAGCAAGACCATCGCCCGTCTCAAGCGCGAGGGGCTGGCGCGGGCGCAGCCCTATCGCGGCATATTCCTCACCGACGCCGGCGCGGCGATGGCCAGGAGCGCGCGTCAGCGCCACCGGCTGGTGGTCGACCTCCTCATCGCCGTCGGCGCGCCGCGCGAGGCGGCCGAAGCCGACGCCGAGGGCGTCGAGCACTATGTCTCCGCCGCGACCTTGCGCGCCTTCGAGGCGTTCCTGCGCGGCCGCGGCGACCGCTAGGTACGGTCCTGGTCCGTTCTCAGCGGCTGCCGCCGACCGCGCCCTGGCCCCGTCCGATTTGCGCCAGCACCTGTTCGAGCGGCGCGGGCGAAGGCCGGAACAGCCCCGAATAAGGCGAGCTGAGGTCCAGAATGAGATAGACGGCGCTGGCCGCCGCGAGGGCGCCGAACACGAGCGCGACCACGCTCATCGCGTTGCCCTTCGACATGAGGCCGAAGCCGCAGAAGAGCGCGATCCCCCAGCCGACCACGATATAGATCAGCGGGTAGGCGATCGCGCCGGAGAGCGCAAACGACATCTGCAGACGCGACTGGCCGATCGCGTCGATCGTCTGCCGCGCCGCGGCCAAGGCCTGCCTCTCCGCATCGGTCGATGGATCGAGGAAATCGAGGAACCCGTCCTGATGGCGCAGATTGTCAATGGCGGCGGCGAAATTGCGAGCGGCGAACTGCTTGTCGGTTTGGTCGGCGCTCCAGATCGCCTTGATCGTCCTGGCCAGTTCCTGGCGCACCAGCGCCCGTCCCGCGCTCGCGGCGGGTCCATAGTCCGCAAGCGCAAGATCGAGTTGCAAGACTTTGACGGCGAGCGTCTGGACCGCCAGATTTTGCCCGTTATAGACGCCATAGGCGGTCCAGATCAGAAGACCGAGGACCAGCGCCGAAAGCAGACTCAGAAGCCCGACCACCGCGCCGACCATATCGCGCGGGCCGCCGGTGGTGAAGGAGTCGGGCAGCAGGCGCTGGAGGACGAGCCCAGCCACGCCGCCGGCGAACACCGCGAGCGCAACCAGACAAGCAAACGTCTCCGGCGCCCCCATTCCCGCCTCCGGCAACCCCTTGGGACGCGCTTTCCGGCATCGGCGGAGGCTTGTCAACGCTGGACGGGCAGCCTGAAGTCAAGTCTCGCGGGAGAAGTCGAAGGTCTGGAATCGCTCCGGATTGTCGGCGCGCCGGAAAATCTCGGGGTGGGCGAGCGCCCGAGCCGCGTTCTCGTAGCCGGACCGCCAGTGCTCCTCCATCGTCAGGCGCGAAAACTCGTAATCCTTGGCGATGCCTTCGTAGGTTTTCGAGTGGTAGATCAATTCGACGATGTTATAGGCCGATTCGTCGGCTTCCTGGCGCAATATGTCGATGTCGCGGCCTTCGCGGAGGCGCTGCGGCAGACGCTCGAACAGGTGTCTGAAGGCATGCCGCAGTTTCTGCTGCTTACGGAAGTGGTCGGTTACGAACCGCGTCCGGCTCGCGAACTGGATCTCCTTCTGCCGCACGTCGGCCTGAGTGAGATCGTGCGGCGGCTCCCCCGAAGAGCTCCATAAATCGACCTGGAAGGCGAGCGTGTCCGTGCGTGGGGCGCTGTCCAGGACCCACATGAGCGGCGTATTCGAGACGAGCCCACCGTCCCAGTAGTATTCGCCGTCGACCTCGGTCGCCGGGAAACCGGGCGGCAGCGAACCGCTGGCGACGATATGGCGGGCTTCGATCTTGTGGGTCTTGTTGTCGAAATAGGCGAAGTCCCCGGTCTGCACGTTGGTCGCGCCGACGCTGAACCCGATCTCGCCCGAGTTGATGCGGTCGAAATCGACCAGCCGCTCGAGCGTCGCATAGAGCGGCGAGACGTCATAGAAGCTGAGCGTCTTGGTGTCCTGCGGGGCCCAGGGGTTTGGCGGGGGAAAACGCGGGGTGAAAAACGTCGGCGCCCCGAGCAACGCAATGCGCAGCGCCTGCAATTGATTGATCAGACGATGGGCCTGATTGTCCGAGCTGATGGCGGCGCTGAAAGGCGTGCCGAGGACGGCGAGCGGCGAGCTGCTGACCGCCTGCCAGAACTCGCGCAATCGGGCGACGCGTTCCTCGGGCGCATTCCCCGCGATGATCGCCGAATTAACGGCGCCGATCGAAATTCCAGCGATCCAGGTCGGCAGAACATCGGCTTCGGCGAGCGCCTGATAGACGCCGCCCTGGTAGGCCCCGAGCGCGCCGCCGCCCTGCAACAGGAGGGCCACCCTTTCGAACCGAGGCGAAGCCGGCGTCCTGCGGCCGCCGATCTTGTCCGCCGCCGCGCGCGCCATCGAGAGCTCCAATGAATCGGCGACCCGCCCGCGGAGATTGGGGGCTGGATTGCGCGCGACGATACCAACCCGCCTCGTGCGGGTCCAGAACCGGCGAACCGAAGCGCGGCGCGCGGGCGGTCGCCTCGAGGGATGAGCCTACCTCGCCCGCGACCAGCCGAAAGACTTGCAGATGAGCCCGCCCAGGACGCAGCCGGCTGTGGTGAGACGGTCGCCGGATAACGTGATCTTGCCGCTATAGCGCTTGCCGTCCTCGGGATTGTACGCGGTTCCGGCCCACGCGCCGGGGCCGTTCGGCTTCATGTCGAAAAACACCTGCTCGCCGATTTTGGCGGGGCCATTCGGGTCCTTCTTCCAGGCGATGAAGCCGCACAACGCGTCGCCGCCGCAGGCCGAGAAGCGCACCTTGGCTGCGCCGTCGTCGCGCAACCATTCGCCGGTCGCATCGGCCGCCATCGCCGCAGACGCCGTGAGAATCGCCAGTCCGGCAATGAAAACGCGTATCATCCACTTCTCCATGTTGATCATCAGGGCTGGCGCATGTGCCCCAAGCGCGAACAGCCGTCAAGGCGCCGGGCCGAGCGCCTCGGCCCACAGCGGCCGATAGCCGTTGGCGAGCGCGGCGGCGGCCGAGGGCGGGGTCAGCACGTCGGCGAAGGCGTCTGGCTCGAGCGGCGCCGGCGCGCCGTAGCCGGCGAAGCTCCACGGCAGCAGCGAGCCGCCGCGGATGGCGTAGGCGCGCCCGTCGTGCGTGACCATCGCCCCGTCGGGCAGATCGCCGAGGCGCGCCCGCCACAAGCGTTTGCGGCGTCCTTCCAGCCGCTCGCGATGCAGCGCTTCGTCCATCGCATCAGCGCCGGGCGGACGGCCGGGAAACGCGGCCATGAACGCCTTCGCCGCCGCGCGTCGGCACTCGAAGCAGGGGCGGTGCCCGGCGGCGAGCGCGGTCGGGTCGTCGAGGAAGAAAAGCTCGGTATAGCTATCGCCCCACACCTCACGCTGGCGGCCCTTGAATTCGCAGACGCAAGCGATCCAGCGCCGCGACGTCCATCGCCGCCGCGTGAGCGTCCGGTCGGGGCGATGCAGCCGCCCGCCGCGATTGCCCATGAGCGAGCCGCGTTCGGCGACGGCGTGAAGCTCGCCGAACGGATCGACGCGATTTTGCAGCGGCAAGCGGGCCTGAGGCATAGTGACGGGCGGCTGCGAATCCGGGGGCTGCCCCGGTCCGCGGACGCGAGGGTTGATGCTTTCAAAGGGAGGCGAACGTGGCGCTCGAACTGCGGCCGAATTGCGAATATTGCGATCGGGACCTGCCGCCGGATTCACGCGACGCCAGAATCTGCTCATACGAGTGCACGTTCTGCCCCGATTGCGTCGCGGCGCCGCTTCAGAATGTCTGTCCCAATTGCGGCGGGGGCTTCGCGCCTCGGCCGATCAGGCCCGCGCGGGAATGGCGTCCGGGATTGTCGCTAGCGAAGCGGCCGGCGTCGAGGAAGCGGGTGGGGCTCTCCTATGAGCGCGACGAGATCGCCGAGTTCGTTCGCGAGATGGCGGCCAGTCCGTACGATAAGCGCTGAACCCTTTTTAGCGTGAAAACTCAATCGACTCTCATGATGGCGCCCGCTTTGGGCGCGGAGAGCGGGCCTACGCGGTTCCCCTTGCGAAGATCCGGAGTCCGCGCTTTTGTCAGAAAGCGACCCGGAATTTGATTTCCGGGATCGCCGCGCCGAGCGAGAGCTGGGCCCCGGCGAGCGGGCTGGATGTCTCTTACAAAACGGTGCGCCGGTGGCTGTTGAAGTTCGGGAGCGTCGGCTCGCGGTTGTCGGACAGGTGAGCGATCCGTCGCGGGGCTCGACGGTGCGACGGGTTTGTCTGCGACAACATCGGTGCTAGCATTGCACGACCTTTACTTGCGCCAACCTGAAGAGTGTTACTATAATGTTTGGCGCGGCAAACGCGGGAAGTTGAGGCAAGGCCTTTCACCAGGCTTTTGTCACCAGTAGGAGTTTTTTCGCTATGCTCGACGGCACCACCTCTCAAATCAACTATGTAGCTTCACAGCCTGTTCGCGACGTAATCGCCTCGCTCTCACGAACAGAGGATGTGAGATTCTCGCCGGAGGGCCGACGGCTTGCAGTCGCCGGTTTTGTGAACAACAGCATTACGGTCTTCGGAATTTCCATTACTAAATCGGGCGAAAAGAAAAAAGTGATTTTGAATGATGCGATTGAAATTTCATCTGCGCATCTAAATCACCCCCATGGTCTTGATTTTGTCGATAACGATAAACTCATTGTCGCCAACCGCGAAGGGATCGTATGCATTTTCGAGTTGCCTAAAGTGAGTGGCAGCTATCGATTGGATCCGATCACAGTTCTTCTGTCGGAAGACATCAAAACACCGGGATCAGTTGCTGCGATACGGACGAAAGACAATGTATACGAGGCCCTGATCTGCAACAATTATGTGCACACTGTTACAAGGCACCGGTTGGATTTCAATGCTAGTGGTCATTCGAGGGACGGCTATGTGCTTTTGGAGAAGGGGCTCGATGTTCCTGACGGCATATGTGTTAGCAAGGACAGCAAGTGGATTGCCGTTAGCAACCACAACACTCATACCGTTTTGATTTACAATAATAGCAAGAAGCTAAACAAATTATCTGATCCATATTGCGTATTGCGAGGTATTGACTGCCCGCACGGCGTACGATTTTCGTCGGATAACCAATTGGTTTTAGTAGCGCATGCCGCAGCGCCTTATGTTAGTGTGTATCAGCAAGGAGAATCGGGCTGGCACGGCGTACGCGATCCGGTTTTATCCTTTCGAGTTCTAACTGGCGAGGACTTTTTGCGGGGCCGGTACAACGTTGAAGAGGGTGGCCCGAAGGGCATAGATATTGATGACTCTACGAATGTTGTCGTAGCGACATGTGAAATGCAGCCTTTGGCCTTTTTCGACTTGGACGAAATTCTAGGAGGGGCGCTTGCGTCGACGGTGCAGGTTTCTTTGAGGCCAATGTAAGGAAGAATTCGCTAAGTATTCAAGTTAAGCGCATAGGATACAAACTCACAATCTCGATCGATTCCGGCTGTCTGACCGGCCGTCAGGCGGGGCGCCAAGCGTAAGATTTGCACGAGTTGGTGCTCGTGAAACCCATCTTCTACAGTTGGGGCGTGCTTGCATGTGCTAACCCATTGATTTTGTTTGTATGGAGGGG
>Ga0335076_10001134_pt1 | contig 25542 bp, 21 predicted proteins | sample Lox_Sample_25_FD_206717 | JGI IMG/M metagenome (GOLD analysis project Ga0335076, IMG submission 206717) | Soil microbial communities from Loxahatchee National Wildlife Refuge, Florida, United States - Lox_Sample_2.5 | ecosystem: Environmental > Terrestrial > Soil > Wetlands | place: USA... | reverse complement strand
AGCGTGGCCGCGGTGATGGGCACCAGCTGCGATCGGTTGATGTTGCGCGATGTCATGACCGCCTCCTTGAGTGTTGTCTGGCTCTTCTGTTGTGCGAACTCACTGCCGGGTAACCCCACCGAGCGGCCGCTCTGCGGCGGCCAATCCAGCGGAGAAATGCAAGGTCCCGGCAGCGTCGACGACGACGGCGTCGACGCCCGGCTGCGACTCGACCAGTCGCAGGCCGCGCTGAAGGCCCATCACGAACACGCACTTCGAGAGGGCTTCGCTGGTCAGTCCGTCGGCAGCGAGGATCGTCACGCTGTGCAGCGCACGCGGCGACGTTCCCGTCTTGGGATCGATCAGATGGTGGTGGCGCACGCCGTCGCGCTCGAAGAAGCGCTCGTAGTCGCCCGAAGTCGAGATCGAGGTGTCCTGCAGCGGCAGCACGGCCACCACGCGCTCGCGGTCGCGCGGGTCGCGGACCGCGATCGACCACGGCCGCCCGCAGCGATCGCCCATCACGTGGCTGTCGCCGCCCGCGGCCACCACCGCATGCACGACGCCCAGGTGGCGAAGGATCTTGATGCCGTTGTCGACCGCATGACCCTTGGCGAAGCCACCGAGGTCGATGCGCACGCCGTCGCGTGCGAAGCCGATGGTGCGCGCAGCGGCGTCGAGCGTCAGGTGCTGCCAGCCGACATTGCGGCGCGCCCGCTCGAGCGTGGCTGCATCGGGCGCGACACCCCGGCGGTAGTCGTACAGATGGCCGACGCCCGCATAGGTGATGTCGAAGGCGCCGTCGGAGAGCCGCGAGAAGTGCAGCGACCGCTCGACCAGCTCGAACATCTCCGGGCACACCGGCACCGCGCGACGCGCGGCCTCGCGGTTGACGAGCGACAGCTCCGACTCCGGCTTGAACGGGCTCATCAGGTGGTCGATGCGGTGCATCTCGGCCATCACCGCGTCGATCGCCTCCTCGGCTTGCGCCGCGTCGTCGCTCCACAGCTCCACGTGGATCGCGGTGCCCATGATCGCGTCGTCGCGGCCGAACCAACGCGCGGGCACGGCGGCGGCCACCGGCGGCAAGCCGGCGTGGGCGCGCGAGCGCAGCGAGGGCAAGGTCAGTCGCATGGCGAAGGTCCGGTTCGGTTCCTCGTCCCATGCAGCAAGGCACTGCGCCCGCCGCATGAGGCCGGGCCATCATCGCCGTGCCCCTGGCGCCAATTGCGTCAAGAAGTTGGCAAACCGCTACCGCCTTACGAGCGGACGCAGAAGAAACGGCGACCCCCGTGATCGAGGGGGCGGTGGGCCCGCGCGACCAAACGCGTCAGCTCTGTGAGCGAAGGTTCGAGTCGTGCAGGATGCCCGGTTCAAGACGGTGCATCGCGCACCCGAGTGAGCCAGGCTCAGCGCTGCAGTTCGCCGCCGGCCAGCCAGGCCGAGCCGCGCCGGTAGAGCGCCTCGACGGCCGCACCCTTGAGCATCGGCATGTCGAGCTTGACCGCATAGCCGATGCGCTGCTGGATGTAGGCCAGATGGCGATAGCCCTCGGGCAGCGCCGCCAGCGCCTGCGCATCGAGCCTCGGCGTCGTGCCCGGATCGACCGCGTCGATGCGGTCCTTTTCGTAGATCGGCTGCCGGTGCAGCAGCTTCCACTGGCCCTGGTGGCGCACGACGAAATCGTAGAAGCGGCCCGTGCACACCACGTCGCACAGCACGCCCTCGACCGGCCCGCGCTGCGAGATCGTCATCTTCGTCTGCGCGATCGAGCGGTCGCCCGCGACCTCGATGGCCGAGCCGCCGAGGAAGTGCAGGATGCTGACGCCACGCGCCCAGCCTTCGCGGGTGACGCGGATGAACTCGGCGAAGGGGCCCTGGAACCAGGTGGCCATCATCACGCCGTCGGGGTGCCAGACGGTGGCGAAACGGTCCCAGTCACCGGCGTCGCGCCACACCGCCCAGCGTTCGATCAGGCGGCGGATCTGCAGTTCATCGTCGTCGCTGTCGCGCATGGCTCAAGTCCCCGGCGAGAATGGGCGAGTATCGCCGCCGTCGCGGCGGCGCGGGACCGATTCGTGCTTGCAGCGGGTTGCTTCGACGCGATGAACCAAGGGGAGGCGCCAGCCATGCAAGCGGTCCTGTTCGATCTCGACGGCACGCTCGTCGATACCGCGCCCGACATCGCCGCCGCGCTCGACACCACGTTGCGCCGCGGCCGCCTGCGCGGCGCCACCCTCGAGCAGGTGCGCAGCTGGATCGGCGACGGCACGCGCGCCACGCTGGCCAAGGCGGTGCGTGCCGCCGGCGTCGACGACGACGCGGTGGACCTGCAGGTGGGTGCGTTGTGGCCGAGCTTCGAGTTCGACTATGCCCAGGCCTGCGGCGAGCGCGGCCGCCCGTATCCGGGTGCGCGGCGCATGCTCGAGCGGCTCACCGGCGCCGGCATCCAGGTGGGCCTGGTCACCAACAAGGAGGCCGCGTTCGCGCACCGTCTGCTGGCGCGGCACGACCTGCATACGTGCTTCGACCTCATGGTGTGCGGCGACACCCTGCCGGTGCGCAAGCCCGACCCGCTGATGCTGCAGCACGCGCTGCAGGCCCTGCAGTGCGCGCCGGACGACGCGCTGTACGTCGGCGACTCGGCGCTCGACGTGCGCACCGCCCGCGCCGCCGGCGTCGCGGTGTGGGCGGTGAGCCATGGTTACGGCGGCGCGCTGCGCGGCGCCGCCGCGCCCGACCGCCTGCTCGACGGTCTCGATGAACTCGCGCGTGCGCTCACGACGCACAGCGGCCTGCGCGTCAGCATCCTCTGAGCGCAGGCTCAACGGTCACGCGCGCCAAGAGGCGTCGTTCCGCGCATCGTCGTCACCCTGATCGTCAGGTCAGGGGCTCGGAGATCTCGATCAGGTTCAGGTCGGGGTCGCGCACATAGACCGAGCGCAGCCTGCCGGTCGCGCCGGTGCGCTCCACCGGCCCTTCGACGATCGGCCAGCCGGCCTGCTGCAGGCGCTCGATCACCGAGGCCAGTGGCTGGTCGGCGATGAAGCACAGGTCGAGCGCGCCGGGCACCGGCAGGTGTGCCTTGGGCTCGAACTCGTGGCCGCGGCGATGGAGGTTGATCTTCTGGTTGCCGAAGCGCAGCGCCTGGCGCCCGTCGGCGAAGGTCTCGAGCCGCATGCCGAGCACGCGCGTGTAGAAGTCAATGCACGCCGGCGCGTCGATGGTCGTCAACACCAGGTGGTCGAGATGATCGATCATGCGGCCGAATCGTGCCATTGCAGCCCCGCCCGCGCCTGCGGCCGAACCCGGATGCGGCGCTTGCCGATCGACACAGCGGCTGACAGCACCGTCATCTTGTCGACAGCGTGGCGGACCGGTGCGCTGCCTAGAGTGCCCGCATGTGCGCTGCCGCAGCACCGGCCTGCCGCCGGCCGATCGCGTTCGCCGCCGTGGCACTGGCTGCCATGGTCGCGGGGTGCGCCGTCGGCCCCGACTACGTGGCGCCGGCGATCGCGGCGCCGGCCGCCTACAAGGAAGACGGCTCGTGGAAGACGGCCGCGCCGCAGCCTGCAGACAGCCAGGCGCCGTGGTGGGCGATGTTCCACGACCCGGTGCTCGATGCATTGATGCAGGAGGCCGGGCAGGCCAACCAGAACCTGCGCGTCGCCGAAGCGCAGTACCGCCAGGCGCGCGCGCTCGCGGACCAGGCCCGGGCGGCGCTGTATCCCAGCGCCGGGGCCAATGCCGCCGCTCAGCGCGCGCACACCAACACCAATGGCCTGCTGACCGCCGACGCCTACACGCTCGGCCTCGCGGCCAGCTGGGAGCCCGACCTGTGGGGCGGCGTGCGACGCGGCATCGAGGCGGGTTCCGCCGCCGCGCAGGCCAGCGCCGACGACGTCGCCGGCGCGCGCTTGAGCATCCAGGCCGCGCTGGCACAAGACTACCTGGTGCTGCGCGTCACCGACCGCCAGCGTGACCTCTATGCCGCGACGATCGAAGCCTATGCCCGGGCGTTGAAGCTGACCCAGGCGCAGCACGGCGCCGGCGTCGCGCTCGGCTCCGACGTCGCGCTGGCCGAGACCCAGCTGGCGAGCGCGCAGGCGCAAGCGGTCGACCTCGACGCGCAACGCGCGTTGCTCGAACACGCCATTGCCGTGCTGATCGGCCGCGCCCCCGCGGCGTACAGCCTCGCGCCGGCGAGCGCGGCACAGCCGTTCGAACCGGTGGTGCCGGTCACGCCGCCGGGGCTGCCGTCGACGCTGCTGGAACGGCGGCCCGACATCGCCGCGGCCGAGCGGCGCGCCGCCCAGGCCAACGCGCAGATCGGCGTGGCGCGCGCCGCGTACTACCCTTCGTTGACGCTCGGCGCCTCGGCGGGACTGCTCAGCACGAGCATCGGCACGCTGTTCGAGACCCCGAGCCGCGTCTGGTCGCTCGGCGCGACGCTGGCGCAGACGCTGTTCGACGGCGGCCTGCGCCAGGCGCGCGATGCGCAGGCCGTCGCGGCCTACGACGCCGCCGTGGCCACCTACAAGCAGACCGTGCTGGCAGGCTTCCAGGCGGTCGAGGACAACCTCGCCACGCTGCGCCTGCTGGCCGACGAGTCGGTGGCGCAGGACCGCGCGGTGCAATCGGCGCAGCGCGCCGAGCAGCTCGCGCTGGTCCAGTACCGCGCCGGCACCGCGACCTACCTTGCCGTCGTCACCGCGCAGACGCTCGCCTTGTCCAACCAGCGCAGTGCGGCGCAACTGCTCGGCCGGAGGCTCGCGGCCAGCGTCGCGCTGGTCGCGGCGACCGGCGGCGGCTGGCACATCGACAACCCCACCGAGATCGCCCAGGCATCCGCATCGAGTGCGAAACCATGACCACCGAATCGCCTTCCACGCAAAGCGCTCGAGCACCAACTCCGCGGCCCCGCACGGCGCGCATCGCGGCAGCCGGGATCGTCGCGCTCGTGGTGGCCGCTGCCGCGGTGTGGAGCCTGCTCGGTCCGCGCGCCGGCGCGGTCGAGTCCGCGACCAAGGCGCGTGCCGCCGTACCTGTGGTGGCGACGACCACGCTGGTCGCGCAACGCGACGTGCCGATCTACGAGGCCGGCATCGGCACCGTCGCCGCGACGCAATCGGTCACGGTCAGGGCGCGCATCGACGGCCAGCTCGATCGCGTCGCCTTCTCCGAAGGCCAGGACGTGAAGGCCGGCCAGCTGCTCGCGCGCATCGACCCGCGCGCGCTGCAGGCGCAACTCGCCCAGGCACGTGCGCAACTCGCCAAGGACTCGGCACAGCTCGCCAACGCGCGCGTCGACCTGGAGCGCTACACCTCGCTGGTGGGACAGGACGCGGCCACCCAGCAGCAGCTCGACACGCAGAAGGCGCTGGTCGCCCAGCTCGAGGCGGCGGTGCAGTTCGACGACGCGCAGATCAACTTCGCGCAAGTGCAGCTCGGCTACACCGAGATCACCGCGCCGATCGCCGGCCGGCTCGGTGCGCGATTGGTCGACGTCGGCAACATCGTGCACGCCGCCGACCCCGGCGGGCTGGTGGTGATCAACCAGATCGATCCGATCTCGGCGGTGTTCACGCTGCCCGAGGAAAACTTCCAGCGCATCAACCGGGCGCTGCACGCCAGCAGCACGCCGCTCGCGGTGCTGGCCTACTCGCGCGATGGCAGCGAGCTGCTCGGCAGCGGACGTCTCACGCTGCTGAACAACCAGATCGACACCGCCACCGGCACGGTGCAGCTGAAGGCGAGCTTCGACAACCCGCAGCACAAGCTGTGGCCCGGCGAGTTCGTCAACCTGCACCTCGTGCTCGGCGAGCGCAAGCAGGCGCTGACCGTGCCCGCCGCGGTCGTGCAGCGCAGCCAGGACGGCACCTACGCCTACGTGGTCAAGCCGGATCACACCGTGCGCACGCAGCCGATCAAGGTGGCGCGGGTGCAGGACGGCATCGCGATCGTCGACGAAGGCCTGGCTGCCGGCGAGCGCGTCGTCGTCGACGGCCAGTTCAAGCTCAAGCCGGGGGTCAGCGTCGTCGAGGCCGGGGCCGCGGTGGCGCGTGCGTCGGGGGCGGCGAAGTGAGCATCTCGGCCAACTTCATCAAGCGCCCGATCGGCACCTCGCTGCTCGGCATCGCGATCATGCTGGTGGGCATCGCGGTGTTCCCGCTGCTGCCGGTGGCGCCGCTGCCGCAGGTCGACTTCCCGACCATCCTGGTGTCGGCCAACCTGCCCGGCGCGAGTCCGGAAACGATGGCCTCCAACGTCGCGCAGCCGCTCGAGCGGCAGTTCTCGCTGATCGCCGGGCTGACGCAGATGACCTCCGTCAGCGGCATCGGCTCGACACAGATCACGCTGCAGTTCGACCTCGCCCGCCCGATCGATGCCGCCGCGCTGGACGTGCAGGCGGCGATCACCGCCTCCGCCGGGCAGCTGCCGAGCAACCTGCCGAGCCCGCCGAGCTTCCGCAAGGTCAACCCGGCCGACTCGCCGATCCTGCTGCTGGCGGTGCAGTCGCGCACGCAGCCGCTGATCCAGGTGAACGACTACGCCGACAACGTGCTGGCGCAGCAGATCTCGCAGATCTCCGGCGTCGGGCTGGTCAACATCAACGGCGCGCAGAAACCTTCGGTGCGGGTGCAGATCGATCCCGCGCGGCTGGCCGCGGTGGGGCTGTCGCTGGAGGACATCCGCGGCGTGATCGCCAACGCATCGGTCAACCAGCCCAAGGGCACGATCGACGGCCCGGCGCAGAGCTACACCGTCTACACCAACGACCAGCTGCTGAAGGCGGCGCCGTGGAACGACATCGTGCTCGCCTACCGCAACGGCGCGCCGATCCGCGTGCGCGACGTCGGCGTCGCGGTCGACGCCGCCGAGAACACCAAGATCGCGGCCTGGGCCTATCCCGGCGCGGCAGCACCGGCCGACGACGCGGTCGACAGCGGCCGGGCGATCGTGCTGGCGGTGTTCAAGCAGCCGGGCGCCAACGTGATCGAGACCGTCGACGCGATCAAGGCCGCGCTGCCGCGGCTGCAGGCGGCGATCCCGCCGACCATCGAGGTGCACACGCTGGTCGACCGCACGCAGACGATCCGCGCCTCGGTCAGGGACGTCGAGTTCACGCTCGGCCTGACGATCGCGCTGGTGGTGATGGTGATCTTCCTGTTCCTGCGCAATGTCGCGGCCACGCTGATCCCGAGCGTGACGGTGCCGCTGGCGCTGATGGGCACCGCCGCGGTCATGTACCTGGTGGGCTTCAGCCTCGACAACCTGTCGCTGATGGCGCTCACGATCTCGGTTGGCTTCGTCGTCGACGACGCGATCGTGATGCTGGAGAACATCTACCGCCACGTCGAGGCCGGCCAGAGTCCGCTCGAGGCCGCCTACCGGGGTGCGGGCGAGATCTCGTTCACCATCGTGTCGATCTCGGTGTCGCTGGTGGCGGTGTTCATTCCGCTGCTGCTGATGGGCGGCATCGTCGGGCGGCTGTTCCGCGAATTCGCGATCACCGTCACGCTGACGATCGCGGTGTCGGTGGCGGTGTCGCTGACGCTGATCCCGATGCTGTGCTCGCGCTTTCTCAAGGAAGGCCACGCGACGCGCCACGGGCGGCTCTACCTGCTGTTCGAGCGCGGCTTCGACGCGCTGCTGGCGGGCTACAAGCGCGGGCTGGATCTGGTGCTGCGACACCAGTTCGCCACGCTGATGGTGTTCTTCGCCACGCTGGCGACGACGGTGGCGCTGTTCGTGGTGATCCCCAAGGGCTTCTTCCCGCAGCAGGACACCGGCTTCATCTTCGGTTCGGCGCTGTCGGCGCAGGATTCGTCGTTCGAGTCGATGAACCGTCGCATGCTGCAGTTCGCCGACATCGTGCGCATGGACGCCGACGTCAGCGGCCTGGCGATGTTCGGCAACTCGTCGACCTACAACACCGGCAACTTCTTCATCGTGCTCAGGCCCAGGGACGAGGGCCGCACCATGAGCGCCGACCAGGTCATCGCGCGGCTGCGCCCGAAGCTGGCCGCCGTCGAGGGTGCGACGCTGCTGATGCAGGCCGGGCAGGACATCAACGTCGGCGGTCGACTGGCGCGCACCCAGTACCAGTACACCATCACCGACGCCAACCTCGACGAGCTGAACGCCTGGGCCCCGCGGATCCTCGAGCGCTTCGAGCAGCTGCCGCAGTTGACCGACGTGGCCTCCGACCTGCAGAACGCGGCGAACACCGCCACGCTGTCGATCGATCGCGACCGCGCGTCGAGCTTCGGCTTCTCGCCGGCGCTGATCGACGCCACGATCTACGATGCCATCGGCCAGCGCCAGGTGGCGCAGTACTTCACGCAGATCAACAGCTACCACGTCGTGCTCGAGGTGACGCCGCACCTGCAGCGCGACCCCGCGCTGTTCGACAAGCTCTACCTGACGTCGCCGCTCAGCGGGCAGCAGGTGCCGCTGTCGGCGTTCGTGCACGTCGACACCTCGAAGACGGCCTACCTGTCGATCAGCCATCAGAGCCAGTTCCCGGCAGTGACGCTGTCGTTCAACCTGGCGACGGGCGTGGCGCTCGGCGACGCGGTGCGCGCAATCAACCGGGCCAAGGCCGAGCTCGGCCTGCCGCAGGCGCTGACCGGCTCGTTCCAGGGCACGGCACAGGCGTTCCAGGACTCGCTGCGCACCGAGCCCTACCTGATCGCGGCGGCGCTGGCGGCGGTCTACATCGTGCTCGGCCTGCTGTACGAGAGCTACATCCACCCGCTGACGATCCTGTCGACGCTGCCGTCGGCCGGCGTCGGCGCGCTGCTGATCCTGATGCTGGGCGGCTACGAGCTGACGGTGATCGCGCTGATCGGCATCATCCTGCTGATCGGCATCGTCAAGAAGAACGGCATCATGATGGTCGACTTCGCGCTCACCGCCGAGCGCGAGCAGCAGATGGCGCCGCTCGACGCGATCCGGCAGGCCTGCCTGCTGCGCTTCCGGCCGATCATGATGACGACGATGTGCGCGCTGTTGGCCGGCCTGCCGCTGATGCTCGGCCACGGCCAGGGCTCCGAGCTGCGGCGGCCGCTCGGCTGGGCGATGGTCGGCGGGTTGGTGCTGTCGCAGGCGCTGACGCTGTTCACCACACCGGTGGTATACCTCTACCTCGATCGCCTGCACTACTGGTACGTCAACCGCAAGCAGGCGCGGCGGGCACGCAAGGCGGCGCGCAGCGCCCAGGCCGCGCTGGCACTGCCGGACGTGCACTGAAGGACCAACGAGCACGCGAGCGCACGGCGGCGGGCAGACGATGAAGCTGTTGATCGTCGAAGACGAACCCAAGACCGCGGACTACCTGCACAAGGGCCTCACCGAGCAGGGCTGCGCGGTCGACGTCGCGCGCAACGGCATCGATGGCCAGCACCTGGCGCTGGTGCACGACTACGACGTGATCGTGCTCGACGCCATGCTGCCCGGGCTCGACGGCTTCGAGCTGCTGCGCGCGCTGCGCCAGGTGAAGCAGACGCCGGTCATCATGCTGACCGCGCGCGACCGCATCGAAGACCGCGTGCGTGGCCTGCACGACGGCGCCGACGACTACCTGGTCAAGCCGTTCTCGTTCATCGAGCTGCTGGCCCGGCTGCACGCGCTGCAACGGCGCGGCCGCAGCCAGGAGCCGACGCAGCTGCGCATCGCCAACCTCGAGGTCGACCTGATCGCGCGCAAGGCATGGCGCGGCGGCACGCGCATCGACCTCACCGCCAAGGAGTTCGCGCTGCTGGCGGCATTGGCGCGGCGGCATGGCGAGATCCTGTCGAAGACGGCGATCGCCGAGCTGGTGTGGGACATGAACTTCGACAGCAACACCAACATCGTCGAGGTCGCGATCAAGCGGCTGCGCGCCAAGATCGACGGGCCGTACGCGCCGAAGCTGCTGCACACCATCCGCGGCATGGGCTACGTGCTCGAGCTGCGCGACGACGCCGCCGACACCGGCACCTGAACCCAGGACGACCGTGCGACCCTCGATCACCAACCGGCTGGTACTGATGTTCGCGTTCGCCGCGCTGGCGACGTTCTCGCTGATCGGCGCTGCGCTGTACGGCGTGCTCGGCAACGAGCTGCGCCGCCATCAGGACGACGAGCTCACCACCAACCTGCAGAACCTGCGCTACTCGATCGAGCGCACCGGCGAGCTCGAACGCTGGGCGCGGGTGCAGACCAAGATGGACACGCTGACGCCGAGCGACGGCCGGGTGCGCTTCTGGGTCCTGAGCGACGACCCGCACTACCGCTACGGCATCGGCTCGGAATCGCTCGAGCGCTTCGACGCGGTGCCGCTGGGCAGCGGCGAGCTCGCGCTGCCGGGCGCCGGCGAGCGGCGCTACCGCACGCTGTCGCAGCGCATCGAGCCGTTCGGCATGCGGCCGGCGGTGCGCCTGATCGTCGGCGTCGACGCGGCGCCGTTCGCACACACGATGCGCGCCTTCCTGAGCGCGCTGGCGCTGGTCACGCTCGGCGCGATGGCGCTGGTGATGGTGCTCGGCCGCTGGATCGCGCGCGTCGGCCTGCAGCCGCTGCAGCAGCTGTCGCGCGAGGCCCAGGCGCTGCGGCCGAAGCGGCTGTCGCAGCGGCTGCAGGTGGCGGCGCTGCCGGTGGAGCTGTCGGACCTGACCGATGCCTTCAACGGCGCGCTCGGCCGCCTCGAGGAGGCGTACCAGCAGCTCGAAGCCTTCAACGCCGACGTCGCGCACGAGCTGCGCACGCCACTGGCCAACCTGATCGGCGGTGCGCAGGTCGCGCTGTCACGGCCGCGCAGCGCGGCGGAGTTCCAGGATGCGCTGCAGTCCAACCTCGAGGAGCTCGAGCGGCTGCGCTCGATCATCAACGACATGCTGTTCCTCGCCCGCGCCGACCAGGGCGAGGCGGCGACCGGGCTGGTCGAGGTCTGCGTGGCACAGGAGGTCGAGAAGACGATCGAGTTCTTCGAGGTGGTGCTCGACGAGACCGGCACCACGGTCGGCGTCGAGGGTGAGACGCAGGCGCGTGCGGCGATGAACGTGGCACTGTTCCGCCGCGCGCTGTCGAACCTGCTGCAGAACGCGATCGAGCATTCGGCGGCGGGCGCGCGGCTGGTCGTGCAGGTGGCGCAACAGGCGGGCGCGGTGTGGGTGCGCGTGTCGAATCCGGGCGCCGAGGTCGAGCCGACGCACCTGCCGCGGCTGTTCGACCGCTTCTACCGCGTCGACGCCGCGCGCCACGACGACGGCGAGCGCCACGGCCACGGCCTCGGCTTGGCGATCGTCAAGGCGGTGGCGACGATGCACGGCGGCGCGGTCGCCGCGGCCAGCGCGCACGGCGTCACGACGATCGGCTTCAGCCTGCGCGGCGGTGCCGCGCCGGGCCACCGGCGACGCTAGCCGCGCGCGGCGGACCCGCGCACCCGCGCCGCGCGCTTCAGCCCGCAACGGGCAGCAAGCGCGGCACGGTGGCGGCGTCGGCCAGCGACCAGACGCGCGCGATCACGCCGCGCATCTCGGCGGCGCTGGCACCGTTGCGGTAAGCGGCCAGCGCGATCGCCTTGTCCTCGAGTTCGGCGCGCGTCAGCGTGTTGCCGGGGTCGCCCTTCGGCTCGTCGACGCGGGCGCCGAAGCGCCGGCCATCGCGCGTGGCGACGTCGACCTTGCCGATCCAGCGCGCCGGATAGGCGGTGTCGACCTCGGCGTCGAGCACCATCTGCACGCGGTCGCGAAAGGCGATGGTCGCAGGGTCGCGGAAGTGGGCGTCGAACTCGGCCAGCCCGGCGCGGCCATGCAGCGCCACCATCGCCAGCACGGTGCCCATCGAGAACTTCGACTGGTGCACCGTCTGCGGGTCGGTCACCGGCCCGAGCACGTCGATCGCGCCCTGGTGCACGCGCGCGGTGACGCCGGCGATGTCCGACGCCGTGAGGCGCTGCGCCTGCATCAACGCGAGCAGCGCGTCGGCGGCCGGATGCGTGTGGCGGCACGATGCATGGAACTTGAACGACGTCTCGACAGTGGCCCAGCGGTTGCCGAGGCCCGCGGTCAGCTTGCCGGCGTCGGCATCGCTCGACATGCCGGCGGCCATGCCGCGCGTGCCCTCGAGGATGCGGCTGGCACCGGTGAAGCCGTCGGCGGCCAGGTAGGCCGCGGTCAACCCCGCCGCCGAAGCGTGCGCGGTGTGCAGCTGCTTGGAATCGGCGGCCTCGCGCAGGAACTCCCACAGACCAGCCGCCTGGGTGCCGGCCGAGCCGAACGCATGCACCATCTGCGCCGGCGTCAGCCGCAGCAGGTGGCCCGCGGCGGCCGCCGCGGCCAGCGTGCCCGCGGTGCCGGTGGTGTGGAACACCTTGTAGTGCGAGCGGCCGAGGAACTCGCCGACGCGGATGCCGACCTCATAGGCGGCGACCGCCGCCGCGAGCAGCTCGCGGCCCGAGCGCCGCAGGGCCTGCGCCACCGCCAGGGCGGGCGGAAACACCACCGCCGCCGGATGGAACACCGAGCCGTTGTGCACGTCGTCCTGCTCGGCCACGTGCGATGCGGCGGCGTTGATCGCTGCCGCCACCAGCGGGCTCGAACCGCGGCGGTGGATCAGCACTTCCGACGCGCCGTCGCCCGGCCCCTGCGCGAGCATGAAGCGGGCGATCGACTCCACCGGGCGCGCGCCCTTGCCGGCCAGCGTGGAGCCGATCCAGTCGAGCAGCAGGTCCTGCGTGCGCGCGACCACCGCGTTCGGGATCGCCTCGAAGCGCAGCGTCGCGGCGAAGTGCGCGAGCGCGACACCGGGTGAATCGTCTGTCATGGGCACCTCTCGTCGATCACACCACGCCGTCGGCGTGCCAGCGCGCGATCGTGGCGGGCTCGAAGCCGAACTCGGCCAGCAGCGCGTCGGTGTGCTGGCCGAGCGCCGGGATCGCATCCATGCGCGCGTCGAACGACGCCGGCAGCGCCGGTGGCCGCAGCGCGGGGATCGCGCCCGCGGGCGACACGACCTCGGTCCAGCGTTGCCGTGCCGCCAGTTGCGGGTGCGTCCACACCTCGCGCATGCCATTGACGTGCGCGTTGGCGATCTGCGCTTCTTCCAGCCGCTGCACCACCTGCTCGCCGCTCAATCCGGAGAACGCCTCGTCGATGATCGAAGCCAGCGCATCGCGCGCCGCGACCCGGCGCGCGTTGCTGTCGAAGCGCGGATCGCTCGCGAGTTGCGGGCGCTGCAGCACCTTGGCACAGAAGGTCTGCCACTCGCGCTCGTTCTGCAGCCCGAGCATCACCGCCTTGCCATCGCCGGCGGCGAACGGCCCGTACGGAAAGATCGTCGCGTGCGCGGCACCGGCGCGCGGTGGCGGCGGCGCGCCGTCGAACGCGTAGTACAGCGGGAAGCTCATCCACTCGACCATCGACTCGAGCATCGACACGTCCAGCCGCACGCCGCGGCCCGTCCTGCCGCGCTCGATCAGCGCCGCCAGGATCGCGCTATAGGCATACATGCCGGCGGCGATGTCGGCGATCGAACAGCCGGCCTTCGCCGGCTGCTCGGGCGTACCGGTGACCGACAGGAAGCCGGCCTCACTCTGGATCAGCAGGTCGTACGCTTTCTTGTCGCGGTAGGGACCGGGGCGCTCGGGATCGTCGCCGTAGCCCGAGATGTCGCACACGACCAGCCGCGGCCATTTGACGTGCAAGGCATCGAACGACAAACCCAGCCGCGCCGCGGCGCCGGGCGCGAGGTTCTGCACCAGCACGTCGGCGCGCGCGAGCAGCGCGTCGAGGATGCGCGGCGCGTCGGTGTGCTTGACGTCGAGCGTCAGGCTTTCCTTCGAGCGGTTGGTCCACACGAAATGCGACGCCAGACCCTTGACGCGCTCGTCGTAGCCGCGCGCGAAGTCGCCGGTGCCCGGACGCTCGACCTTGATCACGCGCGCCCCCAGGTCGGCGAGATGCCGCGTGCACAACGGCGCCGCGATCGCATGCTCGAGCGTGACGACGGTGATGCCTTGGAGGGGCCGCATTCTGTTGGGTCTAGCTGCGAAGGCGGGAGCTTGCAAAGCCGGGCGCGGGCGTGTGCCGTCGCTCGGATGCGGCAGCCCCTCGCTGCGCGAGGGGCTCCCTGCCCTGCTCGATCGCATGGCCCGCCGGGAGCGCGCTGCGAGAAGCGCAGCGGAGTCGGCCTACAAGTCCGACCGCCACAGTAGGAGCCCGCCCCGGGCACCGCTCGCCGCGGCGCTCCGTCGCCAAGAAGGAAAGCAACTGCATCGCTCAGAACGACCGCGGCAAGCCCAGCACGTGCTCGGCCACGTAGCTGAGGATCAGGTTGGTCGAGATCGGCGCCACCTGGTACAGCCGAGTCTCGCGAAACTTGCGCTCGACGTCGTATTCGCAGGCGAAGCCGAAGCCGCCGTGGAACTGGATGCAGGCATTGGCTGCCTCCCACGATGCCTTGGCGGCGAGGTACTTGGCCATGTTGGCCTGCGCGCCGCAAGGCTGGTGCGCGTCGAACAGCCGGCAGGCCTCGTAGCGCATCAGGTCGGCCGCCTCCACTTCGATGTGCGCCTCGGCGATCGGGAACTGCACGCCCTGGTTCTGGCCGATCGGGCGGCCGAACACGACGCGGTCCTTCACGTACGCGGTGACGCGGTCGATGAACCAGCGGCCGTCGCCGATGCATTCGGCGGCGATCAGCGTGCGCTCGGCGTTCAGCCCGTCGAGGATGTACTTGAAGCCCTGGCCCTCGTGCCCGATCAGGTTCTCGGCCGGGATCTCGAGGTTCTCGAAGAACAGCTCGTTGGTCTCGTGGTTGACCATGTTGGCGATCGGCCGCACCGTCATGCCGTGTTTCGTCGCCTGGTGCAGGTCGACGATGAAGATCGACAGACCCTCGCTCTTCTTCGCCACCTCCGCCAGCGGCGTGGTGCGCGCCAGCAGGATCATCAGATCGGAGTGCTGGACGCGCGAGATCCACACCTTCTGGCCGTTGACGATGTAGCGGTCGCCCCCGGGGCCCGACTTCCTCACCGCGGTGGTCTTGATCCTGGTGGTGTCGGTGCCGGTGCTGGGCTCGGTGACGCCCATCGACTGCAGGCGCAGCTCGCCGGTCGCGATCTTCGGCAGGTATTTCTGCTTCTGCTCGGGCGAGCCGTGGCGCAGCAGCGTGCCCATGTTGTACATCTGCCCGTGGCAGGCGCCGGAGTTGCCGCCCGAACGGTTGATCTCCTCCATGATCACCGACGCCTCGGTGAGCCCGAGCCCCGAACCGCCGTACTCGTGCGGGATCAGCGCGGCCATCCAGCCGGCCTTGGTGAGCGCGTCGACGAAGGCCTCGGGGTAGGCGCGCTTGGCGTCGACCTCGCGGTGGTAGTCGTCGGGAAACTGCGCGCACAGCGCGCGCACGGCGTCGCGCAGCTCGGCGTGGGATTGATTCGTGGTCGCGATCATCGAGGCCGCCCGCTCAGGCCAGATCGGCGCTGGCCGACATGGCCAGTGCGCCGTCGTGGTCGCGCGCCCACAGCGTGACGTGGCCGGCGTTGCCGTCGACGCGCCCGCAGAGATCGCACGGGTAGCCGTCGAACAACGGCGACCTGGCGGTGAACGCGAAGCGCCCGATCACGGCGTCGGGTTGCTGTCGGCGCAGCAGGTCGAGCAGCAGCGTCGCGATCAGCGGGCCGTGCACCACCAGGCCCGGATAGCCCTCGACCTCGGTGACGTAGCGGTGGTCGTGGTGGATGCGGTGGCCGTTGAAGGTCAGCGCCGAGTAGCGGAACAGCAGCACCGCATCGGGCACGACGCGCCGCGCGAAGGTCTCGTCGCGCGGCGCGGCCACCGGTGCCGCGGGCGCGGCGCCGGGCTGCGGTGCGTCGCGGTACACGATGTCGTGCTCCTCGGTGATCGCCAGCCCGCGCGGGCCCACGATCTCGTGGCGCACGGTCACGAACGCCAGCCGGCCGCTGCGCCCGCTCTTGGCGTCGACCGACGTGATGCGCGACGTGCGGGTGATCGCGTCGTCCACCCGCAGCGGCAGCAGGAACTGCAGCCGACCGCCGGCCCACATGCGGCGCGGCAGGTCGATCGGCGGCAGGAAGCCGCCACGCCGCGGGTGACCGTCGGGGCCCAGCTCCGATTGTCGTGCCAACGGCACGAAGAACAGCCAGTGCGCCAGCGGCGGCGCGGAGTCGCCCGCGCGCGCCGGCGGTTCGTCGCGGTCGAGCGTCGCGGCCAGCGCGTCGAGCACCTCGCCACGCACGCGGTCGCTGCGCTGCTCGGTGCGGCCGAGCCAGCCGCGCCAATGCGCCAGCTGTGCGTCGGTGATGGAGGCGGCCACGTTCATCGGGATCGGCAACCCAGGCAGCTTACGCCGGACTCGGTCGCCGACGGGATTGTCGGACAGTGCGGCCGCCTCGCCACGACGGCCGGCACGGAAGACCGGCCGCCGACGCGCTCAGCGCGTGCCGGTCACTTCAGATTGGCGACGAGCTTGCGCATCTCGGTGACGCTGAAGCCACGCAATGTCTGCGTGCGCACATTGCCGAGCGCGGCGGTCTTCAGCGCCAGCGACATCACCGCATCTTCGGGGCCTTCCGCCACGATGACGATGTCGTAGGCGCCGGTGGTCCAGTGCACGCTCTTGATCGTGACGCCCGCGGCTTCGGCAGCGGACTTGAACGCCTCGTAGCGTTGCGGCGAATCCTTGATGTTGCGCGCGCCTTGCTCGGTGAAACTGGCCAAGGTGATGAAAGCAGGCATACGGATCTCCTCGAAGCAGCCATTGGCTGCCAGCGACGGCCCGTTTGCGGCCTTCGAGTCAGGCGATCGAGGAGGGCCGCCAGGCCCTCGACGCCACGACCGGACCGCACAAGTTAGGCCGCGGCGACCGCCGCGTCAAGGGCGCCCCCGGGGCGCTCGGCGCTACACCGTGCGCCCGCCGTCGACCGGGAACTCGACGCCGGTGATGAACTCGGCCTCGTCGCTGGCCAGATAGACCGCGGCGCGGGCGATGTCCAGCGGCGTCGACAGCCGGCCCAGCGGGATGGTGGCCAGGAACTTCTTGCGGTTCTCCGGCGTGTCGGGCATGCCCATGAACTGCTCGAGCAGGCCTGTCGCGCCCATCACCGGGCAGATCACGTTGACGCGGATGTTGTCGGGCGCCAGCTCGACCGCCAGCGACTTGCTCATCAGGTTGACCGCGCCCTTGGTGCTGTTGTACCAGGTGAGCCCCGGGCGCGGCCGCAGCCCCGCGGTGGAGCCGATGTTGACGATGACGCCGCTGCGCTGCCTGCGCAGGACCGGCACCGCCGCGTGCGTCATGTGGAAGATCGACTTGACGTTGATCGCATAGACCTTGTCGAACTGCGCCTCGTCGACGTCGAGCAGCGGCCCGTTCTTGTGCGACCAGCCGGCGTTGTTGACGACGATGTCGAGCCTGCCGCCGAACGCCTTGAGCGTGGCCGCCACCAGCGCGTCGATGTCGGCGCGCTGCGTGACGTCGCACTTCACCGCGACGCCCGAGGCGCCGAGCGGGCCGGCCACGTCCTTGGCGCCGGCTTCGTTGATGTCGGCCAGCGCGACCTTGGCGCCTTCCTTCGCGTACTGGCGGGCGATCTCGGCACCGAAGCCACTGGCCGCGCCGGTGACGATGGCCACCTTGCCTTGCAGTCTCATGTCGTCTCCTTGCAGGTGGCCTGCATCGTCGAGGCCGCCGATTGAGCTGCGATGGTATTGCACCGGCCGCCCCGGCGCCGGCGACACCGCTGCGCGCGGGCCACGTTCGATCGCGACCCGACGAGATCGCCCTCAGTCGGCGCGTGACTTGACGCGCGCGCCGTCGTGCACGTTGGACGGCGGGTAGACGATCACCGCATCGCCGGCCAGCGCGCCGCCGCGCACCCAGGCCACCTGGGCGTTGCGCGCCTCGATCTGCACGGTGCGCAGCCGTGCACGGCCGTGATCGAACGTGAACACCGCCATCGCGCCGGGCGCCTCGGCGCTGGCGCCGCTGCCGTTGGCCGGCAACGGAAACAGCGCGCTGGCCGGCATCAGGACCACGTTCTCGACCGCGCTGGTGACGATGCGCACGGTGACGCGGTAGCCGTCGCCCAACGCCTGCCATTGCTCGGGCGGGCTGTCGATGTCGATCAGCACGCGCACGCGCTGCTCCTCGACGCCGAGCGCGGAGATCTTGGTGAATGCACCGGGCTCGACCCTGCGCACGTGTCCGCCCAGCGGGTGCGCACCGCCCCAGCGGTCGATTACCACCGACGCGCCCGGCTGCAGCGGCAGCGCCTCGGTGGTCAGCAGCTCGGCCACGATCTCGAGCTGCCGCGTGTCGCCGATCTCCAACAGCGGCATGCCGGCGGCCAGCGGTGTCTCGCTGGTCTGCGCCACCCGCACCACCCGCCCTCGCACCGGAGAGCGCACTTCGAAGCCGGCGCCCGGGGCGCCGCGCTCGACGGCCGCCAGCGCGGCCAACGCCTGCTCCACCTCGAAGGCGGCGGCGCGCTGCGCGTTGGCGGCCGACTCGACGTTCTTCTGCGCGGTCCTGGCCACCAGCGTGTCGGTGTCGAGCTTGTTCTCGGAGATGAAGCCGCCGCGCGCCAGCTCCTCGCTGCGCTTGAGTTCGTTGCGCGTGCGGGCCTGCTCGATCTCGGCGGCGCCGAGCTGGGCCTGGGCGCGGTCGGCCAGCGCGCGTGCCGTGGTCACGCGGGCACGCAGCTCGCGCAGCGTGCGCTGGTCGTGCAGGGGCGGCAACACCGGCATCAGCGTGGCCACCACCGCACCGGCCTCGACCGCGTCACCCTCGCGCAGCGCGACGCGCGACAGCACGCCGGCCAGCGGCGCCGCGACGACGTAGCGATCGCGCAGCCGCGACTTGCCGTCTTCCTCGACGAAAGACTCGAAGTGCCCCTGCGTCACGTGCGCCACCTCGACCTCGACGGGCTTGGGCGCGAATGCCCATGCAACCACCGCGGCCAGCGCCGCCACCGCCAGCCCGGTCATCAGCCACCCGCGCGTGATCTTCACGTCAATCCCTTGCCTTCAGTGCCGAGACCATGTCCAGGCGGTCGATGCGCCGGCGCACCACCAACGCGCTGGCCCCACCCGCCGCCACGACGCACAGCGCTGCCCATGCGTAGGTGCTGGCGCTGACGACCACTGGAAAGTTGAACTGGTCGGACCGCAGCAGCCCGACCACCAGGTGCGTGAGGCCGAAGCCGAGCACCATGCCCAGCGGCAGCGCCAGGGCGATCGAGATCGCCAGCTCGCCCAGCAGCAGCGTCGACACCTCGCCGCGGGTGAACCCGAGCACGCGCAGGCTGGCCAGCTCCCACGCGCGTTCGGCCAGCGCGATGCGCGCGTTGTTGTAGACCACGCCGACCGCGATGACGGTGGCGAACGCGGTCATGATGGTCGCCATGATGCGCACGTTGCGCGCGCTGATCTCCTCCATGTTGCGCAGCATCGTCGCCTTGCTCCATGCACCGGCGATGCGTGGCAGCTGCTTGCTGGCATCGAGCACGTCGGTCTCGCGATGGCGCCATGTGGCCACGATGAAGCCGGTGGAGACGTCGCCGTCGCCGAGCAGGCGGTTCAGCTGGCGGCGATCCATGTAGGCGTTCAGCCCCATCATCTCGGGCACCACGGCGGCCACCGGCAGCTCCAGCGTCTGGCCACGGCCCTCGATGACCTCGACCTGCACGACATCACCGGCGCCGACGCCGAGCTTGGTGGCCAGGCGGTCGTTGATCACCAGGCCGCGGCCCTCGAGCAGCACCTCCTGCCGTTCGCCGTCGATCACCCGGTACAGCCGGGCTCGGCCCTCGTAGCCGCGGATCATGCTGCGCTCGCGCCGGTGCCCGTGCACGAAGGTCACCGGCACGAAGCGCACCGATTCGACGGCGCGTACCCCGGGCAGGCGCGCCACCTCATGGCGCGCCGCGTTGTCGGTGGCTTCCACGGTCCACATCGTGACGTCGCCGCGCAGCACCAAGTTGAACTGGGTGTCGACGATGATGTCGATGGCGTCGCGCACGAAGTTGCCGAGCACCACGATCGCCACCGCGGTGGCGATGCCGAGCACGGCCAGGCCTGAGCGCAGCGGGCGGCGCTCGAGGTTGCGCACGATCATGCGCAGCGCCGCCGGCATCGCGGTGATGCCCAGGCGTTCCAGTACCGTGCGCCGGTAGCGGTCAGGCGCCGGCGGGCGCATCGCCTCGGCCGGCGGCAGGCGTACGCTGGCGACGATGGCGTTGAGCGTGCCGACGATCGCGGTGCCGACCGTGACCAGGATGCTGGTCACCACCAGCCACGCGGGCAGACCGTGCTCGAAGCTCGGAAAGTGAAAGAACTCGGCATACAGCCGGGTCAGCAGGCCGCCCAGCCAGTCGCCCAGCGCAATGCCGAGCACGAGTCCGCCCGCCACGATGAGCAGCACCAGCTTCAGGTAGTGGACCGCGATGCGGCGGTTGTCGTAACCCACCGCCTTCAGCGTTGCGATCTGCTCGCGCTGCGTGGCCACCAGGCGCGCCACCACCACGTTGAGCAGGAACGCCGCCACCGCCAAGAAGATCACCGGCAGCACGGTGCCGAGCACGCGCTGCTCCTTGATCTCGTTGTCGAGCATTGCGTTGGAGGTCTGGTCGGCGCGTCCGTAGGCCTCGCGCCCGCCGTAGGGCACCAGCAACGGCCGCACCTGCTCGGCCACCGCCCGCTCGGTGGCCCACGGCGCGAGCCGGATCGACAGGTGGTCGAACGCGTCCTTCATGTCGTAGGCCGCCTCCAGCGCCTCCTGGTCGACCCAGAGCACGCCGAAACCGCGCACGTCCGGCATGCCCCACAGCCCGGCGAAGACGTACTCGGGAGACAGTGCCGTGCCCACCATCACCAGCGTGCGTTGCTTGCCGTTCATCAGTGCGCTTAGGCGCGACCCCGGGCCCAGGTGATTGGCCCGGGCGAAGCCCTCGGACACCAGCGCCTCGATGCTGCTGTCGCCGCGCGGCGCGTCGTCGCCGTCGAGGGCACGCCCACTGGACACCACCACCTGGTTCATGCGTCGCGGTCGCTTGCGGTCGATGCCGATGAGTTGGCCGAGGATCGGGTCGCTGCGGCCCTCGATCTCGATGCGCACGGCGCGCTCGACGGTGCCCTGTACGTCGGCCACGCCCGGCACCGCGAGCAGCCGCTGCTGCAGCGAGTCCGGCGCACGCTTGATGACGGCGAACAGCTCGGCGAAGCGGCCCTGCGTGTAGAAGCGGTCGCGCGCCGCGGCCAGCGACTCGACCGCCGACAGGCTGGCCACGAAGCCTCCGATGCCGCTGGCCACCACCAACGCGATCGTCACCGCCTGGCTCCACATGCGCGCGAGATCGCGCAGCAGCTTGCGATCGAGCGCGCGCAGGGTCGGCAGGGTCCACGTCACCATGACAGCTCCGCCGGCCCCACCTTGTGCGCGTTGACGTCGACGCGCTGGATGTGCCCGTCGCCGAAGTGCACGACGCGGTCGGCCATGCCGGAGATCGCGGCGTTGTGCGTGATCACGATCACCGTGGTGCCGAGCTCGCGGTTGATGCGCTCGATCACCTCGAGCACCAGCTTGCCGGTCTGGTAGTCGAGCGCGCCGGTCGGCTCGTCGCACAGCAGCAGCGCTGGCCGCTTGACAATCGCGCGCGCGATGGCCACGCGCTGCTGCTCGCCACCGGACAGCTGGGCCGGAAAGTGGTCGCGCCGCGGCGTCAGGTCGACCAGGCCGACCGCCTCGTCGACCGGCATCGGGTGCTCGACGATGTCGGTCACCAGCGCCACGTTCTCGCGCACGGTGAGGCTGGGGATCAGGTTGTAGAACTGGAACACGAAGCCAACGTGGCGCCGCCGGTAGCTGGTCAACGCGTCGTCCCCGGCACCGCTGAGCGGCAGTTCGCCGAAGTGCAACTCCCCGGCGCTGGCGGCGTCGAGGCCACCCAGGATGTTGAGCAGCGTCGACTTGCCGCTGCCCGACGGACCCAACAGCACGATGAACTCGCCACGGCGCACTTCGAGGTCGACACCGCGCAGCGCGTGCACCGCCGCGGGGCCGCTGCCATACACCTTGGTGAGCCCGTGCGCGCGCAGCACCACCGGCCGGCTGTCTTGCGCGGCATCGTCCATCGCGGGCCACTGTAAGCGCGCGCCGGCGCGGCACGCTTGCCGGCGATCAAGAAGCGGGGCCGTTCGGCCGGATTGACCCCGGTCAACCGGGGCCGACGCGGTCGTGCGACAGTGATGGCGTCAACAGCCTGAAGGAAAGCGGCCATGTACGAACGCATCCTGGTGCCGATAGACGGCAGCCCGACGTCGCAACGCGGGCTCGCCGAGGCGTTGGCGGTGGCGGGCAAGTTCGGCTCGACCGTCCGACTGCTCCACGTGGTGGACGACGCCACCGTCACCGCGACGGCCGGTGTGATGGCGGGCAACGTCGGCGACCTGCTGGCCCTGCTGGCCGAGGGCGGGCAGAAGATCCTCGAGCAAGCCAAGAGCGAGGCCCGGTCGCGCGGCGTGGCCGTCGAGACCGTGATGCACAACACCATGAGCGGTCGCGTGTGTGACGTCGTCGTCAAGGAAGCCAGCGACTGGAAGGCCGACCTGATCGTCATCGGCACGCACGGCCGGCGCGGTGCCGGCCGGCTCTTTCTCGGCAGCGACGCCGAGCAGGTGCTGCGCCTGGCGCCGGTGCCCGTGCTGCTGGTGCGCGCACCCGGCGCCAAGGGCTGAGCCGGGCCGGGTCCGCCGGGGCCCGGGCGCGAGGCTCGTTGCGCGCCGTCGTCGTGAGACGCCCCAGCGCGGCGTTCGCGTGGACACCACGGGACGGGGCGAACGGCATCGGCCGTGCCGGCGTCACGACGAATGCAGCGTCGCGACGAATGTTCAGATTCATTTCAGACCTGCTTCCTAGGATCGTCGCCATCCAGCATTTGCCGTGATCGTGTGGCGCCGTCGCGCGCCACGGCGACTTCGACATGGATCACCCGACTGCCGTCACGCGGTCGCGGATGTGACATCAACAACCGTGGGATGTGCAGCGGAGGTCCATGTCCGACGCTCGAGGCCTGATCGTCTTGATGCTGCTGCACGGCGGTGTGGCGCTGGCGTGCGCGCCGCTGCCACAGGCCGACCTGGTCGCGTTGCGGCTGGACACCGCGCTCGCGCGCGTGGCCGATTGCCACCCCGACGTGCGCACCGCGAACGCCAGCGTCGCCGCCGCGACGGCCGACGTGCGCACCGCGGCGCAGCGGCCGAATCCGCAGCTCACCCTCGGCGCCGGCAACCTGAGCCACGATCTCGGCAGCGGGTCGCTGTGGAACAAGACGTTCGACCACCAGGTGCGCGTCGACCAGTTGCTCGAGCGCGGCGACAAGCCGGCGCTGCGCCAGGCCGTGGCGCAATGGCAGCAGCGCGCCACCCGCGCCGATGCGGCCGATGCGCTGCGCCAGGCCAAGCTCGCGGTGGCCGGCGCCTACTTCGACCTGGCAGCGGCACTGAGCAGGCGGCGCGAGCTGGCCGCGGCCGTGGCGCTCAACGAGGAGTCGCAGCGCGCGCTGGAGCGCCGGGCGCAGGCCGGCGATGCCGCGCCGCTGGACGCCACGCGCTTCGGCCTCGATGCCACGCGCGGGCAGGCCGACCTCAGCCAGGCGGCCGCCGACGTGCGCACGATGCGCGTGCAGCTGGCGCGGCTGATCGGCGTCGACGACCAGATCGACGCGCTGACGCCGCTGCCGGACTACACCGCGCCGACGTTGTCGCTCGACGACCTGGCCGATGCCATCGAGCGCAGGCCCGACGTGGTGGCCGCGCGCTTGCGCGTCAGCGCCGCCGACCAGGCGCTCGCGCTGGCGAGTGCACAACGCACGCGCGACATCGGCATGGGCGTGGGTCTCAGCCACTATCCGGTCAGTCCGACCAACATGTCGGGCACCGGCAACACGGTGTCGCTCAGCGTGTCGATGCCGCTGTTCGTGCAGCACGCGTACGAAGGCGAGATCGCGCGCGCGCAAGCTGACCTCGGCACCGCGCAGGAGCAACTGCGCCGCGTGCGCACCGCGGCGCAGGCCGAGCTGACGCGCATTCGCATCGACTGGCAGGCCGCCACCGCGCGCTATCGCCTGGTGAACGAGCAGCTGGTGCCGAGCGCCGAGCGCATCGCCGCCGGCGCCGAGCTGGCCTACCGGCGCGGCGCCAGCGGCGTGCTCGACGTGCTCGACGCGCGGCGCAGCCTGCGCGCCGCGCTGCTCGAGCGCGTCACCGCGCAGGCCGACCGCGACCGCTCGGCCGCGCAGCTGCAGCTGATGCTCGAGTCGCTCGAAGCACCGGCCACGCCATGACGGCCGCCGCGCTCCATCGCCGGCGGCGCAGCGGCCGTACCGCTTGCTGCGTCGCCGTCGCGCTGGCGCTGCTGCTGGCGCCGCTGCTCGGCGGCTGCTCGAAGGCGCAGGAAGCCAAGCCCACGCTGGAGCCGGCGGTGGCCGGCGAGGAAATCACGTTTCCCGACCACAAGGACCCGCTGGGCGTGCGCCTGGCCAGCGTCGGCAACAACGTCGCGCGCACGCTCACCGTGCCGGGCCGCCTGACCTGGGACGAGGACCACACGACGCGCGTCTTCGCGCCGTACGCCGGCCGCATCGAGCGCTTGCGCGTCGCCGTCGGCCAGAGCGTGCAGCGCGGGCAGCCGCTGGCCGACATCGCGTCGGCCGACATCGGCCAGGCGCAGGCCGACCTGCACAAGGCGCAGGCCGATCTGGTAGTGGCGCGCGCCGCGCGCGAGCGCGCCCGCGACCTCTCCGAAGGCGGCGTGATCGCGCGCAAGGACCTGCTGGAGGCCGAAGCCGACCAGGCCCGTGCGCAGGCCGAGGCCGCGCGCACGCGCGCGCGCGTCGCGCAATACGGCGTCGCCGCCGACGGGGTGACGCAAGGGCTGCTGCTGACCGCGCCGCTCGGCGGCGTGGTGGTCGAGCGCAACGCCAACCCCGGCACCGAGGTGCGCGCCGACGTGCAGGGGCCGCCGCTGTTCACGATCAGCGATCCGTCGTCGCTGTCGGCGCTGCTCGACGTCGACGAGACGCAGCTGTCCGCCTTCAAGGTCGGCGATGCGCTGATGCTGCACTGCGCGGCCTGGCCGGACCTGGAGTTCAAGGCCATCGTGACGTCGGTGGCTGCCGCGGTCGACCCGGCATCGCGCACGGTCAAGGTGCGCGCACGCGTGCCCAACCCGCAGCTGCGGCTGAAGGCCGAGATGTTCGTCACCGCCACCGCGCTGCAGCCGATCGCGCTGCCGATGGTGCCCGCCGATGCGGTGTTCCTGCGCGGCGAAGCATCGTACGTGTTCCTGCAGCTCGCCCCGGGGCGCTATCAGCGTCAGCAGGTGCAGGTGCGCAGCGCCGGACCGCAGGAGTGGATGGTGCTGCAAGGCGTCAACCCCGGCCAGACCGTGGTGGTGGGTGGCGGCTTGTACCTGAACCAGCTGATCGAGGCGGCCAGGTGATCGATCGCCTGGTCCGCTTCTCGCTGGGCCAACCGCTGTTCGTCTGGCTGCTGCTGG